>Ga0315294_10010471_pt1 | contig 10174 bp, 9 predicted proteins | sample YL17G13_40_MG_FD_203626 | JGI IMG/M metagenome (GOLD analysis project Ga0315294, IMG submission 203626) | Sediment microbial communities from Yellowstone Lake, YNP, Wyoming, USA - YL17G13_40 | ecosystem: Environmental > Aquatic > Freshwater > Lake > Sediment | place: USA: Wyoming | collected...
TCGGTATCCTGAGGTCACATCAACTGCCGGAGGAGTTTGGCCGGCGATTCCCTGATTCACCGGCGGAGCAGTCGGGCCGCCTGTACACGCACAGACGAAGGGAGAAGTCATGACCAGCACATCGCAGAATCCAGTCTCGACCCAAGCGGATCTCCTCGTCGCCTTCGGCGACATCACCTTGTTCGCCCGCACCGCGGCCGCGATGCCCGATGCGGCCGCGTTCAAGCTCCTCTCCGATTTCTACGAGATGATCGGGGACATCGTCGAGAAGGCGGGCGGGAAATTCCTTAAGCCCATCGGCGACGCCGCCCTCGTCGTCTTCCCGGACACCGCGGTCGATGCGGGCGTACGCGCGCTCGTGACCATGAAGGCCCGGTGCGACGAATGGATGGAGAAACGGAACCTGCCGTGCCGGCTCCGGATCGGGGCGCACTTCGGCCCCGTGGCCTGCGGGCCGCTCGGATCCAGGAGCGACAAGCGGTTCGACATCATCGGGAACACGGTCAACATCGCCGCGCGCCTGCGGACGGGCGGCATCGCGATCTCGCCCCAGGTCTTCCGCAAGCTCAAGCCCGACACCCGCAGGCTCTTCAAGAAGCACACTCCCCCCGTCACCTACATTCCCGTCGGGGAGCGGCACGAGAGCGGAGTCAAGGGCGCACTGAGCTGGTAAGTCTTTGCGTCCGGTCCGGGCGCCTGTTATCCTGACCGCACCATGATTCTCGACGGACACATCCACCTGATGGGCAGAGGCAACGATTCGCCGGCGGAGTTCCGCCGCAAACTGCACGCGGCCGGCATCGACGGCGGCATCGTGATCTCGGAGCCGTCCCACGGCCGGCCTGGCTCCATCCGCCAGAGGCTGGGCAAGGCGCTTGACTACGCCAAGGGCGACCGGAACCTGTTCCCGTTCTTCTGGATCGAGCCGATGGAGAAGGACGCCCTGCGGCAGGTGGATGCGGCCATCGCGATGGGGGCAAGGGGCTTCAAGGTGATCGTCACCAACTACCCTCCCTACCACCCCAAGGCGATGAAGGTCTTCCGGCGCATCGTGGCCAGGGACAAGCCCATCCTGTTTCACACCGGGATCCTCTGGGACGGATCCCCCAGCTCGATCAACAACCGGCCGGCGAACTGGGAATGCATGCTCGACATCAAGGGCGTCCGGTTCGCGACGGCCCACATCTCGTGGCCCTGGGTGGACGAGAACATCGCCGTCTACGGCAAGATCCAGTCCGCGAACTGGCGGGGCGGCCGTCCCGTCTGCGAGATGTTCATCGACACGACCCGGGGCACCCCGGACATCTACCGCCGGGACGCCCTGTTCAAGATCTTCAAGGTCGGCTACCGGGTCGAGCAGAACGTCTTCTTCGGCACCGACAACCTAGTCGACCGGTACGACACTCCCCGGGCCCGGAAGATGATCCGCGACGACACCAGTATTCTCAGGGCCCTGCGCGTCCCCGCGAAGGTGCGCGCCGCCTACTACGCCGACAATCTGGTCAGGTTCGTAACCGGGCGCTGAAGCGGGTCTGCCCGTGACTCGGAAGAGGTTCCAGCAGGAGGCCAACCGGATGCTGGCGCCCTACGCCCGCCGGGACCGGCCCGGACTCGCGGTCCTGGTCCAGCGCCGCGGCCGGACCTGGTACCGCCGCGCCTTCGGGTTGGGCGACCTCGACCGGCGGACTCCGATGACCCCCCGATCGTTGTTCAACGTCGCGTCGGTCTCCAAGCAGTTCACGGCGGCCGGGACCATCCTCCTCGCCCACTGCGGCAGAATCGGACTCGACGACGACGTCCGGCGCTGGATCCCGGAGCTTCCCCGCTACCGCGACCCCATCCGGATCCGCCACCTGCTCGGACACACGAGCGGCCTGCGGAGCTTCGAGGCGCTCATGCTGCTCGCGGGCTGGGACTTCGCGAAGACGAGCCGGCGCCAGGTCCTGGACCTGATCGTGCGCCAGAAGCACCTGAATCACCGCACGGGCCGCGGGTTCGTCTACTGCAACAGCGGCTACTTCCTCCTCCACCTCATCATCGAGCGCGCGACCGGGGTTCCGTTCGAGACCTACCTGCGCGAGTTCGTCTTCCGGCCGGCGGGCATGCACCGCACCCAGGTCCGGGACCGCCACCCCTTCCACCGGCCCGGGCTGGTCCGGAGCTACATGCGCACCCGGGACGGTGTCTTCCACCCCATGTCGCCCGGCGGATGGGGCCCGCTGAACGCAGCCGGCGCGAGCGAGGTGATCAGTTGCGTCGACGACCTCGGGCGCTGGCTCGACGTCCTCCGCCGCCGGGCCGTCTTCAGCGGCCGGTTCCACCGGGAAATGCACCGCAAGGTGCGGCTGGCTAACGGCAAGAAGTGCAACTACGCGGCCGGGCTGTACGTCGCGAAAGAGCGCGGCATCTTCTCGATCGGCCACGCGGGAGGCATGCCCGGGTCCGTGAGCCTGACCATGCGCGCGCCAGCCTCCGGGACCTCGGTCGTGGTCCTGGCCAACTGCGACTCGATCCCGGTGGGCGAGATCGCGTACAACCTCGCCGCCATGATCATCACCGGCAAGGTTGTCGCTCCCCGCTGTCCCTGGAAGGAGGATGCGCCCAACCCGAAGCCTGCCGTACCCGCAGGTCCGGCCAACCCCCGGCTCCTTCCGTTCACCGGGCTCTTCCTCCAGGATGGCGTCAAGAACGAGTACTGGTCCATCGACGCCGAGGGAAGCAGACTGAAAGTGACCGCACGGTGGGGATCGCTCACGATGGAGCCAGCGGGAACCTGCCGCTTCCGCGGCGGCGAGGGCGCCCCCGGCTCCGAGTTCTTCTTCGACCTGTCCGCCGATGGGACACCCACGGGGTTCAGGGAGTACAAGGACGGCTCCCTGTTCAAGCGGTTCACGGCCGTGACCGGAGCCAACCGGCTCGACCTGCGGGCCCTGCGCTCCCGTGCCGGCCGGTACTACTCGCGGGATCTCGACTCGGTGCACACGATCAAGGTGGCGGGCTGGCACATCATCGGCGACCACCCAAGAAGGGACATAGCATCCCGGCTGAACACCGACATCGACCGGCAACGCTTCTACCCGCTGGACAACCGTGCCCGCGTGTTCGCCCAAGGTTCCGCCCGCATGCGGTTCACGTCCGACCGCACCGGCCGGACCCGGAGCATGGTCCTCACCATGCCCGAAAGCCGCGTCTCCCGGCTGACCTATACCCGCCTCCCCTAGTCTGTGGGATCACCCCAGTCCGAGGGCCCGGAGTAACGCAGGATCGGGACGGTTGGCGCGGTCGAAGAGGTCGAATCCGGAGTGGTACGACCACAGCGCCCAGGGAATCCCCGCATCCTCGAGGATCGTGCGAACGTCCTGGGTCCACGCGGCCCGGATCTCGACGGGCGCGCCCGCGCGCCGAACCCCGAACTCTCCGCAGTAGAGGGGAAGACCCGTGCGTTTTCCCCACTCGATGACGGGGGCCATCCGGCGCGCAAGCCCGTCGCGATCGGGCATCTTCTCGTATTCCTTGAACGGCCATTCGTCGAGTCCCGTGGTCTTGAACTCCTTCCACGCGGACTCGAACGCGGGCCGGTCCAGCGGGTAGGCGATGTCGTGCAGGGGCTTGAGCGACGGACTCCCCCAGCCCGCGCCCTGGTGCGTGACCGCGAACGGGAAGTAGAAGTGGAAGTCGTAGATGATCCCGGGCAATCCGAGGTCACCCATTGCGACCAGGCTGTCCAGGCTTCCCCACCCGTCCCCGGCCACGATCACGGGCCGGGTCGCGTCGGACTCGCGCAGGGCCGCGATACCCTCCTTAGCGAGTTCGCGCCAGAACGCCGGGTCCGCGGTCACGGGCTCGTTCAGGAGGCCGTAGAAGACGTCGGACGGCAGTCCCCGGCATCGCCGCCCCATCTCGCGCCAGAAGTCCACGAACGGCTTCCGCAGTTCCGGTTCCTTCTTGAACTCCGGCGCCGTCAGCTCGTGCAGGTCGAGAATGCATGCCAGCTCCGCCGCCCGGGCCAGCTCGACGCTCCGGAACATGAGCTCGAACCCGCGGTCGTGGAACGCGTACGGCGCCTGCCGGCTCTGGAGGAAGTCGCGGCCGAGGCATAGGCGCACGTGGCTGAACCCGCAGGCGGCAACGGCCCGGTACTCTTCCGCCTTGAGCGCCGCCTCCATCCCCGCCCAATCCGCCGCGCTGAGCGGCTCCTTGGACCGGCGGTACGGGAGGAACATGTGATCGAGGTTGACTCCGCGCCGCAGCAGTGTGGTGTCCGTGCCGCCCCCCTCAGGCCTCGAGCAACCGCACGCCGTATCGGCGGAGCTTGCGGTCGTGCGTCACCAGCGTGAGGCCCTCGGCCTTCGCCTGCGCTATCAGGACCCGGTCGAAAGGATCATCGTGGTGCCGCGGGAGCCGCTCGACGCCCAGGGCATGCGGGATAGTGACGGGGAGCGGAAGGAACTGGCTCCGCTCCAGCTCGCCGGGCAACCACTTGGCCACGTTCGGAGGGATGCGGACCCGCCCCAGTCCGGCCTTGATCGCGATCTCCCAGGCGCTGGCCGCACTCACGTAGACCGTGTTCGCCGTATCCTCAATCGCCCTGCGTGCCGCCGGGCGCATTCGCTCGTCCCCCGCCATCGCCCACAGCAGAACATGGGTGTCGAGGAGGAGGTTCACACCGACCCGTGGAAACGGCCAACCAGCTTCGCCGGCAGCGGAGCGTCGAAGTCCCCGGCGATACGAATCCTCCCCTTGAGCCTCCCGAGCCGCCGGGGGCCGACGGCCTTCTGAATGGGCACGATCCTGGCGGCCGGCCGGCCGTACCGGGCGATCACGATTTCCTCGCCCGCCGCCACCCGGTTCAGCAGTTTCGAGAGGTGGGTCTTCGCTTCGTGCACGTTGACAGCCATTGTGGACTAAGTCTAGTCCACTTAAGACTTCCTGTCAACGCAGGATGTCAGATGTAAAGCTCTGACCCCATCTCCCCGCTGCTCAGTGAATCACGGCGGCGTCGCCCGCAGAGCTTCACGGAACGCCTTCCACGCACGGGGCGCCATGACCGCTTCCCATGTCCGCGACCGGACGAGCGCCTCGCGTCCCCTCATGTCCTCGATCCGTTTCCCCGTTTCCGGGTGCGTCGAGACGAGCTCCACCGCGGTTCCGCCGGAGCCGTTGATTTCATCGAGTATCCGGAGGAACTCACCCATCCCCCTGGGATCGATCCTCGCCCGCACCATCAGGTCGAAGCCCATCCGGTCGGCCTCGGCCTCGTTTTCGCGCGAGTAGTGGAGCTCGCCGAGCCTCGCGCCCAGGCGCAGTCCTCTGGTCGCTACCGTGCCCGAGGTCCAGCCCACCAGTGCCAAGAGGGCATCCAGGGCCGATCTCTCGAAGTAGAGGACGGTCTGGTGGCGTCGTCGGATGTGGCTCATCTCGTGAGCGAGCACTCCGGCCACCTGCTCCGCTCGCGCCGCTTCGTCGAGGAGGCCCCGACAGACGACGATCATGCCTCCGGGCAGCGCGAATGCATTTACGACATCGGACTTCAGCACGATGACACGGAACCGGTACGGAGACTGCTCCGCGGCCGCAAGCCTGGCCACGATGGCTCCGAGGGGTGCGACCACGCCTCCTTCCCTAATGCGCCTCGATCGCGGGGCCATGATCGTCGCCAAGTTCTCCCCCAATCGCTCCTCCCATGACACCGGGAGATGGGCGGCCGCAGTGCGGGCGAGCGAGGGCAGTCCCCATCTCCACATGGCGAACCCCGCAACCCCCACCGCGCACCCGACCGCGGCAAGAAGGACCACCCGCGGACGAACGGCGGAAGGCACGTGGAGGCCCGCCACCAACCCCGGCGCACGCGACCGCAAGGCTTCGAGCATCGTTGCATCGCGAGTGACGAAGGCGGCCGTCGCGCTTCCGTGCGTGCACTCCAGCCGCACCGTCTCGCCGTCAACTGATCCTCCCTGCCAACGCACGCTGTCATACGGCCAGAGGGCCCCGCGCCGCCCCCGCGGCCCCACGAGACAGCCGGCGCCCGAAAGACGCAGGATCGCGGGCCTGCCCACCGCACGCCGGCCGTCGTAGAGACGGCCCCGCCAGGCCCTCCGGAGCCTACCCAAGGTCCAGGTCCAATCCGAACATGGCGGAGTAGTCTTCTCCGGCTGCGGAGACCTTCGCCAGATTCCTGCCCGCGGGCCGAACGCGGCCAAAGTTCGCCGTCCCCTCGAGCCACAGGTGACGGGCATAGAACCGGCCCGTCCGCAACTGGGTCCAGGACCAACCCAGCCCAAGCGTTAGGACGAAGATGGCATAGTTGCCCAGCACGAGCCATGCGTATTGCGCCACGGTAGGGTCGTAGACGAACCGGGCCCGGCCCACCCGTGTGTGCGCCCACAGCCACACCGCCTGTTTCACACGGTAGTTGATCACCGCCCATCCCGATGCAACCGCCGTTCCGACCAGCCAGAACTCACCCACCCAAGCCTTCAATGTGGTTCCCGGGAAGAGCTCGACCGCCATGGCCAGTACGAAGAACACAAACGCGCCCCCGACGATTCCCAGCATCATCACGAGGATGGCCTTCAATAGTTCGCGAGGTGCCCCCGAGAACCGCATCGCCTTCGTCCCGAACCGCGTCCCGGACCAGAGACGCCCCCAGGTGGCTGCCTTGAACCAGGGCGCACGGACCCCCAACGTGATCACACTGAGAAACCCCTGCCACCAGAACGCGGCCGCGTACCTCAGTGCGCTTCCTCCGTACCCGAACCGAATGCCCCGCCACGAAGTCCGCGTGAGCCGGTACCTGCGGGCTCCGACGACCGCCATCGGGATGAACAGCAGCAGGACCAGGATTCCCCCGAGCCAGAGGATGACAAGAGACACGTATCCCAGGTGCAGGAAGCGCGGCGCGAGCAATGTCGCCCCATACGGGATCCCGAACATGAGGAAAGCCTTCGTGAAGCCGCGGAAGGTCTCGCCCCCTGTGCCGTGCCACGCGAACGCATCGCCGCCGAGCTCCATGGAGTCCCACAGGTAGCGCCGGGTGCGCGCCCGTCCCCAGAACGAGTAGATACCGAGCGTTGCCACGGTCAGGATGAGGTTGGCGAGCATGATCTTCAAGAGCGGCTTCGCACCGCCGCGGAACTTGAGTGTGACAGCGGACGCGGGCGGGACCGTGCGCGGCCGGCGATCGTCGCCTCGTGATAGCAGGAACGCGGTCAGGGTGGCGAGCGCGAACAGCATCGCGCACCCGGTGAGGGTGAATAGCACGCTGGAGCCCGTCTCCTCCTTGTCGTCCGCGGACTCCTGGAACTTTTCGAATTCGTCTTCAGATTCCCATACCCGGGCGTCGTAGTCATCCCCGATCCGCCGGAAGATGCGAGCCGCCTCCGTGTACCGGCGAGCACGAACCGCGAGGAACGCATGGCGGTTCAAGAGGCACGCAGAGTCGGGGTACTCCCTTCCGAGCGCCTCGATGCCGCGTTCGATGCGTCGCCACTCCTCCGGCATCATCCGGATGCGAGCGCGGGACTCGTTCCCGACCCAGACCGCGTAGACGATTTGTGCATAGATGTCGTCGCGCTTCAGGACGTCAGCCGTGTGACCGGCAAACTCCAGCCATTCCCCGGGCTTGCCCCTTCCGGCCAGGTACTCCGCGGCCCATTGATACAGAGGCACGTACCCGGGATCCACCTCGCGACCGCGCGCGAGCAGTCTCTGCATTGACTCACGCGGCATTGCGTCGGCATCCCCGAGCGCGATCCGGCAGGTCCACAGCTCCGGATCAGTCTTCCCGCACTTCCCGGCCTGATCCAGCCACCCATGGGCCTCGAGGCTGCTCTCCGCCATTCTCCGTGTGATCTCCTCGTACTCCGCCAGGGCCTTCCCGGTGACTTTGGGCCGTCGGCCCGTCGCAGCGTTCAGGGGCGCCACATCCTCAAGCTCCCGCGCCGCCGTACGGTTGCGATCGACTGCAATCCATGCCATCGCGATGAGTGGCGCGGGCTCTGCAGGGCATTGTGCGTGCCACACGGCGAAGTCGTTCTTCCGCTGACTTTCCGTGGTGTCAAGCTCGATCTTCGAAAGCGTCCGGTACGCCAGATGGAGAGAGTCCTCAAACGGGACCATGCGCTCGCGTCGCTGCCGGGCCTGTTCCATGAACCGCGTGAGGCCCGCCCAGTCCTTGCCGGAAAGCATCGAGCGCACCCGACCCTCGTAATCCTCAACGGCGGAGTTCTCGACCCGGGTCGTGCTGGCCACACTCTTCATGGGGACGAGCAGGCAGATGGCTCCTGCGGCCAAGGCCAGTCTGCATCCGTCCATGCCCAGGACGTTCACGCCGTCATCGTGTCAAAGGGCTGGAGGCGAGTCAATCGCAATATCGAATGAACGTCCCGCTTCCTTCCCCAATACTGTCCCCGTTCCCGGCTATTGAGCCTTCACGGACATCGCGCAACGAAACCCGACGGCGTGGTTGAACCCGTCGGCCTTGAGCCTGTACATGGGAGGGCCGCATTCGCGGTACGCGGACCGGCACACCCTCGCGACGTTCACCCACGAACCGCCGCGAAGCACACGGTACTGACCGGAGACTGCACCTGTAGGATTCTGGTCCGGGCTGTCGGCATAGTTGTTCATGTCGTACCAGTCCGCGCACCACTCCCACACGTTCCCGTGCATGTCGTAGAGCCCCCAGGCGTTCGGCTTCTTCTGACCTACGGGACGCGTCCCAACGGGATGCCCGACGCTGTTCGCATTCGTCCCGTACCACGCGTACTCGTCCAGCCGCCCCTCGCCGTTCCCGAAACACCACTTCCCCCTACCACCGGCCCGGCACGCGTATTCCCACTCCGCTTCGGTCGGAAGACGTTTCCCATAGTCCAAAGCGTAGGCATTCGCGTCGTCCCACGTCACGTTGATCACGGGCCTGCTTCCTCGGCCCCAGCCCGCATCTTCAGGCTTAGCCCTCCCCGTAGCCTCGCAGAACCGGTCGTATTGGTCGAACGTGACCTCGTATTTGTCTATGCAGAAAGCCGAGATCGACACCCGGTGCGGCGGCTTCTCGTTCTCCTCGCAGCAGTTGCTCCCCATCGTGAACTCGCCCGCCAGGCTCAGGATCATGGACGCGCCGTCGCGCCCGCGGATGGTCTTCGGAATCGTACCCGCCCCCGTCGCACCCACCAACGCCATCGCCACTAGCAAGCACGCCATTGCGAGGCCCGGTCCTCCCAGCCAGCCCGCCCTGGACTCCACCCGCGTCGGCATCCCGCCATTGTAGTAGGTCGCGTGCTAGCGGAAGAGGTTGCGGAACAAGCGCGGTGTTACTCGCATCCCGACCCAGCGGGCGCCGGCCTATCGTTAGCGATTCTCCTCCCGGGAGAGGACGAGGCTGGCCATCTTAGAGGCACCGAACTTGAGCGTGTATCAGAGCTGGGAGCGAGTCAGGTCGAAGTAGATGCGGCTTCCAGCCGAACACTGTCGAGGAAGACAGCACCGAGTTCATTGCGGCCTTTGCCCAGCAGACCGAATCGCACCATCTTCACCAAGCCCAAAGGAGAGGCGATACGAATCCGAATGCGGTTCCAGCCGCGAGCAAGCTTCGGAGAGAGCGCGGAGCACGTGGCAGAGTCGCCGTCGATATGCAGAACTGCTTGGAGGGGCCGCTGCAGCGCCAGGTCCCGCGGGACGTAGACGTCGCAGGAAAGCGCCGCGGCATTGAGCCAGCGCTGGCCATGCCAGCCAAGGTGGATCTGAACTTCCGGGTCGGCCTTCTGGGCGAAGCTGAACGTGAACCTGAAGGCGGAACCTGGCCGGGAACCCGGCGCGGGCGTCACCCGGCTGGGCAGGAAGCCGGGCAGGCCACCGGCAGGAATGCTCACCCAGAAGTTCTCGGTATGTCCCTCGAACCCCTCTACCATGGCCGGGGCGCGAAGGACGACCGGGTTGTGGCCGAGATCCTCCATGATCCGGGCGCCTCCGGGGTAGAGGCGGGCATCCGAGGTGCGGGTGTGGGCACTCGCCCAGGCCGTCCACACCGTCCGGCGGTTCACGGCCAAGTCGTAAGGGTATGAAAGCAGGGACAGCAGGAAGGGAGGCTGTGAGGTAGAAGATGAAAACTCGTGCCGGGGGATGGTACCGTGACCGCACTGGATAAGCGCGGGCACTTCGGGGGTCTGGTCCGTCA
>Ga0315294_10010473_pt1 | contig 10173 bp, 13 predicted proteins | sample YL17G13_40_MG_FD_203626 | JGI IMG/M metagenome (GOLD analysis project Ga0315294, IMG submission 203626) | Sediment microbial communities from Yellowstone Lake, YNP, Wyoming, USA - YL17G13_40 | ecosystem: Environmental > Aquatic > Freshwater > Lake > Sediment | place: USA: Wyoming | collected...
GGAAGCGACGGTGTCCAGGAAGTAGCCATGAATATTTTCGGAACAGGGGTTATCCAAATTCCTCACCTGACCGCTTCTCTTGGGGTGTATACGAACGGCACGAGTCAGCTTGTTTCCACGCCGCCCACGTCGGGAATCCTCGGTTACTGGTCGAGGACAGGGACGACTATCTCCACCGCTACGGCGGGGGATAATATCACTACCACGGGAACAGTAAACACCAACGGATTTACCATAGGCACAGATAAGTTCGTCACCGTAACCACCTTCACCTCCGCGGGAATAAACGCCGCAATAGACGCTCTTGGAACTAACGGGGGAGAGGTCTACCTGCCAGAAGGTGATTACGACTGCACGGCTACAATAACGATAGACTACAATAATACTACTTTACGAGGCTCTGGCAAAGGCACTCGTCTCTTGGCTACCAACCGCCTTGTCTACACCACTATCACAGGCACACCAGTAGCAGGTCAAACCATGACAGGCGATACTACAGGCTACACCGCTGTATGCGAAAAGGTAGACTTGGTGAACAAGATAGTTTGGTATCACACCTTGAGTAATGCGGCGAACTTTAGCGCGGTAGAGAATATCTCTTGGAGTGTTTCGGGGGCTGATACTTTAGTCAATGGGTCAGCACCTACGGAGCAGACATTTAGCGCAATTACTTTAGGGACTAAAACTGACACTACTATTAAAGATATGATGATAGTGGGTGGGGCAGGTGGTGGAAATGCTGGTGGTAGTTTGATAGGCGATAACACCGCATCTACACGAACAAAGGTTGATAACTGCTATCTTCTATATGCTGATTATAGGGCTATCAATGTGGCGGGAGATAATTGTAGTTTTTCTAATAACCATGTTACTGCTGGTAGGTCGGGTGGGATAGTATCTCTTGGAACGAAAAGCACCATAATAAATAATATCTTGGAAGGTGGAACTTCGGCTTGCGCAGATAGGATATTCGCTTACGGAGCATCTCATACTGTCATTGGAAACATAATCAATACCGCGCCAAGAGACGCGATAGTAATGCAGGGAGCGAATAGCGTTTGTTCTGGAAACCTTATCTATAACACTACCACAGGATATTCAGATATAAAAGTAACGGGTGACTATAGCTCCGTAATGAACAATAGTTGTTACGGTTCCACGACATCAGACTATGGAATATATTTAGATGAGGCGGATTATTGCTCGGTAATCGGTAACGTTACTCAACGACACGATGTCGCCGGAATACAGATAGATAACGACTGTCAGAACACTACTTTAGGCGGGAATAACTGCTCTGACACCACTCCGTATGTGAATAACGGCACGGCGGGTAACTTCTTGTTCGGCGCGGGCGGTATAACAATAAACTCCGCGGGCGACGATAAGAATATAAACATCTCCCACAATGATACCAACGGGCTCATAACCTCAAGCGACGGCACAATAAGCTTTGATAATGAAAATTTGACCACCACGGGAACAATAACAGGCGAGCAACTCACATCAACCGACGACGCTGATGTAACCGACAAGCTCACCGTCAACCATATAGGCGAGCATACGGCGGCGCATAATGTCGTCGTGGATAATGTGACAGGATTCGCTGATACTACTGATTCATCCAGTAAGGACACCGGGAGCGTGATATTAGAAGGCGGACTGGGCGTTGAGAAAACCATTGGAGTAGGTGGGAAGGTCTTGGTCGCCAATACTACCGACAGCACAACAAAGGATACGGGTTGCGTTATTGTGGAAGGCGGAATTGGCGTTGAGAAGCAAGTCGTTGTAGGGACTAACCTTTTGACGCTTGGGACTACTGACGCCAGCACGCATGACGGGCTGTCCGGCTCGATCCAAACCCTCGGAGGGGTAAGCGTGGCGAAGTCGCTATATACTGGCGGTGATGTTGATATTGAAAAAGACCTGTCCGGGACTCTGAGGTGTCACGTCCATAATTCTAAAAATTTCGACGGAGCCATAGCGGAGTTTAACCTGGAGAATGACGCTACAAAACAGGCGACATCGAGAGTTTATAGCAGCTCCACAACTGGAACTCTGCTTGGAATCGCCAAGGCTAACTTGGCGCAGTTTACTGGATATACAGCGTCTAATATCTTGTATGGGAGCACGGGTAGTGATTGCAACGTTTACATGGGTATCAATTCTTCTATAGTTTCGTCATGGACTTCTGGCACGTTGGCCAGCGGTGTTTTCAACGTCGCTTATACCACCCCTTCCACGACAAAGGATACGGGAGCGTTGGTTGTGGAGGGTGGTCTGGGCGTGGAGAGCGCTATTTTCGCCGGAACATCTATCAACGCGGGGACTTCCCTGAACGCCGTGTCCGAAACCCTTACAGGCGGCACGGTAACGGACTCCACGCCGCTAATCAACATAACCCAGACTGTCAACGACGCCGCGGACACGTTCAAACTTATAAATCAGGTTGTTACAAATACCGCCTCGACGAGCATAAGGGCTTTGGAAATGACGGCGGGGACAAGCAATATCATTTTGGGCCTTCTTAGCTCCTCTATGGTTCACACATACGATGGAGCGTTGAATTATTATATTCAGAATTTGAGTTCCGGGGCTTCGGCTGCATGCCGCTTTTACTCCGGGAATGACTCTGGAGTCATAAATCAGTTGAGGGTTTTCTCAAGCGGTTATAACACCGGGACTTATTTCGGGATTACTCCCGCCAATTACGCCTATGTAGGCACGTCCAACGACGCTGATACCGCCGGGTTAATGATCGGATCTGTCCGCACAAGCGGCGGGACAGTCCCCATCATATTCGGTAGCGGAGATATTGAGGTAGGGCGATTTTCAAGCGGCGTAGCGTCAACGGGGACTTTCTCCGTAGCTTATACCGAGGACGCGACAGGCGTTACCGGAACGGTGGGAAGTATTGTTACCCTGGGGGGCATTAGCGCGGTGAAGCAGATAGTTTCCCCTAACCTGGTCAACTCCAAGAAGGGCGAAATTATTGAACTCGTCAAAAACCTCCTGACTGACGCTAACATATACCTGTTTCTCATTATGGACGAGACGGGAGCGACGACCACTATTGTTGACCGTTCCGTAAACGCCCATAACGCTACCCTGGGAGGCAACGCCTCAACACTAACTCCGACCGTTGTCGGGTTATGTCCGAGCCTACTATTCGCTAACGCCGCCGCTACGGAGTGGAGCATCGCCTCTCACGCTGATTTTACCTTTGGCAACGGGGCGGGGACTGATAGCGCGTTCTCGGTTATCACTCTGGAAGTCCCGACTGACGCTACGAACTCAATGTTAATGGGGAAGTGGTTGGTGTCGACTAATGAGCGTGAATGGAGATTTGAGCTCGACGGCAACGATAAATTATATATGGTGGTATCAAATGTATCGGGCGGAGCTCAGGTTGGGCGATACTACAACACGGCGTTGACGGGCGATCAGGCGTCGCTTCATTGCTACGTCGCTACCCTGTCTGGAGGCGCTCCGCAGGCGTTGGCTGGAATTAAAGTTTATAGGGATGGCGCTCGTATAGACGATACGGACTATACCGCCGGAGCTTACGCCGGAATGACCGGAGCGACAGGAGCCCTCAGCGATAGCAGGGCTACTGTCTCCAACGGCAACAGGGCGCGCGAACTGGTTCAAATATTAGTCCATACCGAACTATCGGCGGCGACCGTAAAACGCATATCCGACCTACTGCTGGCGTATGGGGGAACTGATATATGACAACGCACGACGACGATTTTCACATTAAAGACGAGGTGTTACGGCTACGGGACAAGCTCCACGATCATAAAAACGAAGCCTGTCACACTAAAGGCGTGGCGGCCTACGAGCGATTAAAGGAGATCGAGAAGATGAGTAATAAGAGCCTATGGCAATGGATAAAGGAACTTTGGCCTGTCCTGACGATGACTACCGTCGCTATATCCAGTTTTACGCTATATTGTCACTTGTCTTTCGCCGCTAACGAGAAAGACCATGTCCAGCTCCGGTCCGAGCAAGCGGCTTGCGTAGCGAAGGTCAGCGAACAGTTTACCGCGGAGATATCGAAACTTAAAGACGACCTGAACGAAAAGTCCACAGCTCAGAACATGGCGGTATTACAGGCGATCACAGAACTTAAGACTGAAATGAGATTGACGAGGAAACCATGAAGCCGTCGATGCTGCGAAAACTTATCCTGTCTATCAGGAATTTGCTGAAAGGCAAGCACAGGGATAATTGCTCATGCCACGACTGTCAGGTGTATAGGGTATTTCACCACATAGCGATCGAGGGTGACAGGTAATGGACAGGACGCAATTTTTACACGACATACAAAAGATCGCCCATGAGATACATAAGGCGAAGGAAGACTTTGATAAGGACATGGCCCGGATATGTCACGCGTTTGATGAGCTTGTGAGGAACTATGAAAAAGGCGACGCTGGCCGGAAGGATTAGGGATTGGATTAAAGAGCGAAGCGTCAGGCTCTCAGTAGGAAGGCTTAAGACTCCCAAATATGAAGACTTGAAGGGTAACACACAGGGCGGCAACGAATATACAGGCTTCAAAATATCCGGCAAATGGTAGGAGGGTGTCTATATGGCGAAAATATTAAGCGGCAGGTTTTGGCTTACCATTATAACGGGTATCGTCTTCGCCTATTGCGCTATCAAGGGCAAGATGAGTGGAGAAGCGATATCCGCTATTGTGTCGATGGTATTTATAGCTTACTTCCAAAGGAGCGACCGCAATGGGCCTAATCCAAAACCTTAAGGAGCGTGTCCGGCTCGCTGGCTTCGCTTGGGTGTTGTCGAAGGTTGACGTTGAAAAGATCATCGACCAAATTGAAAATTTCGGGGAAAAATCTTTTCCTCGTGGAAAAGAAGATTTCACGCGGTTCTGTTACTACAAACTGCTGGAATTAGTTTCGGCGTTAAATAGGAGGATGAAAAAGATATGAGTATATCTATATTTCAACGGTGCTATAACTGGATCGCGGGGATAACGACACCGAGTTGGCTTAAGATACTATTCGATGAGCTCCAGACCGTGATTGTGTCTACTTTCCTGAACATAGGCAAGGCGTATCTTGACGGTCTTGAGGCGCAGATCATAAAAGCGCAGGAGAGCGGCCTGTCAAGCGACGCTAAATGGCAGATGGTATTTAATTGGGGGAAGGCGAACATACCGAACATTAGGGACTCCGCGCTTAACCTCGCCATAGAGCTACTGGTGAATCTATTAAAGCGGCGTAGCTTCATGAAGGTGCTTGCGTAAATGGATAACACGTCATCATCACTAAAGAATATCCTGTCCGACGAGCAGGCGCAAATACTGCAAGAGCTAACCGCCCTTGTCCCTCGGATAAAGAACAAGTTTTTTTCTCTTGGCTCGGATATAGACCGATTTACTAAGCTGTTGTCGAAATTTAACTTTAATGAGGCAAAGAAAAATGGCAATTCTTAAGCTGGCCTTGGGATGGAATAGGGTTATGCCTCCGCATGAACTCATGCACGCTGACAATGGCTTCGTGGAGTGTTCGGAATTGCTGAACTATATATCCAGAGACAGTAAAATAAAGAAGATCGGCGGGACATACCCCTACAACCCGACAGATGTTACTCATCCAGTCCCCTGGACACATAGGTCATATCATAAGAGGGGCGACGGGACATTTGTCAAGACCACGCTTTGCTTCGCTAATGGTGTCGTGTATTCCGGAGATGACCTTACCGGGGCGTTGACCGCCAGGAGGACGGGATTAAGGACATCCGCTATACCCACAAGCGCGACAATGCAGGTTTCCGGCAATTCCGTGATGTATCTATACACGGGCTTTGACGAGGTTGTGAAATATGACGGGAACGGGAGTTATGTTTTTGAGGACACGACATTGAACGCCGACCTGGGCCGGACAATAGAAAGCGCGGTTGTCCATCTTGACCGCTTTTGGTATGTGTCAAAGAACTCATCAATATTGGCATACTCAACGACATTAAAGCCCGAAGATCTGACCACCGACGCCGCTGACGTGATTGTCGGACAGGAGACAGATTCCTTTATACGCCGATGTATTGTGGGCGGTAACGAAAATCTGTATATCTTCAAAAATAACTCTATATGGCAATTGTTCGGGCGCACGCCTTCGACGTTTGAATTTCGGATGATTACGGATAAATACGGACTGGCGGCCAAGCGCGGAATATGCGCCGTAGGCTCCGGCTTCGTCTTTCTCGATGAATTTACGAAGGAATTATACTTCTTTGGCGGCACGGAAAGCTCTATCATGCCTCTTACGGAGAGGGCTATCAGGCTCCGGGAAATATTGGATATCGGTCAAGTGGACAAGGTCGCGATGACAGTCCATAAAGGGCTTTTCCGCTTCGCCTATAAGCACGTCGACGATGACATCTATCAGGATAGGGAGCTTATCTATGTGATAAGCGAGCCGGGCCCGGACAACCTTCCGAAGTGGTCGAACATTAAAGGGACAAAGGTCTACTCATATTCAACATGGAAAGAGCAGGGCGACAACGACGAACTCCTTACGGGGCGATCAGACACGGGAAAAATCATGTATCACGACCGGGGCGGCAAGTTTGATACTACCGCCATAAAGACGCACGTCAGGACGGCTGAGGTTGTGGCGAGCGAAAAGGGCAATGTCCGCTTTAAGGGGTTTTGGGTTAAGGGCAAGCCGACAAGCCGGAATGTTGACGTAAAATTCAACTACTACCTTAATGGACGATACGGCACGCATGGAGGCTCAAGCCTTAACGCATTTGGGGAATATAGGCAAATAGGCTCGGCTTTATTCTCGACGCAGTATTTAATGAATAATAGGATCAAGCCCTATCACGCCCAGAGCCTCGGTAATTCAATTTCTTTTGAGATTATAGACGAAACTAAAGACCTTGATCTTGAATGGTATAGTATATCCTTTGAGATCGCCGAACGCGGCAAGATAAGAAACCAGCTCGTCGGAACTAAAAAAGCAACATAACGGAGGGGAAAGATGAAAAAGTTTTTATTGACCGCGCTTATACTCATGGCGTTTGCCGCGCCAGCGATCGCCGGGACTATCACGATAACCACGCTGTCGAGCGATAGCGGGATAGTCTACACTTTTTTCAATACGTCATTCAACACGGTGAAAAACTGTATTAACGGAAACATCGAGAGCGTGAATATCAAGGACGGGACTATCGCCGAGGTCGACATGGCCGCCGCCGCTAACCCTCGAGTCAGAGACGATGAGTTTTTCAATGATTTCACTTATACGGGTATGCTCCCGGCGGATAGCGCGAATTTTACCAGCGACATATCCGCGGGGACAAGCTATGTGTCGGGGTATAGGGTGGTAACGACAGCGACATCAAAAACCTATACCGCCTCAAAAGATACTTGGGTTTACATTGACATCAATGGCGCGTTTCAATATGTCGAAACTACCGTCGGATCGGCGCAACCCGCGACTCCGGCGAATAGCCTATTGTTGGCTAAAGTCACGACTGACGTGGTCGAGATAACGGTTGTCACGGACTTGAGGACGACATCAATTTCACTCGGAAGTCAGGATGATTTCAGCATCAAAGGGCTTAACCAATATTGGGCTAACGGGTTAAAGGTTTCCGTCGATACGGGAGTAGCGTATAACGGGACAACGAGGATCAACAAAACTTCGTCGACCGTCCTTGATGTGTCAAGCGCGGCAAACTATCTGACGGGCATATCTGAACGGGGAGCGTCAAAATGGCTCTACGTATATGTAACCTCGACAGGGTCAATACTTTTAGACGATAACGCCCCCGACTACCACGACACAAGTGGGGCAACACAAGGCATCAAATATTATTATAAATATGGAACGACGTATAACAGGGTCGTGGGACAGGTGAGACTCGACGCGTCACAGTATATTATTCAGTTTTACCAGAATAACAAAAAATACTCTTATGATAGCGTTGTCAGTTATGACGAAGTCCGCGTCTTGAACGCCGGAGCGTCCACGAGCTACGCCGAGGTAGACTGCTCCGCGGCTGTTCCATCCACGTCGAATATGTGTTCATTCTGGATTCAGGGCGGAGGAGGCGGCGGATCGTTTAATTATAGGCGCAGGGGATCAAGCTCCATTAATGGGATCTGGTCGACTCTTACGGATGGGGCAAACCAAAACGATTACCAGTTTATGTCCGACTTGCCCTTGGATTCAAGCAGAAAAGGCGAGTATAAGGTTAACGCTAATAATGTCTCGGCGTGGGTTCGTGACTATACGATAAATTATAGGGACTAAAATGTTAAGCCGAAATACAGGCCTTGTCCCAGACAGTATAACGCGCGAAATGTTTAACCATGTCCTCGACGAAGGTCTCGGCAACGCTATCCTTTTAAGCGCGGCCCCCACAGCTACCGCCCCTCTCCTGTCGGCTAATGAGTGGGGTGTCTATGGCGGTAAATTATATTTTAGGATAGCGCAAACGATATACGAGGTAACGCCATCTGCCACGATAACGATAACCTGATAAGGCAGGTCATAGCCTTAAAGGAGAAATACGGCCTTGTCGAGGATGACGCTACATACGAAAAGCAGGTGGAATGGTATAAGACGTGCCTTGAGCTCGGTTTGCTGGAGTTTGATTTTAACGAAGGAAGGGTCGCCGGGTTTATCGAGTTTGTCCGGCTCAATGAGACACCGGACAGGATTGACGGAATACGGGCGGACCCGGACACGGTAAAGACGGCCCCTATACTGTTTATAGGAAATTGCGTAATGGATGGCGGTAGCAAGAGGATATTTTGGAGGCTGTTAAAGCGGAATAATAATATAAAAGCGGTGGTTTGGCATAACAAGAAGCGCGACAGGTTTTTCATGAGGAGGTTTAATGCGGCATCATAATCATTATGGGGAGCGATCAATACACCTCGGTCACATGGATCGAGTGAGATGGAATGTAACCAAAATGCTCGGTATGGGCAAGAAGGGTGATCAAGATACCTCGGCGGTAACTAACGCCGCGCGTCCGGTGTCGTCATTAACCCAAATTCCTATTGGAGCCTCCCTTAATGATATAATATTGAAAGGCTTGAGCGGCCAGGGATGGGGCTTTGACCCGTCGTTTGTATCCCGGACAACTTCACCTGTCGCCGCCCAACGTGAGGCTACATGGAAAGAACAGACCGCTCCCGGAATATCCGCGGAAATGTCATCAAGGGGACTTGGGCGGTCAACGATAGCTGGGGATGTGTTGGCGAAGGCGGCGGGGGCGAAGGACAGAGACATTAACGAACTGATCGCCCAGGCTTATGCCGCCAATGAACAGCAAAAGAAGGCCGACGAAGCGAGATTTCAGGGGCTCGGACAATGGTATACCGGGGCCGAGGCGAACGCTAAGGCCGCCTATGCCGCTGATGACGTAAACCGCATGAAATACGCCCTTTATAGGCAATTTCAGTTAGGCGATACCGCGCAGGCGCAGAAACAGGACGACATCAACCAGATGATCGGGCTTGGGACTTCATTTATTAACCCGGCAGGTAGCGCGACGAGCGGCGTAACGAGCGGCATGACGGACTTGATGGGCGAATTAGGCAAAATGACGCAGGCGAAAAACGCCACGCCCGCGGTATCCGCCCCTTCGCCGTTTAACGTCAACCCCCTCGGCAATGAGTTTAGATACAAGAAAAATTTGGACTATTTCGCCAAGTCGCCCAACACGGAGGGGATTATATGATAGACCAAAATACCGTCACCGAAGAAAAAAGCCAAAATCCATACCTGGGTATGTCGAAAAGCCAGCTTGCCGAAAAAGAACGGGACATCAGGGCACAGATAAGCGCCATGAGGCAAAAGCAGGTGGGTGATTTTGCCGGAAACGCCATACGGAACGTTTCCAATGTTTTTTTACAGCGCGGCGGCCTGAAACCCATAGAAGACCCGAACGCTGACATCAATAAGCTGATACGGGAAGCGCAGGTAAAGCAGATGTATTCGCCGAAGAAGCCTATCATCAAAAATTTCGGGGGGTCGCTTGTGCAGGTTGATCCAGAAAGCGGAGAAGCCACTACGATAATGGAATCTTCAGCTAAAACATGGAAGCCCACGACAAGGGAAGAAGCTATCGCGTTTGAAAAAGATAAGGCCGCCATAAAGGGTGATGATCCCGCGCGAATACTCA
>Ga0315294_10010476_pt1 | contig 10172 bp, 8 predicted proteins | sample YL17G13_40_MG_FD_203626 | JGI IMG/M metagenome (GOLD analysis project Ga0315294, IMG submission 203626) | Sediment microbial communities from Yellowstone Lake, YNP, Wyoming, USA - YL17G13_40 | ecosystem: Environmental > Aquatic > Freshwater > Lake > Sediment | place: USA: Wyoming | collected...
GAGATATGAATGGATTCGCATCTCAGAGACGAAGGACCGATTTCTCCGAGGCGGGAAACCCTTTTTTTATCTCGCCGATACGGCTTGGATGGCCTTCTCCAATCTCACACTCGAGGATTGGGAGGAGTATCTCGACTTCCGCGCTCAGCAGGGCTTCAACGTTCTGCAGATGCAGTGCATACCCTCCACCCACGACACGAGCGAATCGCCAAGCAGCCTGTTTCCGTTCCCCTCCCGTCCCGGAGGGGAGCTGGATTTCGGCAGGCTATCGGATGCCTACTTCAAGCGCGCGGTCGAGATGATGGATCTGGCGAAGGCGCGCGGGTTCATCCCGGCTTTCGGGATCCTGTGGTGCAACTGGGTACCCGGTACATGGGCAGCCAAGATGAGCCCGCGCACCGCCATGCCCTTCGAGAATGCGAAGAGCTATATCCGCGAGGCGGTGAAAACTTTCGCGCCCTATCAACCCCTGTACCTCGCGAGTGGGGATACCCGGTTCGACTCCCCCGAGGAGACGCGCTACTACCGCATGGTGCTCGAGGAAATCAAGGCGACGGACCCCCAGGCGCTGACCACCATGCACCTGAGCCCCGAGGGAATACTGCCCGACGAGTTCGTGCGCTCGAAGCACCTCGATTTCTACATGTACCAGTCCGGCCACCATGTGGAGCATCCCGAGCGGCCGTATGCCCTTGCGCAGGATTTTCTCGCCAAGCCCGTGAAACGGCCGATCGTGAACGGCGAGCCGCCGTACGAGGGGCACGGTCACGGTTTCCGCTACGGAAGGTTCTCCAGCTTCGAGGTGCGGCGGGCGATCTGGCAGAGCCTGCTCTCCGGGGCCAAGGCGGGTGTCACCTATGGCGCCCACGGGATCTGGATGTGGCACCGCAAGGGAATGCGCTTCACAAGCGAGCAATTCTCCGGCTTGCCATTCCAATGGCGAACGGCAATGCGGCTGCCAGGCGCGTGGGATGCCGGACTCGCCCGAAGAATCTTCGAGCAGCACGACCTGTTCGAGCTCGAGCCGTGCGCAATCGTGCGAAACGAGAAGCCGGGCATTCGCGCTTCAGCCGCTCCCGACGGCTCGACCATCGCGGTGTACATCCCCTTCGCGACGCAGCTCGAGCTGGCGGTCGATCTGGCCGGATACGACGTGCAGCTCATCAACCTTGCTGAACGCGAATGGGTGACACCCGAAGTCGAGTGCGGAACGGGAAGCTCGACCGTGCGGATGGCCGATTTCAATGCAGATGGCCTGTTGATCGCGCGTAAGCGTTGATTGGGGGAGAGTGCGCAAGATCGGTCACACATTCGGCAATATCCGAAGTGCCATCCGGATGCTATTCCGATATGATTGTCGAGGAGTGCCCGCAGGATGCACCTCGCACTGAACACCTACCTTTACGAAGTTGCCGAGCGCCCGTTCCGTGAGGCGCTCGGGGGGGCGGCACGGCACGGATTCCGGTATGTCGATTTCGCGGCGTTCCGCAGCGGGGACCCGTCCGGCAAAGGCCCGGGGGAACTCGCAGAGATCGCGCGCCTGCTGCGGGACAACGGACTGACGAGTTCGCAGCTTCTGATGTCCAACGTCAGGGACATCGCCTCTGTCGATGACTCCCGCCGACGCGAGACCCTCGAGTACATGAAGCGCTGTGCCGATCTGCAGCGGAGCCTGGGCGGCCGGGAAGTGCTCGTGTGCTGGGGCTGCGGAGTGCGGGAGCACGAGGTGAGCTTCGAAGAGTCGTGGTGCCGCAGCGTCGAGAGCATCCGGCAGTTCGCGCAATGGGGCCAGGATCGGGGGATTCTGGTCGACCTCGAGCTCGACCCTCATGTGTACTTCGTTGTGAACAGCACCGAGCGCATGGCGAGGATGCTGGAGGATATCGACATGCCAAACGTGTTCCCCAACGTCGACACCGGCCACCTGGCGATCATCCGAGAAGGTCCACGGGTGCTCGCGAAGTTCTCACGGCGCATGCTGCACGTGCACCTCAGCGAGAGCGACACCTTCTCGCACACCAACAGCATCCTCGGCACCGGGATGGTGGATCTGCGCGGCTATGTCGAGGCGGCGCTCGCGGGCGGGATCGAAGAGACCTGCGCGGCGCATGGAGTGCCGTGCGTCGCCGGCATCGAGATCGGCAGCCGGTCGGGGGCGCCCATTGACGATCCTGAACGCTGGATCGTGGAAAGCCTCGATCACCTGCGGCGAGCCCTCCCGATGCTGGCCATGTGAACAGGAGGGAAGGCGACGGATGGGCGGCCGCTACATCGTCGGGATCGATCTTGGCACCTCGGGGTGCAAGTCTTTGCTCATGGACGAGCGGGGAGCCGTCGTGCGCACAGCGCTGGAGGAGTACCCGCTCGCGGCGCCGAAACCGGGCTGGTACGAGCAGGATCCCGCCCAGTGGTGGGACGCGGTCAAACGGACGCTGAGAAGGCTGACGGACGGCCTGGACGGAGCGAGAGACATCCGGTCGATCGGGCTGAGCGGCCAGATGCACGGTCTCGTCGCCCTGGGGCAGGGCGGCGAGGTCCTGCGGCCTTGCATGATATGGGCTGATTCTCGCAACGCGGAACAGGTCGGCGAGGTGTATGAAAGGGTCGGGGGAGTTGGAGCCCTGCTCGAGTTGACGAACAACAGGATGCTCGCGAGCTACACCGGCGGGAAGATCCTTTGGATGCGGAAGAACGAGCCCGGAGTCTACGAGAAAACGAGGATCGCCTTCAACCCGAAGGACTACATCCGCTATCGATTGACGGGCGAGTGTGCAACGGATGTGTCGGACGCTTCGGGCACGGGGCTGTTCGACGTCCGCAATCGACGGTGGTCGGAGCAGCTGCTGCGAATCCTCGATATCCCCCGCGCCATCTTGCCAAAGGCATGGGAATCGAACGATGTGGCGGGGCAGCTCGTGCGGGGAGTGGCCGAGGATACCGGCCTTCCCGCCGGCATCCCCGTGGTGGCAGGAGGTGGGGATGCGGTGGTGCAGGCCACAGGCACGGGCCTCGTGCATGAGGGGGTACTGGGCATCACCATCGGCACCGGCGGCATCGTCTCTACGGCCCTGGAGAGCTGCCGCCCCAATCCCGAGGGCAAGCTGCAGGTGTTCTGCATGAACAGCGCGGGCACCTGGCATGCGATGGGGGTCTCCCTCACGGTCGGTGGCGCCCTGAAGTGGCTGAAGGATGCGTGCGGGTACGGGCAGTCGGAAGCGAGCCGGCTCGCGGGCGAGGATGTCTACGACAGCATCTGCCGCGAAGCCGAGACAGTGGAACCAGGCTCGGAAGGCCTCTTGTTCCTTCCTCACCTGGTGGGCTCCCGGTGCCCGTTCGACGACGCGAAAGCCCGGGGCGCGTTCGTGGGCTTCACGCTGCGCCACGAAAGGCGGCACATGTTCCGTGCACTCATGGAGAGCTGCGTCATGAGCCTGCGGGACATCGCGGAAATCTTCGCGGCGATGGGAATCCCCTGGCGGCAGCTCAGAACGTCGGGCGGGGCATCGAAAGGCCGGCTGTGGCGGCAGCTGCAGGCGGACGCTTTCGACACGGATGTGGTGACGGTGAGCGGGGCGAGCCACGGCGGCGCGTACGGCGCCGCCCTGATCGCTGGATCGGGAACGGGCGCCTGGCGCTCGCTCAAGGAGGCGGCCGAGGTGCTCGAGGTACAGACCCATGAGACTCCGATCGCCCGGAACGTCGAACGCTACGGGAGGCTTCTGTCGATCTACCAGGGGCTGTACCCAGCCCTCCGCGAGACGTTCCACCGGATCGCTGACGAATACCTCACGAAAGGAGAATGAGCACGATGGGAACGGGGATGGGATTTGGCCTGATCGTCGCCAACCGCGGATTCTTCAACAAGAGGCTCGCTCAGGAGGGAAGGGCGAAGATCGCCGGGCGGATGAAGAGTCTGGAGTACGAGGTGATCGTCCTGCCAGAGTCCGCGACACCGAGCGGCGCAATCGAGACAGTGCAGGACGCCGAGAAATGCGCCGCGTTCTTCCGCCAGAACCGGGAGAAGATCCAGGGCGTCGTCGTGACGCTTCCGAACTTCGGCGACGAACTCGGGGTGGTGAACGCCCTGCACCTGGCGAAGCTGGACGTGCCCGTCCTCGTGCATGCGGAGGACGACGACCTCGATCGTCTGACAGTGGACAAGCGGCGGGACGCGTTCTGCGGGAAGCTGTCCGTCTGCAACAATCTTCGCCAGTACGGCATTCCGTTCACCAACACGACGTTCCACACCATGAAGGCAGACGGCGAGCGATTTGCGCAGGATTTTCAGAGTTTCGCAGCGGTCTGCCGGGTGGTGAACGGCCTGCGCAGCCTCCGAGTGGGCGCCATCGGCACCCGGCCGGCCGCATTTCAGACCATGCGGATCAGCGAGAAGCTGCTCCAGAAGTACGGCGTGACGGTCATTCCGGTCGACATGTCCGAGATCATCTCAGCCGCCCAGGCTCTGGATGCCGGCGCCGCAGAGGTCAGGGCGAAGCTCGACGAAATCCGCGCCTACGGGCGTATCCCAGCGGGGATCCGGCAGGAAAACGTGACACGCCAGGCGAAGTTGTCGGTGGTCATCGAGCGCTGGATGCGGGAGAACAACGTGCAGGCCGCGGGAGTCCAGTGCTGGCAGTCCATCCAGCTGAACTACGGCTGCGCTGTCTGCCTCACGCTGAGCATGCTGGGCGAGAAGCTCGTTCCCTGCGCCTGCGAGGTCGACATCGGGGGCGTCGTGGCCTCCTACGCGCTCACCCTCGCCTCCGGCAATCCCGCCGGATTCATGGACTGGAACAACAACTACGGGGACGACAGGGACATGTGCGTGTTCCAGCACTGCTCGAGCCTTCCCCGCGGCTTCATTGGAACCGATGTCGAGATCTCGAACCTCTCCGTCATGGGCAGCGTCATCGGGGACGATGTCTGTTTCGGCGCCGTCAAGGGCAAAGCGGTGGCGGGTCCCTTCACGTACTTCCGCGTCTCCACCGACGACGTTCGGGGCGCGGTCCGCTGCTACATTGGCCAGGGCGAGCTGACCGACGACCCCTTCGATATGGAAGGGGGAATCGCGGTCTGTCGCATTCCGCGCCTGCAGGCGCTGATGAAGCATCTGTGCAAGCAGGGCTTCGAGCATCATGTGAGCACGGTCCGCTCACACTGCGCGTCGGTGATCCGCGAGGCTGTGGAAACATACCTCGGTTGGGATCTGTACGTCCACGAGTAGGGGAGGGTCGCATGGCCATCACCACGCTGCGTGAGCTGCTGGACGCCTCGAGCGCGGCCGGATACGCGGTCGGCGCGTTCAATGTCACCTCCATGGTCCAGATGAAGGCCGCGATCGAGGCAGCGATCCGCAACAAGGCGCCGCTTATCATTCAGACATCCGTGTCGCCGGCGAAGTTTCTCGGTCCCGCGGCGTGGGCCGCGGCCTACCGGGCGCTTGCGGACGAAGCGCCCGTCCCGGTTGCGCTTCAGCTCGATCACTGCACGGACGTCGTGTTCTGCAAGAAATGCGTGGACGCCGGCTTTACCAGCGTGATGATCGATGCCTCCGCGCAGGTCTTCGAGGAGAACGTGCACAGAACAAAGGAGGTCTGCGAGCATGCGCACGCGAAGGGGGCGTCGGTCGAGGGGGAGCTTGGAACCATTGCCGGCGTCGAGGACCAGGTGAAAGTCACCAGGAGCGAATCGGCGCTCTGCAATCCCGACAAGGCGGCCGCGTTCGTTCATGAAACGGGGGTGGATGCTCTTGCTCCCGCGATCGGCACCGCGCACGGCATCTATATCACCAAGGATCCCGAGCTTCATTTTGGCCTGCTGGAAGAGATCAGCGCTCGGGTGAACGGGAGCGGCATGCGCGCGCCGCTGGTGATCCATGGCGGAACAGGGTTGCCGCCCGACTCCGTGCGCCGCCTCGTGGCTCTCGGCGGAGCGAAGCTGAACGTCTCCACGGAGCTCAAGCATGTGCTCATCGATGCAACCGCCGAGTACCTCGCAGCGCACTCAGGCGAATACGACCCCGGCAAGGTCGATATTGCCGTGAGGGACAGGACGATCGAGGCGATCGGCGTGTGGATGGATCTCCTGGGGTGCGCGGGAAGGGCCTGAGAATGCTGAGAGTGGTTTTTTTCGATCAGGACGGCGTCATCATCGACACGGAGCGCGACGGCCACAGGGTCGCTTTCAATCGCGCTTTCGCGGAGTTCGGCTTCCCTGCTCAGTGGGATACGGGTACCTATCAGGGGCTTCTGGCAATTGGCGGCGGCAAGGAACGCATGACGCACTACCTCCATAGGGTCGGTTTCGGCAAACCGGTGCGGCCCGAGGAGGAGGCCGCGGTCATCCAGAGGCTCCACGCCCGCAAGACCGAGTTGTTCGTCGAGATGATCGAGAGCGGTTCGCTTCCCCTGCGCCCCGGGGTGCGCCGCTTCATGAGGGAGGTGGCAGTGCTCGGTCTGCTCATCGGGATCTGCACGACCTCGAACGAGAAGGCAGCCCGCGCTATCCTGCGGACGCAGCTGTCGGACATCCCGGTCGCCCTTCTGCTCGCGGGGGACATGGTGAAAAGGAAGAAACCCGATCCGGAGATCTACCGACTCGCCCTGGAAAAAACCGGCCTGCAGGCATCCGAGTGCCTCGTCGTGGAGGACTCGCAGAACGGAGTCGAGGCCGCGTCGGCGGCGGGCATTCGGGTGCTTGCGACCGTAAACGACTACACCGCCGGGGAGGACCTCAGCAAGGCAGCGGCGGTCGTGAGCTGTCTCGGCGATCCCGGCGGCCAGCCGGCCCGCCTCATTCGAGGACCCTTCGGTTTCGCGGACGACGGCGTGGTGCGCGTTGGGGACTGCCTCCGGCTGATGGAGTGACACCGTGGCTCAGGCGGTGCTCGGCGATCCGAACCGCTCGCAGTATTCCCGCGGCGAGACGCCGTTCAGCCGGCGGAAGATGCGGTCGAAGTAGCTGTGACTTTCGAACCCAACCTCGAGTCCAACCTGGGTGATCGAGAACCTGCCAGCGATGAGCAGTTCCTTGGCCTTGTCGATGCGGATCCGCTGGAGGTATTCCTTGAGCGTGTAGCTCGTCGTCTGCTTGAAGAATCGGCAGAGATAGGACGGGCTCATGCAGGCGACTTCAGCGAGGCGCTCCAGCGAGATCCTCTCCTGGTGGTGCTCCTGGAGAAACTGGAAGACTCGCTGCAGCCGCTCGAGCTTCTGCCTGCGCCGCAGGTAGTCCTGCCGGCGAACGGTGAATTGCCCGTAGAAACCGACCAGGAGCAAGAGGATGTCGCACAGCGCGTTTTTCGCCTCCAGCCGGTAGTGGTCGGGCTTCGAGACGAGCGCGAGGTTTACTCTCGCCATGAGGCGCGCGAGACGGACGCTCACGGGGGAATCGTGGGGGATGCGGTGACTGAACTCGATGCTGTGATCGAGGAAGGGTTTGAGGTACTCGAAATCAACCATGCTGCCCCCGGGACGGTAGATCAGCTCTGGCAGGAAATAGAGGTTGACCACACGGAGCAGGTCGGCGTAGTCGGATTCCAGGACGTGAAACTCCATATTCCCGTTGAGAAACACGTCCCCCGGTTCGACAGGATAGCACTTTTCCCCGATGCGAAAGGTTCCCTTTCCCTGCGCGATCCAGCTGATCTCGAGATAGTCGTGGAAGTTGGGGGTGTTGCGGTAGCCGTGCGAGAAGACGAGCGGTCGGATGGCGAGCGGAAAGTCCGGGGGGAGGTCGATCAAGTGCCTCCCGTCGCGAGAGACGCGGATCTCCCGCTGCGATCGCCAATGCGTGATCTTGAATGCCGAGAGCGCGTTGTCGGGCATCGGGTATCAGACCTGCGTCGGTGCATTGTACCCGCGGGGGGGCATTTGTCAACAAAAGGAGGATGGGGATGACATCGAAGGAGAGAATGCTCGCAGCTCTCTCGCACCGGGAACCTGACCGGGTGCCGATCGACCTCAATGGGACCATCGTGACAGCCCTGACCCGGGTCGCCTACGAAAACCTGCGCGCGTACCTCGGCCTGCCGACGGACTCCTCGATCGAGGTCTCGCATTTTGCGATGGACACCGTCCGGGCGAAAGAAGACCTCCTGGCGCACTACGGCATCGACACCCGGGCGATCGGCATGGGCGTCCCCTTCGGTTTCAGGGAGCAGATCATGCCGGACGGAACGCTGTACGACGAGTACAGAATCCGCTGGCGCAGGGCATCATGGTACTGGGACGTCGTCGAGCATCCCCTCGCGGACAAGACCCTCGTCGAGCTGCCCGGGGCAGCGTGGCCCGACGAACACGACAGGGGCCGCTACCGGGGAATGCGGGAGCGCGCGATGCAGTCGTTCGGGACGACCGAGCCATGCCTCGTTGTCGACATCCCCGGGCTCGGGCCTTTCGAAGGGGGGTGTTTCCTTCGAGGGCACGGCAATTTCTGCACGGATCTGTACGTCGACCCCTCGTACGCCGAAGCGGTCATGGACAAGGTCGTGGACTCGATGATCCTCTTCTGGGGTCACATCCTCGACGAGGTCGGCGAGCTCGCGCAGGTGGTGGCGCAGGGCGACGACGTGGGGATGCAGACGGGCACGTACATCAGCCCCGAGATGTACCGACGGCTCGTGAAACCGCGGAAGAAGAGGCTGTTCGACTTCATCCACTCGCGGACAAAGGCGAAAATCTTCTATCATTCCTGCGGGTCGGTCTACGATCTGATCCCCGACTTCATCGACGAGGGAGTCGACATCCTGAATCCCCTCCAGAGGAGCGCGGCGAAGATGGACATCGCCCGGCTGAAGCGGGAGTTCGGGAGGGACATCTGTTTCTGGGGCGCCGGCATCGACGTCCAGCAGGAGCTGCCGTTCCTCAGCCCGCGCGAGATCGAGGACGAGGTCAAGCGAACTCTCGACGTCATGGCGCCCGGAGGAGGGTACGTGTTCTTCCCCTCACACAACATCCAGGCAGATGTGACGCCGGACAGAATCGACGCGATGTTCCGGGCCGTGCTTGCATACGGGGAACCATGAGGGGTCCGACCCTTCCGCCCTTGCGTATCAGCGGGAAGATGGACTGCCAGGACCTCGGCTCAGTCCTTCTTTTCGATCAGTCTCTCTCCGACGGCGCCGGCGGGGTGGATGACCGCGAACTGCTCGCGCGTGTAGCCCGTGTATTGCATGAGGGCGATGCACACCGCGTCGAACACGGCGGCGACGGCCATGGTGCTCGTGGTGGCGAGCATGAGGAATCCCTCGAGCAGTGGGCGATCCTCTCCTATGGAAGATCAGGAGGAGGGTCGCACTCCGGATCTGGCGGCGCCCACTGCCGCGGGGGTTGAATAGCGCACCTTCTGTGCCTCTATGATCATCGCGATGAGAATAATGAATCCGCGGATCGCCTGGATCCAGTAGACGGAGACGTTCATCAGGTTGAGCCCTGTTCCGATCGTCGTGAGCAGAAGCACCCCTCCCAAGGCGCCAATAAGGGATCCCTGGCCTCCCTTGAGGCTGACCCCCCCGATCACGGCGGCTGCGAACACTTCGAATATCATCCCTTTGCCCATCGAGCTCATCGCGTTGGTCAGCCGCGCTGACAGCATCCAGCCGGCGAACGCGGCAAGCAGGCCGCTGACCATGTACACCTGGATGATGCGCGATTCCGGCCGCACCCCGGAGGCCAGGGCCGCGTTACGGTTTGCTCCGATCGCATACAGCTCCCGCCCGAAGGGGGTGCGGGCCATGATGATGTTTCCCAGAATGAAAAGCAGAAGGAAAACGATCACGGGGACCGGGATAGGTCCGGCCTTCCCCAAACCCAGCCAGTTGTACGCGGTGGACACGCTGTACGCGGTCTGCCCATTGTTGACGAGCAGCGTGAGCCCTCTGATCGTTATGAGCATCGCGAGGGTGACGACGAAATTATTCACCTTCATCTTGGTGATCAGCACCCCGTTCACCCACCCAATTGCAAGGCCTACTGCATGGATGATCACGAGAGAGAGCACGGGGGAGAGCATCCACCCGCTCCCGTACAGCGGGGGACCGGCTCGCGTGATGAAGAAGATGCCGAGCAGTCCGCAGAGACCGAGCGTCGATTCCGCCGACAGGTCGAAGTTGCCCGTGAGGAGGGTGAAACTCTGGCCGATGACCAATACTCCCAGCTCCGAAGCGTTGAACA
>Ga0315294_10010477_pt1 | contig 10170 bp, 11 predicted proteins | sample YL17G13_40_MG_FD_203626 | JGI IMG/M metagenome (GOLD analysis project Ga0315294, IMG submission 203626) | Sediment microbial communities from Yellowstone Lake, YNP, Wyoming, USA - YL17G13_40 | ecosystem: Environmental > Aquatic > Freshwater > Lake > Sediment | place: USA: Wyoming | collected...
GCAAGCGGGGCTGTAGCTTCCGCTGCGTCTATTGTGCCTACCCCCAGCTCGAGGGGCGGCGGTTCCGCCCACGGGAGGTGCGCCAGGTGGCGGACGAGGTTGAACGGGCCAAGGCGTGCCACGGCCTCGACACGCTGTTCTTTACCGACTCCGTCTTCAACGATCCCGAGGAGCATTACCTCATGTTGGCCGAGGAGTTGATCCGCCGGGGCACACCGGTCCGCTGGTGCGGGTGCTTCCGGCCGCAGGGGATCACCCGCCGCGTCCTCGCCCTGCTGAAACGGTCGGGCCTCTACGCGATGGAGCTGGGCACGGATGCGGTCACCGATGCCACGCTGCACGGCCTCGGCAAGGACTTCACCGTCTCGGATGTCCTGGCCGTCCATCAAGCCTGCCTCCGGGAGGAGACGCCCTGCGCGCACTTCGTCATGTTCGGCGGGCCCGGGGAGACGGAGGCGACTCTGGCCGAGGGCTTGGCCACGATCGCGCGGTTGGACCGCGCGGTGGTCTTCGCCTATACGGGAATCCGGATCCTGCCGGGCACCGAACTCCGGCGCCGGGCGATCGCCGAGGGGGTTATTCTGCAAGAAACGTCCCTTCTCCGACCGGCCCATTACTTTGCCCCCACGCTGGATCGCGGCGTGGCGCATCGCATGCTGCTGCGGGCCTTTCGGGGGCGTCATGACCGCGTCTTCCCCCCGACGGAGGGCCGGCTGCGCCTCTCCGTGCTGCACCGGTTCGGTCAGCGCGGCATTCTCTGGGACAGACTGTTGCGTCGGCCGCCACGCTCGACGGGTCACCCGGCATGGGCATGGACACCGGAAGCCTGAAAGTCCTGATCGCCATCCCCGTGTACAACCACGGACGGACGCTCCGAGAGGTCGTGGTGCGGGCGCTCCGGGTCCACTCCGAGGTGCTGGTGGTGGACGACGGGAGCACCGACGGCGGCTCGGAGCGCCTGGCGGGACTTCCCGTCCGCGTGCTGCGCCATTCCACGAATCTCGGAAAGGGGGCCGCCATTCTCACGGCGGCGCGGGCGGCGCAGGCCCTCGGGATGAGCCACATCATCACCCTGGACGCCGACGGACAGCACGACCCGGCCGACATCCCCCGGTTCGTTTCGGTGCTCCGCGACGATCCCGCTGCCATCGTGGTGGGGAAGCGGGACTTTGAGAGCGGACCGGTGCCGGGGGCCTCGCGCTTCGGCCGGGCCTTCTCCAACTTCTGGCTACGGGTGCAGACGGGCCTCCTGCTCGGGGACACGCAGAGTGGCTTCCGCGCCTACCCGGTGGCGGTGCTCGGCGGCTTGAAGCTCCGGGAGCGGCGCTTTGCCTTCGAGATAGAGGTCCTGGTGCGGGCGGCCTGGGCCGGGGTGGAGCTCCGCGAGACGGACGTCTCGGTTCGCTACCAGCCGAAAGGCGAGCGGGTGTCCCACTTTCATCTAATCCTGGACAACCTGCGGCTCAGCCTCCTCAACACGCGGCTGACCGTGCGCTCCATGTTTCCGATTATCCGGCGGCGCATCGTGCCGGACGGGCAGGGCGGCATGCGGGTGACGGTGCTCCACCCGATCCAATCCGTTCGGGCCCTCGTGGCCGAGAACAACAGCCCGGGGCGATTGGCCGCCGCCGGGGCGTTGGGAGTATTCCTGGGGGCGCTACCGCTCGTCGCCTTTCACACGGTGGCCATCCTGTTCGCCGCCGGATTCTTCCGGCTCAACCGCGTGGTGGCGGTGGCGGCCAGCCAGCTTGCCATGCCCCCGCTGGTTCCGGCGCTTGCCATCGAGACCGGCTACTTCATCCGACGCGGCGAGTTCCTGGTGGAGATCAGCCTCCGGACCCTCGGCTACGAAGGTCTGGATCGACTTGCGGAGTGGCTGATTGGATCGTTGGTGCTGGGCCCCGTGCTGGCGCTGCTGGTCGGTGGGGTCATTTACATCCTGGGCGTGGTGGTTCGGAGGGAGAATGGCGCGGCGGCCTGATCGGCCGTCAGGGGGCGGCCGGCACCAGGGATGGACCAGCCGGAGCTTCGGCACGGCTCTCCAGCACCGCATCTTCTACTTTTTCATCCGCCTAGGCGGGCGCCCTGCGGCGTATCTGCTCCTGTACCATGTCGTCGGATACTACACCCTCTTCCGCCCGTCCATCCGCGGACGAACGGCCTATTACCTGACCCGCCGGTTTCCGGGAAAGGGGCGGACGGGGCGGTTGCTGGATGCGTACCGACTGAGCCTCGCCTTCGGCAAGGCGCTGGTGGATCGGGCGGCGGTGGGCATCCTCGGGCCGGACGCGATGGACGTGACGGTCCGGGGCCGGGAGGAGATGCTTCACCTCGTGGCTCGCGGGCGAGGGCTCGTGCTGATGACGGCCCATGTGGGTTGCTGGCAGGCGAGCATGTCGGCCCTGCACCGTCTCGGGGTCCCGGTGCACCTGGTGATGCGGCGCGACGAGGGTGAGGTGGACCGACACTACTTCGAGCACGCCGGCCTCCCATGCCCGTTCCGGATCATCGATCCCGCCGAGGATTCCCTCGGCGGGACGGTCGAGACGATGCAGGCCCTCAAACGAGGGGAGGTGGTCTGCCTGATGGGTGACCGGGTCTTCGGCAGCCTCCGGAACACGCTCCACGTGCCATTTTTGGGAGAGCCGGTCCGCTTTCCGCTGGGCGCGTTCGGCATCGCCGCCGCCGCCGGCGCTCCCGTGGCCGTCCTCTTCTCGCACAAGACCGGGCCGCGAGGCTATGAGCTGTACCTGGCGGCTACCATCGAGGTGCCGGAGGGGACCGGAATGCACGGCAAGGCCCTCCGTCCGGCGGTGACCAGCTTTGTGGAAGCCCTCGAAAAGTTTACGCAGGACCATCCGTACCAGTTCTTCAACTTCTACGACCTGTGGAGCATCTAGGCGAGTGGCGGATCCTGACGATGGAGTGAGCGCATGACTCTCAAGGACACCCTCAAGCACATGCTGGTGGAGAATCTCAATCTGGAGGACCTGACGCCGGAGGCGATCGCGGACGATGCCCCGCTCTTCGGGGAGGGACTCGGCCTCGATTCCCTGGACGCAGTGGAGTTGGTGGTCCTCATACAGAAGCACTTCGGGATCGAGATCCGCGACATGGAGGAGGGTCGCACCGCCTTCCAGTCGGTGAACGCCCTGGCCGCGTTCCTTGAATCCCGGCATCGCCCATGAGCACGGGTTCCACTGTCGCGGTGACCGGCCTCGGCTGCCTCTCGGCCGCCGGGTGCACCCTGCCGGAGTGCATGGCATCCCTCTTCCGCGGGGTGCGGGACCCGCAGCCGCCGGCGCGCTTCCAGACCGCGCACCCCGTCCGCTATCCCGTCTTCGAGGTGCCCGACCGGTTTCTCGAGGACGCGGCCTGGAGGGATTGGGACATCCTGCGGACGAGTCGGCTGGCCCTCGCCGCCGTGCGGGAGGCGCTCGGGGACGCCGGCCTCGCGCGGGCGGCCCTGCGGGGGAGACGGGTGGGAGTCTGCGTGGGAACCACGGTGGGCAGCGCGATGAACAACGAGGAGTTCTACCGGGAGTACCGGTCCGGCGGCCGTCCGGAGATGGCCCCCATCGAGCGGTTTTTGCGGAGCAACCCGGCCGCGGTCATCCGACGCGCCTTCGATCTGTCTGGACCATGCCAGACCGTGGTCAACGCCTGCTCATCGGGGGCCGACGCCGTGGGTATTGGACGGTCGTGGATTCGGGGCGGGGTCTGCGACGCGGTCCTGGCCGGGGGGGCCGACGAGCTGTGCCGCGTCACCTACAACGGCTTCATCTCACTGATGATTACCAGCGAAGTTCCATGCATGCCGTTCGACCGGGACCGGCGTGGACTGAACCTCGGCGAAGGAGCGGCCATGCTGCTCCTGGAACCGGAGGACGCGGTCCGGGCGCGGGGCGGGAGGGTGCGAGCCCGCGTTCTCGGGTTCGGCATGGCCTGCGACGCCCACCACGTGACCGCCCCTCACCCCGAAGGCGTGGGGCTCCGGCGGGCGATCGGCGTGGCACTCCGGATGAGCGCCGCCGAGCGCGGCGAGATCGCCTTCGTGAATGCCCATGGGACGGGGACGCCCGATAACGACCGGGTGGAGAGCCGAGCCCTGTCCGACCTCTTGCCGGGGATTCCCTTCCTGTCTACGAAGGGATACACGGGACACACCCTCGGCGCGGCGGGAGCGATCGAAGCGGCGTTCACCATCGCCTGCCTGGAGGAGGGCAGGATTCCGGCCAGCGCCGGCTTTTCTGTTCCCGATCCGGATCTGCCGGCCCACCCCGTGGCCGCGGCGACGGCGGTCCGGGGCAGGCTGGCCCTGTCCCAGTCGTTGGCATTCGGCGGGAACAATTCGGTGCTTGTCTTCGGCAAGGCCTGACCGTGGGTCCACCCGCCGCGGGGCCGACGGCGGCGGGTGGACCGCGCGTGCTGTGGGGAGAGCGAAGGTGAGAATCGCGATCGAGGGCGTGGGCGTCGTGGGCGGTTTCGGCAGCGGCCTTCAGGCCCTCGCCGATTCCCTGGCCCGCGGCCCGGCCGCCGCTGACGTGGCGAGCGTGCCAGCGGAGGGCGAGACACTCTCGGTGCGATCAATGCGTGCGGTTTCCCGCGGCCTGGAGGACTTCGTCGAGCGCAGGACCCTCCGCCGGGTGGACCACTTCTCCCGTCTGGCCCTCTTGGCCGCCTGCCTCGCGCTGCGGGAGGCGGGGCCGCAGCCCCCCGACCCGAAGACCCTCGGCGTGGTCGTGGCCACCGGCTATGGCGCGTCCCGCGCCACCTTCGGCTTCCTGGAGTCGTTCGTCGCGGACGGGGACGCGCTGGCATCCCCCACGCACTTCTCCACCTCGGTCCACAACGCGGCTGCCGCCAATATCGCGATCATCCTCGGCGCGCAAGGGCCGAATCTCACCGTGAGCCAGTTCGAGATGTCCGTGGCGTCGGCCCTCCACTCCGCCCGCCTCATGCTGCTGGAAGGGCAGGCCGAGACGATCCTCTTCGGCGGGGTGGATGAGTCGTGCGACGTCCTCCAGTACTGCCGGCACCGTTTCTTTGGTGCCGAGGATGGAGAGGTCATGCGGCCGCTGGACTTCGAGCGACAGACGGCGATCACGGGAGAGGGCGCGGCCTTCTTCCTCCTTCGACGCGCGGCGGAGGGTGCGCCGTCTTCCTGCTGGATCGAGGAAGTGGCGCTGGGGAATCTGGCGGATGGGCCGCCGCGCATTCCGGAGGACGCCCTCGTCATCCTCGGCGCCGACGGGAATCGTGCCTGCTCCCGACACTATGCGCGGGCCCTTCGGGATGCGCGGCCCGTCCTGGCCTTCTCGCACCACTACGGGAGCTTCCCGACCGCGCAGGCCATGGACCTGGCCGTGGCCTCGCTTCTCTTGCGTGGGGTGGTGGCAGCCGTCGCACCCGCCGACGAAGACTCAGGGTTGATTCGCGAAGCCGCCTGCTGTCTCAAGATGGATGGGAAAGGGGATTACGGCCTCGTCACGCTGCGGCGGTCGTGACCCGTTCATCCGTGCCGGTTACGCGGGCGAGCGCGGTGGACCGCTGCAGGCCGCTGGCGTGCATGTTGGGGAGAGGGTGAGCGATGCGTTCGGCTGCGCGCTCCCGGAGGCATCCCGGAGCGAGTCCGCATAGGCCGCCGAGATCCCGACGCCTCTCGCGGGCCCACTGGGCGGCGAGTTTCGCCTTCCTCTTCGCTGCGGAGCTGACGCCGCTCGATGTGCGACTGGCGGCCTTCCCGCTCACCGGCTTCGTGGTCCTGTGCCTGGTGGCGCCGCCGTTTCCCCACTGGAGTTTCTTCCTCCCGATTCCTCCAAGTCCGACCGGGAGCGCGCCGTGAAACTGCTGCTCCTGCCCGCCAACAACACTCTCTCGCACATCGCCAAATGTCTCGCCCTCCGGGCATGCCTTGCCGCTCGCGATCACGTCATCCGTCTGGCGGCGTCCCGCAGGCACGCCCCCTTTCTCGAACGGCTGCGCGTTCCGCACCTCGTGCTCCCCGACATCCAGGAAGGCGACCATGGCTCGATTCCGTCCATGGCTTGGTTCGAGCCGGATCGGTTCGCGACTTGCGTGCGGGCCGAGGCGGAAGCCATCCGCGCGTTCAAGCCCGACCGCGTTCTAGGGATCTTTTGTTTCACGGCCCCGGCCTCGACCCGTCTCGCCGGCGTGCCGTACGACTCACTCATCTGCGGGTGCATGATCCCGGAGTGCCGGGATGTCCTCGGCTTCGACTGGGGGGAGCCGGGAATCGAGGCGCAGGCACGGGGGCTGGCGTTGTTTCGGCGGCATGCCGCGCGACTGGCGAGCGTCGCGCTCGCGCGGCTCGGCCTCCCGAGGGTGGAAGACGCCTACACGCTGCTCAAAGGAGAGTGCACGTTCCTGTGGGACTTCCAAGAGTTCCTGCCGCTGGCGGCGGGGCCGGACGTCACCCATGTCGGGCCAATCACCTGGGACGGATGGCCACGCGATGGCTTCGATCCCGACCGCGTGGCCGCAGTCGGGCGCCCGTTGGCCCTCGTGGCCCTCGGCACCGGTTGGGTGCCACCGAATGCAGTCACGCGGATCGTCCGCGTCTTGCTGCAACTCGGCTATGGGGTGGTCCTGGCGGCCGGCGGACAACGGAATCTCGTTGCCCTGTTTCCAGGGGAGCCACGGGTTGCGGCCTTCGAATTCGTGCCGATCGGGGAGGTGCTTCCTCTCGTCTCGCTGGTGATCTGCCACGGGGGACAGATGCTTGTGTTCGAGGCGTTGCGGCACGCGGTCCCGGTCGTCGTCATGCCCCTCCAACCGGAACAGGCGCACAACGGTGTCTGCCTGGAGCGTATCGGGTGTGGGCGACGGTTGGTCCCGCCGCGCCCGTTCCTGGGCGACGCGCAGGTCTACTTGGACACGCTTGGGTTGCTGACCGATGCGGATCTCACCAGCTCACCCCCGCGCTGACGGTGCTGGCCGCCGCCCCGCGTCAGATTGATGCGTCCTACCGGCCGCGCTGGGAGCAGCACGCCGCCGGCCGGCCGCTTCCCCTGGCGGACCTGGCCCGCCTCATCGCGACCGTGCGGCGTGCGGGCGAGGCCGCGACGGAGCCCGCGTACCCGGTGCTGGCCATTCACGGCACGGACGACGAGTTGGTGCCCACCACCAGCCTCGGCGACTGGCGGCGCGGGCGCTTCGCCGGGCCGGTGCGGACCGCCCTGATCCCGGGCGGCCGCCACGAGCTGTTCCGGGGGCCGGGAGGCGAGACGGCGGTCGAGGTGGTGCGCCAGGGCGTGGCCGATCTCCTCGCGCCCGAGGCGGGTGACCGGGACGCCCGGACGCTGCGGAACGTCGCAGGCCGCCATATGCCTCGCGAGCAGTTCGGCTGGATCTTGGGCCTGCTCCCCGCAGCCTACCGGGTCACGCTCGTCGGCCTCGGCGAGCCGCTGCTTCACCCAGAGATCGTGAACCTGATCGCGGAAGCTTCCGCCCGCCGCCGCCGGGTGAGCCTCGTCACGAACGCCGCGCATCTCGATCCGCCGCTCGGCCGCGCTCTCCTCGAGGCCGGCCTCGACGGGATCACCTTCAGTCTCGACGCGGCCGACTCCGCCCTGGCCGAGCGAATTCGGCCCGGGGCAGAGTTGGGGCGCGTCCTCGCCAATATCCGCGCGTTCGCGCAGGCAGCGAAGCAGTGGGCGGAACGAGGAGGCAAGGCCGTGGCGCGCGCCGTCTTCACGGCCGTCTCGGTCGTGAACGCGGAGCATCTGGAAGCGTTGGTGGAGGTGGTGGCCGGCCTGGGCGTCCACGTCCTCATGCTCTCCGATCTCAACTTTGCGGAGAACCGACCTGTTACCCTGTGGACGGCTGGGATCGAGCCGCATCGACAGGCGGTGCGCCGAGCCGCCCGGCGCGCGTTCGCACGCAACCTTCCGGTCCTCGGCGTGCGGGGGCTCGAGGAGTTCGGCCTGCGCCTGCGCTATGCCGACAGCCTCTTACGTCCCATCTCCCAGCTCTGGCAGCGGTCGGAGCGCCGGACCCATTGTGTCTCGCCCTGGCAGACGATCCCCGTGGCCGTGAACGGCGATGTCTCGGTCTGTGACTGCCAGCCCGAGTTTCGCCTCGGCAACCTCTTCGACGAGCCGCTCTCGCGTATCTGGAATGGCCGGGCGATGGTAGAGTTCCGAGGGCGCATGACCGGCGGAGATCCTCCCGGCGCTTGTCGGCTCTGCCCGCGATTCTGACTCGCTCTCGCCCTGTGCGGTGATGTCTTGCTTCCGGAATCCATCGGCAGTATCGTCCCGACGGAACCTTTGAGCGCCCCGAGGGTGTGATCTGGAGCCACCACAGGCTGCAATGGCCTGCTGATCGGAACAGGGCATCCAATCCTTTCTTCGGAGCTTCCCCTCGGTCTGAGGAGGATGAGGGATAGCCGCACTGCCGGCGATCCTGTGCGTCCGGTAGCTCGCGGTGCACCAGTGGAGCAGATTGTGTGACAGGGAGGTAGCTGTGATGAACTCGCACCGGCATCTCGTGGTCCCCGTCCTCCTGGCAAGCCTCGCACTGCTGGCCGGCTGTACTGGCATGAGCAGGCACATGCGACCGGCTCCTGCAGGCACTGTCTACCGGCCGGAAAGCAATCAGTCGCTCGTGATCTTCATGCGCCCCTCCCCGGAAGATCGGCAATTCCAGTCCTCGGTGTTCGAGATCACCCCGACGGAGGACAAGCTGGTCGGGATCGTCTCTGCCCAGACGAAGGTGGCGTACATCACGACGCCGGGGGAACACACCTTCCTGCTGATCGGGCGGTATGCCGATTTTATGAAAGCAAGGCTGGAGGCGGGAAAGACCTACTACGCTCTTGTCAAGCCCGAGGCAGGAAGCCTGAAGACCCGCTTTGCGTTCGCGCCCGTCAAGGGGTACGACCTTCGCTCCGACCCGTTCAAGAAGTGGGTGGAGGGCTGTCTGTATGTGGAAAACACTCCGTCCGCTTACAGTTGGGCGAAAGCCAGCACCTCGAGCATCCAGTCGAAGAAGCGGACCTTCTTGCCGGAATGGGAGAAGAGGCCGGACGCGGAGAAGCCGGCCCTCGCGCTGGAGGATGGAATCTAGCCTGTCATCTTCATCACCGGCACGCCTGGACGGGGCAAGGTGCGTGAAGGTTGGCACGACGGAGAGCATGCTCGCCAGCGGGATGCCGACGATGGGGAGCATCCCCAGCACCATGGCGACGTTGATGAAGACCTGGATGCCGAGCATAACCGAGATGCCCGCGGCGAGCACACTGGCGAAGAAGTCGGTCAAGTCATGGGTCGGGCAGGCAGCCTGAGTGTGGTTGCCCGCCATCGATTGCACAGGTACTGGGGCGTCGTCGAGTACAGCATTGGCGGACGCAAGCCAACCCCGCCCCATGCACCTTTGGGTTGCCGGCCGGGGGTCTGAGGAGGCCCGAAACCCGATCCGTGGTCAGAGGCCGAGGATGATGCGAACGCGTCTCTCTAGCTCGCCCATCAGGGGTGTTGGCAGAATACCGATCTCCTGCTGGAAGGACTCATTGGCCACGGCGATCAGTTGCCCCAGGAGAAGGTCGCTATCCTGCGCGAGGCCTCCTTGCCCCTTCCGGATGCGCAGCCGAAGTATTCCCGGATCTTCGACGAGGCGCGTCGTCGCCGGAATCACGAGGGTGGATGGGTATCCAGCCTCGTTCACCAAGTCGGATTGAAGAACCACCGCCGGGCGGAACTTCCCGGGTTTGGTCTTGATACGGGGATTGAAGTCCACGATGCAAACGCGACCTCGCCTGATCTCCATCTACCCCCCAACTCTGCGGCGGGCAACCGCGGCAGCCGAGATCAATCGGTTCTCTTCCCTGTCGGCAGCCCCGCAGCGCCGTGCGGATTCCTGAATCTCGTGGCGCAACCGTTCCTCTTCCGTCTTAGCCTCCAGCGCCATCAGAGCGATCCGAATCAGTCCCGCTTTGGTTGGAATGCCGAGCTGCTTGCACAACTGTTGGATCTGCCGCTCTGCCTCCTTGGAGACTGCAACTGCTCCCATAGTGTCTCTCCTTATCGAACGCATTATAGTTCTTATAATGCACCTGCCGCCCAAGGTCAAGGACCTATGCAGGACCAGGGCTGAGGATGATCTCTCATGCGTCTGCCTGATGGGGCAGAGCATCCGTGACGTGTCGAG
>Ga0315294_10010478_pt1 | contig 10169 bp, 8 predicted proteins | sample YL17G13_40_MG_FD_203626 | JGI IMG/M metagenome (GOLD analysis project Ga0315294, IMG submission 203626) | Sediment microbial communities from Yellowstone Lake, YNP, Wyoming, USA - YL17G13_40 | ecosystem: Environmental > Aquatic > Freshwater > Lake > Sediment | place: USA: Wyoming | collected...
AGAGGGCAGAAGACGGGAGGCAGAAGACGGAATACGGGGGCGGATGACAGATGATGGACGATAGACGAGGGACGACGGAAGACAGATGACAGAAGGCCCTTCTTCGCTAACGCTACGAAGGGCGGGCGGAATATGGGGAATGGAGATGTTTGGTGAGTGAACGCAGGGACATTCGGAAAGTTGATGTTACGGCGACGTTAGAGTGCGTTGGAACGCTATTGTTCTGGTCGTTAGGGCCGATTATTATAACGTATCTGACGGGTTACGTTGATTCGTGGACACAAAACGCAGTGCGGTATGCGGTGGCGTGTCTGTTCTGGCTGCCATTTTTGATTTTTTCTATCAGGAGAAAGAGTTTTGACAATGCGACCTGGCGGCGGGCTATTGTGCCGGCTTTAGCAAACGTGATTATGCAGAGTTTGTACGCGGCGGCGTTTTACTATATCGGCCCGGCTTTTATGATTTTGCTGGCCAAGACATCTATTATCTGGGTGGCGGGGTTTTCACTTATTTTCTTTGCCGAGGAGAGAGCGTTAGCGAGAAGCAAACGGTTCTGGTTAGGGCTGGTGCTTTCTATACTCGGGGCGGTCGGTGTGCTGTATTTCAGGAAGGACTTTGCTGCGGTCGGGACGATAACAGGCGTGGTCATTACACTTTGTCAGGCGTTTATGTGGGCGGTATATACGGTTTCTGTGAGGATTGCTTTTCGGGAGACCGACTCTCGCAGCGGTTTTTCGGTGATAAGCATATATACACTCGCCGGGCTTTTTGTATTTGCGATGCTGTTCGGCAGGATGGGAGACTGCGTGAAGTTAGGGATAGGACAGTGGACGGCTATTGTGATTTCCGGGGTGGTGAGCATAGCGTTAGCCCACGTGTTGTACTACGCGGCGATGAGGCGGATTGGGGCGACGATACCGGCGCTTGTGATATTGGCTCAGCCTTTTATTGTCCTTACGGTTTCATACATTGTCTTTGGAGAATCGTTGAACGGTTTACAATTGCTTTTCGGGCTGGTTTTGTTAGCTGGCTCTGCACTTGCTGTATGGGCCCAGCAGCAGTTGGGACGTGGTTCGTGACCCGTAGCTGCGTGGATGAGCAGATGCGTAGATGAGTAGGAATAATGACCAATATCGAACAAGGAATGCCGAATTGCGAAGTGCAAGAGGAAAATGGCAGGGCTGCCTGTTTGGGCGGAGCAAGTTATAAAAATGCTTGCGGAGATGTGCGGTAGCTGTTAGTCTGATTCCTTCGTTTTGGTGGCAGGAATATATTATAAATCTCTGATTACGGGGAACTTGAGATGGACGTATCGGTAAAAAATCCAGGTCTGTCGGAGCTTGATGAGCTTTGTATCCAGACGATTCGATTTTTGTCTATTGAGGCGGTGGAGAAAGCCAAATCGGGGCATCCGGGTATGCCGATGGGGATGGCGCCGGCAGCATACGTGCTGTGGACGAGACACTTAAAGCATAACCCTGTTAATCCGAGATGGCACAACAGGGACCGGTTTGTTCTTTCGGCTGGGCACGGCTGTGTGCTGCTATACACAATGTTGCACTTGACGGGCTATGATATAAGTTTAGAGGACCTGAAGAACTTTCGGCAGTGGGGCAGTAAAGCGGCCGGACATCCGGAGTATCATCCTGATTGCGGGGTTGAAGTTACAACAGGGCCATTAGGGCAGGGGATTTCCAACGCGGTCGGAATGGCAATAGCACAGAAGTATTTAGCAAACTATTTTAATCGGGACGGTTTTCCCATCATTGATTACAAGATTTATGTCATTGCCAGCGATGGTGACCTACAAGAAGGAGTTGCATCGGAGGCGTGTTCGTTGGCGGGACACTTGGGACTTGATAATCTGATTGTTATTTATGATGACAATCATATCACCATTGACGGCAGCACCGAGCTTGCGTTCACGGAGGATAGGGCCAAGCGTTTTAAGGCATACAACTGGAATGTGCGGGTAGTTGAGGGCGACGGCAATGATATGGCTGCTTTTGAGAAGGCACTCAAAAACGCCAAAAGAGAAAAAGACAGGCCGACACTGATAAAGCTTCGCACGCATATTGCTTACGGCAGTCCGAATATGCAGGATAAATCTGAGTCGCACGGTGCTCCTCTGGGTGATAATGAAATCAAATTGATTAAACAAAAATACGGCTGGAACCCGGCGAAGAGCTTTTACGTTCCAGAGGATGTATCGGCTTATATGCGCAAGGCGGTAGAAAAGGGGGCGAGGGTGGAGAAGGCGTGGAACAGGTTGTTTGAGAATTATGCGAAGGCGTATCCGGAGCTTGGGGGGCAGTTCCGCGATGCAGCGGCGGGCAAGCTGCCGGTCAAACTCGATGAAATCCTGCCTAAGTTTGAGGAGGGCAGCTCGATTGCGACGCGAGTGGCTTCCGGAAAGGTGTTAGATGCGGTTATGCCAAAACTGCCTTTGGTTTTAGGCGGGTCGGCGGACCTGACGCCTTCTAACAATACGCGGTTTGCCGGGGCGAAGGATTTTCAGAAAAATGCGAGGGACGGCAGATATATACGCTACGGCGTCAGAGAGCACGCTATGGGGGCGATAATGAACGGCATTTCCGTAAGCGGACTGCTGCGGGCATACGGCGGGACGTTTTTAGTTTTCTCTGATTATATGCGTGCGGCGATTCGTGTGGCGGCCCTTTCGAGGTATCCAACTATCTTTGTGTTCACTCATGACAGCATCGGGTTAGGCGAGGATGGGCCGACCCATCAGCCGGTCGAGCAGTTAGCGGCGCTTCGGGCGATACCGAATTTGCTGGTAATCAGGCCCGCGGATGCCAACGAGACGGTGCAGGCGTGGAAATTTACGCTCCAGTATAGAGATGGGCCGGTAGTCCTGCTTTTTACAAGGCAGGGATTGCCCGTTTTAGACCAAAACCGATACGGTTCGGCGACAAACTTGAGTAAAGGGGCATACATCCTTGCCGGCGCGGATAAGTCCGGCCTTCGTAGCCTACAGCCTTCGCAGCCGTCCATTCTCCGTAGTACTACGAAGGATGAACTTCGGCGTAGCAGGCACTACGGCGGAGAAGGCCTGGATGTGCTGCTTTTGGCAAGCGGTTCAGAGGTTCAAATAGCTCTGGCGGCTGCGGAGAAGCTGGCGGCTGAAGGGATAAAAGCGCAGGTGGTCAGTATGCCCTGCTGGGAGCTGTTTGAGAAGCAAAGTATTGATTACCAGAATTCGGTAATCCCGCCGAATGTTAAGGCCAGAGTCGGGATTGAGGCCGGCGTTGAGATGGGCTGGCATAAATGGCTGGGCGAAAAGGGCGTCTTTATCGGGATGTCAACATTTGGCGCTTCTGCACCGGCGAAGGTCTGCTTTGAGAAATTCGGCATCACATCAGATAAGATTGTGGAAGCGGCGAAGAAGGCGTTGGGAATAGCAGCAGGGGATTCTTGACACTATAGGTTGGGAAAAGGATAATACCGATAGCCAGAGAAAGATTGGCGTGATTTTTTTTTCGTCCTTCGCAGTAGCCCCCGACAAGTCGGGGCTGCTACGGAGAATGGAGATGTAAAAGGCGTGAAATAGAAATGCTTACACAGAAGCAAAAAGATTTGCTGAAGAGGCAATTGATTAGTTGTCTTGAGGGCGAGCAGGAAGTGCGCAAGATTGTTGTCTTCGGGTCATTTTTGAACTCATCCGACCCAAATGACCTTGATGTCGCAGTATTTCAGGACAGCAGCGAGAAATATTTACCGCTGGCTATGAAATATCGCAAAAAGACGCGGGCGATTGCTCATATTATACCGCTGGACATCCTGCCTTTAAGGGCCGATGCCAGAAGTGAGGTCTTTATGGATGAAATCGAACGGGGGGAGGTTATATATGAAAGATGAGACAAGTAAGTGGCTTGAGTATGCCAGCGAAAATCTTGAGTCCGCTCATGTGCTCCTAAATAGCGGGCTTTTTAATCCCTGTCTGCAAAACGCCCAGCAGGCGGTTGAGAAGATGCTGAAGGCGGTGCTGGTGGAGCTTTCCATCAAGTTCAAGAAGACCCACAGCATAAGCGAATTGGCGGTGATGCTTGCCAAGAAGCACCTGAAGATTGAATTGGCAGAGGAAGAGTGCGAGCTGTTGGACTCGATATATTTGCCTTCAAAGTATCCGCTCGGCAGTGTCCTGCCGGATTTTGAGCCGGATAAGCAGACGTGTGAGCGTTGCATTGCCATAGCCGAGCATGTTAGGGAATCGGTCCTGGCACTTTTGCATTAACGTCAAAGGGTCCAAACTTTGAGCTTACCAGGTGTTTGGGTCATTTGCATTATAAAGCCACTCGCCTGAAAAAATATTTAAATCCTCATAATCAACAGCTCCGCTTCTGTCTATGTCAGCATAAGCACCTAAATTATTAGGTTCAGAACCAACATAAGACCCAAAAGTATTTGGGTCTGTTTCATTATTTCTTCCAAAACTTCCAGCCCAAATCGCATAATCTAATCCATTAACTTTTCTGTCCCTGTTTAAGTCTGCGTGATTATAAAAAGAATAATTTAACTTATGAGAAGGAAAAAATTCATCGCCCTGAGTTATACCATTTTCTATGGATATTGGTATTGTTCTTGCAGAATTAACCAAATTTTTAATATCATAATCGCCAATTAAAGCATATTTATATCCCCCATTACCATCATCAACTCTCTGAGATAATTCTCCAATTATATTTTTCCATGAAAAATTGTTCCCTAGATAATCAGAAAAACTAGGTTTTAATTCAATATTTTCCTGAGCTGTAAGTCCTCTTCCTGAAATTTCTAGATTAAATGTGGTTGTACTTTCAGGGGGTCTTGCATCTGTACTTAGTCTATAAGGGTCAAAGTTAATTTTTGAATAAAAATCTATTGCTGGATTAAAAGGAAATTCTAAAAAGCGGACATCTTTACCATTATCATAACCTTCTTCTGGTTCTCTTGCTCCCGTTATATGACCTATTTTAATATAAGGGCTAGTTAGAGGAGAACGACAGTATGTATTTAAAACTCCAGCATTAATATTATTATTAATTATAGATGGCAAAGCAATTGCTGTAGCAATTTCTTTCCAGTGAGTTTTACAAGACTTTAAGGTTTTTTCTAAACCTCCAATAAAATTTTTAAATCTTTGTTTCATATTACCTAAATAGTAGTAACATTTATTTATAAATCTTTGGGTTTTTAATTTTTTCTAATCATAACAATATCGATATAATTACTCTTGTATCTTGGCGGGGATTTTCCATATACGCCGTTCGAGAACACTAAAAGCCTTCCGATTAGATTATAATACCAGATTCATACTAAAATTGCAACTATTTTTAGCTCAAACTTCGGGAATAGATGAGATTGCTGCGTCGTCCGCCAAAGAAGGCAGACTCCTCGCAATGACCCTTTGAAGCCCTTCGGGCTATGGAGGGCAGGGCAGCCCGCCGTGAAACGGCTGGCTAAACCTCAATAAAAGGCATCGGGATAAATATTCGCTTGAGAGGATTTGATAAGGTATAATGACAGTTTAGTATAACACCCTATGGACCTTGGGCGTGACAAAACGGTTTCGGCGATAATCTCCCGGCTTGAGACGGCAAAAGGCAATGAGGGGGCGGTCAAAGTCGAGGGGACGTGGGGGTCGTTTGCGCCTTTGCTGGCGTGTTACATATCGGGAAGAATCAGTCGGCCAATTCTTTATATCTCGCCGCATATCGACGATGCCGACAAGGCAGTTGACGATTTACACACCTTTGGGGGCGAAAAAGTCGAGCTGCTGCCTGCGTGGGAGGGCGAGGAAGATATTGCAGATGCTACTGATGAAATAAGAGCCGAGAGATTGAAACTCGTCTCTCGTATCTCGTCGGTGGCACGGCCATCTTGGCCGTGTCTTCACGGGCTGGAAGCCCGTGCCACAAAATTTATTATCCCCGCATCGATTCAAGCGCTATGTCAGCCGATACCAAAACCCGAAGTTATAGAGCAAAGCTGTCTGCAATTGCAAACCGAGGGGAAACTATCGCCAGAAGATGCGGCTGCGTGGTTAGTTGATAACGGCTTTGAGCGCGTGGAGCGGGTCGATTTGCCGGGCCAGTTTGCCCGCCGCGGAGGAATTGTTGATATTTATGCACCATTAGCCATCCCCTCGACTCCCTCGACTCTTTCGACTTCGCTCGGGACAAGTGCGCTCGGGGCAGGCGGGAAATCTGTTTCAGATGAGCAGGGGGGTGCTGAGTCGCAAGCGGTCAGGGTTGAGTTTTTCGGCGATAATGTTGAGAGTATCCGCACAATCAATTTAGATACGCAGCGCTCGACACAACAAATACAAAGCATCGGGATAGTTTCGGCGGTGCGGGGGACTGCTGCGGGACAGACAGAGCTTTTTATAAATATCCTGCCTGCGGAAACGATAATTATTTTTGAAGAGCCGGCGGCAATCGAGGAAGTAGCCAACGTGTATTTGAGCAGGGCTGAAGATTCGAGCCGGCTTTTTAGCTGGAGCGATATTTATAAGGCGGCAGGTAATTTTGTGCAGCTTCATATCTGCAGATTTGCAGCCGGTGAACCGGGTGATTTCCTTAAGGTAGATGTTAAGAGCGTTCAGCAGTTTCAGCATAAGGCGACGTCACTATGGGCGGGGAGCAAAAAGGCGCTGGAAGAATTGGTGGGGGAGGCGAAGGGGGGAAAGCAAGTTTTGCTTTACTGCGAGAGCCAGGCGGAATTGGCGCGTGTAGGCGAGATTATAAAGCAGATTAACGGCGAAGTTCCGGCCAATTTTGAGCTGCTATCAGGATTTATTAACCAGGGTTTTGTCATAGATTCGCTGAACACGCTTGTAATAAGTCATCACGAGCTGTTCGGGCAGTTTGCGGTGCGGAGGAGAATGAGGCCGGTGTGGGCGACATCGCCGGTTGATACGCTTTCCGATTTGCAGGAGGGCGACTATGTTGTTCACGCCTCTTATGGGATAGGCAAGTTTTTGGGGGTGGAGACGATACAGGAGAAGGGGGGTGCGAGTGAGTATCTTACGATTGAATACGCAGACGGCGTGAAGATTCAGGTTTCCGTCCGCAACATTGCGATGGTGCAGAAATATATAGGGACAAGTCCGAAACGGCCGAAGCTAAGTAAGGTCGGCTCAAAAAGATGGCAGAAGCAGAAGGAGAAGGTTGCGGCTTCCGTTCGGGACCTTGCGGTCGAATTGCTTGAGGTTCAGGCCAAACGTCTGGCGACGGGCGGGATTGCGCTCGGTGAGGATTCAAACTGGCAGATAGAATTTGAGGAGTCATTTGCTTATCAGGAGACGCCGGACCAGAGCACAGCGGCGGAGGAAATCAAAGCGGATATGCGACGGCCTGTGGCGATGGATAGATTATTGTGCGGAGATGTGGGCTACGGCAAGACTGAGCTTGCGATGCGTGCGGCGTTCAAGGCGGTCGAGGGCGGAAAGCAGGTGGCAATCCTTGCGCCGACGACGGTGTTGTGTGTGCAGCACGGCAGGACGTTTATGGAGAGGTTTGCAGATTTTCCTATTAGTGTTGAGGTCCTGAACCGATTCAAAACGCCCAGAGAAGCGCAGGACATAATAGAGCGAACCAAAGAGGGTAAGGTTGATATACTCATCGGCACGCACCGGCTTTTAAGCGGCGATGTGGGCTTCAAGGACTTAGGGCTTTTGATAATCGACGAAGAGCAGCGGTTCGGGGTCGAGCACAAAGAACGGCTGAAGAAGCTGCGGATAAATGTTGATATTCTCACGATGACGGCTACACCGATTCCACGGACGCTGCATATATCGTTATTGGGTTTGCGTGATATAAGCTCGCTGGCGACGCCGCCATTGGACAGGCGAAGTATAGTGACATCGGTAACCGCCTACAACGATGAGCTTATCAGAAAGGCGATTATCCGCGAAATGAATCGGCAGGGACAGGTGTTTTTTTTGCACAACAGGGTCAAGACCATCGAGAAAAAGGCCTGGGAAGTTCAAAAGTTAGTTGGTGACGCGAGGGTTGCGATTGCACACGGCCAGATGTCAAAGAGCGAGCTTGAGAAGACGATGATAGAGTTTGTGTTAGGCAAGATTGACGTGTTAGTGTGCACGACAATTGTTGAATCGGGGCTGGATATTCCCAATGCCAATACGATTTTTATAAACGATGCGGACAGGTTCGGCCTGGCGGAGCTGCACCAGCTTCGCGGCAGAGTAGGCAGGTATAAACATCGCGCGTTCGCTTATATGCTGCTGCCGAAGTCGAGGCCGATTACGCCTTTGGCTTCGAAGAGACTAAAGGCCATCGAGGAGTATTCGCATCTTGGGGCGGGCTTTAAGATTGCTTTGCGGGACCTGGAGATTCGCGGGGCGGGTAATATTTTGGGGCCTGAGCAATCGGGGCACATCCAGATGGTGGGATACCAGATGTACTGCGAGCTGTTGGCTGAGGCGGTCAGGAGATTGAAAAATGAGCAGACGGAGGCGATACCAACGGCGGTTGTCGATTTGGGCTTTGCTACTTACATACCGAAAAATTATATACCGATTGACAGGCACCGGATGGATGTGTATCGCAAGATTGCAGTGGCAAGGTGCGATGAGGACCTCAAGCAAATAGAGAGCGAACTGGCGGATGTGTATGGGCCGGTGCCGGAGGAAGTCAAGTTACTATTGGATTTGGCGGAGATTAGAATTAAGGCGAGCAAACGCGATATAAAAAGTATTGTTGCTTCAGGGCAAGATTTGGTATTTTCGTTCGGAAAAGAAATTGATGTGAAAAGCGAATCTCTATTTTCAAAGGTGCGGGGTAAAGTTAAAATTCCAGAACCAAGAACCGTATATCTGCGTTTGCCTGCGAATTATTTCGAGCCGAAAACGCTGGTAGGAGTGCTGCGAAAAATCTTTGCTGAGGGGAAACCATGAGCAAAGAGAAGAATAGTGCGCAAAAACAAAAAGTTTTTCTGTTGGGAATATTGGCGGTCGTTTTGGTTGTATTATTTGTTTATATAATTTTTTTGCCAGCATTTTCAGGCGGACCTGTGTATTCCAGACAAACTATGTGCGGTAAGAATTTACATAAGATTGGGATAGCGATTAGACATTATGCGAATGATAATAATAACAAGTACCCGGCGGTGAATAAGTGGTGTGATTTACTTGTGAAATATGAAAAGGTGGCAGAGAAACAGTTTGTATGCCCATCAATTAGAGAGGGACGGAGTCACTATGCGATGAATCCGAATTGTGAGCCGAATTCACCGGAAGATGTCGTATTATTGTTTGAGACTAAAGGTGGCTGGAATCGATATGGCGGGGTGGAGATAATAACATTTGAAAATCACAAAGGTAAAGGTTGTAATGTGCTATTCAATAATGGGCGTGTGGAATTTGTAAAGCCGGAACAGATTAGTAAGTTGAAGTGGAAGGCAGAATAGTCTTGAGTTTTGAGTTCTTAGTTTTGAGTTAGTGGATAGGAGATTAATCATGTGGTGCAAGACAGGTAAAATTTTATTGGTAGTTTTGGTGGGATTGTTGCTGGTGGCTTGTTTTGGGCAGGCTCAGAACGAAGAAGATAAGCCCGCCATACGAATAGCGGGTAAATCACCGCTGGATGAATTGCCACCATATATAAGGCAAGTAACGCACTTTGGCGAGAGAGCGGACTGGTCGCACGATGGTAAACGGATACTATTTTTAGAAAAGACATTTGGAGATGCTTATGAGGTGGAGCTTGCGACCGGTATTATCCGGCCAATGACGCATCATTATTTTCACGAGGGATATACGCGTGCGCTGTATCTAAGTAACGGTGACATCCTGCTTTCGGGGGCACGGAGGTTTGATGCCAATGACCCGTGGCCAAGTCGAAGTGAAAAGAATGCAGAGTTGTGGGTTCTGAAAAAGGACCTTTCGAGTGCGCCGGTGCCATTGGGTGAGAAGTGCTCTGAAGGTCCGGCGGTTTCACGCAGAAGTATGCGGATTGCGTGGACGCAGGGTGGGGCATTCTATATGGCTGATATTGTTTATAAAGACGGTAAGCCGGAACTGGCGAACAAGAAAAAGATTTTGGACAAGAAGGATTTACCCTTTAAGTGCGATATTGAGACGCAGAACTTTCGGCCTCCGGATGAAAAGGAACTTGTTTTCAGCGCATACGGCTATCAGGGGACGGAGG
>Ga0315294_10010479_pt1 | contig 10169 bp, 5 predicted proteins | sample YL17G13_40_MG_FD_203626 | JGI IMG/M metagenome (GOLD analysis project Ga0315294, IMG submission 203626) | Sediment microbial communities from Yellowstone Lake, YNP, Wyoming, USA - YL17G13_40 | ecosystem: Environmental > Aquatic > Freshwater > Lake > Sediment | place: USA: Wyoming | collected...
CGGTCACGCCGACCCTTGCCGGCTACACGTTCGATCCTTCAAGCAAATCCTATACCGGAGTCACTTCGGACCAGATCCAAAACTATGCAGCGACGCTCCTGACGTACACGATCTCGGGGACGGTCAAAGTCGGAGAGACGGCCCTGGAGAACGTGGTGATGGCTGGTCTTCCGGGAACGGTGAAGACCAATGCCTCGGGCCAGTATTCCGGGACGGTGAATTACGGCTGGACGGGGACGGTGACGCCGACGCTTGCCGGCTACTCGTTTGCTCCTTCAAGCAAATCCTATACCGGAGTCACTTCGAACCAGACCCAGAACTATGCCGCGACGCTTCTGACGTACACGATTTCGGGGACGGTGAAGGTCGGAGAGACGGCCCTGGAGAACGTCGTGATGTCGGGGCTTCCGGGAACCGTGAAGACAAACGCCTCGGGGCAGTACTCCGGGACCGTGGACTACGGCTGGACGGGGACGGTAACACCGACGCTTGCCGGCTACACGTTTGCTCCGACGAATAAATCGTATACCGGCGTCACTTCAAACCAGACGTCACAGGACTATGCGGCTACACTTATCCCGCCTCCGCAGATCGCGCTGTCAAAAACAAAGCTCAATTTCGGGGCGACGAACGGAGGGACTTCCTCCTCGGCTCAAAAAGTCGTTGCTTCGAACTCAGGCGGCGGAGTTTTGAATTGGTCGGTGGTTTCGAATGCGTCCTGGCTTTCGTGTTCGCCCTCGTCGGGGACAGGAACGGGCGTCATCCAGGTCAGCGTCAATCCCGCCGGGCAGGCCGTGGGGACGCAGACGGGGACGATCACGATTTCAGATCCGAACGCGACGAACAATCCCCGGACGATCAGCGTCGCTCTGACGGTCAAGGTGGCAGGGACGGGCACGGTTCCTTTTGGGGATTTTGCCACGCCGATTGATGGGACGCAGAACATCACTGGCGCCATTCCGGTGACGGGCTGGGTGCTTGACGATATCGAGACGACCAAGGTCGAGATATGGCGCGATCCGGTGGCGGGAGAAGGGACAGGGATCGTTTTCATCGGGGATGCAATCTTCGTCGAAGGGGCGCGGCCGGACGTCGAAGCGGCCTACCCCACGTATCCTTTGAATTCCAGGGCCGGCTGGGGCTATATGCTGTTGACCAACTTCCTGCCCGGCCAAGGGAACGGCATCTTTAAAATATACGCCTGGGCCACGGACAAGGAAGGGAACACGGTATCGCTGGGGACAAGGACGATCACCTGCGACAACACCCATGCGGTCAAGCCGTTCGGGACGATCGATACGCCAATGCAGGGCGGGGATGCTTCGGGGAATTTGTTCGTGAACTTTGGCTGGGTTCTGACGCCGATGCCAAAGACCGTGCCGAAGGACGGGTCGACGATCGAGGTCTATGTGGATGGCGCCAAGCTGGGGAACCTGGCCACAGCGCCGAACGTCTACAATCAGTACCGGGTGGACGTAGCGACGGCTTTCCCAGGATTGAACAACACGGGCGGGCCTGTCGGGGCATTTTATTTGGATACGACGAAATATCCGAACGGAGTGCACACGATCTTCTGGATCGCGACGGACGATCAGGGCGCAGCGGACGGGATCGGCTCGCGATATTTCAACATCATCAATACGGGAACCTCGGCCAATGAATTAAGTCATTGCGAGCCTCTTGGCGTGGCGATCCGACTCGAAGAGTCGTCCCGAGCTTTGCGAGGGATCTCATCCACCCAGGCAACATTGGAAGACATTCTCAACCTGCCGCTATCTTTCGATCCCCACAGCATAAAACGCGGATTTAATTTGACCGCGCCGCCCGAAATGATTGTCCCCGACAACTTTGGCAATGTCCGGGTTGAAATGAGGGAGGTCGAACGTCTGGAAATATCCTTGAACCCGGCTCAAGCGGATCAGGCCGGAAAAATGACGGCGGGGAGCGGCCGTCTCGAGCGGGATAATCCCCCCACACCCCCCTTTAGAAAAGGGGGGGTAGAAGCAACGTGCGTCAGAAAAGAGGGAGAGGAAGCAAAGTATGCCGGCTATTTGATAGTTGGCAGTGAACTACGGCCTCTGCCTATAGGCTCGACGTTCGATCAAAGGAACGGGACCTTTTCATGGATGCCCGGACCGGGATTCCTGGGAACATACGATCTGCTGTTCCTTCAGACAGATGGATTCGGGATCACGAGAAAGATTCCGGTCAAGGTGACGATCAGGCCGAAGTTCGAGAAGCATTAACTATAAACCTCATTCGTAATCAGTAGGTCGGAGGTTCGATTCCTCTCGCTGGCTCTTTTGTTTATCCCTTGGTAAGCCTGATAAACCAGTCCCAGCGCCGGCAAAGCTCCTCGCTGATCCGCGTTCGGCGCCAGTCCCCGTGTTCCGCCAGGAGAGATCGAATCAGCCCGATGTCTTCGGCGTGTAATTTCCGTCCTTGCTTGACAATAAATATTCTTTGGAATAGCCTACAATCACCAAGGGAGAATTATATAAGCGCGCCCAGAATGGGAAAAAATGTCGCTAATGCCTTTGGACATTAAATGACATAAAAAATTTAATTTAGGGGGATAATTAAAATGTCGAAATTGCAACCAAAAATTCTCATTCTTTTCCTATTATTGTCGTTTTTCCAGGGGAGCACGGTCATCAGGTCCGATCAAGATTGGCAAAAGACATCCGGGTCTGCAGCCTGGCTGACAGCAGACAAGTCTTGGGCGGAGAGATATCCAGGACAAAACAGGAATGGGCAAAGCGAAACGCGAACCGATGAACTGCTGCCGTATACGGCCGGGGGGCATGTTCTTGGATTCCGGAAGGGCGAGATGTTCGTCGCGTCCGGGGACCATGCCTTGAGAGTAGAGTTTGTGAACGCCAGGCCGGTTTCCCCGGGAGAAGAGGCGAAGTCGCGGGATGCGGAGAGCAGCCGTTCTGCGGCGCAACCGCTCGGAAAAGTCTCCTATCGCGATTTGTGGGATGGGGTCACCCTTGTCTACGAAAAGCACGACTCCGGAGTGGTTAAAAGCGTATATTACATCGAGCCCGCAGGAACCGGCACTCTCGAGCCTGTGGACGAGATCCGGCTTCGTTATAACGTGCCGGTGAAGGTGGACGACAGCAGCGGCCTGATTTTTTTATTTGCGACGGGCGAGATGCGAGAGTCGCGGCCCGTGGCCTGGCAGGAGATTGAAGGGAAGCGGGTTCCTGTGGAGGTCACGTACCGTTTAAGAGGGGAACAGGAAGTCGGATTCAAGGCCGGGTCATACGATCCTCGATATCCGCTGGTGATCGACCCGGTGCTGAGCTGGAACACCTTCCTCGGAGGGTCAAGTTGGGACTTTGGCGAAGACATAGCCGTGGATACGAGCGGGAACGTCTATGTGACGGGCCGGAGCGATGCGACCTGGGGCTCTCCGGTCTGTCCCTTCGTCGGTGGAGAGGTGGATGCCTTTGCCGCGAAGCTGAACGGGAGTGGCGCTCTGCAGTGGAACACCTTCCTGGGAGGGTCAGGTTATGACCATGGCTACGGTATAGCCGTAGATACAAGCGGGAACGTCTATGTGATGGGCCGGAGCGACGTGACCTGGGGCTCGCCGGTCCGTCCCTTCTGCTACGGTGGATATGGCATCGGCGATGCCTTTGTCGCGAAGTTGAACGGGAGCGGCGTTCTGCAGTGGAACACCTTCCTGGGGGGGGCAGATATTGACTATGGCTTTGACATAGCCGTGGATACGAGCGGGAACGTCTATGCCGCGGGCGCAAGCTCGGCGAACTGGGGCGCGCCGGTCCGGTCACACTCTGGACATTACGATGCCTTTGTCGCGAAGTTGAACGGAAGCGGCGCTCTGCAGTGGAACACCTTCCTGGGGGGGTCAGATAAGGACTATGGCAACGGCATAGCCCTGGATACAAGCGGGAACGTCTATGTGACGGGCTCCAGCGATGCAACATGGGGCTCGCCGGTCCGGCCCTTCTCTGGATCTGCCTTTGTGGCAAAGCTCAACGGGAGCGGCGTTCTGCAGTGGAACACCTTCCTGGGGGGGTCAAATCTTGACTATGGCACCGGCATAGCCGTAGATGCGAGCGGGAACGTCTATTGGACGGGTACGAGCAACGCCACTTGGAGCTCGCCGGTCCGTCCCTTCACTGATACTGGATATGACTATCCCCTCATGCCTTATCCCATGGCCTTTGTGGCGAAGTTGAATGGGAGCGGCGCACTTCAGTGGAACACCTTCCTGAGGGGGGCGTCATATGAGTATGGCAACGCCATAGCCGTGGATACGAGCGGGAACCTCTATTGGACGGGTACGAGCTATCGCACCTGGGGCTCGCCGGTCCGTCCATACTCTGGCTCTGGAAATCCCGATGCCTTTGTGGAGACGTTCTTCTCCAATGAATTTTCGGCAACGCTCGCGGTGACCTCGCCCAATGGCGGGGAAATCTGGGGCGCGGGCTCGTCTCACAACGTGACTTGGACGACGACGGGCACGATCGCCAACGTCAAGATCGAATATTCGACGAACAACGGGACGGCTTGGACGACGATCATCGCTTCGACGCCGAACACGGGGACCTACGGCTGGACCGTCCCCAACGTCCCCTCCGCGAGCTGCCGGGTGCGGATCAGCAACGCGGCTATCGTCGGCATAAGCGATGTGAGCGATGCCGTGTTCACGATCAACGCCGCCCTGCCGCCGACGATCGGCCTCGGCAAGACGAACTTGGTTTATGGGGCGGTGTTCGGGAGCACCTCGACGGCGGCCCAATCGGTGGTGGTGAGCAACACGGGGGGAGGAACCCTGAACTGGACGGCGTCGACGGGGGCGGCCTGGATCGGGGTGACGCCGACGAGCGGCGCGGGGACAGGTATTCTCCAGGTGAGCGCCAATCCGGCGAGCCTGCCGTTGGGGACGTACACGGGGACGATCACGGTCAGCTCGACGAACGCGACGAACTCGCCCCAGACGATCGCGGTCCAACTGGTCGTGAAGGGAGCGGGTACGACTCTGCCGCCGTTCGGGGAGTTCTCGACGCCGATCGACAATACGACGGGTATCACAGGGGCGATTCCGGTGACGGGTTGGGTGGTGGATGACGTCGAAGTGACCAAGGTCGATGTCAAGCGGGATCCTTGTACGGGCGATCCGCCGGGGGCCATCGGTCCGGACGGGCTGGTGTTCGTCGGGAACGGGCTCTTTGTCGAAGGAGCGCGGCCGGACATCGAGACGGGATATCCCGGCTATCCGATGAACTACAAGGCGGGTTGGGGCTACATGCTGCTGACGAACTTCCTGCCGAACCAGGGGAACGGGACGTATAAGCTCCACGCCTTTGCCACGGACAAAGAGGGGCATCTGGCCTTGCTGGGGTCCAAGACGATCGTCTGCGACAACGCCCATGCGGTCAAACCGTTCGGAACGATCGATACGCCCGCGCAGGGCGGGACGATCTCGGGCAATTTATTCGTGAACTTCGGCTGGGTGCTGACGCCGCTGACGAAGACCGTGCCCAAGGACGGGTCGACGATCCTGGTTTATGTGGACGGCGTGCAGGTGGGGGATCTAAAAACGGCCCCGAACGTCTACAATCAGTACCGGGTGGATGTGGCGACGGCTTTCCCCGGCCTAAACAATACGAGTGGCCCTGTGGGCGCATTCTATTTGGACACGACCAAGTATGCCAACGGCGTACATACGATCCACTGGATCGCGACCGACGACGCGGCGGCGGCGGACGGAATCGGCAGCCGGTATTTCAATGTGATGAACACGGGGGCGGGCGGGCAAGTTGAAGCAGGAGCTCAGGCCATGGACATGAACGTTCCTCTATCGTTTGGCCAAATTGCCGAGTTTCCCGTTACCTTTGGATCTCTGGCCGAGCTGCCAGTTTTGTTTAATTCCATTATGGTCAAACTGGGATTTGCTCAGGACAGGCCGGCCTTGATGATCATCCCTGATAGCTTCGGGCTTTCACGGATTGAGATAGTGGAAGTGATGCCTCTCGAAATCGATCTTGTCGATTCACAAAACGAGATCAGATATTCTCTGCCGGCTCAGCAAAATAAAGCCTGTTATCGCGGTTATCAACTCGTCGGGATCGAACTCCGTCCCTTGCCGATCGGCTCGACCCTTGATCGAAAGACCGGCACATTCTCCTGGATGCCGGGCCCGGGATTCCTGGGAACATACGATCTGCTTTTCCTGCAGACAGATGAATTGGGGATCACGAGGAGGATTCCGGTCAAGGTGACGATCAGGCCGAAGTTCGAGAAGCGATAATATTTAGATCCTTTCGTAATCAGTAGGTCGGAGGTTCGATTCCTCTCGCCGGCTCTCTCGTTTCTCGGACCAAGAGCGCGAGTCTTTTTTATCCGCGCCTACGCGCCGGGGCGATGTTCAATCCCGCCAGGAGACCCAGGATGACCAGGATCGAGGCCCACATCGGTCCCTCTTTCAGCCAATAAAAGACGTTCTTGCTGACCGGGCTGTCGTAGGGCGCGTTCTTGTCGATCAGCGATTCCACCTCCGCCGTCCTTTTATCATCCCAAAGATAGGGGGACAGGCGGAGCGTCTCCCCGAAATATTTTTCGAGGATGCGATTTTCCTTGTAGGCGATGAAGAAATCCTTTTTTCTGGCAGTTGCGCCGGTCTCTTTTCGGCCGAGCTCGAGGCGCCGGTCCCGCCGAAAAAGATGGACCCGCATTTCGTGAAGGAAAGGAAAATCCAAGGTGGTGTGGGAGGCCAAGAATTCGTCGTAGCCGCGGTCTTTCCAGTCGGTCAGGATCTGTCCGTAGGGACTTGCCTGTTCGCGGTCCGTTTTCTGGAGCCAGGCGATGGTCAGCCTGGAATAAAACGTCCCGATTTCCGGATCCTCATGCCTCAAGATCGTTTCGCGCATCGGCTCCTGCCGTTCGAGGGGCGTGAGAAAGGGCAGGCCTCTTGCCAGGGCGGCCGTCCGCGCGGGCGTATTGGACAGACACAGGCCGAGGACGACGAGATCGACGGCGAAAAGGATCGAGACGGTTCGGACGGATCGCGGCGCTAGACCGGCCGAGGCGAGCTTCGGCCGCAGGCCCGTTCCGAGGGCGAGAAGGACGAGCCCTACGGCCAAGGCGTTCATGCCCACGTCCGGCAGGTCCCAGTAGCGGCCGGGCGTGATCCACTGAATGATCTCGTCCAGGATCCCGACCAGGGCGCCCGAAAAAAAGGCCGCGAAGTAGACGGCCGCGTCGGGGATCGAGAAACGCCAGGCCCGGAACAGCAGGTATCCGAGGAGGCCGTATTCGAGATAGTGGGCGCCCTCGGAGGGATTGGTGATTCCGGCCAGGCCGATATAGAAATACAGCCCGGCGAAGAGGGCGAGCCAGATGTATTGAGAGATCCGCCTGATCTTCAGCCGGAAGAAGAGAACATAGAGGACGGCGAGGAACGCGCCGGCGACGACGGCGAGGAGGAGGGTGATGAAAAACGACGCTCCGAAATGGGCGGAAGTGAATTTCTGAATGGCCCGGGCGAAGGGGACAACGAAAAATATGGCCAGACTGCACAGACCGACCCAAAACCAGGCTAAAAATTTCTTTCCCTTTTCCCCGATCACTTGACCCGCTTCATCACGCCCGACTGATAGCATTCATAATCCTTGCCCGGCGTGGCGAGATCAAAGGTCATCTGAAACTCGTTCGGATTCAATATCTTGTAGGTCAATCGGGCCTTGAATTCCGGGGGAAGATTCTCCAATTGCTCGCTGACGAAGATGAACGTCTTACCCTCGTCGAGAATCTTCTTGCAGATGTATTGGTTGACGAATCCCTCGACGTGGAATTGGCGGAAGACGTAGAACTTCCGGGCTTGGTCATAACTGAAAAGGCCGATGTCCTCGTGGAACTCGCCCTTCGGATTCTTCTCCTGAGGTTCGAAGCGCGCTTCGTTCTTGACCTGAAGGAACCGGCCGCGCAAGGCGAATTGACAGTTCTGTTTCCCTTTGGATAGGCCATTCCTGCCTTCCCCCTGGCCCTGCCAGCTGCCGACGAAGAAGCGGAACGGCGCCCAGACATCGGCTTCCTTCTGAGGAGGGGGCGGATTTGTCTGCGAACTCAAGAGGGTCGGGACGAGAAGAAGCAGAACGGTCCAGAATGCAAAAACTGTCTTTTTCATAATGATCCTCCAGATCCGAGATCCTTCGCTCCGCTCAGGATGACAGAATGATCATCGTCTTGAACGTTCATCGATTTCAAGAGCCTGGCCCAAAGATGTTTGATCGCTGCCATTGATCCATGCCGTCATTTTACCAGAATAAGGGGATCGGTTCATTCAAAAAGCTGACGGGCGTTTCCCCTAAATTGACATCTCCCTGACTGAGTGCTATGTTACCTGCATAAGCGCCGAAGGGGTGCGCAGGCATGGACAGATTCATCGGGAGCCGACTCCGCAAAGCCCGGGAGGCCGTCGGCCTGTCCCGGGGCGCCTTCGCCCGGGCCCTCGATCTTTCCTCCGAATACATCTCGCGCCTCGAGGCCGAGAAGCGGACGCCGTCCTTCTCCACCCTCCAGAAGATCGCCGCCTATCTCAACCGCGACATCGCCTACTTCTTCCATGAGAAAGCCGCTCCATCCGATTCCTTCACCCTTCTTTTCCGGGCCGAGAGCGTGGACGACCGCGCCCGCGAGGAGCTCCAGAAATTCCGGCGCTACTGCGACGAATACCTCCGCCTGGAGACCGTCACCGGCCGCCGACTCGAGCCCGGGCCGATCTATGGGCCGGCCATTCCGGCCGAACGCATGGCCGAGGAGGAGCGCCGCCGGCTGGGCCTCGGCGACGAGCCGGTCCGCGACGTCTTCGCCCTCGTCGAGGCCAACGGCTGCCGCGTCCTGCGCCTGCCCATGCCCGAGGACTCCAAGGTTTCGGGCGTCTTTATCTATCTGGAACAGAAGGAGGCCGCCTTCGCCCTGGTCAACTCCGCCCAGTCGATCGGCCGGCAGGTCTTCAGTGCCGCTCACGAATACTGCCATTACCTCAAGGACCGCAACGGCGGCCCGGTCATCGACAATCCCGAGGTCTTCGTCGACGAGATCGTCTCGCTCTACCACCCCCGCGAGGTCTTCGCCCAAACCTTCGCCGCGCGCTTTCTCATGCCGCCGGCCAAGGTCCGGGAGATCATCGAGAAGGACCTGCGCGTTCCCTCGCCGCAGCGCCTGGCCTTCGATGAGGTGATCTATCTGAAGCGCTATTTCGGGGTGAGCACGCTGGCGATGCTCCGGACATTGCGCGGGCTGGGGGCGGTCGGCCGCGGACAGCTCGAAGAATACGCCAAGCTCGATCCCGATGCCCGGGAAAAAGAGATCTTCGGCGGCGTTTCGGGAGGGAACGGCGAAAAGGGGAGCGGCGGGGAGGGCGAAACGGGGGCCGTGGCGAAAGCGATCGGATCGATCGGGGCGGCGGCCGGACTGCTGGTCAGGTCCCGGCGCCGGGTCATCCCGTCCGACCGGTTCAAACTGCTCCAGCGGGAGGCGGCCAAAAAGGTCACCCGGGACAGGCCGGGGCGAAAATCCGTCCAAAAGTCCCTTCCGGAAACGTGAGTCGCAGGGAGTCCTCATGAACAAAACCGTCAAATATCTGGTCTATTTCCTTCTCTTCGACATCGTCGTCGTCGGCGGCTACTTCGTCTACAAGGCCTTGAAGGGCGGGAGCGGCCGGGACCTCTCCGCCTTCGAATGGGTCACGGTCGACGCGGCGTATGCGCCGAGGGACGCCGTCGAAGAGTTCATCAAGAACGACGCCCAAGCGCGGAACGCCCTTCCGGTCTATATCAAGAACTACGGCCATGACCCGAAGATCCTGGCCAAGTTCAAGGGCAAACAGTTCGCCAAACCGAACCCGACCGTCCTCGGCATGTTCTTCAAGGGCCTCGACGACTGGATGATCGTGGACATCAAGTACAAGACCGAGACCGAGCGCGAGGTCCAGCGGACCATGCTTTATATCTTCGAGGCCAAACAGTGGAAGGTCGGCGATACGGGATCGCTTCTGAAGTAAACGACGATCGCGGAGGGGGCGTCGAGTGACGCCGGTCAGGACGCCAGGCGGAAGGTGATCTTCTTCGACTTGGAGATCGTGACGCGGCCGCCGATGGGGACGGCCATGAGGTCGCGGGTGATGTTGTGGC
>Ga0315294_10010480_pt1 | contig 10169 bp, 5 predicted proteins | sample YL17G13_40_MG_FD_203626 | JGI IMG/M metagenome (GOLD analysis project Ga0315294, IMG submission 203626) | Sediment microbial communities from Yellowstone Lake, YNP, Wyoming, USA - YL17G13_40 | ecosystem: Environmental > Aquatic > Freshwater > Lake > Sediment | place: USA: Wyoming | collected...
TTAGTAAATCCAAAATCGTCTGAACCTTTAACCAGTAAAGGCAACTGCATATTCTCCGTTAAATCGCAGTCCATACCGGGCTGGATTATCTTCACCTCTGGAGTTTGATCCTCTTTTTTGGTTATCTTATATTCGATCGGGTCTGGATTTTTATATCCAGATTTATCTTCGACCTCAAGATGATAGGAATCATCCTTTCTTACTATGATTTCACCTATAGCTTTTTTACCTTCGATTTTCATCTCTATTCTATCCGATTTTGAATCCGCAGGACTCGAATCCGAAAAAACTAAATCGCCTCTGGTAAGGTCCTTATTAGCAGTTGCTTCAATTTTAACTTTCGTCCCGACTAATGCCTCTATGGTTCCATCGTTTTGGTCTATGACCAGAGGTTTTAGCTGGGTGTATTTCGGATAGTTGAAAGTCAGCTTTAAGTCTATTATCCTGGGCTTATCTGTGACTTTTAGTTTGTATTGTTCGCTTTTAATCCCTTCAGATTTAGCGTAATAATCAAGATTTCTTTTTATCTGTTTGAAGGTATATTCGAAATCAAAGCTTTTATTTTCCTGAGGAGAATCCTCAGGATGAAGTTTTGCCCCTTTTGTTTTTACCTTTTCCAATCTCTCCTCATTCCATTCTCCTTCTTCATTTTTCCAGTAGAAATAAACTTTGGATGGCTTCTCTCCCAAAGTTTTTATCTGGATTTTCACGTCTGAATATTTCAATACCTCAGCATTCCCCGGAGAGATTTCGAAAAAGAATTTCTGCGGTGCGGTCACAGAAGTCAAAGGATGGGAGAAAAGATATAAGGAGCGGTTGAAATAGCCGGGGAAAAGAAAAGTAAATATTAAAGTTAGGCCCAAAAGACCAAAACTTACCTGAGAGATTTTACGTAGGGGCTTTTTATCCACAACCTGTTTGAAATTAAGCTCTTGAGAGATTATATCTGCCTGCTCGATTACCTTCTCAATCATCTGGACAGAATAACCTTCTGGATTTTTCTCTAAATTCCTGTAAAGCTGTAAAGCCCCGATTAATCTATTGTTTAGCTGGGGGTATTTTCCTTCGATTTTTATGGCTAATTCCTCAAAGCTCGGCTTATAGAAAAGAGGTCTTAAGAAAAAATATGAAAAAGTAACAGATAAGGCTAAAAAGAAAATACCTGAAAGTATTACTCTTACGAAAACTGGAAGGATAAATCCACTCAAAGTAGATAAAATGAAACTGAGGAGAAGATAGACTAAGATGACAGATATTATAATAAAAAGACCATAGAATAAACGGGTCCGGGTGTAATATCCCCTTAAGGAGTTAAGACGGGTGATTAGGTTGAAGTAACTTGAGGATTTCATCTTTTTTTTATTCCCTCTCCCTTTACGGGAGAGGATTAAGGAGAGGGTGACTTTCCTCTTGACGCAAAAATACCAACTACTATTAATACGTAATCAAACTAACCTAAATTTTCAAATTATTAAGTCCAGCCTACACCTCAAAAGCGGGAATTCTTATACACCGTTCTATGTATCGTCAGTCGAACTTAGGTACAAATTTTTCAAGAATATCCTTGATGATTTTTCTTTCAATCTTCAACACTGAATCTTTCATCTGAGTTATTACAGTGTGTTCAGGATTTTGCTGCTCAAATACATTTGCAACTTGGGGATAAAGACGTGCTATCTTTTCAGCTTCTTCAGGATTCTTGTCTTTCCGCAGTTCAATATATTTAACAAAATCTACTGCATTATCTCTCCAATTTGATAGATAATAGCTTATTTGAGTCACGAAGTCCATCAAGTTACTTATCTTTTCATATAAGGGGAGATACTTTTTCATTCTGAAGAACTTATCCGCTGTTTCGCCTTTTGGAAAGAGGTTAGAGTCAGATGAAAATTCGTAGATGATGAAATTGGAGTACAACTCATATAAGTTTTTAGCAGGATGATAACCCCCGTTAGTACTTGTATTCGGTCTTAGATCAATTCGGTTACGCATAACCTCGACCGATAGTTTCATATAAAGAATCAAGTAAACATTAGCAGCCAGATACAGAAAGGCCTGATAGCCCTCTTCTTTTCTATCGTTGATGTAAAGAGCAAGAGCGCGTCTAAAATGTATTTCTTGATTCAACAAAATATTGTCTTTGATTCCGTAATTGAATAGCTGTACATCGGTCAATCTATGGATAATGCCATCGGTCTCCTTCGATACTTTTACAAAACCTATCTTGTCATTAATTAACTCATCTAACTTGTCTAAATATTGACAATTTGCTAATGGTTGAAGACAATCAACCCAATTTGGTGGTACATCGCCAATCAATTCCTTCGTCTTAGCTTGTTTTAAATAATTGACCCCCTTTTTTAAATTAGTTAGATATTCTGCTTTTAGGTCCGGAAATGCCAACTCAAATTTAAATGGAAGAGGTATGACTTTTCCTTTTAATGACGAAGGTATCTTATCAGGTATGCTATAGTATTCAAGTCTCTCAGAATATCGTTGAAATGCATTTGGGTCTACAAGAATCAATATTAATTCTTTATTTTTTCTTGCAGCATCCCAAAAGATATCTCGAATATAATCGTCTCTAAAAGAATATCCTACCACGACAACATATTTGCAATTTTCTGATTGGAGCTTATTTTTTAATGTAAGTAAGTTTTCTAATAAAGGTTCAGCGTATTCCCATTTACGCATAGGGTATAGCATTAAAGATTCTGCTTTCTCACCTGTTAATAACTCTATTTTTTCATTATCGCTCTTAATGACTGATTTGACAAATCCACCACTACTAGTCTTATACCAGGTAATTGAACCATGCAGTTTATAAAGGCGAATATCTATATTTGAAGCAGAAAAAACGGATGGATTCCACTCAGCTTCAAATCCATCTCGATAACTCTTCTTATAAACATTGCAAAACTGTTCAATACATATGTCATAGTTTACCGAGAAGATGTCTAACGGATGATATTCTTCAATGAAACCAAGGAGAGGTTCCAGATATTTAACTTTGTCTTCTTGAACTACTGTTCTTTGTTTCACAAAAGTCTTTATTTTATCCAAAAGAGGTATTTTACTTGAGTAATCTTCTAATAAATACTTTTTCAGTTCAAAGAATTGTAAAATCGCTTCGTCATCTTTCCTTCCTAGTTTATCCAACGTCTCCATTAGTAATTCAATATCAATTCTTGGATATTCACCTCTTTCTTTTTTCCATTGGAGAAGTCTGGTCTCGATAAACTCTACCGTCTTCTTATCATATTCATCTAACAAAGGAGAATTCTTGAATTCTTCTACGAATGCATATGTGTGCGGGACACCTGCGTACACTGAGGCTCCCGCACCCAGAAAGAAAACTACTTCTGAGGATATTCCTTTTTGTTCTTCAGCCATTTCTAATACTCCTCTTTATTTAGCACAATCTCATCCAACTCTTCTAATTCTCCAGCACCCGGGTTATAATATTCACCCCCATTTTCAGGGCGGCTTCGCGTTTTTCCGGGGGGTCGTTGTGGACCTGAGGATCTTCCCAGCCGTCGCCGATGTCGGATTCGTAAACGTAAAAAACTACTAATCTATTCTCTCCTACGGATCCGTTTACGGAATAAAATATCCCGAATCCCTGGGCAGGTTTTCCTTCGTGTTTGTGGATTTTGGGGAGTCCGTTGGGAAAATCATAATAAGAATGATAAATCCCGTGATTGAACGGCAACTCGACCAATTCGTTGTTCGGAAAGACCTTTTTCATCTCTCTTCTGAAAGCTTTGTCCAGACCATAGGAATCGTTGGCGAATAAAAAGCCACCGTGAGTAAGATAAATCCTTAACCTCTCCACCTCCTCATCAGAAAATTTTATGTTGCCATGTCCGGTTAAAAATAGAAAAGGATAATTGAAAAGCTCCTTGTCCATAATACTCACTCTGACTTCATTCTGGTCCACCGGGATATTGGTATTCTCTTTCAGGAACTTGAGTATATTAGGGATAGCAGAGGAGCCCCAGTACCAATCACCACCCCCTTCATATTTTAAACGAGCGATGGTGAAGGCGTTAGGGTCTTTTTTTACCTGAGGTGCAGACACAGTAGGTATCCGTATCATTTGAGCATGAAGGAGGGATTTATCCATGAAAAATAAGAGGACCATGGAAAATAGAAATACTAAGATTTTGAAAATTCTTGAGGACACGGAAAGTCTCCTTATATCCTATTTTTAGCTCTAAAGGGATGTTCACATCCCCGTTTTTTTTCTTCGGGATGATAACATCCCTCAGGGAGCGGGTTTTCAGCTAAAATCTATCCGATTCAATATAAAAGTCAATAATTATCTTGTCTGGAGTTTACAGGGCGGAGATAAACTCCGCCCCTACGCGTTAACCTTGCAGACAAAGCTACCTAATGGTAGAACAGGCATCCTGCCTGTTCCTCATGGTCAGACAAGATGTCTGACCCACCTAGTTTTTTCGGGGACAGAACAGTGTTCTGTCCCCACACTTCAAGCGACCCTAAAAGGGTCGCGCTACGGAAGGGCGAGGTTACCTCGCCCCTACATAAGAATCCCGCCTTTCCAACGGATCCAAAATCGGAGAGGGCAAGGCGGGGCTACCGTTTCATTCTGGTTCCGCAGAATCGGGACACTTCAGCTTTTTTCTCAAATCATAAATGCAATTTTCCGGATTTTCTATTCCCTGCAGGCAGAAGAGATGGCGGTAGTTTCTTTTCATCTTGGCGTCCTCTTCACTTATATCCAGCAAAATTCCTTTATCGCAGGCAAAACACTTTTCCGGCTGGACGTCAAACTCGGTTCCGGTTTTACTGGCGACTAAAGCTTCTCCCGGATCCCACCTGAATGAGTTTGAGGAAGTTTCCACAGATTCATTGCGCGTAATCTCAATTTCCTTTGGACTGTGAAAGACAATTCTGCCGCGATCGGTTTTTAGTTTTGCCCGGAAATCAATTTTGTCACCAGGGAAGAGATGGTAATCTCTATATATTTTTGCAGGGATGTTCAAGTAGAAATAGTCCTGGAAGAAAACTCTATCGATGTATCCTTCTCTGAAACTGAGCAGGAATCCCAGGAAGCTCATTTGCTCTTTTTTATACAGGATATTTTTTCTAAAGTGAGGCACAATGGAATTTACCACTCCCCCCAGATCAACCATTTTCCCCAGGAGTCCAGCCAGCCAATGTTCATAATCCTCTAATTCCCTCTGGAAGGTTTTGAATTCGGTTTCTGAAAGCAAGACCTCTGGCTGGTAGTTGAGCTTTTCCTCAAAATAATATTTGCAGGAAAAACAGCTCTTCCCGACATGTTTATATTTTTTGGGGCAGCCAGTACCTTTGTTCAGAAGGGTGCACTTCCACTGGAAATAAACACACCCCTGAGGGAAACATTTTTTCTCCTGGAGGACGTGGTGGACTGAGACGTTCTTCTCGAATTTGAAATGCGACTGGTGAGCGCACCTGAAAACGTCTTCTCTTTTGTGCTGATTGATTAAGGTTTTCTGCATGCAGACAACTCCAGTTTCAGGGCTACATAAATTTAATACGTTAATTGGCCAGACGGAAATAGAAAAACAAAAAATAATAAGGACAGGACGATGTATTGTCTCTGCATTTCCTTGAAAACGGGGATTTGTAGTTGTTCGATTCCTCGAGCAGAATAATGCCCAATGAATTGGGTAACTACAGGCTCAGGGCGGAGTTGAACTCCGCCCCTACGCGATCTTCCATTGTCAAACACATTGAAGCCATGAGCGCAGAGATGCATGCGATGCGTTTCTACAAACCTAACCTCACCTTGTGGACCAGGGGGAATACAGGTTAAGATGAGATAACGCCACCAAAGTGGTTTTGAAATAGTTCTCCTCTCCTTTTAGGAGAGGAGACAGAGGTGAGGTCGTTGTTTTGATTCCACGGTCAGATCCCCACTTTGTGGGCAAGGTGGGGATTTATGGATTAAAATAATGCCCAATGAATTGGGCAACTACAAGTCCACTCTTGCGGTAATTCCAATTCCCGCAAGAACGAAATGCCTGTCCTACTGCGATTGTAATTCGTCACCTTCCGGATTTATAGGCAAGCACACCCTCAAACCAGTTTGAGGGTGCCACCCGTCGCAAGAACGAAAACCATTTTTTTGTTGACAATAAAAATCCTAAAGGATAATATGGAAAATGTGAGGAGAAAAGAAGAATCCAGATTAGACAGTTTAGAGGAAAATCTCAAAATCCTGGCTAACTCAGGGAGCAAGGGGATTAAGCTTTTGTATCGCGGTTTGAATTCAATCAGCGGTGATCTTTCCGAACTATCCAATCTTTCTCCTTCGAAACTCTCCTCCTCCTTTGAAAAGATAACCCAGGGAATCGATGAACTGGATAAGAAGATTCTATCCCTGGAAAATTCTTTAGAAGAAGGGCTTGCTAAAATAGGACAGGAATATCAAAAGCTCAAAAAAGAATATGAGGAGAAGGAGAACGAAAGAAGGATTTACCGGATCCTGTACGAGCTTTCCACCATAATCTACGCGGAAAGGGACATCAACCTGCTTTTAGAAACGGTTCTGGACTCGGTCATCGATATTTTCTCCGCAGAAAAAGGATTCTTAGAAGTCTATGACGAGAATAAAAATCTGAAATTAAGGCTGGCTAAAGATAAACAAAAGAAGGTCCTGGAAGAGACTGAAGAGGAGATCAAATCCGGGGTGATAGAGGATGTTCTCTCCACAGGTAACAATGTACTGATCCAGCAACTGATCTATAAAGAGGCAGAAGAGAAAGAGGATTGGGGCAAGGGGACAAAATCTGTCCTCTGCGTTCCTTTTAAGTCCAAAGAGAGTGTATTAGGGGTGATCTACTTAGAGGATACTCGCGAAGGAGAATCCTTCACCACCGGTGATATAGAGCTTTTGAACTCCTTAGCTGAAAGAGTCTCAGTGGCTTTAGAGAATAACCTTCTTTTCATGGAGCTAAAGGAGTCCGAGGAAAAGTTACTGGCTGACTTACGGGGAAAGTTCAAGTTCGACGAAATATTGGGGAACAGTCCGCAGATGGTCGAAATCCTGAAAACCGTGGCAGATATAGCTGACACAGAGGCGACCGTTCTGATCGAAGGCGAAAGCGGGACTGGAAAAGAGCTTCTGGCCCGGGCGATCCATTTCAACTCCAGTCGCTCCAGAAAGCCTTTTGTGCCGATCAACTGTGCGGCAATCCCGGAAACCTTGCTGGAATCTGAGCTTTTCGGGTATGAGAAAGGTGCCTTCACCGGTGCCACTCAGAAAAAGTTAGGGAAATTCGAAGTCGCCAATGGCGGGACGATCTTTTTAGATGAGATCGGAGAGATGAGCCCTCTGCTCCAGGTCAAAATCTTACGCTTTTTGCAGTCACACGAATTTGAGCCTTTAGGGTCCAATAAAGTTAAGAAGTCAGACGTGAGGATAATCGCCGCTACCAATAAGGACCTTTTAGCCCAGGTCAAAGAAAACAAATTCAGGGAAGACCTTTATTACCGGATAAACGTGATAAATCTCAGACTTCCTACTTTAAGGGAAAGGAAGCTGGATATCGCTCCTCTGGCGGAAAGCTTTGCCCGAAAATTTTCTAAAAAATCTGATAAGCAGATCAAGGGGATTGAGGTTGAGGCTTTGAATTTTCTCTCCCGCTATAAATTTCCCGGAAATATCAGGGAATTAGAGAACATCATCGAGCGAGCAGTTATCCTGGCTAAAGGGGAATGGATTACCAGAGAGGATTTCCCCAAAAATATCTTCGATAGTTCAGGAAACGATTCCGAAATTGTAATTGCCCAGAATTATTCAGAGCTAAAATCCTTGAGAAATAAGGTAGTGGAAGAGGTCGAAAAAAAATTCCTGGAAAATCTTCTTTTGAAAAATAAAAACAACGTCTCCAGGGCAGCTAAAGAAGCCGGGATGCACCGGGTGGAACTACAAAGGCTTTTGAAGAAATATAAGTAATCTTTTCTTTGGAGTGTAAAGCTTCAGCTTTACCGATAAACCTAAAGGTTTATACTCCAAGACTAACTTGATATATTTGTCGGGTCAGGGGACCCGACAGAAACATTTATACCACATTAATCTGGTCTCACCCCGGTACATATTGTAGTCCAACGCTCGTCCATCCTCAAACGAGTTTGAGGGTGTCCCCGCCGATAAACCTAAAGGTTTATACTCCAAATTTCCTCCAATTTATATTCGATTGCTTTTCTGCAACATTATGGTTATTTTGCAACATTACTGTTACATCCTTCAAAACAGCATAGTTATAGTCTTTTTAACACCAATGTCTTAATGGAATGTAACAGTTTAGTTGCATAAAATCAAGAATTCTAAAATGGATAGATTTCTAACTTATTTAATTGCAATGACTTAGTCTCTGGACAAAAGATGGCACGTTAATTGCAACTTATTTATTAATAAGGTATTACAGTGAGCGACAAATTAAGCAAAACAGAAAAGGAAATGTCTTTAAAAGAGCTTCAAGAACAGATACTGGAGGCAGCTCTGGAAGTCCATAAAAACATGGGGTTAGGGTTCCAGGAATCAGCCTATAGCCAAGCTTTAGCCTATGAGTTTGATCTCAGGAAGATCGAGTACGAGAGAAAGAAAAATATCAAGCTTTCCTATAAAGGAAGCGTGGCTGGAGAATACGATTTAGAATTCGTGGTGAAAAACAGCATTATAGTAATGATAAAAGCTGGTGAACCAGTGAATGAATCAGATGAAACTAAAATGAAAAGTTTTTTGAAAACCACTAAGCTTCCCTTAGGGATGGTCATAAATTTCGGCAAGGAGAGTTTGGAGGTAAAAAATGTTCACAGATAAATGGTTGGCGCAAATTTCAAACATGCCAACTTTTCACCCTATATCTAAAAGGAGGTGAAGTAGAGGATGCCCGCAAAGAAAAAAGCAAAGGCTAAAAAGGGAAAAAAGAAATAAAAGCCTTTAGGTTTTTTGCGCCCAAAGAGTCCCCCCAAAAGGGGGACTCTTTTTTTTGGCATTTGACGAAAAACTATAAATTTTCAGCGGCATGGAAGTTCCTAGCGCCCCTTTCAGCTTACCAAAAGATGTAGAGACGTATGGACATGCGGCTATAGACACATGAATGTCGGGCATAAAGCCCGACGCTACGCATCTGACCTCACCCTTTCCCTCTATTAAAGCAAAGGGGATACTTTTCTGTTGACTAAATGAAAAATTATCTTATCCTGTGGTTCTGAATAATATGTCCAGGAAAAACAGAAAAAGAATCTGGCTGGCGATTTTGGCGATGGTGATCTTTGCCCTTTTTATTTTATACCAGCAGAGCAAAAGGTTCAAACTCACGATACTCTACTGGAACGATTTCCACGCCTCTGTCTATCCTTGTCCCTCAACTGAGAAAGAGGGAGCCCCTCTGGTCTCCGGCAGTGCTAATTTTGCAGGGTACCTTGATTCTCTGGGATTCGAGGATATGTATGCCATTTTGGTTTGTGCCGGGGATGAGTTCACCGGTGACCCGCTTTCCTCTTTAACCTCAGGGAAAGCTCAGATTGAGATTTTGAACCTCATACACCCAAGTGTGTTTGAATTAGGAAATCACGAGTTCGATTACGGAGTGGATAATCTCAAAAAGGATTTAGAGGTAGCGGATTTTCCAGTTATATGTGCAAATCTCATCGACAAAGAGGAAAAAAAGCCGTTGGTGCGACCGTACGTCATCATCAATAGTGGCAAGGTCAGGGTCGCGTTTATCGGACTCATTACTGAAAGCCTTCAAAAGATGCTCAAAGAAGGAGGAAAACTTCAGGTCGTGGATGCGGAGAGCACTTTAAGTTACTATATGAATGAATTAAACGATAAAACTGATATTCAGATTCTGGTCAGCCATATGGGAGTTCAAAAGGATAAAAGCATAGCCAAAAAAGTTAAAGGATTGGAATTGATAATCGGCGGGCACAGCCATACTACTATATTCAAGCCGATAAGAATAGGCAATACCTTAATCTGCCAGGCTGGTTCGAATGGAAAATATATAGGCAAATTAGACCTTTTCTTAGATTCTAAAGGAAAGGTCTTGAGCTATCAGAATAACCTGGTGGAGACATTTGTGGACCAGGTACAGCCAGATACTCTAGTGAAAAATAAAATTGGGGAGTTAGAGAAGAATCTGAACATA
>Ga0315294_10010481_pt1 | contig 10168 bp, 5 predicted proteins | sample YL17G13_40_MG_FD_203626 | JGI IMG/M metagenome (GOLD analysis project Ga0315294, IMG submission 203626) | Sediment microbial communities from Yellowstone Lake, YNP, Wyoming, USA - YL17G13_40 | ecosystem: Environmental > Aquatic > Freshwater > Lake > Sediment | place: USA: Wyoming | collected...
TGGGATCCGCTCCAGGCAGCGGGGCCGAGCCGTGGACATTCGCGGTGCGCTGACTTCGCCCTCGGGCGCCGAGGGACTGTCCCCGAAGGGGGACTGTCCCCTTGCGGGCGGGTAGGTAGCGCAGATTTGTAATCTGCGCCACATCAGTCCGCGCCCTACAGACCCCCCACCTGCGCGATCCATGCGCGCGTCCATTCCAGAGCCTTCGGCTCGCTGGTGATGCTGAGGAAAACCATCCCCGCGATGCGCCCCTGCTTGAGCCATTTCAGCCCCGCCTCACACTGGCGCTCCATGAGGTGCAGGGGCATGGGCCGGTTTTCCCCATAGTCGTACATGTACAGGCCCAGGACGATAGGCTTGCCGGGCGCCAGCACGGCGCAGCGGTCGAAGTTCGCTTCGAGGTCGAGCACGTCTTGCGCGCGCCAGGTCCACAAGTTGATCGCATCCAATTGCGCGAGGTAATGCTCCAGCCCCGGGTGATCGAGGTTCATGGTGTAAACCACTCCCCACACCTGGAGCGGGCGCGGCCCGGCTCGCAGCGACCGGCACAGCTCGGCCAGCTCGGTCACCGCCATGCCGCGTCCCGCTACCTGCTGGCTCGTCAGGTCGTCGAGCAGCAGCGCCCCCAGGCTCGGCGCCTCCGCCGCGGCTGCGTGCGCTGCCTTGGCATCCCTGTCGTAGTCCTGGGCTCGGCCCGTCATCTCGCCCGGGCATACCTCGTACGCCACCTGTCCGCCCAGGACCGTGCATTCGCGCGCCAGCGCCACCGCCTGTGCCGGTTGGAGCACTTCGCCGCCCGCGATAATCACGTTGCGCAAGCCCAGCAGCCTGGCCCGCGCCGCCGGGCTCGCTTCCGCCCAGGCAGCCAGCCCCACCTGCGCGTCGCCGCGCGTCTCACGCGTGCCCCACACCCACATCTTGTCGCGCAGGTCGCCCCCGCCTTGCGCCTTCTGCGCGGACCCGGACTCGACGGGCAGCGGCTCAAGCCCCTCCGCCGTGATGCGCATGCGCTGCGCGCGCAAAAACTCCCGATTGGCATCCATGTAAACGAATAGCACCACCTCCGGCTCGACCTCCATCATCGCTCCCATCGCCCACACCGGAAAGTCAACCGTTGTCCCCTGATCCCAGGTCAACCCGTTGTCGCGGCTGATGTTGATGGAGTGGCCCGGGAAGCGGTGCGCCACCAGCAGCGCGCCCGAGCTCGTGCGCGTCATGCACGGCGCGTAACCCGGGAAGGCGCCGCGGCGCGCCGACGCCCACGTCCGCCCGCCGTCATCGGAGAATGTCTCCCACATCGTCGGCGAGTAGATAGGGCGGATGTAGCACAGGATTCGCCCGTCGTCGAGCACCGCGGCCACCGGCTCCGTCAGGTCGAGGCAGCCGTCGATGCTGCCGGGCGCCTGCCCCACCCAGCTTGGGCGATCGAGATTGGCCGGCGCGGACCACGTCCTCCCACCGTCGGTCGAGCGGACGGCGAACGCCTGGCAGTGGATCGAGCCCCACTGCACCACGTTGCGACCAGCGTTGCTCGCCATTCCGCCCAGGAGGAAACGAACCAGCGTGCCGTCGGGAAGTTCCAGCAGCGGCCCGTAGGGGCTGAGCTGCGGCGGGTCGCTGGGCCATTCGCCGGTCAGCTCGGCGGCCACCGGTTCCGACCACGTGCGCCCGTCATCCTGCGACTCGGCCATCAAGATCTCGCGTGGATCCGCGCGAATTACCTGCATCAGCAGGCGCCCCCCGCAGGTGGTGTGCGCCACGCCCCCGTGGAGCGCGACCGGCAGCTCCTGTGGCTCGCCCCACGACCGGCCATTGTCGCTCGAGCGCACGATAAACGAGGTCTTCTCCGATGGGATGACGAGCAGGAGGTCCCCGCCCGGCGCGCGGCACAGCGACGGCATGTTCTGCCCGCCGGCCAGCCCAGGCGCGGGGTGCACCCAGTTGCGCGGTGGACGAACGCCGGCGTCCCACCGGGCTGGCGCAACCGCGTCGCCGGTGACGCGGATGTTACGCACAGAGAAGCCGCCGTAGCCCGCGAATCCTATGCGCCCGGCGGCGAAGGTCGCATCGGTCGCTACCGGTCCGGGCCGCCCGTCAACCCACACGCGGATCGTTTGCCCCGAGCATGCCACGCGCACCTCGTACCACCGATCGGTTTCACTCGGCACCCCCGGGATCATCGCCAACTCGATGTTGCGGATGCAGCCCGAAGCGTCCACTTTCGAGATCGCGGCCCAGAAGTGCTTCGCGCGGAGCTGCTGCCCGCACCACGGAAAGCGAACCCAGTAGTAATGGTTCGCGTCCTGCGCCCGCAAGATGACCCCGGCATCGCCCGAGCCCGTCTCGCGGTAGCTCGTCATCAGGTCGAACTCGATGGTCACGTCCGCGAACGCCTGCGGCAGGTGGAACGCCAGGAAGTGCGTGTCGCGCGTCTCCGGGCAGTCAATCCGGCCCTCCGGGCTCTCGGTCCACGCGCCGTTGATGAACGCCCAGTCGCTGCCATCGCCGATTCTCAGATCCATGGCGAACGCTCTCCCCGGCAAAGCGCCCCACGCCAGCACGCACGCGGCGCCGACTGCGACCGCGGCCCAGCGCCGCGCCGGCGATGTCCTGCTCGTGCTTCGTAGCGAAGAAGCTCCGCTACTTCGCAGAGTAGCAGTGGTCACTCTCGCCTCCATGCGGCGCGGCGCCTATTCCGCCGCCGCCATGCGCGCGATTCCCTCCAGCGTGTCCTGCGCGTTGCGCTTTACCAGCTTCTTCAGCAGCCCCTTAATCAGCGGCCCGATGAGCGGCACGTTGAACTCGAAGTCGAGCTTGATGTACGCCCGCGTCCCCTGCGGATGCTCCTCAAAGCCCCACACCCCGTCGTACTTGTCCCAGTCCCCCTGCGTCGCGCGGAAGGTGCACACGCGCGTGTCGTCGTTCCATTCGTCTTCTTCGGTCCACTTGATCGTCCGGCTGAACTCTTCGATATAGGCGACCCACCGGCTCACAACGCGCGGGCCGTCCCGCTCGACGATTTCGACCTGCTGCACGTTGGGCATGAACTCCGGGAATCTCTCGATCTGCTTGGCCGCCGCGTAAACGCGCTCCGGCGGCCCGGGGATGATCGCTTCGGTCTCGACCACGGGCATGGGCTTCTCCTGGTGGGGCAGATTTGAAATCTGCCCTACGCGCTGCCATCAGTTTCGGCGCGCCGGGCATTGCGCCTTCAGGCGCGAAGCCGGGCTCGGACGACGACAGGCATGTCTTCAGGTAATGCAAGACGGCCGGGGGGACGCTGCGATTCTCCTGGCGCGGAGATGACGGAAGGAAAGCACTATGCGGCGTCAAAGCTCTGTGTGGGCGACGTGTGACCTCGCCCGACCGGAAGGCAGGATGTCGACGATAACCAGTGCAAAGAGACTGGGGCAGTATTTCACGCCCGATGAGGTTGCCACGGCCCTGGTGCGGTGGGCGGTCAGGCATGAAAACGACCGCCTATTGGATCCCGCCTGCGGCGATGGGCGGTTTCTGCAGGCCCACCGCAACTCATTTGGCATCGACCTTGCGGGTGACTGGTGCGCCCTTGCGCGCTGGTCCGCGCCAGCAGCCGCCGTGCACGCCGGCGATTTCTTCTCCTGGGCGCTGGTGACCCCGGAGCGCTTTGACTGTGCGGCGGGGAACCCGCCATTTATTCGCTATCATCACTTTCGCGGCGAATCGCGAGAGAATGCCCTCCGACTCGCCGCGCGCATGGGGGTGAGGTTCTCGGGCCTATCTTCTTCGTGGGCGCCGTTCGTCATCGGCGCTGCCAGCCTCTTGAAGCCGGGTGGCAGGCTGGCGTTCGTGGTGCCTGCAGAGATCGGACACGCTCCGTATGCGACTCCGCTGCTCGAGGGTCTCTGCGCGCACTTCGACGACGTTCGCGTGATCGCCATCAAAGAGAAGCTGTTCCCCCGATTGTCAGAAGACACCTGGCTGCTCTTCGCCGACGGCTTTGGCGGACAGACAGCTTGCATCGGGCTTGTCAAATGGGAGACGTTCTGCGCGACGGGGTCTCCCCCAGAACCCCATATGCGGGTCCTACTCCATGAATGGCGGAAACACGGATGTCGGTTGCGCAAGCACCTCGTTGCAGGTCGCCTCTTGGAGCGGTACGCGGCATGCTCGGAGCGGCGCGGCGTTACCCGCTTGGGTGACGTTGCAACGGTCGGAATCGGTTATGTTACAGGCGCGAACGACTTCTTCCATCTGCGCCCATCTGCTGCGCGCAGCTTTGACATCCCACCGTTTGTGCTCCGCCCCTCGGTGCGCAGAGGCGACCAGTTGCCGCCCGAAGAGGTGGGGGAAGAAGACGTGCGCGAGTGGATCCAGCGAGACCAACCCATCCTCCTGTTGCATCTCGCTGGAGTCCGTGATCTACCAGCGTCGGTAATCCGATACTTGGATACCGATCTCGGCCACAGGGCGCGCGAGGCCTATAAGTGCAGAAACCGGAGCCCCTGGTATGTGGTACCGAACGTTGAGGTTCCGGACGGGTTTGTTACGTATATGAGCGGCAAACGCGTTGCCCTAGTGAGGAATTCCGCGGGCTGCGTGTGCACGAACTCGGTGCACGCGCTTCGGATTACAGGCCGGGTCTCGTTGACGCAGCTGCAGGCTGGGTGGTCGCACCCCTTGTGCGCTCTGAGCGCGGAACTAGAAGGGCACCCACTCGGAGGCGGACTGCTCAAGTTGGAACCGGGTGAGGCTTCGCGAATACTGATTCCGCTCGATGGAGCAACTGCCCCGGATCTGGACATGGCCACCATCGAGGCAATCCTTCGTGAGGCGCGAAGTTGGCGACACTATGAGTGGTGATCTTTCCGGTTACCTGGGTCTCAACTCGGTCCTGCGCGCGTTCGCTGAGGCTGCCGCGACGCAGGACCAGCAGCACATCCGCCCGCTCCATCAATACTTGGCGCTCAGGCTGGTTCTCGAGGGGGGCTTTCTTCCACAAGAGGTCACCCCGCGCCCGCCGCTGCGCTATCTCCGCCGTGGCCAGCGTCATCTCCTGGAATTCGAGCCCGGATCGGCCGACGGCCGGGAGGCGACAGTGCTCGGCGGATTGAAAAGCAAGCGTGTGGACCTGACGGTTACAAAAGACGGCATAGGGCCGGTGCTGTGCGTATCGGTCAAGGGCACCGGAAACGCCTTTCGCAATCTTACGAACCGCATGGAAGAAGCGATTGGTGACTGCACCAATCTCCACATGATGTACCCGGGTCTCGTCTATGGCTTCCTCCATCTGTTGAAGGCGCGCCGCGCGGACGAGCCCGGGATAGCACCCAACGACATCAGCATTAACGCCGACGGCACGCCATCTGATGCCATCACGCGCTACCATGACGTCTTGACCGGACTGACGGGGCGTCGACTCGTGCGCAATGATCACACCCGGTACGAGGCGGTGGCGCTGGTCCTGGTTGAGACCCGAGCGGACATCATCGGCGACATCTTCCGGGACTACCCGGAAGCATCCAGCGCCCTTGCGCTGGACCGATTCTTCGCCACGTTGTACGAAGTCTATGACCTGCGCTACCCCTACATGCTTGGCCCAGCGATGGAGCGAGTGAAACGGCGAGAGTGGTCGTCGGCGTCGCCTGCAATCGTCACAATCCAGCAGACGGGATGCCCTGAAGACGCCCTGGGTTATCCGCTACGCCTGGGTAGCTGACGCCCAGGGCCACCTGCCACTCGCGGGCCATTTCGCGGGCAACTCGCAGTCGGCCCCACACTACAATTGGGAGGAGGCCCTCGGGAGGCCACTCATGCAACTTCAACACCTGCGTGCGCTTTTCGCTACCGCGGCAGCCTTGACCATCGCGGTAGGCGGCGCCGGGGCCCAGGGCGAGCCGAAGACCCTCGTCCGCTGGGATTTCGCCGCGGACACCCAGGGCTGGTACGCCGAGCACTCGATGGCGCTGCTTGCCGTCAGCGGCGGCGTCCTCCACGGCCAGGTCACCGGCGACGACCCCTACATGATCTGCGGCAGAGGGCAATCCTTCGATATCCAGGGCGGCGACTACCAGGCGGTCGTCATTCGGGCCAAGGTGAAGGATGGAGGCGCAGCCGAGTTCTTCTGGGCATCATCCACCGAAGGAAGGGATCTGGGTTTCGTCGCCGGCAAAGAGATCGCCTTCCACATGGTCGCCGACGGGCGCTTCCACACCTACCACGTGTTTCCGTTGTGGAAGGGCCGGGTGACCCGCCTGCGCTTCGACCCGCCCGGCGGCCGCGGGCAGGAGGTCCGGATCGATTACATCGCCGTCGTCGAGTTCCCGCAGCCGGAGAGCCTGCCCGCCGAGCCGGTGTGGAGCTTCGACCGCGGCCTGGAGGGCTTCGTGCCGCAGTCCGACGTGGAGTCGTTTCAGATCGGCGGCGGGCTGGTGACATTGGAATCGTTTGCCGGGCAGGAGCCGACCCTGCTCTCACCTCCCCTCGACGGGGATACGCGAGTTCTGCGCTACCTAACCATCCGCTGCGAGCTGACCGGCATCCGCAAGATCGTGGTCTTCTTCGCCGAAGAGGACGCCAAGTTCGACCCCCGCCGCGCGGTCGTCGTGCCCGCCGCGCCGGACGGCTTGATGCGCACTTACCTCGTGGAAACGGCGAACGCGGTGGGGGAAGGGCAGAGGATCGAGCGGCTGCGCGTCAGCTTCGTCGCCACCGGTGAACCCGCGGTCGCGCGCGTGGATTCGATCGCCTTGGGCGCGCAGCCGGCCGGCCCCCCGCAGGTCGATCTCACCGTCGTGCCCCAGCACCCGATCCTATTTGTGGGGCGGCCCCGCAAGTTCGAGTTCGGGCTGCAAAACGTCGGGTCGGAGCCTGTGGGCCCAGTCGAGGTCAGCATGTCGTCGCCCGCTTTCGGGCGCGTCATGCTGGGCGTGGCCGGGCCGCACTCCCTTGCGCCCGGCGAGAAATGGAGCGGGTCGCTATCGGCGGAACCGCTGTCGCCCGGCGCCTGGCCGATGCGCGTGCGCCTGGCGGCGCCCCCCGCGCCGCCCATGGTATTCAATGGCGATCTCGTCGTCAGCCGCGCGGTGGACCTCGACCAGTTACCCCATCCGCAGCGCGCGCAGGCGGTGGAAACCTCGGAGGCTCTGTGGATCGCCAACGACCGCGTCGGCCTGGCCGTCGCGCACAACGAGGACGGTTACGGGCCCGCCCTGCTGTGCGTCTGGGACGGGCGGTGGAAGCCGATGGCGACCATCCCGGCGCTGTGCGAAATCCTCGGCGCCGGCCTGGGCGCGGAGCCGGTCGCGGTGTGGCCCAGGCAGGCGCTCGTTCAGCAGGAGGAGAGCGGTGCGGCATTAGTCGAGATGCGCGAGCATGTGGCCAGCGGCGGCGCCGTCGGCACGGCCAAGGTCTTCATCCGGCTGGCCGAGGGCGCGCCCGATCTGCAGGTCACCGCCACGTTCACACCCAGCGCCGCCGGGCGGTTGCTGCGCTTCGCCGGGCCGCAGCTACTGGCGGGCGACGGCGCCTTCGACGGCGTCCAGCAGGAGGCCTTGTTTCCGGGCCTGGAATGGCTGGTGAGGGGCGAAGAATCCTCCAGCACCCTCGACATCGCCGCGCCGGGTAATACGCGCTATGCCCCCCACCCGAATCGCATCACTGTGCCGCTCATGGTCGTCCAGTCGCCGGGCGGCGAGCTGGTCGGCCTTGCCTGGGACGCCCTCGAACGCTGGGATTGGGTGCACGACCGCCCCGCGGCCATCTTCGCATCTCCCAACTTCCTCGACCACCAGGACAACCACCTCATGGGGCTGTTCCTGCCCTCCATTTCGGAGTGGACCGACGAGAACCGGCCGCGCGCCAGCCGCGCCTACGATGTGATGCCCGGCAGACCCCTGGTGCTGCGCCAACGCATCTTCGCGCTTCCCGGCGGAACCGTGCGCGACGCGGTGCAACTGTGGTACCAGCGTTACGGCACGCCGCCCCTGCCCGAGCTGCCGCGCAGCTACGATGATGACATCGCTCTCAGCATCCGCGGCTACGAGCAGGTGCTCTATGTCAAGGACAAGGGGTGGATGGGGGTGAAAGGGTGGGCGCCGCAACCCGACCCGCGCGTGGCACTGCACTACATCCTCGCCGCGCAGGTGCTGGGGAACAATGCTCCCTACAGCGACATGGCCGGGGTGGCACTGCAGCGCGTCGGCTCGCAGCGCGACCTGGCGCTGGCGGCGCACGTCGGCGGCATCCTGCAGCCGCTGCTCGACCTGCGCGGGCAGGCGTACTCGCTGATGGCCTCGCAGGATGTCGAAGGCGGCTGGTACTTCGAGCCGGACGAGGAGCATCGCCCCCTCGGCGAGCCGGGCAAGACGACGCTCGGCACCGTCGCCGGCAACGTCGCCGTGCTGCTGCGCGCGGCGCGCATCTTCCATGATCCGAGGCTCCTCGCGGCCGGCCTCAAGGGCCTCGCCTTCATGGAGCGCTTCACCGTCCCGCGCGGCGCCCAGGTGTGGGAGGTGCCCCTGCATACGCCCGACATCCTCGCCGCCGCTCACGGGGTGGACGCCTGCCTGGCCGGCTACCTCGCGACCGATGACGAGCAATACCTGCATCGCGCGGTCTATTGGGCCGCGGCCGGTCTGCCCTTCCTCTACGCCTGGCAGGCGCCCGAGAAGGGGCTGGAGGCGATGCGCTACGGCTCCATTCCCGTCTTCGGCGCCACGTGGTACACGGGCAGCTGGTTCGGCCGCATCGTGCAGTGGAACGGCCTCGCCTTCGCGGCCTCGCTGCAGCGCCTCGCCCCTTACGACCAGACCTGCGACTGGCGCCATATCGCCGAGGGCGTCACCCGCAGCGGTATCATTCAGCAGCGGCTCGAGCCGGACTACCTCGGCCTCTACCCCGACAGCATCAGCATGCTCGACGGCGACGTATCCTGGGGCCTCATGCTCGGGCCGCAAGGGATCCTCGACAACGTCTTCCCCCTCATCGGGCGCGACCTCGACCCGCACATCGAAGACGTGGAGGTCGGGGGACGCTCGATCGCCGTTATCGTCGCAGGCGATCTGGACGTCGCCGAGGCGGACGCCGACCACATCACGCTGTCCCTGGGCTACCCTGCGGGCGACTGGATGTACGCAGCAATTGTCGGCGTCAGCGAGCCCCGCCGGGTGCTCGTGAGCGGTTCTCCCGTGGAGCGCGTGACGCAGTTTGGCGCGGCCCCCGGCTACATCTACGAGCCCAGCTTTGGGATCATCGAGATCCGCCTGCCGCAGTCGGCGAGGCCGGTGCCAATCGTCATCGCCGGGGTGGGGGCCTTCCGCGGCGAGGGAGCGCGCACGGCCTGGGACTTCAAGTCCGGCAGCCAGGGCTGGCATGCCATGCACTCGATGGCGCCCATCCAGGTGCGCAACGGCGTCGCGGTCACGGCGATCACGGCCGATGACCCGTTCATGGGCGTGCTGGGGCTGGATGCCTCGGCCGAGGAGTTCGGCGGCGTACGGGTTCGCCTGCGCACGCCCCGCGGCGGACCCGCGGAAGTGTTCTTCGGCGCCGGCGGGCTGCCCATCACCGCCGGCGCCGAGAAGACCTTCGAGGTGCGGGGCGGCGAGTTTCGCGACTATGTCGTCGATCTGCGCGACCATCCGCGCTGGCGCGGGACGGTGACCGCCTTGCGCATTGACCCCCCGGGCGAGCCCGGCGACGTCGTCGAGCTCGAATCCGTTGCACTCGTCCCCCGCGCCGAGCTTGCCCGCGCGCGCTAGCTCCGTCGCTCTGTAGGGCGGGCCTTCCGTGGCCGTGGCATAGTCTCTTGCACCCTTATGACGGGTCGGTTGGGGGAGGCTGTTGTGTAATTCCCAAGGCCTGCGTCGCCGGCGCGGAAAGATGTCATTCTGAATTCCGCCGCGAGCGTGAGGTAGCGCAGATTTGAAATCTGCGCCACCAGCGAAGAATCTTGCCGTCGCGGACGCGCGTGATTCCGGCCCAGACGGGATTATGCAACAGCCTCGGGGGACCGACCCCTACGGACCTGTCCGTTTGAACCACAAACGGAGTCCTTGACCCCTCACCCCTCACCGGGTGTGACCTATTTTAGTGGGTGCGGTGGCAACGCCTCTCCCTTGCAGGGAGAGGTCGGCCCGCTGCGGGCGGGCCGGGTGAGGGTGAATAGCCAGGCAGGCGACCCTCTCCT
>Ga0315294_10010482_pt1 | contig 10168 bp, 9 predicted proteins | sample YL17G13_40_MG_FD_203626 | JGI IMG/M metagenome (GOLD analysis project Ga0315294, IMG submission 203626) | Sediment microbial communities from Yellowstone Lake, YNP, Wyoming, USA - YL17G13_40 | ecosystem: Environmental > Aquatic > Freshwater > Lake > Sediment | place: USA: Wyoming | collected...
TGCGGCAATCTTCTGGTTCAGGGCGTGAAAGGCGCTCTTCCTCTCAATTTCGGGAAGGCCGGATATCCTGGCAAGAGGCTGGAATTCATCTGTGCTCGGCGGGTCGATGACTATGGCCGGCATTCCTGAGAATGTCAGCCTTCGTCTTATAATCAGGCATTATACTGACGCCGGTGTCCGTAAAGGCAGTCAGATGGCCGAGTCCCGGAATTTCCCAGAAGGAGACAGCGCTCACTGTCATGCCGGAAGCCGCCTTCCCTTCCGCCCTGATGATCGAGCGATAGACGTAGGAGGTCGGAATCTGGCCTTTGCTAACGATAGACAGTTTTCCAGAAAAAAGCATGCCGATGCCGAGATCGGATATCCTTTGCCTGTCGCTTTCAATAATCCTCTCGAACCTGCTGATGTCGAACCCGACCTTTTCCCCCAGTTTCTCCATCTTCTCCGAATTCCCGATGAGGACCGGTTCGATATGCCCTGCCTCCCAGCTCCTTTTCACGGCCAGCATGAATTTCTCATCTTCAGGGGCGAGAACGGCAAGCTTTTTCGGCCCTTTTTCCCCGGCAATCCTGGAGACATCATCAAGTGATCTAATCATCGAAGGCACCTCGCACGAAACTCGTCATTCGGAAGATCTATTCCTTTCCGGTGAGTATTAATTTCTTAAGTAAGGGACGAAAGATAGGAACGCAGATTTTGCTTTTTTGACAGGCCCAGTTTATGTCTGATATGGTAGCGGTACACGTTGACAGCACTGGTAGAAATATTTAAAAATGCCGATATTTCTTCAGTTGTCTTTCCCTCTTTTATTAAATTGGCAACCTGCACTTCTCTTTTGGTAAGATTCAAGTAGGTGACTGACAATTTCTGAGCGAAGGGTGACATGATGTCTCTTAGATTAGATGCAAGGACATTCACATAAGACATTCCCTGCAGGTCCACATGATCTTTCAATTTTTCCATGTGCGGCAGAATGAGTACTTTGATGTTCGACAAAACTTTTTGTTCCAGTTCGTTTCTATCCTTATCCCTCTGTTTCATCAAGACTCTTAGTGCCGAGTTCATGTCTTCGAGTTCATGCGTCTTGGCCTCAAGCTCCATCTCCCTCTTTTCCAGCGCCTCCTCTGCCTGCTTGCGTTCCGTAATATCCATGGAGTTTCCCAGAATGGCCGGTCTGCCCTTGTAAATAATAGGTGTAACTGTTTCCATGATCCAGTGAATATCACCGCTCCGGCTGATGATCCTGAATTCATGAGGAGAAGAGCGTTTCCCTTTGAGCATATCTCTTGCACACTGCTTGTGCCGCTCCTTGTCTTCGGGGTGGATAATGGAGTTCGATTTTTTTCCCATCAGCTCTTCCGGTGCGCATCCATAGTATGAAGCGGCGTTAGGGTTAATGGACTGGAACTGGCCATCCTGCACTACGTAGATGCCGACAAGAGACTGTTCCGTCAGGGATCGGAAAAGCTGATCATTCTCGCGAATTTTTTCTGACTTACCTCTGTTGCGGATGCCTTTTTTCTCCAATTTTTTAACCGCCGCCTGTTTCTTCATGGGTTATGTTTTCATATTGCGCCTATCCGGGGTTCACAAATACCATCGGCACATTTGAATTGCAAGCGTGTGATATGCATCACATTAAAGAGCCGGAAGACCGTTCGTTGGCCCCCCTGTCACGCATCCTATAGATTGACCGATTCAAATAGGCGACATTGCCATCATGAATCTATGACAGCAACAATTCTTAGTTAGTGGGCATGCTTTATCAAACCAGAGTAATACAATTTACAGAAAGAAATATTCGATTACTCAAGTAAAGATATCTGGATAATATATTGACCTTGACGATATTAGCGCATCCAGATTGAAATCGCCAGTTTTACCAGCTGCTGACTCTGAGGACCGAAGTCTCAGGTTGACGGGTTTTGTCATATGTGTAATATATGAAATAGCAAGTCAAATGATTCTTTAGTCTTTTCGGTGATAGAATCCCACATAATTATTCAATCACTTGATGATTACAAGATGCTCACAGCGGCTGTCCATCCACCGCAGCTCCATTTTCTGTGAGACTCCATAGTGAGGGAATACGACATGAAGATTTCAGAAAAACCCATGCATAAGTATCCCTGGTACCTTCGTCTATTGTTCTGGAACCAAGAAAGAAAGTACGGGCAGGTTCTGAAGCCCGCCCTGCTCTGGGCGAGAGTGCCCAAGCTTTTTTTAGCGGTGACTATTCTATATGGTGTGCTGGATAGGCGCGAAAGCCCCGTCGATCCTGTTCTGCGTTCATTGGTCATGGTCAGGGTGTCACAAATAAGCTGGTGTCGCTTCTGTGTTGATATCAATGCGTCTCTATTTGCAGAGAGAGCCGGCTCTGCGGAAAAGCTGGAAGCCTTGGAAAGATGGAGGGAAAGTGAGCTTTTCAGCAAGAAGGAAAAGGCTGTTTTAGAGTACGCTGAGGCAATTACCTATCCGAGTCAACAAGTGAGCGATGAATTGATGGCGCGACTACGTGAGTTTTTTGACGAAGATGGGATTGTCGAACTTACGGGTTTGGTCGCTTTTCAGAATTTATCCAGTAAGTTTAACAACGCCCTCGATATCCCCTCCCAGGGTTTTTGCCATCTTCAGTCTCTTTCACCGCAAGTCGATTGAGAACCTGCAATAATAGCCGTTAGACTACGTCTCTGCCCTAATCCGTGAACTGTCCAGATCCGCTCACCGTAGTCATCTCCTATTGCAGAAAATCCATTTTTAACATGTTCACTGCTTAACTTAAATGAACAGCAGGAGGTGGATACAGCATTTGCTTCTTCCTGTTATCCACGAATCGCCAACCTCTACAATGATGCTAGATTTCACATCGGAATCATTGATGTTATTTGCTGGATAATGTATGATACCGATGACGGGCCCTGTGAGAGGCCAGTTCCAACGGATTTATGGCTTGAGATATGAGGCATTGCCGGGAAACCAGTCGGCAAACGGAGAAAACAAACGTCAACCTACAGTATCGGGAGAAACCGGTCTGCTCGACTCAAACTGAAAGGAAAAAGGAACTGAAACGATGGCTTTCCACCGTCCTGCTGCAACACTGAGGATCGCATGCCTGTAGAAAAGACAAGAGCGACAAGTATCATCCTGTTTTGTTTCCGATGCGTTCCACTTTCTATCCGTAAACTAGTCTTCAAATCCCTCCTGATGCTCTGCTATCATGCCGCGGCAAAGCATCGACTCATTGCGCTGCATAACCTCCGTTGCGCCTTTCCGGAAAAAGATATGGAGGAACTGATCAGGATCGCCAAGGGAGTCTACCGGAATCTGGCCATTACCATGGCGGAGTTCTTCAGTATGCCGTACATCACCCGGGAGAACCTCCATGAATGGCTTGAACTGGAAGGTCTGGAGCATTTTGAAGCGGGGATTGCCCAAGGCAAGGGACTTCTCACTATTATTGCCCATTTCGGCAACTGGGAGTTGATGCCTGTCACCGCCCCCTTCTTCCTCAAGTCCGGGTATATCGTCTATCGCCCCCTGGACAGTCCGGTACTCGATAATATGGTCGAATATGTACGGACGATCAACGGCAATGTGATGGTCATGAAAGGAGGCTCCGGCAAGCGGATCTTGGAACTGCTCAAGGAGAACCACCCCATCGCGATCCTGGGCGATCAGAACGTGGCCGCCCGGGAGGGGGTCTTTGTCAATTTCTTTGGCCGCCCTGCATGTACAGGTGTGGGGCTCGCCGTCCTGGCCCTGAGGTCCGGGGCGCCGGTCCTCCCCATGTTTATGGCGCGGCAGAAATCGGGAAAGTACAAGTTCATCCTCAAGCCCTTGGTTGAGATTTCACGAACCGGGGACTATGAGAAGGATCTTTTGGAGAATACACAACGTTTCACCAAGGTTGTCGAAGATGTCGTCCGTGAGTATCCGGACCAGTGGTTCTGGATCCACCAGCGCTGGAAGACAAAAAAGTGGCAGATTGCGATGTAACAGCTCATGGGACAGCGTGTCAGGATATCCACAAAACGGCCGCTGGTTCAGGCGAAGAAGATCCTGATCCGGGTAAGGTAGTACGGATTCTGGAGACCTTATCTTCTACAGATTATTGATCGGTATCTGGATTGCGTGATTTCCACAACGGTTTTGCCGGCCCTGAAATAACTGTCAGTTTTAAATGGTAATGATCAACTCAATCGAGACCCCGAATATCCCGGAGATACCTGCATCCCGTTTCAAATTCAATGCTGACTTATTTTCTTAACTTCCTCAATATGCTTGATAATATTTGGTGGAAGCGTTATAAAGTTCCTAGGACAAAAGTTGAACACGATAAACACTTATGTTTTTCACACCTCATTCATTTTTATGTTTTTAGGAATTTGAAAGGGGGGATTCCATGAGCAACGTCAGAATGTTTAAAAAGGGGGAAATCTTCTTTCAAGAAGGGGATACAGGTTCTGTTGCCTATATCATCCACTCGGGGATTGTGGAGGTTTCCAAAGAGGGGAAAGACAAGAAAAAGGTGATACTTGCCAATCTAGAGCCCGGGAATATCTTCGGAGAGATGTGCCTGATCACCGGTCAGGCGCGGTCGGCTACTGTGACAGCGCTTGAGGATACTACGGTGACACTTATCTCCAGGGAAGGTTTGGAGGCTACTCTAAGAGATAATCCGCAAAATTTAACTTCCTTTCTGAAGAAAATATTTCGACGCTTAATTTATATGAATCAAATGGTGATGGCTTTCTGTGGCAATGTTGAGCACAATTATGTGCATGCCAATATCAGTAAGTCACTCCATCTGACGGCCTCAACAAAAGAAGCAGAGCGTGCCTTGCGGGCAAAGCAAATAGAGATTACAAAAATTCCTTTCCACATCGGCCGGAAAACCGATGATGGTACTTTGGACACGATAGATTTAAGCCTCTGGGATGAGGAACCATTTAATATCTCGCGGCATCATTGCATGATTACTATGATGGAGGATCGATACATATTGGTTGATGCGGATAGCACACTCGGAACAGTGGTTGATGGGATCAGCTTGGGAAGGCATGGGCAGAAGAAGAGTGTCGTTCTAAATAAAGGGGTGCACCGCCTTATTCTGGGGAGTTTTCGTTCGCCTTTTATTTTTGATCTGGAGCTTCCTTGAACACGTCAGGTCAATATAAATTGCCTTTTTTTGTGCGTACTTCCTGAAATAGAGCATTTAGTAAATTTGTAAGACATTCATATTTTGAATAGAAATATTGAGTATGCATACTATTCCATAAGTAGTTTGCATTATTTATTATGTCCTGATAGAAGTAATATTATTAGCTTCTGTTGATTCTGTTCAACATTGCAAAATGTGTATTTTAGAAAAAAATATTTTATGTAGACCCTAAAATGAAAAAACTACTTCTAGGCAAAGCGTTAATGTTTCTGCTGATATCGTGCTTCATTCAGAGCGCATATGCTGCCGATGTCAAACCTACTGTAGCTGTTATGGATTTTGAAAGTGTGGGTTCTGAAGAACATCTCGGCAAGGCTGTTGCCGAGATTATGAGGACAGATTTAATCAGTACTGGTCGATTCCTTGTATTGGAAAGGTCTCAGCTCGACAAAGCACTATCTGAACAGAAGTTGCAGAAATCCGGTATTATTGCCGATAAAAGCGTTGTGGAACTTGGAAAACTGCTTGGTGCTAATTTTATCATCATCGGTTCAGTAGTAAAGATGGGAACTGCTTATACAATAAACTCAAGAATGATTGATATGAAGACAGGTGAAGCAACTTTAGGAAGGAATGTCACGGGAAATGATTTGAACCTTTTAGCCAACCTTAGTCATGATCTTCTTGAAAGTCTTTTTGGATCATATAGTAAATTAAAATTGTCTCCGATTTTTGAAGAACATTTTAGAGACAATATACATGGCTGGTATCTCGTCAATGATCAGGATAAACGTTTTGAAATAGTTAATGGACAATATATCATTGAATCAAAAAGAGGAGGTAATTGGATTACAAGCCGAAGAATTCCATTAAACCAGTCAGCCGACTTTAAAATACACATGACTGTTCAAAAAATATCAGGTACAGACGATTACGGATTTGGGATGAGCTGGGGAGGTAAAAATTTAAATAACTATTATATGTTTGTGATGACTGGCAGTGGCTATTTTATTCATGAACGTATTGATAATAGTAAACCAGAGCGTATTTTGTCTAAATTTGAAGACTCGATTAATAAAGGTTCAGGTTCATCCAACGCTCTTTCGCTACAAAAATCCGGAAATCATCTGGAATTTTATATCAATAACAAACTTGTAGGCAAAACACCATTTTCTCCTTTCTTTGGCGATTATTTAGGATGCATAGTTTATTCTGGAAATGATGCAATCACCGTCGGATTTACTGACATATACGTTTACGGAAAATGATGCTTAAGATCCGTAAGCATTTTGTATATTAGTTGTATCTTTCAATCCATACTCTTCACCAATGAGATATATCCTGATCTCACACTTTGTAGGCACCAATAACCGGCGCATTTCATTTTTTCATTGCTCGCTCATGAGCATAACGGAATGAAAGCTGCTACACAAATGCATCGTTCGCAAATCTCGCCTTCAATAAATAATGGGCAATCTCTCGGTAAAGTCAAGGGCGTTGATAAGTAGGCAAAACAAATAGTGGACCTGTTCCTGAACTCTTCATTTGACGTTCTGCTGTGAAAATGCAAATCTACGTCTCATAGTCTTGTGGCTTTTGTCCTCATTTTACAAGAACGGGTGTGGCGATAGATTACTCCACTTTTAGATCAAGGTGATAGTTATGAAGGCAGCCTTTATACAGTTCGATCCGGTTTTCGGTGAAATAGAAGTCAATATCAAAAAAGCCGTAGAGCTGGTTGACAGAACCGGCGCTGAGATTATCGTTCTTCCGGAGTTATTCAATACAGGTTATCTGATAGTCTCAAAGGACGAGGCCTTTGATCTATCGGAACCAATACCCGGTGGTAAGACTACAGAGACACTGAGTGCTGCAGCCCGCGAAAAAAACGCGCACATCGTTGCCGGTCTGATTGAAAGAGAGGATGACAATCTTTTCAATTCGGCAGTTGTCATATCCCCTTCGGGGTATTTGGGAAAGTACAGGAAGATCCATCTTTTCAGCGAAGAGAAACTCTGGTTTCAGCCGGGTGATCTGGGCTTTAATGTCTTCGATATAGGGATATGCAAGATAGGGGTTATGGTTTGTTTCGACTGGTTTTTCCCTGAATCCATGCGTACCCTCGCGCTCAAAGGGGCCGATTTAATCTGCCATAGTGCTAATCTGGTGCTCCCCTTCTGCCAGGATGCGATGATCACGAGGTGTCTGGAAAATCGTGTATTTGCCGTTACCGCCAACAGGACAGGCGAGGAGAACAGAAAAGGGAAAAAATTACATTATACAGGCAGAAGCCAGATTACAGGCCCGGATGCAAAAATTCTGTATCAGGCAGGCGCTGAAACTGAGGAAATCGGCATTGCTGAAATAGACGTTAATCTGTCAAGGGACAAGAACTTGAATCTTTATAATCATATCCTTCTCGACAGGAGGAAAGATTTTTATAGTTGACCTGCCCGATATAGCCTCTCTGCATATACAGCCTTCAAGAGTTATCGATGATGATGCCGTGGGCCAGCCTCTGCGCCGAACAGAGGGGTTTTTCAACCCGGCTGTTCGGCGAGAACTTTATGTTGAACTAAATTGAAGCTCTCCGCAGCAAGCTGCGGAGAATCTTCGATTCTTAAGGAACAGTATCGTTCGGCATTCGCTCGCTTACCCCGCAGCAAGCCGCGGGGAATGCGCTCGCTACCGAATTCATCATGCGCCTTCGCGAAACTTGAACGAAAGGTTAAGCCTCACCCTGAAAGATGTGACCTTTCCCTGCTCAACAGTAACATCCTGCCTTACGACCTCTGCCACTCTTAGATCTTCGAGAGACTTTGAAGCAGTCGCCAAGGCACTGCGTGCGGCATCTTCCCAAGATTCTGGACTTGTTCCTACAATTTCGACAATCTTGTATACTGTCATAGCGATCCCTCCCTTTCTCTAAATTGTTCTATGTCTCAAGATATATATTAAAGGTCCCTCCGCAAACCTTACCGCCTTTCTCTTGGAGTTCAGGATTTCCCGACTGTTTAAATCCTCTCTACAAGCGATCCCTTTAGGATAGTTCAGGGGTGAGAATTTTTCAGTGGATATGGGCCATCTCTGACGAGCGCCATGAAGACCGGGCGGCTGAAGAATTCAAGTGCCCGCTCGCTGGCGCCAGCCTGACAGGCGCACCGTTCAGAACCAAAAATGCACCGATCATCTCTTCCGACGCATTTGATAATCCCAGTCTTCGGCTGATCTCCGGCCATTCCGCGTCGGGAATCAACCGGAAATCACGGTTGGGACAGAAACTCGCATCATAGATCTCAAAAGATTTTTTATTCATCAGGAAAGTTGCAACGACACGGGTGTGCTCAAGATAAGCCTCGCAATCAGCGTCCGTCCCGCCGAAGGAGAAAGGGTAGAGTCGGCACACTTCGGGACGCAGGGGATGGCTGTAGATCCTGCAGAGCTTTCGATCGGTCAGGAAAATGCAGGGCTCCGGCCTGCCTCGCAGTCTTTTCAGGTAAGCCTCCGTGTGACGGCTGATCAAATCTTCCGTTGGCCGTTTCAAATACCCGGAGATGCTCGTCAGATCTTCCGCCGACACCCTCGGGATATAAGTCATGCAGCAGGTCCCGCATCTCCGGCAAATGAACGGAACGACGATGTCATTTCCGGAAAGCTCAATTTTGGTGAAGAGCATGCCTTTTATGTTCATATCTCACTTCATGGGTTTTTAAGAGAATTGCAGCAATCCCCGACATATTTCTTTTTTGCGCCGAATATCCTGAAACTGGTCACAGTAAACCTCTATGAAAAATGCTGAAAGTTGAGAATGTTTAAGAGAAAGCCACTGTTAGCGTACCGTATGAATTTAGGAAAGAAGCGAGATTGCACTTACTGAATCTGCATCTGGAAGATATACTAATATAGTAAGAAATTAAGCCAGTTTCGCTACAAAGTCAATACCAATTATTTATAATGATTGTATGCTGTCTTCATTGACGGTGGTAATCAACTTTAAATATTTACAGAGATAAAAGCTTTTGAGTGGAAATAAACAATATTATCTGCTAGAAATTCTATATTAAACTTAACTTTCCTTGTTGACCGCTTTCTGTAACAGTAATAATTGCCTGTAGCCTGTTAGCAAAGATTAAACCTGATCTACCATGTCCAAAAGATGTTGCCGTGTTATCAGCGGCAATTTCAGATAAACAATCTAATATAACAAGAAGGGGGTGAAAATATGTCAAAAACAGTTGTTCTTGTAGGATCACTCGATACAAAAGGCAGGGAATACGCCTTTATAAAGGAGTTGATCGAAAAGCAGAACGTAGAGACATTGGTGGTCGACTTCGGTGTCCAGGGAAAACCGGCCATTAAGCCCGATATAGGCCGCAGCAAAGTCGCAAAGGCTGGTGGCGGGGACATCTCTTACCTGGCAGCAGGCGATCACAAAGACGAGGCTATGAAAACCATGGCAACCGGTCTCGCTGTAATCGTACGCAGGCTCTATGACAAGGGGAAGCTTGATGGCATCATCGGTATGGGCGGCACTGGCGGCACATCTATCATAACGGCTGCCATGCGGACACTCCCTGTCGGAGTACCCAAGGTTATGGTCTCCACAGTGGGTGGAGGCGATGTAAGCGTCTACGCCGGCACAAAGGATATCACTTTCATTCCTTCTATCGTCGATGTGGCAGGCATAAACAGGATCAGCCGGGCCATATACGCTAACGCAGCCGGCGCCATCGCCGGAATGGTAAAAGTCAAGAGGCCCAAGGCAGTCGAGGAGAAACAATTGGTCGTGGCGTCAATGTTCGGCAATACTACGAAGTCCGTCGACCACGCCCGGGAAATCCTCGAGAAGAACGGCTACGAAGTACTTGTATTTCATGCAACCGGCACCGGCGGAAAGACAATGGAAAGCCTTATCACGGATGGCTATATCACAGCTTCCATGGACATCACCACCACAGAACTGGCCGACGAGGTGTGCGGCGGTGTGTTTAGTGCCGGACATGAACG
>Ga0315294_10010483_pt1 | contig 10168 bp, 11 predicted proteins | sample YL17G13_40_MG_FD_203626 | JGI IMG/M metagenome (GOLD analysis project Ga0315294, IMG submission 203626) | Sediment microbial communities from Yellowstone Lake, YNP, Wyoming, USA - YL17G13_40 | ecosystem: Environmental > Aquatic > Freshwater > Lake > Sediment | place: USA: Wyoming | collected...
GCCGAAAGGGACGAGAACCCGTTTTCCAATGGCGATTTTCTGCTGCAGGGCCTCTGGAACGGAATATGAGAATGTCTTCTCCGTGGGGATATTAACGGCAACCGTTACAAACATTATGCTTGTTACCTGTTTGGACAAGGCGGGAAAATCTTATTAGTACTGTTCTGAGGGGTTGTTCTATCTTTTTTGTAATGTGAAGTATTTTTTAAAAACTATAATTATTTGGGATATCAATCAGGATATTTATTCCCCTTTGAGCCTTTCTATCTTTTCCTGTTTGGTCTTGCAATCGATGCAGAGAGTCGTTACAGGTCTTGCCATCAGCCTTTTCTCAGAGATGGGGCCGCCACAGACCTCACACATACCAAAGACACCATCGTCGATACGCTTTATTGCCTCTTGAATCTTGACGAGCAACTTTCTCTCTCTATCTCTGATGCGAAGCTCAAAGTTTCTGTCCGATTCGAGAGTCGCCCTGTCATTGGGATCGGGAAAATTTTCCTTTCCTGTCGTCATATCGGAAACTGTTTTCTCCGCTTCATCGAGGAGCTCATTCATCTTTTGAGTCAGCAAGTATCTATAGAATTGACGCTTCTCCGGTTTCATGGTTTGTAATTTTTCTGGTTTCGCGGTTTGTAATTTTTCTGGTTTCGTGGCCATCTCGATCACCCTGTAGAACACTTGACATGAAGTCTTTATTTGAACTGTGGTTAATACACAAAGAATGCCTTCTTGTAAAGGAAAATAATCATTCGCGGGATAAATAATTTATTGTTAAAATTACAATGATTTATGCCTTTGTTCATGGTTGACAATAGGCCTTTTTCAATTTTTCAATGATGTTTGTTGTTGACGATCCCTTGATTTCAGGAATGATAACTACCCTGCCACCCCACTTTTCCACTGACTTGCGTCCCACCACATCTTTCTCTTTCCAGTCGCCTCCTTTCACAAGTACGTGGGGCTTGAGATATTCAATCAACTCAAGAGGGGTCAGTTCGTGGAAAATCGTAACATAATCTACCGATTCAAGGGAGGCGACAACATCTGCCCGCTCGTTTTCCGGCATCAGTGGCCGTTTTTCTCCTTTCAAGGATCTGACGGATTCATCACTGTTCAGACCTATGACAAGGATATCGCCTTGCTTCTTCGCCTCTCTAAGATATCGGGTATGTCCAACGTGAAGAATATCGAAACAGCCGTTTGTGAAGACAATTTTTTTCCCTTCATCACGAAGTGCGTCAATTTTTTTCTTCAGTTTTTCCCGGGAGTAAATCTTATTCATTTGTTCTCTCCAGTCATTATTTTCAGGTCTTTGTATTCTAAATGAAAAATTTCCTCTGGCATTCCTGCAAAAATAGCATTTAAAATGTCACCGGCCCCCCGTAGAGAAGTGCAAAGGGAGGTCCCGGGGGGAAAACCACGGTCTGTTATTCATAGATACTGACGTGAGCTTACAATAGCGACTATGGTAATAACAAGAAAAGAATTATTCAAAGGCACGATTGTGCTAAACCGCTCTGGCCAGTGTCAGAACCGCCACTCGATCGGCCCTGTTCTTCATGAGCACCCGTGCACATTCTTTTACCGTACTCCCGGATGTATACACATCATCCACGAGGATGATCTTTTGTCCCTTGACTTTAGCAGAATCTGTGACGGAAAAAACGCCATGAACATTCGCTTCGCGCTCCTTCTTTCCCAGGCTGATCTGAGGCTCGGTATACACATGCCTCCTGAGCGTCATGAAGTCCAACGATATATGGAATCGCTTAGCTATTTCCCTGGCCAGGACGACGGATTGGTTGAATCCCCGTTCCCTCAACCTCTTCGGATGAAGAGGGACGGGCATGATCAGAGAGTAGTCCCTGATATTGAAGGCTGGGTATGCGAATTCCGCCATTAATTTTCCCAAGATTTCGCCGATAGATATTCTCCTGTTGTATTTAAACCGGTGGATCGCTTCGAGGAGGGTGCTTTCGTAGCGCCCGACTGCGCGGGCAGCAGAATAGACCGATTTCGAAACTATGCAATCACCGCACAGGTGACTGCCTCCGTCAGCTCCGGCGAATGGAATGCCGCAGCATGGACAGAGTGATGATTGTATGAAATGTATCTTTGAAAAACAGGCGCCGCAGAAGGGGAGATTCTCATGATGCGTGAGGATGGTATCGCATGTTAAACATCTGGGTGGGAATATGATATCTGAAAGACCTGCAAGGACACGTTTCAATATTAGATCCCTTTATCGAGGGCTGTCATTTCCGTTACATCATCTCCGACCTCCATACGTGGTGCATCTGGCCACAGTCTCTCAATATCGTAGAACTCTCTGATAGGTTCGTAGAAAACATGGATGATTACATCTTCGTAGTCCATAAGAACCCATTTTCCGAGGCTTTCGCCCTCTATGCCGAGAGGTATAAGGCCATATTCTTTCAGATTTTCGTGAATTGATGCTGCTATGGACTGGACCTGTCGGTCAGATGTGCCGCTGCAGATGATAAAGTAGTCTGCGAAGGAAGACAGCTCTTTGAGGTTTAGTATAGTTAAGTTTTTAGCTTTTCTTTTAAGAGAAGCATTAATGCACACGAGTAACCGTTCTTTTCCATCCATGCTTTCTTTTACCAATAACACCTCCTAAAAACAGATGTGACCTCTTGGAATAACCTCAACACTTTTGTGTTATTTTACAATCGTCCGCTTGCTTTTAGCAACAAAAATTTGATGCCTTGCCAACGAAGGGTTTTTGCCGAGAATGCGGTTGTTAAATAATACTCCCTATGATAAATGGAGCATCACATCAAATCTTTCTTGACTGTGATGAAATTTAGTATGCATGGTATATTAAAATCGGTTCAGGTTCATATGCCGTTCCATTTTCTCCGCAATCAGTTCCTTCCGATAGTCGTAAAAGAACGAATAAATCCTGAGATCAGCTTCAATCATTTCACGCTCGACCATTTCCGGAAAGATGACTTTATGAAGGTTGCTGATCAGCTCTTAAAGGCGGAATTGACGATCAGCTTCCACGCACCGTTCATGGATTTGAGACCCGGAGCCATAGATCCAGAAATCCGTAAGGTTACCGCAGGCCGCCTGCAGCAGGTCTTTGATCTTGTGCCTTATTTTCGGCCCATCTCCGTAGTATGCCATGCCTCATTCGATAAGAGATACTATGTGTCAAACGAGCATGAGTGGCTGGAGAACAGCATTGAAACTTGGAAGCAGTTTTTGGCACAGGCCATTGATATGGATACCATGATTGCCCTTGAAAATGTCTATGAAACGGACTGTCAATATTTGCGCCTGCTCCTTAATGCATTTACCTCACCTCATATATGCTTTTGCTTCGATACCGGCCATTTTAATGTATACTCTACTGCGCCCTTGGAAGAATGGATGAATGGCTTGGGGTCCCGCATCGGCCAGATCCATATCCATGACAATAACGGGCTCCTTGATGAACATCTCCCGGTCGGGGAGGGGAACTTCCCGTTTCAGGCGTTTTTTGAGATGATTCGTCAAAAGAAGCTGAAGCCTATTATAACTCTTGAGTCTCATTCAGAAAAGCGCCTCTGGCGCACGTTGGAGAATATCAAAGCACTGAACCTGTTTGTGAAATAGTTTAATTGATGACCACAAAGGATGGCATGGAGGCACCATTTGCTTAGATACATTGTCAAAAGATTGATATCCATGGTGCCCCTCCTGATCGGCATAACGATCGTTTGCTTCGCAGTCATGCATCTAGCTCCTGGCTCACCCACCGATATGGAAACACAGATGAACCCCAGGGCATCCGCCGATTACAGGGAGCGTCTGAATGCGATGTACGATCTTGATAAACCGCTATACCAGCAGTACTTATCCTGGATCGGGAAAATTGCTGTCCTGGATCTGGGGAAGTCATTCTCCCCGGACCGTAGACCCGTAGCGAGGAAGATCATCGAACGCCTGCCCATTACCATCCTCATCAATGTGCTTTCCATGGTCCTGATTTTTGTTATCGCTATTCCCATCGGCGTCCTTTCCGCTGTATACAGGGATTCCCTTTTTGACAAGGTAACCAGTGTCTTCGTTTTCGTAGGATTTGCCATACCCACCTTCTGGCTGGCCCTGCTCTTAATGATCTTATTCGGCATTGACCTCGGCTGGTTGCCTATATCGGGTATCCGGTCATTGAATTACGATTATCTTCCTCCCGGGATGGTCTTCCTGGATGTGGTGAAGCACCTTATCCTCCCCGTTACGCTCTCGGCGTTCGGTGGGCTGGCAGGCCTCTCACGTTATATGAGATCCAATATGCTGGAGGTGATCAGACAGGATTACATCATGACGGCCAGGGCAAAGGGTTTGAGTGAACGTAAAGTCATCTATAAACATGCCCTCAGGAACGCCCTCCTTCCCGTTATAACCATCTTGGGATTATCCGTGCCCGGTCTTATAGGAGGGAGCGTTATCTTTGAGAGCATTTTTGCCATACCCGGAATGGGGCAGCTCTTCTACATGTCTGTCATGGCCAGGGATTACCCTGTAGTGATGGGAATTCTCTTAATCGGGGCGGTATTGACACTGCTGGGGAACCTGATTGCCGATGTTTCCTATGCCTTGGCGGATCCACGGATCAGGGTTTCATAGGTGTGGAGTATGGGAACGGATTTCTGGAAGAGGTTTACAAAAAATAAAATAGCTCTTGCCGGGAGTTGTGTTGTCATCCTGCTTTTTGTAGTGTCCATCTTCGCGCCTATGATCGCTTCCTACGATCCCCATGAGATTAATCTTAAGCTGGTACTTTCACCGCCGTCTGGCAGCCATCTCTGCGGTACGGATCAACTGGGCCGGGATGTTTTTTCGCGGATGGTCTGGGGCTCCAGGATATCATTGAAGGTGGGGTTCGTCGCAACTGGCATTGCCATTCTCCTCGGGGCAGTCCTGGGTGCTGTAGCGGGGTATTATGGAAGGTGGACAGATGCCGTGATTATGAGATTCGTCGATATAATGCTCTGTTTCCCGACCTTCTTTCTTATCCTGGCTGTGATTGCATTGCTTGAACCTTCTATCTGGAACATAATGATTATCATCGGCTTAACAGGCTGGATGGGTATCACGCGGCTTGTACGGGCTGACTTTACGTCCCTGAAGGAAAGGGATTTTGTACTCGCTGCCAGGGCAATAGGCGCCAGCGATTTGAGGATTATCTTTATCCACATTTTGCCCAATGCCATGGCATCCGTCCTGGTAGCAGCGACATTGGGTGTTGCCGGGGCTATTCTCACCGAGTCGGCCCTCAGTTTCTTGGGTATCGGGGTGCAGCCACCGACACCGAGCTGGGGGAATATACTGACCGCCGGGAAAGACAATATTGATATCGCCTGGTGGCTCTCCCTCTATCCAGGGTTGGCAATCCTCATCACAGTCTTAGGCTATAACCTTCTGGGGGAAGGCATACGGGATTCTCTTGATCCGAGGCTCAAGTGAGATATTGCGCCCCGAATTGCATCGTCACTTTCTCAAGGTAGTGTGTCTTCTTCAAATATACAGCGTTGAATAGCTACGAGTCAGCAGGTGCTACTTGAGAAATAAAGTGAGAATTACTATTTGAATTCGTTAGCGAGCGCATTCCCCGTAGCTTGCTGCGGGGTAAGCGAGTGAATGCATAACGGTACTGTTCCCTAAGAATCGAAGAGTCTCCGCAGCTTGCTGCGGAGAGCTTCAATTGTAGTATCCGACATCGCTGATGAGCCAAGCAAAGACCTGACCCCTATTTTACTCTTATTTTATAATATCCGTAATATTTTTCAGGGGCAGAGCAAAAACATTTTTCTCCAACGGATATGTTTCGTTGCCCGGATAAACGATAAAACCCTTCCGGCAATGAAGATCGCGGTAACTGCTCCAAAATCCTTTAGCAGCCTGCGGGCTTAGCGAGTATTTAATTTCGACTGCTATCGGCGCTTTTTTATTATTCATAAGCAATAAATCAATTTCTGCGCCGGAACTGCTTCGATAAAAAAAGAACCGCCAGCCTCTTGGCAATATACCAATAATCTGCTCAATTACAAACCCTTCCCACGAACCCCCCACCACGGGATGGCCATATAAAGCGTCCAGCGTGCTATTCCCCAAAAGAGAATGCAACAAACCGGTATCACGAATGTAAACCTTCGGTGACTTAATCAACCTTTTTTTGATGTTTGCATAATAGGGCTGTAACTGCCTCACAACAAAAGTATCATCGAGTATATCCAGATAATGCCTCACGGTGGGAGCGGAGATTCCCATGTTATTAGCCATCTGTGAAGCATTCCACAATTGACCCTGCGCGTGAGCAATCATTGTCCAAAACCGGCGCAGTTGAATTGCCGGAATGCGAATCCCCAGTTGTGGAATATCGCGCTCCAGGTAAGTCTTAATGAAAGCTTCACGCCAAGTCATGCTTTCTTCGTCTGATACGGTCAGAAAACTTTTCGGATAGCCGCCCCTTAACCATAATCGGCGCATCTTTTTATAATCGACTTCCTGCAAATCAAACGGGGTTAGCTCATGATAGATAATCCGGCCGGCCAAACTTTCCGCCGCCTGACGTTTCAATTGCGGTGACGCTGAGCCGAGGATTAAAAAACGGCCTGCTTTTCTATTCTTATCAACCAGCGCTCTAATCAATGGAAACAGTGAAGGCTGACACTGGATTTCATCAATTATAACCAGATTATCTGAATACTGGTTTAAATAAATTTCCGCATCCCGTAATTTATTGAGGTCGGAGGGTAGTTCCAAATCCAGATATATTGATCTTGATTTTAGACCGGATTTTATCTGCTTGGCCAACGTGGTTTTACCCGTCTGGCGCGAGCCTACAATACCCACAACGGGATATTCCTTTAAAGACAGTTCAATATCTGTACGGATTGTTCTTTCTATTAACATTGTAATTTGAAAGCCTCCATTTCAATTTACATGGATTGTAATGACAGAAACTATTTTAGTCAAGGGATAAATATACATGTATCAGAAGCAAGTAAAGTGTCCGGAGTTGTAGCATATAATCTGTCCAGTTTATAAGTCACCCCGGAGGTGACAGATGAGACGGACAGAATTGATGCAGCGACTTTCTAAATTCCGATCAAAAAACTTACTTTTTTGCCACCGGACAAAGGTCCAACTCTGGCACGTTCCGCATGCGGCTTATATCCGTGCCGCCCCCTGCAATGCCGGCAAAGACAATATTGATATCGCCTGGTGGCTCTCCCTCTATCCAGGTTTGGCAATCCTCATCACCGTCTTAGGCTATAACCTGCTGGGGGAAGGCATACGGGATTCTCTTGATCCGAGGCTCAAGTGAGATATTTAGCCCCGAATTGCATCTTCACTTTTTCAAGGTAGTGTGTCTTCTTCAAATATACAGCGTTGAATAACTACGAGTCCGCAGGTGCTACTTGAGAAATAAATTGAGAATTACTATTTGAATTCGGTAGCGAGCGCAAACACCTTCGCTTGCTGCGGGGAATGCGAGCGAATGCCGAACTAATGTTCCCTAAGAATCGAAGAGTCTCCGCAGCTTGCTGTGGAGAGCTTCAATTGTAGTATCCGACATCGCTAATGAGCAAAGCAAAGACCCCCCTCCTCTATGCCTGTGGACGATGCTCAACCTGCTTTTTTATAAGCCATTCACGCCTCGTGATAAAGAATTCGTGTTTATTCCCAGTCTCTCAGTATGAAACCGATTCCGATGCGGTTGATGTTGTGGTTGTAATCGAGCATGCTCTCGCCGTAGCCATTAAAGTACTGAATGTATCCGCTCATTCGCTCTAAGAGCGGAAAGCTCCATTCAAGTTGTATGGCACTACGATTCGCGCTAAAGTCTAGGTTATTTCGAGCCATTACGCCGAATCTGCTACCCTTCCAAAAATAATATGCCCAAAGTTCACCGTATCCAAGATAGTTCTCGATGTCTGAATTATTATCATGTTCGGCACTCTCCGGAAACCTGTACCATGTTTTCAGGATCAGGACGAGGTTATCTCTTTCGAACCCGAAATTCGCGACTGCGCGGTTCCAGCTTCTCGACAGGGGGTCTGTCTGGCCGTTGGACTGGTGGTTGATGCCCACGTTAATGAAACGGTTCTTCAGCCAGAGCAGATCATAGTCCGTACGGAAGTTCAGAAGAACCTCCGGTTCGTAGTTGGTTTCGCGAAAAGGAGAGGAGTTTTTGAAGTTATAAAATTGCCAGAACGATCGCTGCGTGTAAGCAACCCATAGATCCATATTTTGTCCAAAGACGTCCTGCCAAATCTTCGTCTTGAAGCTGATCTGAAAAGCCGTCTCCGCGTTTTTAAGTTCTTTATCAGGATTAGCCTTCTTTATGGCCTGCTCGTTAGGCGACTCGACATATGTGATGGGAAGGATGTAGTTCGACCGGTGAGGTGATATGGCATATTTATCTTTCCGGGACTCTTTGTCCAATTCCCATAGCCGTTCCAGATATGAAATTTGGGTTTGCGAACCAGGCTTTGTTTCGGAAGCGGCTGTGCTCGTTGGTTTGCTTGGGGCTTCCTTGCGCCCGGCCAGCTCGTCGTAACATTTCAGTCGTTTCGCGCTGTCCTCAATTTTCGCGCATTCGTCGATGCTCTTAGGCACATCCGCATGTGTCGTGACCGCAAAGAGAAACAGCAATGCCATGCAAAGGGTCCCGCGTACAAGTTGATACTTGCGACCGCGTAGAAATCCGCATCGGTGTAATAACTTTTTCATAAGCCCTCTTTGTGCGCGTTTGTAAAGTTACAGGAAAAAGTAGATCGCCAACATCCGTCATCAAAGACCACGGGTTATTTATTTGCCTTTATTATCTGTACTACAATTAAAGTCAGAGTTCAGCCATTAATCGTCTATTGGCGACAAAAAATTTTTACAGGCAGTCAATGGTTAGCTTCGATTGAGGAGTTTTCCCCGGCTTTAAGGGGTTGATAGTCTTTTTTTGAAGTTATTTAGATCCACCTTTCCGATATCATCTTGTTTTTCCGTTCCGCTTTATATGAAAGGAAGTACGCCCTCCAAAACGACCGGAAACAACGCATTTTTTTCGAGTTGATTTTTTTTAAAATTCTGTATAAAATCTAATGAGATTGGAGAGCGAGGATTAAAGATCTGAGAGCGATCAGGGGAGGGGTGATATTATAAAAAGAAAACCCAAAACAAACCTCCAAACAAAGCAGAAATCTCTCCTTGAGATCAAACAACTTCGGACAAGGCTGGATGCCACGGAGCGGCGCTTACAGGAGGCTAACGAAATATTACAGGCTCAAATCGCTGAGCGTAAGCGAGCAGAGGAAACCTTTGAGAAAGCTCAAAAATACACTGAGAGCATCGTGGAAACAATACGTGAACCTCTTTTGGTGCTGGATTCAGACCTGAGGGTTCTCTCGGCCAACCGTAGTTTTTATGAATCATTCAAGGTAACGCCGAACGAAACGGTAGGCAATCTTATCTATGACCTCGGAAACCGGCAATGGGATATTCCCAGCCTTCGGATGTTGCTTGAAGAGATCCTTCCAAAAAATAACAAGTTCGATAACTATGAAGTTGAACATGTGTTTTCAAGCATCGGACACAAAATAATGCTGCTCAATGCGCGCCGTATCATTCAAAAAGAAATCGGTTCTCAGCTGATCCTCCTGGCCATAGAAGACATCACTGAAAAAATGCGCCTGGAAAGAGAATTGGCAGAACGAACACGAGACGCAGAGAAGGCACAAGTCGAGGCTGAGGCTGCAACAACGGCCAAGTCTGATTTCCTGGCTAACATGAGCCATGAGCTGCGGACCCCGCTCAATTCGATCATCGGATTTTCGGAGGTACTGGAGGACGAACTGCTCGGCTCGCTGAATGCGTCGCAGCGCGAAAACATGCAGTACATCCTCAAAGCGGGAACGCACCTGCTCAGCCTGATCAACGACATCCTCGATCTCTCCAAGGTGGAATCGGGCAAGATGGAACTCGAAGTGGACAGAGTGTCATTAAGAGGGATTCTTGATGCATCGCTGGTAATGCATCGGGAGAAGGCATTGCGGCATGGGATCAGTCTGGATTTACAGATGGAAACGGTCACGGATATGGTGATCGAGGCTGATGAAAGGAAACTCAAGCAGATACTGTTCAATCTTTTGAG
>Ga0315294_10010484_pt1 | contig 10167 bp, 3 predicted proteins | sample YL17G13_40_MG_FD_203626 | JGI IMG/M metagenome (GOLD analysis project Ga0315294, IMG submission 203626) | Sediment microbial communities from Yellowstone Lake, YNP, Wyoming, USA - YL17G13_40 | ecosystem: Environmental > Aquatic > Freshwater > Lake > Sediment | place: USA: Wyoming | collected...
GTCGTGCCCTTATGATGACGCATGGGGATCGGATTCCACCACGACGGCTGCGTATACCAGACGGCCCAGCAGGCATCCCAGTCTTCGCCGTAATCATCGAGAAAAACGATTCTTTCGCCGGGCCTCTTGATCTCGGACAGTTTCGTATATACTTCGCCGCTGCCGGTGAATTCGACTCCGTTCATGGAATGAACGATACTGTACGTCCGCATTTCACCTCGCCCGGCGACCGGACACCGGTACAGCTTGGTCATCTTGGCATATTCGAATAAGAGGCCGTTTTCTATGGCATCGAGCTGTTCTTCGACGGGTCTCTCGTTTGGCAGGATCCCCAGGAGCTTTACCCATCCATCGTCGCCGGCGACGCCCCTGACCAGGCGGCCATCATTGTCGTCGGTATACATCAGCCAGGCCATAACGAGCCCCTTGAGATTATTGAGGCAAACTGCACGTTTGCCTTGTTCCCGCGCCCTGTTCATGGTCGGGATCAAAATGGCCATCAATAACGCTATGATAGCGATTACCACCAGAAGCTCTATTAACGTGAATCCGATTCTTTTGCTCATAACGGCGCCGGCAGCTTGTGAATAAGGAGATCTTCTACATGTTTTATATCCTTTTTGCGGCGTTGAATCAAGAGATTTATCAGGTGCAGTTGCAGGGCCGGATTTTACTTTGGACTTGTTCCTTCTGTTTTCTGACTTCTGTACATATAATTCTTTTCTTTCTTGCCTTTTCCTTCTCTTCCCCCCTCCGTGACGGCCTCAGACTTTTTTTCGTTTTTATCCAATACCGAGCGATAAGAGCATTATTGACAAATAAAAGCTTGAAATTCTAATACGATTGTTATACTATGAATTTCGGAGAGCGTTGCGTGCAAGCGCTTAATGGGAATATTGGTTAATCAGGGCCGAGGGTATTTTGCCTTTTACTGAAGTTTTGAGAGGAGCTAACCATGTCAAAGAAAATATCGCAGGTCCAGGCAAGAGTTGAAATCTCGAATGAATGGATTAACGTCATGGCGGTCTTTCTTACAGCCGCTATGATTCTAATGGTTCCAATCTCTGCTCAGGGTCAGATTGCTGACGGATATGAAATCTCCGGTTACGTAACCTATGGAGCTTCCGGCCTTTCCGGGGTGACGGTTACAGCCGTTGGCATAGGCGATTTTACAGGATATTTGGGATTGGATATGACAGGTTACTCAGGATATTACAATATACCCGTGCCGGACGGTTTCGCGGGGAATGTCGAAGCTTTTAAGAGTGGATATACTTTCGATCCTTCCTCAAGATATTACTCAAACGTGATATCCGATGAGATGAATCAGAACTTTACGGCTTCTAACGGCAGCCCGCCTCCACCTCCGCCTTCGATTACCGTCACTTATCCGAACGGCGGCGAGAGCTGGCAGCGCGGGACTTCCCACAATATCACCTGGGATTCGGTTGGCAATGTCGGCTCCAATGTCAGAATTGATTTATACATAGGCGGAGCGCTAAATCGAACCATAAATAATTCCACTTCTAATGATGGGTCCTACATTTGGTTTGTTCCGTTAGATCAGGACATCGGTTCTGATTGCAGGATCAAGATTACATCAACAACGATTTCCTCGTATTATGATTACAGTGACAATAACTTCTCCATCACGGCACTGCCACATATCACAGTCTTATCTCCGAACGGCGGCGAGAGATGGGAACTTGGAACATCCCACGATATCACCTGGAATTACAGTGGCAATGTCGGCTCGAATGTAAAAATTGAATTGTACAATGGTAGAGCGATAAGTCGTACAATAACTAAATCCACTTCTACTGATGGATCCTACAATTGGCTTATTCCAGTGGATGAGACCATCGATTCCAATTACAGGATCAAGGTTACATCAACGACGAATTCTTCATATTATGATTACAGTGACAATAACTTTTCAATCGCCGGACCGCCGCATATCACTGTCACTTCTCCGAACGGCGGCGAGAGATGGCAGCCAGGTACATCTCACGATATAACCTGGAATTCGGTCGGTAGTATCGGCTCTTATGTCAGGATCGAATTATACAAAGACGGAGCGCCACATCTGAAGATAATCAACTCCACTAGTAATGATGGATCCTATGATTGGTCTATTCCTTTGGATCAGGCCATCGGTTCCGACTACATGATAAAGATAACATCGACGTCAAATCCCGCCTTTTTTGATGAAAGCGACGACTACTTTTCCATCGATGAAGTATCTCAAATATTATTTGAAGACACATTTCCATCGTTGAAGATCGATCTTAAAAAATGGATGGTGATTAGTGGCGTTGAAGTGGACAATATGGGTATAAACGAGCCTTCCCCTGATTACTCTCTGCGGTTAAACGGTCATCCGTCAGGCGGCGACTTAATCGAGTCGGCAGCGATAGATCTTTCATCCTGTGCAGGTGCGACATTGACTTATTATTACCAGCGAACGGGGTCTGGAAATTCCCCGGAACAGGGAGAGGACCTGACAATAGAATACTATGACGGTTATAGTTGGGTGGAGCTGGACCGCCTGCACGGTGACGGTCCGGACATGGACAATTATGATCAGGTGGCTATCCCGCTGCCTCCTGATGCACTTCACGCCGGTTTTAGCTTCCGGATCAGGAGTAAAGGGTCTTTACATGCTTCCCAGCGGTATGACGACTGGTTCGTAGATGATATTAAGATTGAAGTAACTGAAGAAGTCGATGACGATGACGATATTGTCTATCCCGTAAAGCTGATTGCAGACGACGGTGATAATGGCGACTGGTTTGGTCGAAGGGTCTCGATAAGCGGTAAATACGCAATAGCCGGAGTTCTTCATGATAACAACGATCGCGGCTCGGCATACGTATTCGAGCGTAGCGCTACGGATTGGATACAGCAGGCCAAGCTAACTGCCACGTCCCCGGCAACAGGGGACCAATTTGGATGCAGTGTCTCGATCAGCGGGGACAATGCCATCGTCGGAGCGGATCGTAATGACTACAATGGACCATGGTCCGGTTCGGCGTATATTTTCGAGCATACTAATACAGGATGGATACAGCAGGACATGCTGGTTCCGTCGGACGGAAGAATAGGCGACTGCTTCGGCTGTGCGGTGTCAATCAGCGGCAACTATTCAATTATTGGGTCATATTGGGATGATGACAACGGGACTAGCTCCGGGTCGGCATATATATTCAAGCAAGATGTCACGGGCTGGATCCAGGAGGCCAAGCTGACAGCCTCGGACGGAGCAAAGGATGATTGGTTTGGCTACGCCGTGTCGATTAGCGGCAACTATGCCATCGTGGGAGCAGTGCTTGATGATGACAATGGAACCAACTGCGGCTCTGCGTATGTATTCAGGCGCAGCGGTTCAGATTGGATCCAACAGGCCAAACTTGTTGCCGGAGATAAAGATGCCCAGGATGAGTTTGGGGGATCGGTTTGCCTCAAAGGCAATTATGCCATAATTGGAGCAATCGGCGATGATGATATCGGAGAAGATTCCGGAGCTGCATTTATCTTTGAAAGAATAGGTGAAAATTGGATACAGCAGGCCAAGCTGGTTGCCCTGGACGGAGTCGGCGGCGACCACTTCGGGAACTCGGTCTCAATCGATGGTAACTATGCTGTAATAGCGGCAAATCTTGATGCTGACATGGGAGAGGATTCCGGATCCGCGTATATATTCAAGCGTGAAGGTCAAAGTTGGGTGCAGCAGGCTAAGCTGACTGCCCCGGATGGAGACCAGCACGACTACTTCGGCCAAGGGGTCTCTATCGAGGGCAGCTATGTCATCATTGGTGCACCTTACGATGATGATAACGGGGACAGTTCCGGCTCCGTGTATATATTCAGGCGTATTGGTACAACCTGGATACCGTAAGCAAGGCTGCTCGAATTTGGCATTTCAACAGGCTGTCCTTTTTGCAAGAGACAGGATAGAAGGTACGAGAAACAAAGCACCCGAAATATTAGAGGGTCTGGCAGCTTGCGGGACTACCGGACCTTTTACTCATGGCTCAATTGCCGCTATTTTATGACTACGGCATAAGATGGAATGCTTGCAGAGCATCAATTTTCTATCGTAAGGCGGTATTTTCCTGTTCCTGGGGGGTAAACCTTAGTTTTTTGAAAAAATCCTTTTCATTCGAGCCGGAATTGTTGTAATATCATTGACTTTATTGGAAAACTAAAAACTGGCTTTTTGGAGGCTTAAAAGTGGCTGATACCGGCGATATTCGGAATATTATTCTTTTAGGGCACGGCGGCAGCGGAAAAACGTCTCTGGCAGAGGCGATACTGCATAAAACCGGGGCGACAAACCGGCTCGGAAGCGTCGACGAAAAAACGAGCACCTGCGACTACTACGACGAGGAAAAAGAGCACCAGCATTCGATACAATCTGCGACGGTTCATGCCGAGCACGCCGGTAAGCTGATAAATATTATCGATACGCCGGGCTATCCGGATTTTGTCGGCCCGGCAATCAAAGCAATACTGGCGGGCGAGACGGCCGTGCTGGTCATTAGTGCCACAGCCGGCATAGAGACAAATACTCGGAAAATGGCCGAATTGGCCGCCGGGCTTGATATGCCGCGGATTATTGTAGTTAATAAAATGGATGCCGAGAATGTGATCTTTTCCGAGTTGATAAAAAATATTCAGGAAACTTTCGGCCCTCAATGCCGCTGCGCGAATCTTCCCGCTGCGGACAAGGCATCTGTAATCGACTGCATCGAAAACGAGAGCGGCGATTCGCCTCTGATGGACGTGGCCCAGGCCCATACCGAGCTGATCGAAAGCGTTATCGAAGCTGACGATGAGCTGATGGAAAGCTACCTTGGCGGCGAGGAAATATCCGCCGATAAAATCGCTTCCGTTTTTGTCAAGGCCTTAAAAGCCGGGACGATCGTCCCGATAGTCTTCACCGATGCACGCCGGGAAGTGGGGATTCAGGAGCTTCTGGATATTATCGTAAAATACACCCCGTCACCTCTCCAGGCCAAGTCCGTTCAGCTCAAGGACGGCGAGAACGTGACGGAGCTCAAGCCCGATGCGGCCGGCCCGCTGGCAGGTGTGGTCTTTCGTGTAGGTTTCGATCCGCGATCGAATATGAAGTACTCGACCATCCGTATTTACAGCGGCACCATCAAATCGGATACGAGCATGCTGCGAAATGACGAAAAGAAGGGCATTCGCCCGGGCCACATCCTGAAATCGCAAGGTAGCGAAAATAATCCCGTCGATATAGGAGTAGCCGGCGATATCATCACTTTAGCTAAAATCGAAGAGTTGAGAATCGGCGACCTTGTGCACGACGGCAAAGTAACCGGCAGGATTGAGCTGCCGGACGTGCCCGAGCCGATGTTCTCATTGGCGCTCGAGCCGGCCACAAGGGGCGATGAGCAAAAAATCGGCTCTGCCCTTGAAAAATTATGCGAAGAAGATCCATGCTTTAAGATCACGCGAGACCAGCAGACGAAAGAGCTGGTCGCCAGCGGCCTTGGCGACCTGCATCTGCGGGTTACGCTCGAAAAGATGGTCAATCGTTCCAAGCTGGTGATCAACACGAAGGAGCCGAAAATCCCCTACCGCGAGACCATCACTGCCAAAGCCGAGGGGCACTACCGCCACAAAAAACAGACCGGCGGAGCGGGCCAGTTCGGCGAAGTCTATCTTCGCGTCGAGCCGGCTGAACGCAACTCCGACCCGCCGCTGCAGTATAACTGGGATATCTTCGGTGCCTCGATTCCCGGCCAATTCGAGCCGGCCGTCTTCAAGGGCATCAATGAGGTCATGCAAAACGGCTTTATTGCAGGCTTTCCCATGCAGGATATAGCCGTCTCTATCTATGACGGCAAGTATCACCCCGTCGATTCGAAAGAAGTCGCGTTTCGCGCAGCGGGCAAAGGTGCATTCGTCGACGCGCTGCAGAAGGCAAAAGCTGTCCTGCTCGAGCCGATTGTCAACATAGAAGTCACCATCCCCGCCGAGAACGTAGGCGATATCACAGGCGACCTGGCCTCCAAACGCGGAAGGGTCCAGGGCCAGGATGTGCTGGCCGGTAATTTCATCGTCATCAAGGCGCAGGTTCCGCTCTCGGAAGTCACGCAGTACAACAGCCAGTTGAAAAGCGTGACCGGCGGCCGCGGCAGCTACTCGATGACACTCAGCCATTACGAGCTGGTGCCCCCCAACGTACAGCAGCAGATCATCGCCCAATACGCGAAGAAAAAAGAGGAAGATTAGGTTCGGGAAATATACAACAGCTTGCTGCTCGCCGAGGATCCGACGCTCGTCGATTAGTAGGGGCGTTCCTGTCCTGTATGCCACTTTGGTCGGGAGATAATCAGCGTGTCGTCTAAAGTACTGATTGAAGTTTATGCCTAAGGTTTTCTCTCGTATATTTCACATCACAAGTCTATAATGTTTACGATAAAATGAATTCTAACAAATGCTTTTAACATCATTAGAAAGCGATATGATATAAAGCAGAAGTGGTGATGGAAGGAGCATGATAATGGCATACAAATATACTGCATACTGTTGCGGCGTAATAATCACAGTAATCCTGGGGATACTTTCGCTCTTCCTGCTGGAAGGCTGCGGCTCGAAAGGTCTCCGCACAATCGGCAGCGGTGTGACTCCGACAACCGGCCAGATATCAAAGCAGGAACTGGGGGAGCAGCTTGATAAATTCCGAGAATTCTTCAAGGCAACGCTAAGACAGGTCGCAAACGAGCTTAACGAGCGCATACCCAGCACGAGAATGGAAAAGACGACTCTACAAATGAAGGCGCGGATGGTTCAGGGCATAAATGCAATGCTGGACAATGACGACCCAATTGTGGCGTTCATTGAGACGTGGGCCCTGTGCACAAGATTCAGAATGTATCTCGAAGAAGGCGAAGGCAGCTCGCTCTTCGGAGATGCCCATGAGATTGCACTCAATGGCTCTAAACGTCTGGAAGCGGAAATCCAGCGTATCGGATTTATTTTCCTCAAAAGCGATGTATTCGAGGCTGCCCGCAAAAACGTGACCGAGTTTGCCCATAACAATCCCATTAGAGGTACGTTTTCCAATGTAATCGTTTATGCGACCGAAGTACAGAAGGGCCAGCCGAATCCTTTCGTGAGCGTGCTAAAGATCCCTATGACACCCTTCCGCGCCTTGGAAGGAGTGGATCGGACGGCCTCGGCGATATATCAGTTCAGTGATACGGCCGAACGTTTTTCCAATATAGTTGCCGAATTACCCGAATCCTCACGCTGGCAGTTGCAACTGCTGCTGTTTGACCTCGAAGAGACAAACATGACCAAGTCCTTCCTGAGCAGTTTGACGCAGGTTTCTGAAAGCAGTGCCCGCCTGGAACAGTCGGTTCAGAAATTACCGGAACAGCTTCGTGAGCAGTTGACGCAGTTTGTCGAGGATGTGGACAAAAGGCAGGCCGGTCTTCAGCAAACACTCCAGCAGACCGAGAAAACCACACTCGCCCTTAATAATACTCTTGAGAAGCTGGACCAGACCGTCGGCTCGTTTAATGCCGCGGCTAAGGATGTCACTGCAACGGCTCAGGCGTGGGAGAACGCGGCTAAAGCCACGGGCCAGGTCGTAGAGGATTTCAACAAGGCCAGGCCTTCGCCGCAGAAAGAAGAATCGTCGTTCAATATCAAGGATTATCGTGACACCGCAGAGCAGACTTCCCAGGCGGCAAACGACATCAAGGCACTTTTGGCTCAAATAGAAGATTTATTGGAGTCTCGCCGTTACAGCTCCATGATGAACCACCTTCTCTTACGAGCCGCAGGATTGGTCGTATTGATCTTCGTTCTGGCGGTGCTCTATCGGATTATCTCCGTTCGCCTAACGGCTGCAAATTGAGCCGCCGGGGCGGATAGCACCAGCCGCATTGTCATTCCTGCGAAAGCAGGGATCCAGATACGAATTTGCTTGAATATTGACGTTCGATAGTATATAATTGAATTAACTATCGGGAGAGCCGCCGGACAGCCTTTGGCATACGGCGGAATGCGGTTAACCGGTAAACGGCTTGGTGGGCATTGCCCATCAGGCCATTTTTATACCTGCTATATCGTGTATTTCGTGCCTCGTAATCCGTGTCTCGACCCTTCAGTCTAAATTAGCCGAAGCCCTGAGCAGGGCCGAAGGGGGAGTCGAAGGGCACCTCTTCAAATTCCTCAGGTAAGGCCCAGTTCTGAGTCAGAAATCCATAAATCAACGATTCTGTCATTCTGAACGCAATGGAGAATCTCTTTTTTGTGCCAAACCTTGATTTTTCGCCTAGAATCCAGCTTTTTGCACTTTTTTAAAAAAATATAGAATCTTACCAATTTTGTTATCAACATTTGACTCGCGAGAAACGTCATAGTTGGTGATTAGAAATGGATAAGCGTCGTCGAGAAACCATAGGAATGAGATACAAACTCAGAGCAACAGAGAATTTTCTTGATTTTTTGACCAATTCCGTCCATAATATTAATGATCTAAGTGGGAATGACAACTTTGAAAGCGACTGGTAGCGAGGACTGAATCTGTTACGGAAGATCCAGATATGGACGAAAAAGAACTTCTTGAAATCGTTGAACAAGCTGCAAAAGAAGGGCGAACAGAGCTTGACCTCTCTAAGAAAAATATAACGACGCTTCCGCCTGAGATAGGAAGTCTTAAGGATTTGACAACGCTCAATCTGAGCTATAATCTACTTATTTCTTTGCCGGCGCAGATCGGAGATTTGAAAAATCTGAACACACTCTATCTGAATAATAATCATCTTAAGAGCGTACCGCCAGAGATAGGAAATTTGAAAAATCTCAGTGCGCTTCAACTAAAAAGCAACCAGCTCAGTTCACTCCCCCCGGAAATCGGTGACCTATCAAGTTTGACAATGCTCAATCTTAATGATAATTACCTCAGTTCGCTGCCATTGGAAATAGGAAACTTGAAAAATCTGACTTGGCTATATCTCGCCTACAATGCCCTTACTTCCTTGCCAGTTACTTTCAGAAATTTGAAAGATCTCACCACGGTCTGGTTGACAGCTAATCAACTGACGCATATGCCAGACCTGACTGGCTTGACGAGGCTGATGCGATTGGATTTGAGTGAGAATCAAATATGTAAGCTACCGAAAGAGGCGCTTAACCTAAGGCCGCCAATAAAGTGGATGTGGACCGCTGCCAGAAATGGTGTTTTTCTTCAGGGCAATCCTTTTGAAAGACCGCCAATTGAGATTGTCAAACAGGGGAACTGGGCGCTGAAGAACTACTTCAAGTCTGTAGAAACCGAAGAGGTTGTGCGCGTATACGAAGCAAAATTGCTGATCGTCGGCGAAGGAGGAGTCGGTAAGACTTGTATGATGAAGCGCCTGATGGCTCCCGATAAGGTGATAGATCAGAATGAACTAGCCACCGAAGGCATTGAAATCAACCGATGGATTATACAAACGCCTAAGGCAAAGAGTCTCAGGATAAACATCTGGGATTTTGGTGGTCAGGAAATTTATCATGCAACACATCAATTCTTTCTTACAAAGCGCTCGTTGTACCTGTTTGTATGGACGGCACGGATGGATGATGATTTGACCAGCTTCGATTACTGGATCAATGCCGTTAAGCTGCTCAGTGACAGTTCTCCTGTTATCGTAGTATTGAACAAGATTGACCAGCGGATAAAGACCATCGATGAGCAATCGCTTCAATGCAAGTTTGGGAACATCGTGTGCTTTGACAGAGTAAGCGCGCTGAAGGGAACCGGGATTCAAGACTTAGCAGCCAAAATAACACAGAATATAGCCCAGCTTCCACATATTGGTGACGTCCTGCCAACCGTTTGGGTTGATATAAGAAGACGGTTAGAAGCACTGGACAAGAACTATATCTCCTTTTATGAATACAGGGCGATATGTAGTGAATTCGGCCTGGATCAAGAAAGAGCTCAATTCTTGAGCCGGTACTATCACGACCTCGGTGTATTCCTACACTTCCTTGATAATCCGTTGCTAAAGGAGATTGTATTCTTAAAACCGGAGTGGGCAACCAACGCAGTCTATAAGGTGGTGGACACGAGAGAGATCCAAGAAAGCTACGGAGCGTTCGACTTCGAGCAGTTAAGATGTGTCTGGCGTGATTATC
>Ga0315294_10010487_pt1 | contig 10165 bp, 8 predicted proteins | sample YL17G13_40_MG_FD_203626 | JGI IMG/M metagenome (GOLD analysis project Ga0315294, IMG submission 203626) | Sediment microbial communities from Yellowstone Lake, YNP, Wyoming, USA - YL17G13_40 | ecosystem: Environmental > Aquatic > Freshwater > Lake > Sediment | place: USA: Wyoming | collected...
AGCTGGCTCGCGTTAATCAGGACCATCAAGGGTTCTCCGTGAGAGCTGCCCTCTCGCGGCATACGGATTTCCACCCGGCCCCGGTGGGCGGGCGGCACAACCAGGGCAACCGCCTGCCGAACGATCTGAAGGATCTCACATGGACCGCTGGAACGCAGCCGGCCCTCGCGCAACCGCCGCCAGACCCGGATCATCTGCTCGATCTGCGCCAGGCTAGGCTGAACGAACTGATCCAGGTACCGCCGCATCTTCAGCTGGCGCGCCGAATCCTCCATCCCCTCGGTTGCAAAGGTGAGAAGGTCGGCCCCGCCTTTCAGGCCCGTAATCTGGTTGTTCAGATCGTGCAGAATACGCGCCAGCGGCTCCTCGAGATAGCGCCCCTGCCTGAGGAAAAGGTCCCGTTCGACGCGCTCCTCGAGGATCTCCGAAAAACGGCCGCTAGCCTCGAGGGCGCGGGACAGGGCCTCAGGGGATGGAGGACGATCGAGAGATGCCGTCACGATAACCCCGTCCGCGCTCTCCGCACCGCACTCCCCGCCGGTCCGGCCAATCTGAATAACCGGGACCAGCGGGAACTGGGCGAGAAACGAGCGGCGCAAATCGCGCGTGGCGAGATCGGGATGGGTCGTGGAGCAAACGATCAACCGGATACCGGCGCAACGGACGGGAGGAAAGCGGAGGAAATCCCCTGTCGAGTCCAGACACAAGACCAGAAAACCTTCTCCCGAAAAAAAGGCGCTGAGGACTTCCCGGGAAGAGGACTGCTCGTCGAGAATGAGAACCGTGGGTTTCTCCGGTTCGCGGGCGCCTACTAGGGGGTTGTTGCTGAGTGTGGTAGAGGCCAACGATTCACTCTCCAAGGTGTCTGCGCGCGTCAGACATCTCCTCGCGCACCTGGGACTGGCCGGGCTCAAGCGTCAACGACATTTCCCACTGCCGGATGGCGTCTTCCCACCATCCCCGAAGCGCGAAAAGCGTCCCCAGGTTGTTGCGGGCGGGCACGAACTTCTCATCCAGGTCCAGCGCGGCTTCCGCCTCCTTGACCGCCGCCTCGAAGTGCGCCTCGCCGCCGGCCAGGTCTTCCCACACCTCCAGGTGCTCGTAGTCCTCTCGAAGACGCATCAGGCAGACCACTGACAACGCATGGTGGGGGAGAGGGGAATCGGGATACTGCTCGATCGCGGCGCGCAGACGCGAGATCGCTTCGTCATAGCGCTTGTCGGCGCAGAGCTGTTCGCCCTCCTCAAGAAGGGCATCGAGTTGGGCGTCGCGATCCTGGGAACCGCCTGACTGAGAGACAGGACCTCCAGCGGCCATAGGAATGGACCTTTCGCGTGGACCTTGGGCAGGGAGGTTCTTGGGAAGCGTGCACTTCGCCCTTTCTGCCGCGGTTGGATTATGGAGGACGAGAAGGGGCGGTGTCAAGGAAACAAAGGTTTGGCCAAAGAGAGCGGGTGCATCTCAGATTTGCGGTCGCCCTCCGTGTTCGTCCATCTCGTCCCTTTCATCCCGTTTGCCCCATTCGTCCCATTCGTCCTATCTGTCCTTATTTGTCTTTTGGGTCCTTTTTTTGTGCTTCGTCCTTCTTTTTTTCCCAACAAAAAAAGCGCACATTTTTTTTCGCGAGCTTGAAGTAATCTCTTAAGCCGGGGGTGGAAGTTGTCCTTTTTCAACGTCTCGTGCCCAAACCTCTTGTCGTCACGGCACCCCCATATTTTGTATTGACTTTCTCCTCAAGGTACTATATGTTGTGCCTCGTTGGCTGAGAGGGGCCTAAAACGAGTCAGCCACAAATGGTATCCATCAACTGAATTGTGCGGATGAACGCGGTAAGTTTTGAAGTGCGCCTTCTCTCTGGGTCCTGAAAACAGGACGTGAAAGCCTGACCCTGCGGCGCGAAATAAGGAAAACAGGATGAAAATGTTCGATCCCGTAGTCATTGCTTACGACACTGCATCCATGGATGTCGGATTGGCGGTAAGAGCAGCCCTGGAACTATTCCGGCTTCACGTCTATGCACACTTTCTGGTGCAGAAACGCAATGCTGTGGATTTCTTTGCGGGGAAGATCCCGGATTCGGAATACGTGGTGTTGTGTTCCCATGGAAGTAGCGCGGAGGGGGCGACCGCTAATATGCCTGAGGAGCCGCCAGAGAAGATGGGGATGGGATTTGTCCGTCTCGTAGACCAGATCAACGGAAAGTGGGAGGAGACGGAATTCGCACTTAGTCCCAGCAATATCCGGCAATACGTGAAACTAGCGGGACGGACAGTTGTTGCGCTTGGTTGCGGGAATGGCCGAGAGCCACTCGCAAGGGAGTTCCTGAAAGCGGGATGCAGGGCCTATATAGGCGCCATTAGCCCTCCCGACCAAGATGCGACCGCGCTTTTTGCGATAGGCTTCTTCTATCACCTTCTGTCTCAGGACCGGCCTGGCTCCTTGTGTTGCAACGAGGCTGAGGCTGTCAGGCGTGCGGCGGAGATAGACAAAGTCTGTAAGGAAGGGACGCATATTTTCCGCTACTACTCGCAGCAAGAGGAAGCAGTTGTACGGTAACGTTCTTGCTCCAGCTCCTGTTGAGGCGTTCAGCGTTCGTGTTCCACATTTCTTGTTCCCATGATCCGTGAGGAGTGCAGCCATGTTCGAGAAAATCCGAAAACGCGACGGTCGGGTCGAGAAGTTCTATCCGGAGAAAATCGCCTGGGCCATTTTCAAGGCCGCGCGGGCATGCGGCGGAGATGACTTCAAACGAGCCAGCGAGCTCTGCAGCCAGGTCATCGCCCTTGCCGAGGAGAAACATACCGGCAATATCCCGGAAGTCGAGGATATTCAGGATCTTATCGAGCGCGTCCTCATCAAGGAGGGACATGCTCAGACGGCCAAGGCGTTCATTCTCTATCGCGAAAAACGCAAGGGCGCCCGGGAGACGAACGCCCTTATCGGGGCCACTATCGAGATGTTCTCCGGCTACCTGGACAACCAGGACTGGCGCATCAAGGAGAACGCCAACACCCAGCGCAGCATCAACGGCCTCAACAACTATGTCCGGGAGGCCTTCACCAAGAACTACTGGCTCCACGAGATCTACCCGGCCGAGGTCCGCCAGGCCCACGAGGACGGAAATGCCCACATCCACGATCTGGGTTTCCTCGGCGCCTACTGTGCCGGGTGGGACCTGCGCCAGCTTCTCACCGACGGTTTCGGCGGGGTTCCCGGCAAGGTCGAAAGCAAGCCCGCCAAGCACCTGCGGGCCTTCCTGGGGCAGATCGTCAATTCCACCTTCACCACCCAGGGCGAGACGGCCGGGGCCCAGGCATGGTCGAGTTTCGACACCTACTGCGCGCCCTTCATCCGCTACGACGACTTGACTTATAACCAGGTCAAACAGTCGCTCCAGGAATTCGTCTTCAACCTCAACGTCCCCACCCGGGTCGGCTTCCAGTGCCCCTTCTCGAACCTCACGTTCGACATCACGGTTCCCAAGATCCTCGGGAGCGAGGCCGTGATCATCGGCGGCAAACCGATGCCGGAGACCTACAGCGAGTTCCAGGCCGAAATGGACGTTTTCAACCGGGCCTTCTGTGACGTGATGATGGAGGGGGATGCCAAGGGCCGCGTCTTCACGTTCCCCATCCCCACCATCAACGTCACCAAGGACTTCGATTGGGATCTTCCCGCCGTCAACTCCTTCATGGAGATCACCTGCAAGTACGGCGTGCCCTACTTCGCCAACTACGTCAACTCCGACCTCTCTCCGGAGGACGCCGTTTCCATGTGCTGCCGGCTCCGGCTCGACACCACCGAGCTCCGAAAGCGCGGCGGCGGGCTCTTCGGCAGCAACCCCCTCACCGGCTCGGTGGGAGTGTTCACGATCAACCTGCCGCGGATCGGCTACCTCTCTTCGTCCAGGGAAGAGTTCAGGGCGCGCCTGTGGCAGCTCGTGCAGGTGGGCAAGACGGCGCTCGAAGTCAAACGGAAGGTGATCGAAAAACAGACGAATAACGGCCTGTATCCCTATTCGGCCCATTACCTGCGCAACGTCAAGAAGCGCTCCGGCGAATACTGGTACAACCATTTCTCGACCATCGGGATCATCGGGATGAACGAAGCCCTGCTCAACTTCATGGGCGCCGGCATCGCCAGCCCCGAAGGGCAGGTGTTTGCCCGCGAGATCATGGAGTATCTCCGGCATCTGCTCACCCAGATCCAGGAAGAGACGGGCCACTTCTACAACCTCGAGGCCACGCCGGCCGAAGGCACCTCGCACCGTCTTGCCCAGCTGGACAAGAAGCGCTATCCCGAGATGATCGCCGCGGGCAACGGCACGCCCTATTACACCAACTCCACCCAGCTGCCGGTGGGATACTCCGACGACATCTTCGAAGTGCTGGCGCTCCAGGACGACCTCCAGTCGCTCTACACCGGCGGAACGGTTCTCCACCTCTACCTGGGAGAAAGCATCGAGGACATCGAGACGTGCAAGAAGCTCATCCAGACGATTTTCCACCGGCATAAACTGCCCTACATATCCATCACACCCACCTTCAGCATTTGCCAGGACCACGGCTACATCCGCGGCGAGCACTTCCATTGCCCCACCTGCGAGTCGGAAACGGAAGTGTGGTCGCGCGTCACCGGCTACTTGCGGCCGGTCTCCAACTACAACGACGGCAAAAAGCAGGAATACGTGGACAGGAAAAAATTCCGGATGCCGGAGCTCGTCGCAAGATGAACATCATCGGTTTCCAGAAATGCTCGCTCGTGGACTATCCCGGCAAGATGGCGGCGGTGATCTTCACCCCCGGCTGCAACATGGATTGCTTCTTCTGCCACAACAGGCGGATCGTCTCCATGCCGGCGGCGGGTGCGCTCTACGACAACTCCGCCGTCCTGCGGACCCTGCGGGAGCGGATGGGATTCCTCGACAGCGTCGTCGTCACCGGGGGAGAGCCCACCCTGCAGAAAGGCCTGGAGAGCTTCATCCGGGGGGTGCGGGCCCTGGGCTATGCGGTCAAGCTCGACACGAACGGCTCCAACCCGGAAGTCCTCAGCCGCCTGATCCGCGACGGACTCCTGAACTACGTGGCGATGGACATCAAGGCGCCGCGCGCCCGTTATGCCGAGATGTGCGGCTCCGGGTTTGACCTGAACGACGTGGACGCCAGCATCCAGATCCTGATGCAGGACTTCGTCGAGTACGAGTTCCGGACCACGGTGATTCCGCAGCTGGCGGGCGAGGACCTCCTCACGATCGCGCGCTGGATCAGGGGCGCGCGACGCTACGTCCTGCAACAGTACCGTCCACTCGCGGCGGGGGAGCGGGGCAACGATGCCCGCTGCGCCGCGCCCGCCCACGCCCCGGCCGCCCTGTGGCAATGGGCGAGGATGATCCGTCCCTTCGTCCAACACTGCGAAACCCGCGGGCTGGGTCCTGAGATTCCCGTCCGCACCGGCGACACTGCCGAAGAGGACCGCCTCGCCGCCTCGATCTCTCTCACCGGAGGCCCCGAGACAACTCATCCCGCAGCCGCCACGGCCGTTTCGGCGGCGTAATAGCGCCCGATTCTCGCACCCAATTCACGGTGAAATGCTTGACTCCTAGCCAGGCGTGGAGGATTATGACCCAAACCCAGTCCCCAGCGGGATTAGGCTGGGGATTTCTTCTTCGCGCGCTTTAGCAGAAGTCCGATTGAAATTGGAGCGTTCTCGCATGCCGGCTGATCCCGTCCAGGAGTATCTTAAGGAAATCCAAAAGCACCTTTCGGCAGGCAACGCCACCGAACACACCTACCGGTCCGCGTTGGGCCGCTTGCTCGAATCGCTCGCCAAGGGCGTTACCGCCACCAACGAGCCCAAGCGCGTACAATGCGGTGCGCCGGACTTCATCGTGACCCGTGGCCAAACGCCCTTGGGCTACGTCGAAGCGAAGGACATCGGCAGGAATCTCGACGAAGCGGAAAAAACCGAACAGATGGAGCGCTATCGGGAAGGGCTGTCGAATCTGATTCTGACGGATTATCTCGAATTCCGGTGGTACCGAAACGGAGAGTTCATCGAAAGCGCGCGCCTGGCGCGCGTGGGGAAAAACGGCAAACTGGAGAAGGCACGGGATGCCGAAACGGAACTCCATAAGGTGATGGAGCCTTTTTTCAGTTTCACGCTCCCCACGGTCCGCAGTCCGCGCGAACTGGCCGACCGCATGGCGGCCCTGGCCCGCATCCTGCGGGATGTCATCGTCCGCGCCTTTGAGAATGAGGACGCCAAGACCGGCGCCCTGCACGCGCAACTGGGGGCTTTCCGCCGCGTCCTGCTCCACGATCTGCAACCGGCGCCTTTCGCCGATATGTACGCCCAGACGATTTGTTACGGCATGTTTGCCGCGTGCTGCAATCATAATCCCGCCCGCGGCGCGTTCACCCGCCAAGCCGCCGCGTTCGACCTCCCCGAGACCAATCCCTTTCTGCGCGAAATGTTTGGCCATATCGCCGGGCCGAAACTGGACAGCCGCTTGACGTGGGCTGTGGATCATCTGACCGAACTGCTCAGGCACGCCGACATGGCCGAAATCCAGCGCGATTTCGGACGGCGCACCCGCCAGCAAGACCCCGTCGTTCATTTCTATGAAACTTTCCTCGCCGCCTACGACCCCAAGATGCGCGAGGCGCGAGGCGTCTATTACACCCCCGAGCCGGTGGTTTCCTATATCGTCCGCTCGGTGGACCATATCCTGAAGAAGGACTTCAAGATCGCCGACGGCCTCGCCTCGACGGATAAGGTCCCGCTCTACCGGACGGTCGAGAGCGTCAAGGGGAAGAAGACCCGGGAGAAATGCGGCGAGTCGCACCGCGTTCTGATCCTCGATCCCGCCGTCGGCACCGGCACGTTCCTGCATGGCGTTGTGGATCAGATACACCAGCACATCATGGACAGCGGCATGCGCGGCGTATGGGACACCTACGTTTCCGAGCATTTGCTGCCGCGCCTTTTTGGCTTCGAGCTGCTCATGGCCCCCTACGCCGTGGCCCACATGAAACTCGGCATTCAACTGGCCGAGACCGGCTACACCTTCCACAGCGGCGAACGCCTCCGCGTCTATCTGACCAACACGCTCGAAGAAGCGTTCGAGCATCGCGACCTGCCGCTTTTCGCCAACCTCATCGCCGAAGAGGCCAACGCCGCCGGGCGGGTCAAGAACGAAGCGCCGGTCATGGTCGTTCTTGGGAATCCGCCGTATTCAGGTCATTCCGAAAACAACAGCGCCTGGATCGCGGACTTGCTTCGCGGCCACGACAGAACGACGGGCAAGCCCACCGGAGATTATTTCAAAGTTGATGGGGGATCTTTAGGGGAACGCAATCCAAAGTGGCTGAACGATGACTACGTGAAGTTCATTCGCTTCGCCCAGTGGCGCATAGAAAACACCGGCTACGGGATTCTGGCATTCATCTGCAACAACGGCTACCTCGACAATCCCACCTTTCGCGGAATGCGTCAGAGTTTGATGGAAACCTTTGACGATATCTACATTTTCGACCTGCACGGCAACGCCAAGAAGAAGGAAGCGGCGCCGGATGGATCGAAAGATGAAAACGTCTTCGACATCATGCAGGGCGTCGCTATAGGGATATTCGTGAAACGCAAGGAGCAGGCCGCAAAAAAGGCGGCGATGGTTCGCCATGGCGATCTGTGGGGGCTGCGCGAGGTCTGGGAAAAACGCCCGGACGGAACGAAGGATCTGATCGGCGGCAAGTATCATGAGCTCTATCAAAGCAATGTCGCGGCGACAAAGTGGAAAAAGTTGAAGCCACAAACTCCCTTCTATCTGTTTGTTCGGCAGGATTCCGAATTGCTTCAGGAATATGAAGCTGGATGGAAGGTGACGGAGGCGATGCCGGTCTACTCGCTCGGCATCGCGACGGCGCGGGACGATCTCGCGATCGCATTTCGCGAGGATGAACTTTGGGCGAGGATCATGAAGTTTGTGGGGATGACGGCGGCACAGGGGCGCGAAGCATTTCAACTAGGCCCCGATACGCGCGACTGGAAAGTGCATCTTGCGCAACAGGACTTGAAACAATCGGGGCCGAGCAAGGGGTTTCTTCATCCAATCCAGTATCGCCCTTTCGACGTTCGCCTCACATATTACACTGGCAATTCGAGAGGCTTCCTGTGCATGCCCCGCGCCGAAGTCATGGCTCACATGCTAGCGGGGCGGAATATCGGACTCAGCACGACGCGAGGCGTGGAGATCGGCAGAGGCTTCGAACACGTCTTCTGCTCATCGAACCTCATTCAACTCCACACCGTTTCCATCAAAGAAGTGAACTACCTTTTCCCCCTTTATCTCTACCCGAATGGGAACGTTCCGGACATGCTCGTGGCGCATGAAAACGGGCGGCGGCCGAATCTGGCCTGCGAGTTTGTCGAGAATATCGGCCGTCGGTCTGGCATGTCATTTACCCCTGAAGGACGAGGCAACCTGCGAAAAACGTTCGGGCCGGAAGACGTGTTCCACTACATGTACGCCGTTTTCCACAGTCCGGCGTACCGCGCGCGGTACGCCCCCTTTCTGAGGATTGATTTCCCCCGATTGCCGCTGACTTCGCGCCTCCCGCTGTTCCGCGCGCTGTGCGGATTGGGCGAACGGCTTAAGGACCTTCACCTGATGGAGGCGGACATCAAAACCATTACAACTTTTCCCAAGACGGGCGACAACACGGTGGACAATCCGAGGTTTGTGGAAGAAGACACAGCCGGGGGCGGCTGTGCCACAATTGGCAAGGTGTATATCAACAAAACGCAGTATTTCGGCGGCGTGCCGCGGCGCGCGTGGGAGTTCCACGTCGGGGGCTATCAGGTTTGTCAAAAGTGGCTCAAAGACCGCAAGGGCCGCCCGCTCAGCTACGACGATCTGACCCACTACCAGCGCATCGTCGCCGCGCTCGACGAGACAAGCGACCTCATGACCGAAATTGACGCGGTGATCGCCCAACACGGGGGATGGCCGATTCAGTGAGGGCAACAGGAGGCAGGCTCAGGCGATTTCACCAGCCGAGAACGTTAAGACCCTCAACCTCGCGGAAATGCGCATCGCGCGTCAGGAGCGGGAGTCCGTGCTGGAGCGCGAGCGCGGCGATCCAGATGTCGTTTTCCGGAATCGGCCTTCCCTTCCGACGAAGCGCGAAGCAGATCTCGCCATACGCGTCGGCCGTTGCTGTGTCGGGCATGAGGATTCGGAAGCCGCGCAGCCGCCGATTCAGGTCCTCTCGATTGGCGGCGGGTCTTGTGGACTTGAGCGCGCCGAAGACAAGTTCACCCATGCTGATGAGCGTCAACGTCGGCTCGGAGTAGAGGACGGCTTGTCGGGCGAGGTCGGCGTCTTCGAAGCACCAGGCAATGAAGGCGTTCGTGTCGAAAATGAGACTACTTCCAGGCATCCGGGTCAATCCTTCCGAACTCTTCGTCAATGGCCCTCATCATCTCTTCGCCATCTTCGCGGGAAAGCCCCCCAAAGGAGTTTGGGAAGCGCGCCTTCAGGATCGCCACAGGATCGTCCTGCGGCTCGGGCACAATGAGGTCTACTTTGGCGCCCGATGGCAGAGCGACGGGCGCGTTCGGCTTAAAAACGCCGTTTTCGAACACGGCCGGGATGGTGATCATCGTTTTATCTCCCTTCAGCCTTCACTCGTGCGATCTTAAGTGTATGGCATCTCCGCCCCGACGGGCATCAGGCCTCTTCATTGGCTCTGGCCTGAGCCTCGATTTCGGCGAGGTGCGCGCGGGCGTAGTGCCATGCATGGGCGAGATCCTCGGCCGAGATCGTGGGGTAGGAACGCAGGATATCAGCCTCCGAGACGCCGGACTGGCGCAACCGGTAAAGCACCCAAACCGGGATGCGCGTCCTGACGATACAGGGCTCGCCGCCGCAGACACCTTCCCGGCATTCGATTCCTGGGAAAGCGTCCCCAAGGTCCTGAACGACATCCTGGAGAACCGCAGCCTTTTCCGCGCGCGTCATCTGCGCCAGAAGCTCCTGAGCTTGGTGGAGAGCATCCATGACACAGATTCTATCTCCCCAGGAGCGGGTAATCAAGCGGGAAATCAAAACGTGACTTCACCAGCCAAGAACGTTCAGGCCCTCAACCTCGCGGAAATGCGCATCGCG
>Ga0315294_10010488_pt1 | contig 10165 bp, 7 predicted proteins | sample YL17G13_40_MG_FD_203626 | JGI IMG/M metagenome (GOLD analysis project Ga0315294, IMG submission 203626) | Sediment microbial communities from Yellowstone Lake, YNP, Wyoming, USA - YL17G13_40 | ecosystem: Environmental > Aquatic > Freshwater > Lake > Sediment | place: USA: Wyoming | collected...
CCTGGTAGGCCGCGGCCTTGGCGGCCTGGGCCGCGGCCGGGCTGGCCGAGACCGGCGCCGCCCAGCCCGGGATCAGGACCAGGGCCAGGATGAAAAGCAGAAGGCCGCGGGGGAGTCGCCTATGCATGGGTTCTCGTCGCTCGGCGGGGGCCTGGGATCACCGCGCCCGCCACCTGCTGCCATTCTACCCGGAAACCCGCCGGGCCGCCCTAGGCGGTTGGGGGCATGAACCCGGTCCAAGCCTGGTCCTCCGGCTGGGTTGGAGGGGGAGAAGCCAGAATTCGGGGGGTTCTCTAGACAGGAAGCCGTCCGGCGGCCTGTCCCGGTGTTGGTCCGGGGCTCGGGCTACAGTTCACCCATTCTCGCTCTTTCTGGCAGGCCAAGGACCTTGGGTTTTCCGTCCGCCAGCGCAAGTAGCCGAAGATGACCGGGATCCCCGCGCCGAGCCAGCACCTTGGCGAAGTGGGTCGATCGTTGCCCCTCGCTCTCGATCAGCTGCGTGGGCGAGAGGATCATGACCGCCATGGGCGGCTGCGAGCCACAGGCGCGCGCCACGAATGCCTGCGGGCCAGGATCGAGGGAGGCCGATCCCGCCGGGACGCGCGACGCGTTCATCTCGGGCAGGGGCGCGGAGCTTGCCGCCCGAGGCGCGATCAGCCGGCGCAGACGGGCGTACAGCCTGCGCCCCGGACTTCCCGCAGGCGCATGGCGCCTGGCGCCGCCCAGTAGACGGACTCCGAAGGTATCGCGTAAGGCGGCGAGTTCCCCCGCCAGTGTCGCCCTCGCCCCTTCCGCCCGGTCGCGTTCTCCCTCCACCGCCGCAATCGCATGCCGGGAGGAGGCGCGCACTTCATCCATCCGCTGCCGCAGCGCCTCCAGCTCCGCCTCGCCCCGCCTCCGCAGCGCCTCCATCTCCTCGGCCCGATCCGCGATGCGTCCCTCCAGCCGCCGGATGTCCGCCGCCTGCGCGGCCAGCCGGCCGTCGCTCGCCTCGACCTCTCCCTCCAGCCGTCGGGGCAGGGCCTCGAGTTCCGCGAAAGCCCTGTGCGGAACCCCTTCCGCGTTGCTCCAGGGGTATTCCCGGTCATGCAGGGGGACGGTGTTCGCGACGGCGCCCGAGGCATGCCTCGGTGGTACGCCCGATCCCCAAGGCGCGAGCTCAGGGAGGCTTCAATGACGGGCCCCACCCGGGCGACAACCTAGCAGGCGACCGGCCACGGACCTCTCGCTCCCAACAAAGCAGCTGCAGAGACAGCCGCTCAAGACGGCATTCGTGGCTTCCCCGGCCTTCCGGCCCCAACAGCGATGTACCCTCCCATCCATCGAAGGAGGCACATTCAAGAGCGCACCTAAGGCGAGGGCGGGCAAGTCCATCGATGCTCGTGAGTCAGTGGCACGCACGAACCACATGCCGCCATGGGACCGGCATGGCTTCTCCGGCGTGCAATGGCACCTCGCGCTCCATCCAGAGCTCTGAGATCTCGCCCGGGGAACTTGGCGCCGCGGTTCAATGACGATGCCCTAGGTCCCTTGAGCGGCAATAACGAAGGCGCCGGGTCCGGATGAAAGGGATCATCCGACCCCGGCGCCAGAGACACGATCTCGTCCTTGCCAGCGCAGGCTCTTCGTCCAGGCTAGGCCGTCACCCTGGGGACCGCTTGTGGCTGCATGAATGAGGTGACTCGACGAGAACTGAAATCGCCGCGAAAGGACCAGAAGTCTTCAGACCGTCAGTCGCCATGGGCCTGGTCAGGACCGGGATCGGGTTCAATCGTGGCGCTGCCCGCGTCTGGCTGCCGCCTAAGGTAGTACCTTCGCGCGTAGGGCATGTAGCCCCCGAAATACTCCAAACGGTCTCGCGGAATCCTGTTGAGGACCACACCGACCAGCTTTCCACCCGCCCGTGTGAGCTGTTCCACGGACGCCTGCGCGGCATCGACACGAGTGTGCCCCGGACGCAGGACCAGCAGAACGGCATCGGCGTTCGCGACCAGAACCGAGGGATCGGGCAGACTCACTGGAGGACTATCCACTATGACAACATCCGCCTGTTCGCGAAGTGAGGAGAGTACAGCGGCCATCCTGGGAGAGGACAGATAGTCCAGAGGCTCGTGAACCTCGCTCCCGGCGGGAAGAACCGCGAGGCGGTCGCGGGGTGTCTCGACAACTGGCGGAGGCTCATGGGTTGGAGCGCGGAGCCAGTCCGTCAACCCCGGGGAGACCATCAGGCCGAAGGGACGGTGCAGCGCCGGGCGTCGCAAGTCGGCATCCACCAGGACGACCCGTTTTCCTCCTTGCGCGATCGCCGCTCCCAGGTTGACGGCGACAGTGGTCTTTCCCTCGTCCGGACCGGGACTGCTGATGAGAATTGTGCGGAATGGCTTGTCGGCCGCTGCGAATTCTAGGTTGGTCCGGAGGAACAAGTAGCAGTCGAGCGCGGGAGCTTGGTGGTCCAGCAGGAGATGAACGCCGCGATCCGCCGCGGCCCTCGATGATCCGAGGTCCGGGATATATCCTAGGACCGGCAGGCCAAGCCTGCGGGTGGTCTCCTCAGGTCCCTGGATCGTGCTGTCTGCGTATTCCACCAGAAAAGCAACGCAACCGGCAAGCAACAGCCCGGCCATTGCCCCGATCAGGGCGTTCCTCAACGGGCGTGGGCGGACCGGTCGAACAGGCTCTCTTGCCGCCTCGACTTGCACGACATTGGGCGTGTTCCTCAGCCTGGCCAGTCGGACCGACTCGTAGTTGCCAAGCAGATTCGCGTAGATCTGCTGGTAGAGAGCAAGCGTGGCCTGGAGTTGATCGGAGTGTGCCACGGCGCCGCCTGGCGCGCCTGCGGGGACCGACAAGCTGACTTGGACTTCCTGATACAGCGCCAGGAGAGCCTGGACCTCGGCCAACCGGTCTCGCGTGATCGCCATCTCGCTGCGCTGATCGACGCTGGGGGTCGGCCTAGAGCTGTAGAACCCAGGAACCAGTGGTTGAAAGTCCGCCTCCTCTTCGAGGTCAATGATCTCTCGCTGAAAGTTCTCGGCCTCCTGGCGCAGTGCTGCCAGTTGCTCTTCTACCTGTGCAAGTTGTTCTTGGATGGTCTCGTCGGAGGCCTGAGCCGCGTCTCTCTGCAGGCTGTCGATCTGGGCGCGGACTTGCGTGACTTGCGCGAGCAAGCTTTCCTCCAGCGACGCGAAGCGGCCCGCCAGCAAGCTCTCGTTCTCTTCGATGAATGTGCTCAGCAGCGTGTTGGCGATCAGGGCCGCCGATGAGGCGTCGTCCGCTTCAACGATAACGTCGATGAGCTGTGTGTTCTCAACCAGTCTGACCATGACTTGGTCCGGAAGGACGGGATATCCCAGCTCCTCGCCGGTCTTGTCCAGCACGTCGCTCGTTTGGAGAAGCCAAGCATACGTGTCGGCCAGCTGACTGTCACTCATGTAGCCTAGGTCCAGCAGTGGTCCTTCCGGAGCCCTCATGACCAAGACCCTGGTTGTGGCCTGATAGACCGGGGCCTGGAAATGGCTCATGAGGGAAGCTGCCACAGCCCCGATTCCGCACCCCAGTAGGAGAACCCACCACCAACGCCTCAACAAACCCACGTATGATTGAGGATCCATGCATCACCTCCACCGTCGAGTGAAAGCTTCCCCGCCGCAGGCGTTGGGGTGCTCTTACGATGGGCCCGAAGTGGCCAGGGATCGGCGAACGGAACGCACCACGAGATCGAGCCGCTCCCGAGTCATCGTGGGCAGAGAGGCAACGTGACCTCTCTTGCCGCCATGTTCTCGGCTTGAGTCAACGGACCAGCCGCCGGCGCCTGGTCCCAGTAGAACGTGCATCGGCGCAGCGGTGCAAGATGGATACACGGCTGAATCGGAGAGGCCTTCATACCGCCTACAGAACGCTCGCGACCAGAACCCCGGGGCAGCCGAACGGATACAAGGTGGCATGCAGAGGTCCCGCGCTAGCGGCCCAACGGAACGGTGAACTCGGGCCCGCCGACCTCCAGCCCTTCACGGTTCAGGTCGGGGAGCGACCGCGGGCGTTCGTCTTTCCCTTCCAGCCGCGCCAATAGCACCTGCAATGGTGGATCTCCAAACCGGGCTTGCGATCGTTCTCAAACAGCAGAATGCGCAGGGCGGTCACCCGCCTCCCCTATCGAGGCCGTCCTCTCGCAGGAGAGACACCAGGTTGGCACGGTACTGTGTGTCCGGCATACCCACCAACTGCTTCTGGAAAGTCCCCCTGTCGACATAGCCCATCCGGAACGCGATCTCCTCAGGGCAGGAGATCATGAGCCCTTGACGCTCTTCAACGGCCTGTATGAAATTCGCGGCCTGGAGAAGTGATTCGGGCGTTCCTGCATCAAGCCAGGCGACGCCACGCCCAAGCACATCGACGCGCAACTCGCCGCGATCGAGGTATATGCGTTGGATATCCGTGATTTCAAGCTCCCCGCGGGCCGAGGGATTGAGAGTTGCTGCGAAGTCAGACACCTTGCCGTCAAAGAAGTACAGACCAGGAATGGCATAGTTCGAGCGTGGATTCTGCGGCTTCTCCTCGATGCTGACAATCCGACCCTGCGAATCGACCTCAACAACACCGTAGCGTTTCGGATCTCGCACAGGATAGGCGAATATCAGCGCGCCCTCCTCCAGGGCGGCGGCCCTCCTGACAGTATCCCCAAGGCCTTGTCCGAAGAACACATTGTCGCCGAGGATGAGGCAGACAGGCTCGCGCTTAACGAATTCGCGGCCCAGGATGAATGCCTCTGGGAGGCCCCGTGGTTCGGCCTGTTCCGTGTAGGACAGTCGCAGGCCCCACTGGGACCCGTCCCCCAGGAGACGATGGAAGGCAGGTAGGTCCTCGCGCGTGCTGATCACGAGGATCTCACGAATGCCCGCCAGCATCAGGATCGACAATGGGTAATAGATCATCGGCTTGTCGTACAGGGGCAGGAGTTGCTTGCTTACAGCGAGGGTGAGAGGCTGAAGCCGCGACCCTCGCCCACCAGCGAGAATAATGCCCCTCATGCCGACGCTCCCCGATCAACATAGTTCTGAGCCAGCCACTCCTGGTAGACCGGCTGCCCACGCACACTGGCCGCCCACTCCGGATTCGCCAGGTACCATTGCACGGTCTTGGTGAGCCCTGAGCGAAGTGTTTCCCGGAACGTCCAGCCAAGCTCGCGTTGGATCTTCCCGACATCCATCGCATAGCGCCGATCATGGCCCGGACGATCGCCCACGAACTGCATCAGCTTCGCATGCGGCACATAGGCTGCGCCCGGCAGCAGCTCATCCAGGATGCTGCACAACAACCGCACCAGTTCGAGGTTGGTCTGGCCAGTACCACCACCCACGTTGTACGTTTCACCAGGAAGCCCTCTATCGAGAACGGCTTGGATCGCTGCACAGTGATCTTCGACGTAGAGCCAGTCCCGCACATTCCTGCCATCACCGTAGATCGGCAGCGACCTGCCCTCGAGGGCAGCGAGGATCATGAATGGGATTAGCTTCTCAGGGTGCTGCCGCGGCCCGTAGTTGTTGGAGCAGTTGCAGATGGTGACAGGCAGCCCGTAGGTATGGCCATAGGCCCTGACGATGTGGTCGCTCGCCGCTTTGGTGGCGGCGTAAGGCGAGTTCGGAGCATAAGGTGTCGTCTCCGAGAACGGAGGATCATCTGGGCCGAGATCGCCAAACACCTCGTCGGTCGAGACATGATGGAACCGGACCTTCTCAACGGGCAGGATCTTGTCGGTGAGCCAGGCATTCCGGGCTGCCTCCAGCAGGATGGCCGTCCCCACCACGTTCGTCTGAACAAAAGCCATCGGCCCCCAAATGGAGCGGTCAACGTGCGATTCGGCCGCGAAATGCACGATGGTATCGATCTCCCACCGATGAAGAAGGTCATCCACGAGCTTCCGATTCGTGATGTCACCATGCACGAATGTATGTCGGCCTGGATCAGGCAGATCCCTCAAGTTGGCGAGGTTGCCCGCGTAGGTCAGGGCGTCCAGATCGACCACGCGGGCGGAGGTACCGGCCAGCAGGTGCCGGATGAAGCAAGAGCCAATGAAACCTGCTCCCCCGGTGACTAGGACGGTGTCCAATCTGCGTACCTCCGTGGGTTGCGTGCCATCCGCCTTTGACCGGCTTGTCCATTCAGGGTCCCGCCGCGCTCGAGGGTCGTCACCCGACTTCCTGGGCAAGAGCACTGACTGCCCACAATCGAGTGACGGTCAAGTGACACCCACCTTGGGATCACCCCATGCCAAGGACGGCTCCCGAGCTGCTCCCGCGCTGGAGGAACCACCAATTGCGCCCCTGCCACTCCCCGCAGGATGGAGGACCCGCAAATCGCCTTGCCGTTGAGCCAGGACCTTCCCGCCGCAATAGCGGCGGCTATTCCTATTGGCAAGGGGACCTCACGCGGCCAGGGATTGGCGGACGGAACGTACCACAAGATCGAGTTGATCCATGGTCATTGTCGGGAAGAGGGGCAACGTCACCTCTCTTTGTGCCACTTCCTCGGTCATAGGCAGCGGACCGGTTGCTGGCGCATGGTTCTGGTAGAACGTGAACCGGTGCACCGGCGGGTAGTGAAGACTCGTCTGGACCTGGGAGGCCTTCATGTCGTCGACAAAACGCGCGCGGTCACAACCCCGGGGCAGCAGTATGGGCATCAGGTGGCAAGTGGAGGTCCCACGCGGGCAGCTGAACGGAAGCGTGACCTCAGGCGCCTCGACCTGCAGCCGTGCACGGTAGAGGGCGGTGAGCGACCGCCGGCGTTCGTTGTTTCCCTCGAGCCGGGCCAACTGCACCTGCCCGATGGCTGAACGAAGCTCGTCCAGTCGGTAGTTGTATCCAAGATCGAGGACATCGTAGCTCGCGGCGTGGCCCTGATGACGGTCCCACGTCAGGCTGGTCATGGCGTGAGAACGCAACAGGCGCATGCGGTCGGCGAGGTCCGCCCGGGAGGTGGTCAACATGCCGCCCTCTCCCGTGGTCATATTCTTGTTTGAGAAGAAGCTGAACACCCCGATGTCTCCCCACAACCCAAGGGAACGACCGTCGAGGCGACCGCCAGGTGCATGGCTGGCATCCTCGATCACCACCAGTCTGTGTGCCCGGGCGATCTCCATGATCCGAGGCATGTCACAGGCATACCCGCCGTAGTGAACTACGATCACTGCCTTCGTACGGCCAGTGATGCGTGTTTCGACCGATGATGGGGAAAGGTCCAGGTCGTCCTCGCTCTCGACGTCCGCAAACACCGGCGTCGCTCCGACGTACAGGCACGCCGCCGCGGTGGCGACAAACGTGAGAGATGGCAGGATGACCTCGTCGCCTTGCCCAATCCCCGCCGCCCGGCACGCGAGGTGCAGCCCCGCCGTGGCGTTGCAGACGGCAATCGCGTGAGGGGCCTTGATCAATGCAGCGAAAGCCTCCTCGAAGGCTTCGGTCACCGAACCCATGGTCAGCCAGCGGGACCGCAGCACGTCGAGGGCGGCGGTCTCCTCCTGCGTTCCGCTGTCAATGTCCGAGAGGGGGACAAGCCACTGCATGAGGTTGCTCCTCGAGCAGGAATTCCGTTCGCATTTGATCGAAATCTCGGATTGCCTGCTCGTAGTCGTCCGCCCGACCGAGGTCCTGCCAGTATCCTTCAAAGGGGAAGCCGACAACCGTCTTCCCTTCCCGGAGAAGGATCTGAACTAGGTCGGGGAAGTCCAGGTATTGACCTCGCGGGATGTAGGCCAGCACCTCCGGCTCGAAGACATAGATGCCCATGCTGGCCAGGTACTCCAGCGAGGGCTTCTCCTGGTACCCGATCACCTCATGGTTGCCGTCGCAGTGGATGACCCCTAGATCGATATGGACCGTCCGGCGATGCATGGCGATGGTCGCGATGGCCTTCTGCGCCTTGTGGAAGCTCACCAAATCGGCGAGATGAAGCGTCGTCAGGACATCGCCGTTTGCCACCAGGAAGGTCTCTCGCAGCCCATCGACCAGAGCCAACGGACCAGCCGTCCCCAGGGGGACGTCTTCGATGCTGTAGCGAATTGGGATCCCGAACCGAGCGCCGTCCTGGAAGAACGCATGCAGCAGCTGCGCCAGATGCCCCACGGTGAGCACCACCTCATCGATGCCGGCGCATTTCATTTGGCGGAGCAGGATCTCCAGGATCGGCATGTCGCCAATGGGCATCAGAGGCTTAGGGAGGATCTTGGTGTACGGGGCAAGGCGGGAACCCTTCCCGCCCGCAAGAACAACCGCCTTCATCCCATTCTCCTAGAACGCGAACTCACCCACCCGGTACTCTTCGAGATGGTCTGCCACCCAGCGCACAGTCTGGTACAGGCCATCCTCGAGCTCTACGTTAGGCTGCCAGGCGAGGCGTTCGAAGGCCAGTCGGTTGTCAGAAACCAGCCTCAGGACCTCGGATTTCTCCGGTCGCTGCCGCGTGGGGTCGACCACGATCTTGACCGGCCGGCCGATCATGCCGATGATCTTCTGGGCAAGCTCACCGACGGCGATGTAGGTGCCCGTCCCCAGGTTGAAGGTCATCCCCTCGACTCCCTCCGCCTGGGCACCACATTCGAGGCCCCTGACGGTATCAGATACGAAGGTGAAATCGCGAGAGGGATCGAGGCGCCCCAGCCGCACGGTCCCCTGCGCAAGGGCCTGGGTGATGATCGTGGGGATAACCGCCCGGGCGCTTTGCCGGGGGCCGTAGGTGTTGAAAGGCCGGATCGTGACCACAGGGAGGCCGAAGGCGCAGGTGAAGCTTTCCGCCAGCTTGTCCGCGCCTATCTTGGTCGCCGCATAGGGAGACTGACCTTGCAGGGCATGGTTCTCCGAGATCGGCACCTCGCGGGCGGTGCCGTAGACCTCACTGCTCGAGACATGGACCAATCGGCCGATGCCCTGTTCTTTGCATGCCAGCAGGACGTTTAACGTGCCGAGCACGTTCGTCTCCACCACTTCCACAGGGTGTCGGTACGAGTAGGGGATCGAGATCGAAGCGCCCAGGTGGAACACGATCTCCATACCCTCGACCGCGCGGCTGACCGCGCCCGCATCGCGCAAGTCACCACTCTCGATTGTGAGAAGAGCAAGCTCCTCGCTGGTCAACATCCGAAGGAGGCCGATATCTCCTCGGGAGGTATACCGCACGAACGCTCGGACGGCTGCGCCCTGGTGCACAAGACGCTGCACCAAATGGCTGCCGATGAAACCCCCTGCACCCGTCACAAGGACGGCCCTTCCCTCCCAAGACCTGTTCATCGCATGGCCAAAGCAGTCATTCTCACGGATTTGACAGAGGCGGCAATTCCTTGTGGCACTCAGTCACCTCCGGGTGGTCCCCCCCGCCGTCCCGCGATCCGAGAAAGGTCCGCAAGTCATGAGTGCTCGTCCGACACGCAGGGATGTTCTTCACAGCAAGCAGGCCATCCAGTTCCTTCAGCCATGCCGCGACTCCGCTTGGATCCAGCTGCGGAAATCCGTCACGCTTTGCCGCCTCCGACCCGCGCCTCCTCTTGACCTCGGGGCCTTGGCCGCGCACCATGAGGCTTTCGCCCACATCCGGAAAGCGCACTACCCGCGCCCGGCCGGAGACAAGGCGCGAGAGCTGGGACTCGAGGCGCGTCCCCTCCACGACCCCTCCATCGGCCACCAGCACCAGGCCGATATCGTGTCTCGCGACAAGGGTCGGAATATCGCTCCCCCTCCCAATCACATCGCACTCACAGATACGCATCCCCTGCTTGCGAGGATCCTCGTCCACCATGCCGACGATCGAGAACAGGCCAGCCAGGTCGCGTCGTCTCAGCAGGCAAGCCGCGCACCGGCCGGTCTCCCCGGCCCCGACAATCAATACTCGTTCGCCCAGTCCCGCCAACGGACGCCGCCATTGAAGCCAGCGGCTGGCCAGGCCCGTCAAGATCCGTGTGCGGTATCGGACCCCCAGGAACCCTACGAAGGCGAACAATCCGGCCATGAATAGCATCGCGGGCGGAGGAAACGGGACGGGCGTCAGGTAGCCGAAGCCGATCAGCCCTGCCGTGGCCAGGGCGGAGGCAATGGCAAGACCCCATGCATCAGAGACCCTGGCATGTGACCAGGCCACGCGATGCAGCCCCATCGCCGCGTTGATGAGACCAAAGAGC
>Ga0315294_10010490_pt1 | contig 10164 bp, 16 predicted proteins | sample YL17G13_40_MG_FD_203626 | JGI IMG/M metagenome (GOLD analysis project Ga0315294, IMG submission 203626) | Sediment microbial communities from Yellowstone Lake, YNP, Wyoming, USA - YL17G13_40 | ecosystem: Environmental > Aquatic > Freshwater > Lake > Sediment | place: USA: Wyoming | collected...
TGGTCAGAAGGTTGATCCCGGTTCCGCCGGACCCCACGACGATTGCGCCTTCAGCCGTACGGGCCGCGTCGCTCTTCATCTTCAGGACCTGTACGGGAGACTTCCAGCGGTAGCCAGCGATGGCCGCGTCGAGCTGGGCCTTGTTGATGGCATCGGCCGCGTCGGTACCATTGGCCAGGCCGACGACCTTTCCGGTCGTGCTCAGCTGGATGTTGCCAGCCGATTCGGCCCCGGCTCCCAGGACGAGCGAGTAGAGCTTCGCGCCGTCGCTCGCTCCCTGCTCCTCCTGGAACCCATCAGTGGTGTTCAGGAAAATGAATTTTTTGATTGCCATAGAGTAGCCTCCTTTGGGAAATAGGGGAAACGAATCGAGTTTGGTTAGCTACTGGGAGGAGCTGCAGAAACTTAGGTACGTCTACGGCGTTATCGGCATAAATTTTAACGTCCCAGTAGCATCGTCGTATGCATACAATGATAAGTCAATCCGGTGTTTCTGGGAAATAATTATCCGAACTCGTTCCAATTCCGAAGTGGTTTCAGACTCTTCTCGACCCAGTTGTTTGATCGTATTTTTCTTTTCTTCTTGGAGCTGCAGCATCTTGGTATCGAAAAGATTGATTTTGAGCGTTCTCTCCATCGTAATCCGCGCCCGCCGCTCATCGAGCATAGCCAGACGAAATACAGATTCGGGATCCGCGATGGCCTCTGGAGGTAGCCCGGTGGCTTCTTGCTGCTGAGCAGGTACCTGTTCGGCCTCCGGAGCCTTGGGAGCAGCGGGCGTCAGTTCAGATGACATGGCCGTTCGAAGATTTTGAGTTGCTTCAGTGATAGGGGTCTGGGGCTGGGGCTGGGGCTGGGGCTGTTCATCTGCCATATGAGTCTCCTTTTGGTTATGAACTCGATTCTTTCTTTTGGCCATGGTGGGCTCCTAGGTAAACAACTTGGTCATGACACCGTCCGGTTTCACGTAGAACCGAGTAGGTGCCGTTGCCACCCCCACGACCTGAGCAAGCCGTCCGGTTGCACTCCGGGTCGGCAATGAGGCTGCTTTGGCGTTGGGTCCGAGCCAGTACTGCTTGCCCGCGGTGAGCCCGGCAAAGACGTCTGGGGTCTCTCCTATCCATTGAACCAGGCATTCTTCTGATGACACCTTGAAGATGACTACGCCAACCGCAGGCATTGCCAGAGGCGAGTCTGGGTTGGCCCTCCGAACTTGATCCCGCCCCAGAACCGGAACCCCAGAAACATACACGAAATCGCCGACTTCTTCTGATGCTGTACATCCTGCTGGCCGAACATCCTTCCCGCTGAATCCGAAGCTCGCGTTGAGGGCCAAGTCGCTTCTCCTTCGAGATCGGCTAAGTCTTTGTCCAAAAGACTATTTTGGTTTTATCTCAGATGACGTGGCAATTGTAGGCTGTTTACCACGTAAAAAAAAGAGCGAAGTGTAAAGGTTTGTTTGAAAGATTGAATCAGGCGAGCTCGGGCGGCCAATCCCATTCGGGGTATTCAGCACGTAGTTTCTTCGAATAGTCCTTTAGGCCTCGTGCTTTTGATATCCATTCGCGCCTTGCCACAGGAGCCACTAGCTCACGAAGGGCTCGAGTAGTTTCTACTCCGCCGACCCCCAGCCCAGCGCCGAGTAACGCACCGAGCAAAGGGTTCGTCGATCGATCGGTCAGACTGAACTGTGGGAGAAGAAGCGCGCCGAGCGCAGCTCCTCCGAGACCTCCAAGAACCGGAGGGGTCCAACCAGCGGTCTTGGTCGCTTCGTTCCAAGCGGCTTCAACTCCAAGCTTGAAAAAGTGCTCGAGCATCACATCCCCTGTTGCATCTGATCTTGCTCGGACATAACCGGCTGCGACGCTTGAAGCTGCTGGAGCTGGGAGATCAACTGCGGATTCGAGCCCCTCATCATCATGTAGGGGGCAGCGGCCGAAGCAATAGCTGGTGTAAGGCCCATCAGCTGATTGTACCAAGGCTCCTTCTTTTTCCCTCGACCCAGGTAGTGCCCAGCGACACCACCGCCGACACCGAGCCCACCACCGAGCGCGAGAGCTTTGGCAATTTCTTCTTTGGGGAGCGCTTTGACGGCTTCACCAAGACCAGGGACTGTGTGACCCAGGGTCTTGGCGATCCCGCGGCTCTCAGCAATCCTCTTGAGCGCTGGACTGAGCCCGGCGCGCGCACCAAGAGACAAGCCAGCACCAGTTGCAGCGCCTTCCTGCCCACCAAGCAGATACCCACCCCCTGTGGCCAGAGCAGTGGGCGCGGCCCAGGAGAGCCACGGATTGACAGCACCCTGGCCAGCGATTTCTCCCATCTGTTTCCCATAACCCTTTTCGAGCTCTTGCATGCGCTCGGTATAGGCTGCGGGTTCTTTGATCTGCCGAGCTTGTTGCATCTGCCGAGCAACTTCCGCATCAGTCATGGCCGGAGCGACGGCAGGTTCTAGGGCAGATGCTGGGGCAGGTGCCGGGGCAGATGCTGGGGCAGATGCTGGGGCTGCCTCAGCAGGAGCAGCAGATGCCGGGGCCTTGGTTTTCTGCGGTTTCGCAGGAGCCAGAGCAGCGGATTCTCGAGTCGGTACGAACCCACCCCTAACGGTCGTTGCCGGAGCGAGGCTTGGCATGGCTGCTATTTGCTCCGGAGTCGCTTGACTTCTGTAAGTCGGAGCTGATCGCTGTGGAGCAGGGGTGGGCCGAGGAGCAACTGATTCTGGCCAGCGACCCTTTTCGGCCTGGGTAGCACGAGCAGCTTCTTCTTCAGCTGTAGGGGCTTGAAGCTTCTTTTTGGCTTTCGCCGGAGCCGGAGCGGCCGGAGCGGCCGGAGCGGCCGGAGCGGGAGTTGGCGCTGCTGGCGCCAATGCCGGAGCGGGAGTTGGCGCTGCTGGCGCCAATGCCGGAGCGGGAGTTGGCGCTGCTGGCGCCAATGCCGGAGCAGGAGCGACCGGAGCTGGGAAGTCTGGACGACGCGGTCCTACTTGCATAGCTGGGCCCTGCATCTCGGCTGGGCGAGCGACTTCTGCTGGGAAGTCTGGACGACGCGGTCCTACTTGCATGGCTGGCCCATACTGCTCCGCTGGATGAGCCGGGCTCAGCCTGGGTCCTACAACCTGGACAGGAGCCTCACCAGGGATTGTAGCTGGGAAGTCTGGACGACGCGGTCCTACTTGCATGGCTGGGCCATACGGCTCAACAGGTTGTACGCGGACTCCTCTTGGAATGTTTGGACGTCGCGGGCCAATCAATTGTTGTGGGCCATACGGCTCAACAGGTTGTACGCGGACTCCTCTTGGAATGTTTGGACGCCGCGGGCCAATCAATTGTTGTGGGCCATACTGCTCAACTGATTGCAAGGCTGGGCGCTCAATACTTCGAACAACTCGGCCTGGTACTGCTTTGGCGCTAGTCAAGCTGCCTCTGAGAAACTCCGGTATCATTTCGGGTGTCCGAAGCAGAGCTTCAATAACTGGGGGAGCGGCTACCTTCTCGAGACCCTGTTCCTCTTCCAGCGCTAACTGGTAGCCCATGTCCCGCGCCATTTTGAGCAGATCTTGTCGTTCCATGTTTTCCTCTACAGAAGAGATCGACCAATTGTCTTGGCCCGCCGGGTCAGAAGAGGCCCCCATTCAGGGGCAGTTGCCCCGAGCGCTGCGCCACCCAGCAATCCGTAGAGCGCGCCCCATCCACCGCGCCAGGTCCGTTCGAGATCGACCTGAGTCGCAGTCGGTGGAAGCAATCCCCCTAGGGCCCCTTTCACATCCTCAGGCGCGACCGTCCCGCGACCAAGCAGGATTCCAGCCGGGGCTCCAATGAGAGCTCCAAGACCTAACGCAGGGAGGACCCTGCGCGTCAATGGACTCTCGAGAATGGGTTGCGGATCCAACAGGCCGGAGGTCTTCTGGAGCTCTTCCTCCATGGCCAACCGGCGTCCCAGGGCGTAGCAAAGTTTGACCATCATGGTCATATAATAGGACGTCCAAGGTAAAGAAAAAAGAAGCTTTATTAGGAACGTAAATGCTGAGGGCCCCTCTCGGGGCCCAAAGGGGCGCATCCAGGACTCACACAATCGTGTGAGGTGGCCTCCTCTTTCGGTCAAGATCGATTGTGTGAGCTTCTTTAGCTGTAAATTTTCTCAGCCAACAAACCCTCGACCGAGGTACAAACCACCACCTCTGATGTCACTCTATTTGGAACTTCTGTTTTCATGGAAAAAGGCAAAGCTGACTACTCAGACTTGTCTCCTTTCATGAAAAAAGGCAGGGCCGATACTGCTCGATCGGCCCTGCCTTTTTTGGTACTGCAGAGGCTAGAACTCGAAGCACTCACCGAGATCGGTGAGGATCCTTGTCACGAACCGCAGGAACGATTTCGCGACGTTCACGACCCATCCGAGCGCTCCGGAGCAGGTCGCCAGGGCCCAGACCACTAGGTTCTTGGCAGAGGAGAGGATTCGCCTCAGGAATCCCTTGTTTCTCCAGGCGGGGGACGGGGTGGTCTTTATCAACCCCTCCAACTCCTCGTACTCCTTCCGCGCCTCAGGGTCTTCGGCGAGGTCGATCCCTCTCGAAAGTCGCTTCAAGCGAGCCATCGCTTCATTTCGCTGCTTATCAGCATCCAACAGCTCCTCTTTGCTGAACGTTGTTCCATCCTTCTTTTCTGTGGGCATGGTTTCTCCGCGCTCTCCGCATCACCCCCGGGCCGAAAGGGTAGATGCAGGTAAGGTTTTACTACCTGGCCCGTATCTGAATATTTTTTAGGTATATTTGGCGGGTTGGTTCTCTATACACTTATACCCGAATTTGGGGTCTGTTTTAGAGTCTCAAACGTCGCAGAGGTCAGGGTCGTTCTTGAGCTCTTGGATGATCTCGGAGAACCGATTCTTGTTGTCCTCTTCGCCGGTCAGGATGGAGCGGGCTTCCCGAATCACCGGGAGTACACCCATCTTGCGCAGAGCATAGGCCTTACGCTCGGCCTTCCAGAGCCAGAAAGAATCGTCAGATTTATAGCAGGAAATATTGGGGTGAAAGTTGTCCAGAAAAGTCTGGTTCTCCCGAAAATTGACGAGGGGCTCACCCTCGATAGCTCGGATGATCTCGGAGAGCGCTTTGACAAACTTGAGGTGCGAGCCTAGCTTCTTGGGATCCGAGGCCGGGTCGTTCTCAGTCTTCCCTTCGGCAAGATAGACTAAACAGCGCTTCCGTTCTTCGACGATCTGCTTGTAAGCAAAGAGCTCGGCCAAAAGTGACAGAACTTCAACCCGCATAGGAGGAGGGAAATCACTTTCTTCCTGGACTTGACCAAGAGCGATTCGAACCCGATCGACCACCAAGCTAATCCGGTCGTAGTGCTTCAGCCAGTTTCTAGCGGTATCAGCTCGAGCTTTATGCCGCGAAACAAAGTCTTCGGGCTTATCGTCCATGCATTTCCCCTAGCACTTTGGATCTAAAAAATGGGCAGCACCGCGGCGTGTCGCGACTCTGCCCAAGGGTCAGGCGTGGCGCACTGACGCCTACGTCTAATTATCTATGTGGATTTGAAGAAAAAAGCAAGTTTGAAAAAACGAGGGGCCCCGGCTCAAGGCAATGAACCGGGGCCCAATGTTCCCTTCCACTTCTCTACTCTAGAAGAGCTGACAACCCATCAGCAAGAGCCATTGTCATACAGAAAATTGGATTCGTCAAGCTTGTGGAACATCCGGATGTTGAAAGGCGATATCAACAAGATTCTTTTTTCTGTGCCCTTTTGACAGCTCGTCCATGAACGAATTCACCCCACTGACAAATGGAGAGATCCAAGTAAGATCCTCCTGTGCGCGAACGTAGAGCACACAAGCGAGCATCCCCCCTAGATTGTAAAACAAGTCCGGTCGGTTGGACAGTTCTTGCGAAGCCAATTCCGAAAACTGTTCAATGAACTGACTCATTGTTCGGAAGCATTTGATCCCAAGGATTGGGTCTTGCATTCTTTCGTACCGCATTCGAACATCTCCCCTATCAGCTGGAACAATAGTTCGCGGGTGTCAATGGGAAAGCCAGAAGCATGAGGGTGGCCACCGCCACCAAATGTCTTGGCGACCACTTCGATATCTGGTCCGTCATCCCGGGAGCGGAGTGAGATGATGTTGGCCCCTGGCAGAATAGCCGCCGCATAGTCCGCCTGCGGGTATTCCTGAAGAATTCGATCGCAAACATTGCTCACTGATCCGTCACTGCTGAGGATGAACAAGGCAACTTTCTTTCCTTGAAAGTCAGTGATCTCTGCGACAGCTTTCTTTTTGATGATCGACAGAATCACGTCCTCTTCTTTGTGCTGCATGGCAGCGATCACATCCTTGTGCTCGGATAGCACGTCAGTTGGTAGCGTTGCCAGGCAGCGATTGATGAACGAATCCCGGCGAAAGAAACGAAATAAAGCCTCGAGGTCCTTCGCTCTTGGAAAGAGAGGGTCCCCAGCAACACGACGATCCCAAAGATCGATCAAGTGAATCAGATTACCCACACCATCGCTGCGGCACAAGAAGTTGTTCTCCACGAGCCAATCATAGTAAATCTGAGCCCCACAAACGTCCATTCGGTGATTGACCCATTCGTATTGCTTCAAGGACAAAGACGACTTGTGGTGGTCGAATAGCCGTATTCGCATTCTTTTGGACTCGTTGGCCCAGTTGAGTAGGTACCCTATTCTCTCCCGACCTACTTCGCTCGGAGAAATGTCCGTGATGAGCAGCGTACCGGGTTTGTCTGGAGACTCTTCAGGGCAGTCTTTCAAAATTCGGAGTAGCACGTCGTCGATGGCGTCATAGTTGACGTATTCGACCTTGGCTTCATGCCCAAAGGCCATTTTATGAAGCATGGAGCATGCTATACCATCTAGATCCGTATGAGTTACGAGGAGCATGTTGAATCCTTTCTAGGTTAGATTGCTTAAGTCTAACTGCTCGGCAATAAACTTCAAGTCACTCTTCAGATCGTCAATATGGATCGAAATCCAATCGATATCATCATCCGCGGCTTGACAGTGTTGGCACAGTAGCGAGATATTTGTCGCTAAGATGCCCACATGCCCACAACCAACGCAAATGTAAAAAACCAGATGACCGCCCTCATCGAGCTTCAACTTCAGCATGGAATTCTCCTGGAATAAAAAGAAGCCGGCTTGATATTTATCCAAAGGTGGGGGGATACCTTCAGGAAAAATATCGAAGCCGGCTATAGTTTGAATCAGTTCAGTCTACAGTTTGCCGGGAATCGATTTCAGCGATGTCCTGAAGTCGGTCATTGACCGCTTCAGTTTGGAGTTGGCCTGTCGAATCTGTTCGTCGGTCGTGTTCTCGTTGCCCAGCAGATCCCGAAGACCGTTGAACCGGGTCATGAAGATCGCGTGTTCCTGAGAGCAATTGTCCAGGGCCATCTTCAAGAAATCGCGATGCACCGGACTGGTCGGGGTCTCGGTCTCATCCACGGTCAGAGTCTGGTCTTCCGTCATTTTCACTGCTTCGAGTGCGTTCATTCTCTTTCTCCTCTTTGTTGTAGGCTACGGCTAGGATTGCATAACCGGCAATGTCTCGCCACGGATCTTCGCTGAAAGCATCTTTGTCGGTTGCGATGCGAAATAGCTTGTCCAGGATGCGGGTCACTGCCAACAGATCGCGATACTGTGCTACTGAAGCCCCATCGGGGAAAAGAATCTGCAGAATCATCTGGGACTTGGCAAACGACTCTCCGTAAGCTATGTTCTTCTCTTCGATCAGAGCCCCGACTTCCCGTGCTGTTTCGATCAAAAGTCCTCGTTTCATGATTGCCAAAACGTATATCCAAAAGAGCCTTGAGTCAAGTCAAAATTAAGTTCAAGTTTGTACTTTATCGTTTCGATTCTCAATCAGCATCCGGTCCTGGTAGATCGCATCAGGTAGCACCCCAGAGAGCATTCCTGACAGAGCTTTAGACTCTTCGACGTTCAGAATGATCTGTCCTCGACCACAAGAAATGATCACAAATACTCGAGGAGGTCGAAGGGTCTGTTTATGGGTGTCCAGGTCCTCGAAGATCAGATGCGCTAACTCAACATGAACCGATACTTCTTTTCCTCGTCCAATTTTTCCAACCGTTTTGGCTTCGGACGAAATTGTCCGAATCGGTTCGCGCCCCAAAAATTTTTGGTTAGAATTCGTGTTCTGAGAATATGCACCGGAAGGCTTGTTCATCTTTTGCTCCTGAATTGGCATCTTTACCGAAGATTCATTATGAATCACGGTGGGCTGCTCCTGGACGGGAAGTAGCTGATTAGAAATTTGTCTAGTCGGGGCCAAAGGGTCAATAGTCGCCATCTCGATTTTACGTTTTTGCGAAAAGAATCGCGACAATGATAAGAAAGAGGGCAAGTAATACTCCTATAGTGATAGTTCCAGCAATAAGCATCGTACCTCTCCTTTGTTTACCGTGACAAGTGGATTCGAGTTGAAATCGATGGGATGGTTAGATGTTGCCAGACTCATCATCGACCTGAGAAATGGGCTCATCGATGGAAGCGCTGAGAACCAACTTGGCGATCTTTTCACGCTTCACTTTCTTCTCCATGACAAAACAGGAAGTAGGCGCCTCATGGATGGAATAGAATTGAAGTTTGATCAAATTTACCGTTGGGAAATGCTCTTCCACCTTCTTGGAAAAGTTTTGAAAAATCTGCTTCTCTTTTTCTTCATCAATCGAGGAATCTGAAATTAGTGTTTTCTCGGATACTAAAGTTTTTTTGGAAAACTCCCATCGTACGACCCCCAGGATTTCTTGGGCGAGCTTCATGATCGCTACTGATTCTTTCGCATTGACTGGCTGGAACGTACACTGCTTTTGAAAGTAAACTCTCATTTCTTCTGGTCCTCAAGACTTAAGTTTCGACTGACTTCAAGCAGTACTTGGTCAATTTCAGATTCGTCGGTCTCTTTGGTCTTTTCACTATGGAGCAGGTGAGCGAATAGTCTTGATCCCTCAATTGGTTCTAGAATTTCTGGCTCTAGAATCTCGGGTTCCGGAGATTCAGAGTCCTCCCGACTTGGTTCAAAGACTGGGAGAATGCTTCCCACGGTCATATGCTTGGACCATATCGCGAAAGCCTCTTCAAAAAAATCATCGAGGATCTCGTCCATGATCTTGAATGGGCAGATACTTTGGATCGCATTCAAAATTGCGACAGCACAAGAGCTCCCTACCCGCACTAATGGGATTCCTTCACTCCTGGGCTGTCGCAGTATCTCAGCAAGTATTCGGGAGAATCGTATCTCGAGCTCTCTTCGAAGAGCGATTTCTGCCGGAGTCACCGTGTTCTGTCGAACGATGGTCATTTTCTGGCCCCACCCATAGTGTAGTTTACTTGGTAAAACCCCACCAGATCCCCTGTGCGCTTTTTCTTCTTTTCCCGGTTTGGCCCGTTCAAAGATAGAGGGGTCCTAAGGTCCTGGATCATTCCAGGATGATCTCAAGAAAGCCGCGTCTCATCTGGTAGGAAGTCACGGTTGTCTAAACGTCCGTTACAGCGAAACTATTTTTACAGCGTTGGCAGATAACTTTCATGGGAGTAACCCTCGTGCTACTCTGAAATTAGAAGGGACCCTCATGAACTGGTCACAGCCCCCATGGAGTCCCTGGAAGAAATGGTTCGGCTGGAGTTGGGGTTGCTTCTCGTTTCTGAATCCGTACCACATGCATCGTATTCTGCAAGATCGACCACCCAGAAAAAAGCAAGACAAGGAAAAGCAGAACAAAGGCAAAGCTGTCCACGTTCAGTCTCCGAAAAATGAGAAATAAAAAGCTCGCGACCCTGCCAACCTGCTGCCTAGAGGTCGTCATGGACAATGGACAACCTGGACCATTCCAGATTGGCCTGGTGCATCAGTCTAGCCCACTTTTCACAGAGCCACGAGCAATCTTGCGCTACCGTGCGCCCATCTTCGAATTCAATGAAGGAGCACTGAACGGCTTCTTCAGATGCGGCAGAAGCATACCAAACTTCTCCCAGGGCATAGCGATCAACACGCTATCGTCACCGAAGGCAAATTCGTAAGCCGGATCGAGAAGCTCACCGAGGCTTGAGAACTGCCCGCCAAGCTTGGCGGTTGATGGCATTTCCGAATTAACCGTTGGTTTGGTAAATTCGAAATTTTCGC
>Ga0315294_10010491_pt1 | contig 10164 bp, 13 predicted proteins | sample YL17G13_40_MG_FD_203626 | JGI IMG/M metagenome (GOLD analysis project Ga0315294, IMG submission 203626) | Sediment microbial communities from Yellowstone Lake, YNP, Wyoming, USA - YL17G13_40 | ecosystem: Environmental > Aquatic > Freshwater > Lake > Sediment | place: USA: Wyoming | collected...
CAACTCATCCTGCGCTTGGGGTTGGCGCGGCACGGGCAGGGGAATTATCCGTTGCTGATCCGGCCACTGATGGTAGAGGCCCGCGAGCCGGGGCAGCACGAGATCGAGGAAATGTTTCGTTTTCGGAAGTAGGGAGGGCCAGTCCCCTCCCGCTATATCCAGATGGGCTCACAGGAGCAAAGGAGAACCAAATGAAAAAGAAGGGCACACGCGCGTTGTTGATCACCGTCGGCGGAGGGCTGATCGTCTTCCTGCTGGTGGCCTCGTTCCTGGCCGGGTTGCAGCGGACGAAGCCGGTGGTGGTGGCGGTGGTCCCGCTGCCGGCCGGGGCGCGACTGACGGCCAGTTCCGTCGAGGTGAAGCAGATCCACGTCTCGGCCATCCTCCCGAACGCGCTGTCGGACGCTGCGGACGCCGTGGGGCAGGTCATCACCGTCGCCCGCGTCCCCGGCGACCAGATCGCCGGGGACATGTTGGGCGACCAGGCGACGGTGGGGATCGCCGCGCAGTTGGAGGCCGGCCACCGGGCGGTGGCGATACACGTCAACCAGGCGTCCGGGCTGCTCGGCATCCTGCGGCCCGGCGACCGGGTGAGCGTGGTCGCCATCGTAGACCCCCAGTCCGCCAACACGGACAGCAACGTGTCGTCTCCCGACGAGACCGGCCAGGATGAGGGGTTGTACCCGCCGTCGCCTGCGGCTTACATCACCATTTCGGGCCTGCGGGTGCTGTTGGTTCCGCAGACCTTTCGCTACGAGGAAGCGATGCCGGAGGACGACAGTTCGGGGGGCTTTTCCCTGGCCCGCACGACGACACAGGCGGCGCAAGAGGGCGTCGTCCTGCTGGACGTGACCACCGCGTCGGTGGACGTAGCCGGGGGAGTGGAAATGTCGCCGGCGGCGCTCTTGCCGCTCCTGGACACCTACGCCAATCTCCACCTTTTGCTCGAGCCGACCACAGGCGACGAGGCGACGATCACGGTCGGGGCCGACCTGGGAAGCCTCTACCGGGCGATGGTGGGGTGGACCGCGCCGATCACCGACACGGCTACGTTGCCGGAGGCGACGGTCCCGATCACCGACACAGGGGGGCAACAGTGATGGAGGGGCCGATTCGCATCCTGCTCTCCGTCCCCGGCCAGCAGGCGCTAAACACGATCTACGGCCAGTTCATGGCCGACCCGCGCATCACCGTGTCGGCCCTGGCTACCACCCTGGACATGCTGGCGACGGCGCTCGCGCAAGAGCCGCCGGAGGTAGCGGTGGTGGACGTGGACTTATTATTGGACAAGGGGGAGCGGGGCATCCTGGATTTCTTCTCCTCCCGGTTTGGGGGCACGGTGGCGATCGTGCTGCTGCCGCAGGCGTGTGCGGGAATGGCCGGCGCGCTGCGGGGGCTGGATCGGGTGCGCGACGTGCTGGTCAAACCGATTTCCCCCGGCGCGATCGTCGACCGCTGCCACCAGGTGGGGCTGTCGGAGCGGGCAGCGCGGGCGGCGGCTCCTGCCACTGCTCACGCCGCCTCCGCCCTGGCGCAGACCACCGGCGCGGCGCGGGCCGTGGCAATGTCCGGCACGCGGGTGTTCGCCGTAGGCGGCGGCAAGGGAGGGTCGGGCAAGACGACGGTGGCGGTCAATTTTGCCGACCGCTTGCACCAGGTCGGCATCCGCACGCTCGTGATGGGTTTCGACACACCCGACGCGGTGGGGGTGCAGTTGGGCTTGCCGATGGCTCCCAACACGCTCAACTGGTATCGCCGGCCTTCGCGGGAAGGCTTTGCCGCGTCTCTCCAGCAGGCCAAGGATGGGTTGGACGTGGCGCTGAGTCCCAACGACAAGGTGGAAGCCAGCCGGATCGCCGCTCGCGGCCCTGACCAGGATGGCTCCATCGCCCGGCTGGTGGAGGCTGCGCGGACCCACCACCCGCCATACGCGGCCATCGTGATGGACCTGCCGCCCACCGAGAACGAGTGGAGCGTGCAACCGCTGCTGCGGGCCAACACGGTGCTCCTGATCTGTGAACCCGACGTCGCCAGCCAGGTCAACCTGGTCGCAACGGTGCGCCTCCTGACGGGCACGTTCGACCCGCGCTACCAGGTGCCCCGGGACGCCATCTTTGCAGTCCTGAACCGGGTGACGCAGGAGGACACGATGACGGCGATGCGCATGCAGGAGGCGGTGCGGTCGCAGCTCGAAGGATGGGCGCCGCCGTTCGTGGCGACCATCCCCGCCGACCCCGGCGTCCGCGCCTGCCAGGTGGATTTCGTGCCGCCTGTCACCCGACGTCAGGAATTTGCCGCCGGCATAGACCGGATCGTAGATTTCTTCTACAGCGACCTGTTGGGCAAATCGGCGGCGAAAGCGGTCGGTGGTAAGCGCCGGACCATTCTCGGCGTCCAGGTCAAGCTGACGTAGGGAGGGCGGCGATGGGTTTAGGACACTATACTGGAGGAGCGACCCAGGCCGTGACCGTCGCGCCGGACGTGGCTTCCGACGTGGCGACGGCCGTGGTGGCGCACATCAACGCCGAATTCACCCCGGTCCAGGTGCTGGATCCCGATCCGGCTACCCTGACCGCGATCCAGGAGCGCATCCGGCACTGGACACAGGCGGAATTGCGCGGGCGGGGCCTGGGCGGGGTCGAGTTCCGCATCGAGGAAGACCTGGCCCAGCGCATCCAGCACCAGATGTTGGGCCTGGGGTTCCTGGAGCCGCTGTTGGCGCGAGACCTGTCAGAGATCATGCTCAACCAGGATGGGTCGCTGTTCGTCGTGCGAAAGGGTCAGACCGTTCCCATCCGGGTAGAAGAATTGTTGGCGGGGTACAGCCGCCCATCCGTGACGGAGACGCGCATCGTCGTGGACAAGTTGCTGGGGGCGGTGGGGCGGCGGGTGAACGACGCCGAGCCGATCGTGGCGGCGAAACTCCCCCGGTCGCCCCAGCTCCCCGCCGGCGCTCGGGTCAACGTCGTCATTCCACGCATCGCCAACGGCGACTATCCCATCGTCAACATTCGATTTTACGAGGAGCGGCCCGTCGAGCCGGAGCAACTGCTGGCTTGGGGAGAGGTGAACGAGCCGCTGATGGACTTTATGCGCGACGCGATCAGGCGGCAACTGCGGATCATGGTGGCCGGGGGGACGGGGACGGGCAAGACGACGCTCTTGTCCTGCCTGGCCGGGCTGATCCCGCACGATCAGCGCATCGTGATGATCGAAGACCCGGCAGAGATTTTTCTCGACCATCCCCACGTCGTCAGTTTGGAAGCCCGCCCGGCTACGGTCGAGGGGCGCTACGGCGTCTCTGTCGGCGACCTGGTGACGACGGCGATGCGCATGAGTCCGCGCTGGCTGCTCGTCGGCGAGGTGCGCCAGGGGCGCGCGGCGGTGTGGCTGCTGCGGGCGCAAATGTCGGACCACCCTGGAATGTCCACCGTGCACGCCGACGACCCCAAGAGCGCGGTCGAGACGCTGTGCTTGTTGGCGATGATCGACAACGATCCACCGGTGCGCTACCAGGCGACCAAGGCGCTGATCGTGCGGGCGCTGGACCTGTTCGTGCAGATCGGCATAGATGCCTACGGCGTGCGGCGGGTGGTGCGCGTGGGCCAGGTGGCTCCCGAACTCAAGGCCGGTGAGGTGTGGATAGACGACCTGTGGCTGTACAAGCCGGAGCAGTCCACCAGGGAAGCGCCGGTGTGGGAGCAGGTCGGGGAACTGACCAGAAGCCGGACGATTGGGGGTTGACGATGAGAGACGCAAATCATCGACGGTTGGGGCCGAGCGCGACGTCACCGGCGGGATCGAGCAGCCCCAAGGAATGGCCTGCGAGAGGGCTGAGACGCGCCGCGCCCGCGAGCGCAATCAGCGCAATCAGCGCAAACCGCGCATATTCATCATGGCGCGGTGTCGGGTTTGCGCTGATTGCGCTGATTGCTCTACGGCAGCGCAATGGCTTTGGTTGGGTCTGCTGGCCCGGCTGCGGCCTGGCCGAGCGCGTCCCCAACTGTCGGGCCGTCTCTTTGGGGCTGCCAGTCCGGACGCCGGTGCGCCCGATCAGCCCCAACCCGGCCCGCATCCAGGCCCCAACGCTTGGGGCCTGGCCAACCTGGTCGCGGCGCTGCGGCAAGCCCCAAACTTTGGGGCTGTGTGTGGCGCGTCGCGGCACAGATCGTCTGGAACACCGGCCCCAAAGCGTGCCTGGGGCTGCGTTTGGCTCTGAAAGCGAGGTGTAACGTGATACCATACATTCCTATCCCGCCCTGGCTGATTGCAGCCCTGGCCGGTATCTGGGTTGCGGTGATCCTGTGGCAGTTCGTGGGCCAGCAGGCGTTGCTGCGCTCCCGCGACGCGGCGCGGCTGGGCCAGGTGACGGCCCTGGGAGACGCGCCGGTGATGGCGCAGACGGTCGGCCTGGCCGCAGAGCTGGAACTGGCCGGGGTGAACGTCTCTCCGGCGTCGTTCAACCTGCTGCGGATGGGGGCAGTGGTCGTGGGCGTGCTGGTCGCCCCGGCCCTGGGCTTGCCGCTCTTGCTCGGCGTCGGTCTGGCTGTGGCCGCCTGGTGGGGCAGCCGGGCCTGGCTGCGCTCGCGGGCCGGCGGGCGCGGGCGCGAGATGGACAAGGAGTTGCCGACCGCCCTGGCGAGAATCGCGGCGCTGGTGGATATCGAGAAAGACATGCCCAATCTGCTGCTGGCTGTAGCGGACGGGCTGGCGGCGACCAACCCGGCCTCTCCGCTGGCCGCCGAACTGCGCCGGACGGCCTCTGACCTGCGCAATCGTGGTGTGGCGGCGCTGACGGACATGGAAGCCCGCGCACCGTCGCCGTCTGTGCAGACCCTGGCCGTCAACCTGCGGATATTCGTCGGGTCGGGCGGGGAGCAGGGGAAGCTGATGGCGGAGGCCGCTGCCCGAATGCAGCGGTTCCTCGAAGGTCGCAACCTGGCCCAGGCCAAAGCGTCGGCGGCGATGACGCTGGCCAAGCTGTTCCCGATGCTGCTGATCGGCGTGAGCCTGTTCACCTTCCAAGACCCGTCTATCGCCGCCTTCTATCGCTCTTTCATCGGCCAGGCGTTGCTGATCGTCATCGCCGGCGCGATGGCGTGCGGATACTGGGTCATGAAGAAAATGGTGGAGGACGTGGCATGAACAACGGTCTGGCATTGGCCTCAGTCCTCCTCTGCGAGGACGTGTTGATGAACCCAGCGGGGAGACTGACTCTGTACAACACCTACCTCGACCTGGGTGCGGCGGACTTTCCGGCAGTCGTCGTGCGTCTGCACGTCGTAACCACCTGGTACAACCCCGGTGACGCCCTCGCCGAGTTCGTCGTGCAGGTGGCCATCATCACCCCCGGCGACGAGGAGACCCTGGTGGGCGATGCGGCGGTGACGGTGCAGGTCGCGCCCGGTGCGTACCACACCCAGGTTTCCCGCTTTCGGGATTTGGTGCTGCCGTTCCCCGGCGCGTACCGGGTGCAGGTGCGGACGGGGACGGAGGTGGTCTCCGACCTGCCGCTCATCGTAACCGCTGCCCCCGCCGATGTCCCGCCCACGCCGCCTGCGAGTGATGGAGGCGGACGGTGACGGGTTTGGGGCTTTCGCTGGTCGCCCAGGGGCGGGTCTGCGGCCCCAACTCTGCTTTGGGGCTTGCGAACGATGGGACTGCTCGATGGGGCGGCCCCAACTCCACGATAGGAGGCTCGACGTGCATATTCTGATCGCGTTCGTAGCTGCGGCATGGAGCGCCTCGCTCCTGTACCGGTTGGTTCCGGTGCCGGCGGCGGTGGACCGGGCCCGCCTGGGCCAGGTCATGGCGGTGGAGACGCCGCCCGCGCTCCCCTTTTGGCGGGCGCTCCTGCTGCCTTTCAACAGTCTGGCGCGGAAACTCCCCGCGGCGCTCGCGCTCGATGCGGGACGGCAGTTGTATTGGGCGCAGTTCGAGGGGGCGTGGGTCGGCTGGAGCGCAGTCGAGTTTTGGGGGCTGCGGCTGGCGGCGGTGGTGGTCGCCCTGGCTGTGGGGATGCTGCTGATCGGTGACCCGACGCTGACTCTGATCTTCCCCGGCCTGGTGTACGTGTACCTGGGGACGAGGTTGAGCGGCCCGGCGAGCCGGGCTATCCGCCAGGTGGAGCGCGAGTTGCCGGAAACGGCGCAGACGCTGGCCCTGCTGGTGGGAACGGGCAAGCCCATCGTCGAATCGCTGCGGGTGGTCGCCGGGGGACGCGGTATCGTCGCCCGCTGGCTGTCGCGCACGCTGGCCGCCTGCCCCCCGGATCGTCCGCTCCTGGGGGCGGGCCAGGGCGGGAGGTCGGGATTTTTGCGGGACGAGGCCGTTCAGTCAGGCGTTTCCAGCCTGGTCAACTTTGCCGTGCAACTCGACCTGTTGCAGAAATCGGGTGTGGCCGGAGAGCTTCTCCTGGGGAGCCTGGCCGACTCGGTGGCGGCAGAGAGCCAGGCGCGGGTGATGGCGCGGGCCGAGGCGCTGGCCGACAAGCTGACGCTGCCGGTCATGTTCTTTTACTTTATCCCCTACCTGGCCGGTATCCTGGTGCCGGTGTTCGCCGGCAACCTGGCGCTGATGCGGTAATCGTGGAACTCGTCGAGACGCTGTTCGGACTGGACGAGCCGTGGCGAGAGCGGTTTCTGCGCCTGATCACCAGGCTGGCGACGGGACAGTGGGATGGGCAGTTCCCGGAACAGGCGGACGTATCCGCCTGGCTGCGGGCCAGCCCCCCGTTGCAGCGGCAGTTGCGGGTGCTGCTGTCTGCCTGGGTCATACCCGAACGGAGAAACGTACAGTGAGGAATCAAGGAACGATTTTGATGCTGATCGCGCTGATCTTGGCGGCGGGCCTGAGATGCACGGCGTTGCCCCCGTTCCCGGAGGTACCAGTAGTGGCGACGGTCGTGGTCACGGCCACGCCGGAAAGCGCGAATACACCGGCTGCCACGCCGACGAGCGCGGCTGACAGCCCGGTTGGGGTGGATCAGGTTACGGTGACGGACACAGTGGTCGTGACCTTTACCGTCGCCAGCTCGCAGGCGATTCTGTTCGACGCGCCGCTTTTGGACGGGGAGCGCCCCAGGCCGGAGAGCCTGGAAGCGGCGCACGTGGCGCTGCTGGATTTGGCCCTGCGAGGGCAGGCTACGGCCACGTTAGAGTTCCCGATCCCGGCCAGTGACGCGCCCTGGATGCTGGTCTTTAACCCATTACACGAGCCGGGGGACTATGTGGCCCCCCGGGTGGAGATAGAAGTACGCCCATAGCGACGCTGTGGGCGAGTCCCTGTTGAGGAGGAAGAAATCATCATGAGGAAGAATATCCGTTGGATTGCCGCCGCTGTCGCCATCGTCTCGGCCCTGGCTTTGAGCTGGGTGCTTCTGACGAGAACCGAGCCGGCGGTGTGCGCCCCCTGCGGACATCAGTGGGCGTCATCGGTCGGCGCTGCCTGCGGCGACCCCACTTTGGGGCAGCAGGTCGGCGATTCGGTGTGTGAGGCTGTCGGTTTGGGGCCGAACCCGGGCGGGATGGTGTGTGTCTTTTGCTGCGGCGGTTGCCCGGGCGGCTGCGGCGGCCCGCCACCGACCAACACGCCGACCCGTACTCCCACACCGACCCCCACCCGCACCCCAACCCCGACGCCGACCAGGACGCCCACGCCGACGCCCACCCGTACTCCTACGCCAACGCCGACCAACACACCCACGCCCACGCCAACCGATACGCCGACACCAACGCCGACCGACACACCCACCCCGACCCCAACGTATACCCCCACGCCAACCCCCACCCGCACCCCAACCCCGACGCCGACCAGGACGCCCACGCCGCAACCCGTCGCACCGCAACCCATCGAGGAGCAGCCCGCTCCACCGCCGACCGGCACGCCGACGCCCACACCGACGGCGACGGCGGCTCCGGTTACAGTTGCGGTGGTTTTGGCTGACACGCCTGCGCCAACTGACACGCCTACTCCGCTGCCAACCAAGACGCTTGCCCCGACGCCAACCGGCACACCTGCCCCAACGCCCTCGCCATCTCCTACCCCTACCCCCTACCTCCCCCCGCCTACTCCCGCCCCCGTCGTCTCGTTCCCGATCCTGTGGCCCTTTCTCCTCCTTCTGTGCGGGGTGTTGGCCTGGGGCCTCGAACGCATCCGCAACGCCATCCGCGAGAATACCCGCCAGCAAAAGCGTCTCGGCCTGGCGCAGTTGGAGGCGATGCGGGAGCTGCTGGAGCAGCAGGTCTCTGTCCAGCCCGGCGAAGTCGTTGGGCGGTTGGGGCGCCTGGCTCTGGAAGCTACTGGCGAGCAGGCCGGGATCGACCAGGTGATCCGCACCACCTCCCGCCCAGCGCCGACCATCGTCGCCCTGGGGCGCGGCTTTGCCGAATTTGTTTTCACCAGCGCCCCGCTCGACGTGGCTCGCCGGGCCAGGTTGTTGGGAGACCACCCGCGCAAGGTGAAGGTATACCCAATCGACGCCACCACGTCGGGACTGACGGTAGCAGCGGAACTGGCGGCCATCTGGGAGTTGCAGGCAGGTAGCAGCGGCGTTCCGACTGAGGAGAGGGTTGTGCCCAAGTCTACCTGCTGGTACCTGTACGTTGTGCCACGGGCGGTAGGAGGGCGCAAGTGAATTTGGGGCTGCGGGCTTGGCCGGTGACGTCGCCGGTCGGCCCCAACCGTTGGGGCTTGGGGAAGCTGCGCCGGCGGCCGGTTGCAGCCCCAAGGGGGGTGTAGCGTGCTGGTGGTGATTCGCCTGGCCGTCTCTGCCTGGCTGGTTTACCTTGCCGTAGCCGACTTACGGCGCGGCGAGGTGTCGAACTGGGCCACCGTGCCCCCGCTGCTGGTGGCGACCATCTGGCGGGCGGCCAGCGGCGATTGGACGCTCGGCGTTGCGCTTGTGGTCGTGGTGGTCGCTGCCGAGTGTCCTCCGACGTTGGCCGGAGGGTTGCTCCTGGCCGGCATGTTCCTCTGTATGGGGCCGGCCATCCGTCAGGGAGTGGAGGCGGCGCTGGTCGTGTGGTTCGGCGTCGCAGCCCTGTGGCTGGTGGGTGTGCTCGGTGGGGCCGACGCCAAGGCCGTGATGACCCTGGCGGCGCTGTTTCCCGGCGAGCGCCTGGGCTGGCTGCTGCTGATCGCCTGGCTCGGCCAGAGCCTTTTCTACGTGATTCGAGAGCACGGGTGGAGGACGCCGCGTGTGGTGGCCTCTGCCTTGGGCGCTCTGGCGCGGTTTCGCATGCCGGAGTCGCGACGGCGCGCCCCGGCCCTGCCTGCTGTTGCATTGGCCGGGCTGGTGTGCGCCTGGCTCTACTTTGCATGAAAGGAGGTGATCGAGATGCGTTTTCTCAATGATCGGAGCGGTGCAGAGCTAACCGAAGTGGGTATCGTGTTGGCCCTGGTCGTCATCGTAGCGATCGTGGCGCTCAGAGCACTGGGCGTCAACATCACGGGCGTGCTCAATAACGTGGCCGCAGCTTTGGGCGGCGGGTAAAGCACGTCGAGGAAGGAAGGAAAAAGGAGGCGCCGGTGAGACAATTCTTGAAAAGCAAACGAGGAAGCGAGCTGACCGAGGCGGCGGTGACGCTGCCCATCGTCATCCTGCTCTTGCTGGGAATAGTGCAGTTTGGCATCGTCGTCTACGGCTCGCAGATGGCGAAAGAAGCCGCCCGCCACGGGGCGCGGATGGGGTCGGTGGCGCAGGAAAACCCGGCCGGGAGGGCTGCTACAGCCGCGTTCAACTTTGCCGAAACCGCCCTGCCCATCGGCGACCCCCAGGTGTACATCCTGGCCCCCGGAGGTGTGGTGGGCCAGGAACTGCGGATTCGGGTCGTCTACAGCGTCCCGAACCTGGTCGGCGGCTTCCCCGGCCTCCCCGATGGCCCGTTCGTGGTCTTTGGGGATGCCACAGCCCGGCAAGAGGGGTGGTGAGATGCTCCGCGATAAACGGGGGTACTCGATCACCTGGTGGACAGGGTTCGTCACGTTCTTGCTGTTGCCGCTCCTGAGTCTGTCCATCGGCATCGGGCGCTACGCTATAGCAGCGGCGGAGGTGCAGGAGGCAGCGGACCTGGCTTCGTTGGCCGCCAGCCAAGACATCCTGGTGGGCCTGTTCGAGATGGAAGGGTACGTAGCGTTCGCAGACTATGTGCCCTATCAACGGGC
>Ga0315294_10010492_pt1 | contig 10164 bp, 14 predicted proteins | sample YL17G13_40_MG_FD_203626 | JGI IMG/M metagenome (GOLD analysis project Ga0315294, IMG submission 203626) | Sediment microbial communities from Yellowstone Lake, YNP, Wyoming, USA - YL17G13_40 | ecosystem: Environmental > Aquatic > Freshwater > Lake > Sediment | place: USA: Wyoming | collected...
AGTCCACAAAAAACCCGTTAACTCTTTAACCCGTTAACTGAATAATAATGAATAAATACGCTGTTGCTGCGAGCCGTTTGTTCCTTGCTACTTGCTACATGCTACATGCTACATGCTATATGCTATATGCTACATGCTATATGTTATATGACGGTTAGAATGAATGTACGGGATTGACAAAGTTGAATGCTTCGGCTTATAATCTTATAGCCGATTTTTAGAAGGCAATGAACCCGATTTTAATAAATTTCGAATGAAAGAAGGTTTTTTTGTTAGTTTATGATTCCTAATTCTCGGCCGGCGCCGCTCCGCGAGGAAGGAATTGTGGAAGAAGCCCTGCCAGGCTTGACGTTTAGAGTCCGCATAAAAGAGGGTCAGAATGTTCTTGCTCATCTTGCTGGTAAACTGAAGCTTTATCATATCCGAGTACTGCCAGGCGATCGGGTTTTGATTGAGTTAAGCCCAGATGGTCGGAGGGGGAGAATAGTCAGGAGGTTGTAATCATCAACGAATAACTAATCCACTGCGAATAAACGAATTCGCCCGCCCGCCTTGACTTCGCAAGGCGAAGTCGGGCAGGTAAATTCGAAACAGATTCGTTATTCGCCGATGAAGCGAAGCATCCATGAAAGTGCGAAGTTCGATAAAAAAAATTTGCAAAGATTGCAAAGTGGTCAAACGGCGAGGCCGGCTATATGTGATTTGTAAAAATCCAAAGCATAAACAAAGACAGGGATAATATAATAATGCAAATGATGCGGATTATATGCGAATGCCGCGAATAAAAACATTCGCATAATTCGCATGAATTCGTAGATTAGCATTATATAAATACATGCGATTACTTGGCGTAAATATCCCGGATAATAAAAGGATTGAAGTGGCGTTAACCTATTTTTATGGCATTGGGCGTTCGATGAGCCGCAGGGCTTTGTCTGAGACGCAGATTGATTATAATAAGCGTACCAAAGAATTGTCGGCTGACGAAGTGAATCATTTGAGAAATTGGATTGAGAAAAATTGCCAAATTGAAGGCGAGCTGCGGCAGATAGTTCGGCGAAACATCCAAAGAATGAAAGATCTGCAAACATATCGCGGTATACGCCATGCGAAAAGGTTGCCGGTTCATGGCCAACGGACGCGAACAAATTCACGAACTGTCCGAGGCAACGTGAGAAAGACCGCTGGCAGCGGCAAGAGGAAAGCGGAACTTAAGTAATCGCAAATATGCACTAATTTAGACACTAATATCACGAATATATTTTATTCAATCATTTGTGAAATTTGTGACCATATCCGTGAAAATTAGCGAATTCCTATGGGAAAGAAAAAAATAGCCGAACAATCAACCAAAGAGCTTTTAAAAGAAAAGAAAGACTTAGATTCAGCAGTCGGAAGGGCCGCTCCGGTAAAGAAGGCGAAAAAACTGGAAAGTGGCCGGGTATACATTAAGGCTTCATATAACAATACCGTGGTGACCGTTACTGATATGAGCGGAAATGTTGTGGCTTGGGCTTCTGCCGGCTCGATCGGCTTTTCCGGCCCCAAAAAAGCCACCCCCTTCGCTGCTTCGAAAATTATCGCAGTGATTGCTGAAAAACTAAAAACCCTTGGAGTAACAAACATAGAGATATTTACAAAAGGGGTCGGCAGCGGCCGGGATTCCGCTATTCGATCATTGGTGAATCAAGGGTTTAATATTGTTTTGCTTAAAGACGTAACCCCGGTTCCCCACAATGGTCCTAGGCCGCCAAAAGTTCGGCGAGTGTAAATCAGAAATATGATAAAAGCAAAAGAAAAAAAAGAAAGAGCCTTAGGAACGCATCTTCACGTGAAAGGCGTGCGTTGCAGTTCGCCGAAGTGCGCTTTGGTCCGCAAACCGTATCGGCCCGGAATGCATGGCAAAAAGAGACAAAAGAAAGGTATTTCTGATTTCGGCCGTCAACTCCGAGAGAAACAGAAATTCAAGGTGAGCTATGGATTAGGCGAGCGCAGCCTGCGCCGCATTTTCGAGGAGGCGTTAAGGAAACCCGGTTCTGTTGCCCTGCGGCTTGTAGAATTATTGGAGGGTCGTTTAGATAATGTGGTGTTCCGACTGGGACTCGCACTGTCTCGCTCAATGGCTCGTCAACTCATAAGCCACGGCCATATATTAGTGAATCAAAAGAGAGTACGCTCAGCCGGTTTCGAGGTGAAGATAGGCGATATCATAAGCATCCGCGAGATTTCGCTTGGCAAGTCTGCTTTTCAAAATGCCAAAGATTTGCTTAAATCATATGAACCGCCCAGTTGGCTTCACGTTGATAAGGAAAAACTAGAAGGACGAGTACTGGCTCAACCAGAAGATTCCGCCATGCCATTTGAAGTAAATGCTTTGGTCGAATTGTTTAGTAAATAAACCAATAACAGCAGGGATGACGTTGTTTATTTTTAAAATTAGAGGTCGAGGCCGTCATTAAAGTCAAAAAAGTCAAAAGTCATAAATTAAAACAATGGAAATTTCTCACATTAGTTCAACCGTCAGCGTAAAAACAATTTCGGAGGACCCCCGTCACGGCGTTTTTGAAATAGAAGGGTTGTATGCCGGCTACGGACTTACAATCGGCAATGCCCTGCGGCGAGCGCTTCTTTCTTCCCTACCCGGAGCAGCGGTGACCTATCTGAAAATCAAGAATGCTCCGCATGAATTTACCACTCTCCCCGGCATGAAGGAAGATGTCGTGGAATTGACGCTTAATTTCAAAAAATTAAGGTTTAAGATGCACGTGAGCGAGCCTCAAATTTTACTTCTCAAAGCAAAGGGCGAGCGCGTTGTTACCGCCGCCGATATAAAACCCAATAGTCAGGCCGAAATAGTGAACTTAGACGAGGTTCTTGCGACCCTGACCGATAAAAATGCCGAGCTTGATATGGAAATTACAGTTGAGCGAGGGCTGGGGTATTCAGCGGTTGAGTCCAGGAAGGGCGAGAAATTGTCGGTAGGAGCTATTGCGGTTGATGCTTTCTTCTCGCCGGTTCGGAAGGTGAATTACGTTATTGAAAACATGCGGCTCGGCGAGCGCACCGACTATAATCGGTTGCGCATAGAAATCGAAACCGACGGCATAATCAGCCCGTCCTCGGCGCTTCATAAATCCGCAAGTATCTTAAAAGATCATTTTGAGAAGGTATATGCGCTTGAAGTTGAGGATTCGGCTCCGAAAGAAGAGGCGGCGGAGGAAAAACCGAAAAAGCGCGGCCGACCAAGGAAGCAATCATGAAACATGAAGCATGGAACATAAAACATTAAAAATAGAGCATGAAACAGGCGAATAGATTGATGTTTCAAGTTTCAAGTTTCAAGCTCCAAGCTTCAAGAATATTATGCGGCATCATAAAAAGGGCAAAAAATTTCATCGTTTGACCGGCAGACGCAGATCATTTTTAAGAAATTTGGCAAATGATCTGATTCGGCGCGGCAAAATCGAGACGACTGAGGCGCGCGCGAAAGCGCTCCGGCCGTTTATTGAACGATTGGTAACTATCGCGAAAAAACAAACCCTGGCAAGCCGACGCCTCTTAATCGCCCGCCTGCACAATATGAAAACCGTTCAGAAACTTTATGAAGAAATAGCGCTGCGCTATCAAGACAGGAAGGGGGGGTATCTAAGAATTACTAAATTGGCGAAGGCTAGGAAAAGGGACGGGTCGAAACTGGCAGTGATAGAGTTTATATGATCATCAGCGAATAACGAATCCATTACGAATTTACGAATTCGCCCGCCCGCCTTGACTTCGCAAGGCGAAGTCGGGCAGGTATATTCGTAAAAAATTCGTAATTCGTTGATGGAATAAAACAACTATGGACTACCACCTTGACGCGAAAAACAAGAGATTGGGCCGGCTGGCGTCCGAGATCGCAATTATTTTACAGGGAAAAAAAAATCCGTCATACGAACCGCGGCTTGCCGGCGCCGATCGGGTACTTGTTAAGAACTACAAAGAAGTCGCAGTGACCGGCCGCAAAGCCAAAGAAAAAATTTATTATCGCCATACTGGTTATGTCGGCCACCTCAAAGCAAAAAGTTTCCGCGAGGCGTTTGAAAAAGATCCAAAATGGGTGCTCCGGGAGGCAGTGCGCAGGATGTTGCCGAAGAACTCATTAAATCAGCGTCGGTTAAAAAATTTGATTTTTATTGACAATGCCTAAAAAGAAAACAGCGGGCAAGTTAAAAGTAAGCGGCGTAAGCGGTCGTTATGTTGAAGGAATCGGCCGCAGAAAGACAGCTGTTGCCAGAGTTCGGCTTCTAAGGGGGGAGGGGAATGTTCTTATAAACGGTAAAAATATTGATGATTATTTCGCTTTGAGCCGTTTGCGGGAAACCGCGCTTGCGCCGCTTAATAATCTGAAATTAGCAGATAAATTTGATGTAACAATAAAAGTTGTGGGCGGCGGCATTCATGCCCAAGCTGAGGCAGTTCGGCACGGTCTGGCCCGGGCGCTCGTTTTGTCTGACGCTGGTCTAAAAAAGCGGCTTCGCGGCTTGGGATTTCTCACCCGCGACCCAAGAATGGTGGAGCGGAAGAAATATGGATTAAAGAAAGCAAGGCGTGCTCCTCAATGGCAAAAGAGATAAAGTATCAAGTATCAGGTATCATGTATCGAGCGAAAGAAAAGCCGCTCCGGTTGGGGCGGCTTTTGAGTTGGAAAAACACCTGAATACTTAGGAGAATTACATAATCCGGCTTGATTTTCTATTCCTATGATGTAATACTACCAGCAGCTCTAGCTAACAACAGCCTTTTAGCGCCCCGGTTGGGGAAGCTATAGTCCGGAGAAGGGACGCCTCGTGCGAAAAAAATCGTAGGCAACGGCTTGAGCGATGCACAACGCTGCCTCTCTATGGAGGCGGCAAGGGAACTGCGGAACAGCGCGGATTCCCAAGACGGGTACCGAGGATGCGAAAGTGTTCAAGGTATTCGTAGCCATCGGCAACCAAGCAGTATCAACCTGCCTGCCGCGCATGCGACAGGTCGGGGTTTGGGACCTTCACGGTCTTCAAACTCCTTGACGGATCGGTTTCCGGATCCCCTTCCTGCATCCGCATTCCGAACCTTTCAGCGTGAACCTTGTTGCCTTCCCTTCTCCGGGCTCGCTGGAATAAAGGTTGTTGGAAAGGAAAATGATGTTTGACAACTTACTCGCTGACATTGAAGAACCGCCCTCATTTGATTGTTTCCCGCTGAGGGACACGAATCCGGTGAGCAGCCGTTTCAAGAGAAGGCTCGTAGCCAACCCGAATCCCCCGATGCGGATCATCCACCAGAGGATCATTGAGATTCTCGATCGCAATTGGTTCAGATTCGACCCGCTCGGGGAAGACGATCTTTCCCCGCACAAGAACGCCGTCAAGCACGCCGCCAGCCGCTATTTCTACCAAACCGATCTCCAAAACGCCTATCACAGCGTCCCATTGGATGACCTCTCAAAGGTTATTGCCTCGGGATGTGACGGGCGGCAGTTAGAAGAGATCCGCACTGTCTTTGCGCGTTACTGTTTTGAGAAGAACAGGAAGGGACTCATCGTGGGTGGTCCTGCTTCACCGAAACTCTTCAATATCTACGTTCATGCAACCCTCGATGTGCCTCTTCGCAAGTTCTGGCCGGATTTCGAGTCTGATTCGGCAAAGCACATCGGAAAGGTGTACACCCGTTACTCAGACGACCTGACTTTCTCTTCGCCTGACCCCATCTCTGATCACCTGCGCCGGAGAATCCGGAACATTATCAAAGCCGCCGGATTCGAAGTGAACCACAGGAAATCTACCGTGCTGGATATCGTCAAAGGGCCGATCATCATCACTGGAGTCGGTCTTGCGCACAATCCGCATGGCAGAGCTCGTACATTCCTGCCGCGGCACTATCTATCGCGGATGAAAGGACTTCTCCATCTTGCCCTCCAAGGAGATCCGCGAATTGGCCGGGACGAAGTGGAGGGGCTTATGGGCGTCTTTCACGCCGTATTCGGGAAAAAGCACCGATCGGCGCGACACCTATTCAGGCTCAACGCCACCGAGACCAAGTTCCTCGAGCTTTACAACCAGTACCGTAGACGGTACGGCAGCAAGCGTTGCTAGCAACGGGGCACCAGCAATAACGGTGCCCCATTCATCTGAATTCAATACTTTGTAGTGAATTGAGATGAGGAGAATCCTAAGGTTCATATTGAACCAGAGTATTGAAATGGCAAAAGCGCTAAAGCGTTTTTGTCCCAAGCAGAGTCTAGGGACAGAAACATTGATATTATATCTATCTTCACTGCAATATCAGCTTTTGTTTTAGCACAAGCCGCAGTCCCGCACTAATTTTGTCTTCCCAAGTTGGCTGTTTGGTGATATCCCTAAATTTTTCAATTTCTTTTTTTCTCTTCTTGCCAAGCCTCGCAATTCTGTTTTATGATATTGGTAGTTCAATTGAGAGGTTTGATATGCCTAGATTCGTCAAAATCAACTGGGAACAGTATGCCCAAAGGCAACGCTTCAGTGTTTCAAATCGTCGGCATCTCTGGAAAGAGAGGGTGCACCCCAAACTCTGGAAGAGCTTTGTTGTTTCCAAAGACGGCAAGCGGGCGGTGAGGGTATAAAGGCCTCAGGCTTCATTACATCCAAACTGCATCCAGCCGGTGGCAAGTGGTAAATTGCACCGGCTTTTTGTTATTATCCGGGAGATTAACGAGATATATTTTCAGCTCGGGAAATCCAATCTTAATAATTTTCCCTCGTTCACGAAGTAAAACTGATTTGATTTCGGATCGTAGTCAAAACGGTCTGTTTTTGCAACGGTTGTAATATTTTCCTGCGAGAGGTCGTCTAGGTCTAAAAACACGGTTCGGTCCAGATAGCTTATAAATAAATGGTGCCAGCCGCGGAACCAGCTGATTTTTTTAACAGCGCCGACCTCCGGCAGATTAAATCGCCAATAATCCTCGTTTTTCAAGGAAAAAACTTCCAAACTCCGGTTTTCCAGAACCGCGACTTTTGAGCTGTCGTCGGTAAAGACAAAATCCTTCGCATCGCTTGCCGTCGGGGAAAGTTTGTCCGTAGCGGCATCATATATATAAAATCCGCCGTTATTCTGCAATATGCCAAGCCGACTATTATTTGCCCATGCGAGTTTTTCGGTCTGGCCCGGAAGCGGTTTTTGGATGTTTTTAAAGGTTTCTGATAATAAATCGTAAAGATTAAGCTGCGAAATGTTTTTATTCGCATCAAATGTTGTCCAAGCGATCCAAGCTCGCGAAGGAGATACCTCCGCAATATGAAAAGTGGAGGTGCTTATATTTGAAAATAAGCCTTTTTTAATATCAAAAGACAAAATAGAGGAAGAACTTACAAGCAGTAATTTAGAGCCAGTTTCGGGATAAAGGATAAATTTTGTGTTCGGAGTAAGCGTTACCGGACCCAATCTGCGAAATATAAGATTGAGATTAGTAGAAGTATTATTTTCAAGATCGTTCCAGATATAGGTTTTATTTTTGGAATCTTTGGTTAATATGCTTTGAGGATTTTTAGCCCAATCAATCACTTCGTCTCCTTTTAATGTTTGATTGCGAAAAACAAGTTTGTTATCAGTGCGCCGAAGGAGAATTTCCTCATTTATAATCCAAAAATTTTTAATCGGTTCAGCGAAAACCGCCGCCGGCTCCATGGGAACGAGTACTGCGTATTTGACTTCCGACACGAGGGAAGGTTGAACAGCGATGGTTCTTTGCCAGTCGAAATAATTTGGCAGAGATAATTTTAGCTTGTATGTTTTAGGGAATAGGTCATTGATTAAAGTGCCGGCCTGGAAAATGCCGGACTCGTTTTTTACTGGTTTGCCGTTAATATAAATATTGGCTTCTTTTGGCAGACTTCGGACGTATATTGCCCCTACTTTTTTTGCGGCAAAACTTTTTATGTCAAGCCGCCAGCCCTGTGCATAAAGCACCACCCCGGTCCCAAGGAGGATAAATACGACAATTAAAGAATAAAACAGGCGTCGCCGCCATTGTTTCACCATCTATTAAATTGAAACGGATTCGCGGAAATTTGTAAAACGGTGTTATAATGCAGATGGTCCCGCTTTAGATTGTGGATCAAACAATTATTTCAGGGAGGGCAACAGAGTTTTGGCCCTTGGGCTAAAATTGAGCTCACCCACCTGGTTCATAGCCAGCAAATCTGGCGGGACTGCCAAAAACTCCTCCGACCGCGGTCGGAGGAGTTTTTGATTGGGCCCCGCCATATGCGGGGCACGTTAGGAATTGTCCGAGCGCAGCGAGTTACAATTCCTTTCGCCCCGCCCGTAGCGGGACACCTGCCTGCCGGCAGGCAAGAATTTCTAAACTCATTCTTCGTTAAGAAATTTTAAGTGTCGGGCCGGGGGGAATCGAACCCCCACTAAGAGACCCCCAGCCTCTCGTACTACCATTATACCACGGCCCGTTAAAGTATTATTTTATGAGCGTTTTTTATGCAATGACTTCAGGCAATTCGTGCAAATCCTTTTACGGACGCCCTGAACTTTTGCTTGCCCGCCACGAGCCTGAGCCGCCGGCGATGGCAGGCGGACCCACTGAAGATTGGGATATTTTCGTGATCGGGAAGTCGGATTGTAATGGCCGCGGAGCAATTTCCGTTTCCCGCGAATTATAGAACCTTTTCCGCAGATAGCGCATTGTCTCATGTTGATTTGATTCTCGCGAGGCATTTATGCCGAGCTTATTTCGGTGAAGCCATATTTCTACTTTATCTCACGTGAAATATGCAACTTCGTTGCGAAATAAATAGAAATAAGCTCAAACTTTATTTTCGCGATATAAATTGTGCTATTCCGCTTTAACTTTTAATTTCTTCGTCTTCTTCCGATTTATCTTTGGCAGCCGTACGGTTAGGATGCCGTTTTTCAGGGTAACCGTAGCGCCATCCGGGTCAACTTCCTGCGGCAGAATTACCGAGCGGGAAAAGCGCCCCCAATAACATTCCTGATACAAATAATCCTCATCCTGTGCTTTCTTATCCCGGTGGCGTGAGCCGCGGATAGTAATCGAGTCGGTTGAGACATTGACATCAATATCTTCCGGATTTACTCCGGCGATAGCGGATTCAATTACGATGTCATTGGGGGTCTGATAGACGTCAATTGTCAACTGTCCTTCTGGTTCGTCGCCTAAATCTATTTCTTCTGCTTCTTCCACGGAAGTTTTTTCTATTTTTTTGTTATTAGGCCGGCTGCGGCTTGGAGCAGTTGTCTCCGCTTTGGCCAGTTCAATTTCAATATCCCCTTTATCGTCGGGTTTGCCTCCTTTGGCCAATTGTTCAAAAAATTTTTCTTCAGATGATTCCATGTTAATTTGGTTATCGCGAGGCATATATGCCGAGCTTATTTCGGCGAAGCCATATTTCTACTTTATTTCATGTGAAATAAGCAGCTTCGCTGCGAAATGGATAGAAATATGCTTAACCGAAGGGTTTCGCGAAATAAATTGTTTTAGACCTTTTTCCATTTTAGTTTCTCAAAATCGCCTAAGGTAAAAATGCCTATCACGATAAGGAAAACTACAGGGTAAATCAGATTCCCGTATGCTATTATAAGCTGGTTGAAAATTGCATGCAAGACCGTGGCCATTGCTACCCCAAAAAACAGGTATTTCCTGTCGTTAAAATCCCTAATGGCAATCGCCCAATAATAGCCGAGGATCGCCGAAGTCAAAGTATGAAGCAGGGTCGCGCCCACAAACCTGAAAGAGGCTGTTTCAAGCATAGTGCTTATAGTCGGCGCTAATGCGGCAATGGTTGGGTTATGTTGGCCAATAAGCACTCCAACATTCTCCACGGTCGCGAATCCCAAAGCCGCGACAACCATATAAATCATAGCGTCAATTGGTTCGTCAAAATCAGGATTTTTGCGGATTATAAAATATGCCCCTCCGAATTTGGAAACTTCTTCAATCAGCGCGAGGATGAGCATCGGAAAAAAAGAAAGAGAAGTTATTCCTAATTTAACCACTTGATTGTTTAAAATAATCTCCAGAACAAAAGCGGCTATTGCGGAGAGCGCTCCGGCGAGAAAAACAAGAAAAATAAGCCGCTTCGGTTCGGGATGCGGATCTTCTCTAAGGTAAAAGAAAAGCCAGGCAAACCC
>Ga0315294_10010494_pt1 | contig 10163 bp, 8 predicted proteins | sample YL17G13_40_MG_FD_203626 | JGI IMG/M metagenome (GOLD analysis project Ga0315294, IMG submission 203626) | Sediment microbial communities from Yellowstone Lake, YNP, Wyoming, USA - YL17G13_40 | ecosystem: Environmental > Aquatic > Freshwater > Lake > Sediment | place: USA: Wyoming | collected...
TAATCTGCTTTTTGACAAGAACGTGTTTAAATCGTGGGCGGTAACTCCCGCGGGGCTGAAAACTTCCGACAGGGCGCAGGCGGCGGTCCCGGTAATAAGCGTTGGCAATATCACTGTCGGCGGGACGGGCAAGACGCCGACGGCGATATGGCTTTGCGAATTTTTACGGGCAAGGCAAATCAAATGTGCGATACTGACTCGAGGTTATAAAGCGGGGAAGGGTAATCAATCCGATGAGCCGGCGATATTAGTGCGCAATTGTCCGGAAGCGGCGCTGATTGTGAATCCTGACCGGCTGGCGGGGGCCATTGATGCGGTAAAGAAACACCGGGCACAGGTCTTGATTATGGACGACGGGTTTCAGCATCGCCGGCTTCACAGGGACATCGATATTGTAACTATCGACGCGATGCTGCCATTCGGCTATGGCAAAATGCTGCCTGCCGGCTTGCTGCGGGAGCCCGTTTCGGCGTTGAAAAGGGCGCAGGCGGTAATCATTACCAAATGCGACCTTGTTTCGAGGAATAATCTGGCGGAGTTGACGGCGGCTATCAGCCGGATAAATCCCAGGATGATTGTCGCTCAGACGATTCACAACCCTGTTTGCGCAACGTCGGGCAAGAGGCAGATTCCGCTTGAAGAATTGAAAAACAAGAAGATTTACGCTTTTTGCGGGATAGCGAATCCGGAGGCATTTATTGCGACGGTCGGCTTGGTTGGCGCGAATATAGCGGGGTCGAAGGTTTACGATGACCATCACAGTTATACGGACGGTGACGTAGAGGGGATTTACCGGGATGCGGCACAGTCAGGGGCCGAAATGATACTTACGACGGAAAAGGACTATAATAAAATTGGTTTGCCGGACAGTCCATCGGTTTTGGAATTGGCATATCTGGCGGTCAGGTTGCAGTTTGTGGATGGGGCCGACCGCATAAGAGAGTTGATTGAACGGTCGCTTGCGGGTAAAATCCCACGGAAAAGAACCGTTTAATCGCAGAAAACCGCTATGTATGAAAATCTTCTAAAGGCCGTAACAAAACTCGGCACGCCAAAAGTGCTGCTTGTGGGCGATTTTATGCTCGACGCATATATTTATGGCGACGCCGAGCGGATAAGCCCCGAGGCGCCTGTGCCCGTGCTGAAGGTTACCAGAACCGATTATGGCTGCGGCGGGGCGGGACTTGTGGCGGCAAATTTGTGCGCGCTGGGGGCGGTTCCTTTGTGCGTTGGCGTCATAGGCGACGACGCGAACGGCGAAAAACTAAAACGGCTGTTGAAGGAAATGGGTGCGGATATATCGGGGCTGATGACCATTCCGGACAGACCGACGACGACCAAGCAGCGATTGATAGGTCTGGCACAGCACCGACACCAGCAGCAGTTGTTCAGGATGGATAACGAATCGACTGAGCCGTTGACTGAACGGCAATATGGTCGGCTGGCGAGGATTTTTGAGGGGAAGTTACGCCGGGCAAATAATGTGTGTTTGCAGGATTATAACAAGGGCGTCCTCGCGGATTTATTCTGCAAAAAGGTAATACGGCTTGCGGCGAAGGCGCACAAAAGGGTTTTGGTTGACCCGTCGCCGATAAGCGATTACTCGAAATACGCGGGCGCATCGCTTATTACGCCTAACAGGTATGAAACCAGTAAGGGCGTTGGCTTTGAGGTCAAGACAATCGAGGATGCCGCAAGAGCAGCCCGGCGATTGGTGCAAAAGCTCAAACTTGAGGCCATTGTGATTACGCTGGATAAAGAAGGGGCGTATCTCAAATCGCCCGGTTTCGATGAGCAAATACCCACCAGGCCTCGTAATGTATATGATGTAACAGGGGCAGGGGACACGGTGCTGGCGACTTTGGCTTTGACGCTTGCGGCCGGCTGTGATTACAGGACAGCCGTGCAGTTGTCGAATATCGCGGGCGGGATAGAGGTGGAGAAATTCGGCTCAGCGACGGTCAGCATCGATGAGGTGATTACTGAAATCGCTTATCTTAACCGCGGCGGCGAAGGCAAAATCCGGTCGGTTGACTCGCTTTTGGCGGAGTTGGCCTGGCGCCGCAAGCGAAACCAAAGAATCGTTTTTACCAACGGCTGTTTCGACGTCATACACAGGGGACACATCGAATACCTGAAATTTTGCAAAGAGCAGGGCGACGCAGTAGTCGTCGGGCTAAACAGCGACGATTCCGTCAGGGCTGTCAAAGGCCCTGACCGGCCGATTCATAACCAGATTGACAGGGCGGCGGTTTTGGCGGCACTTGAGACGGTGGATTACATAACGATATTCAATGAGCCGACCCCGCTGAACCTTATTAAGAAGGTCAGGCCTGATGTCCTGGTCAAGGGACAGGACTGGGAGAAAAAGGGCGTTGTCGGCGCAGAGTTTGTCAAATCGTATGGAGGCAGGTTAATCCTGGCCCCTCTTGTGAAGGGCAGAAGTTCGACGCTTATCATCGAAAGAATGAAATCGCAGGGCGCAAAAACCAAATCAGTGAGGCAAAGGCCGGCTAAATGAGTAAAAATCAAAAAAAGCAGGTATTCGAAATCATCCGGACGCACAGGAAAATGGTTACCGAACTGGAAGAGTCGGGACTGGAGACGATTTCCGGTATTGCCGGCGCGATAACAAAGGTGTTAAAGAAAGGCGCGACGGTGTATATCTGCGGCAATGGCGGTTCCGCCGCCGACGCCCAGCATATCGCGGCTGAACTGGTAAACAGGTTCGAGTCCAATCGCAAGGCGTTACCTGCGGTTGCCCTGACGACCGACAGTTCGGTAATTACCTCGATTGCCAATGACGATTGTTATGAGAATATATTTGCCAGGCAGGCGGAGGCGCTTGTGAGAAAAGGCGACATTTTCTGGGCGATATCGACGAGCGGCTCGTCGCCGAACGTTTTGGCCGGCGTCAAGGTTGCCAAACGAAAGGGGGCGATGGTCGTCGTCTTCACAGGCCGAAAAAACAGCAGGATTGAACGACTGGCGGATATATGCTTTTGTGCGGGTAACGAATCAGCCGCGAGAAGTCAGGAAATTCATCAGCTCGCTTATCATATAATCTGTAAAATCGTTGAGCAAAGTTTTGCATAGGCGAAGAGGATTATGTCCAACAAAGCGATATTCTTAGACCGTGACAATACGATTATAGAAGACCCGGGGTATATAAACAATCCCGACCAGGTGAAACTTCTTGAGGGAGTTACCGAACCTCTGTCCGAGCTTAAAGCGATGGGCTATAAGCTTGTTGTAGTGTCGAACCAGTCCGCGGTGGCCAGGGGGATTGTGACGGAAGAGGCGATTGGGCAGATTCACAAGCGGCTTGAGCAACTGCTGGCTGAAAAGGGCGTGTCACTGGACCGCATATATTATTGCCCGTATCATATCGACGGGGTTGTCCCAAAGTACCGCAGGGAGAGCGACTGGCGAAAGCCCAGTCCGGGGATGCTGCTTGCGGCGGGCAAAGATATGGATATCAACCTGCCGGAATCCTGGATGGTCGGCGACAGTCCCAGTGATATAGAGGCGGGAGCCAGGGCCGGCTGCAGGACGATAATGCTTGCCGGCCGGACGCACGAGCAGAAGATTCGGCCGGGCGAGCCGGGCCCGGATTACAGGGCGGTAAATCTCAAAGAGGTTGTGAACATTATCAAGATGCGAGTCCGTTCCGGCCAGGAATCGGCCGACATATCGCCTCTTGAACAGCCAGTTCAGCAAAGCGAGAAAGAGCCGCAACAACCAGTTGTTCAGCAGCAAATAGCGCCGCCGCAGCAGGAAGCCGAACCGGAACAGGCCGGCCCACGGCAAGCGGATGAACAGCAAACCAGAGAGCAACTGCTGCGCAGCATTCTCGACCAGCTTAAACTGATGCAGCGAAACAATATGTTCGGGGAGTTTTCCATAACCCGTTTTATCGCGGGTATTGCCCAGGGGCTGGTGTTTTTGTGTTTGCTTGTGAGCGTCTGGTTTTTGATGGACCCCGCGAAACAGTGGAACCCGCTGCTGATTTCCATAGGGTTCGCCATACTTTTGCAGTTGATGGCGCTGACTTTTTATATGATGCGCGGGCCGAGGTAGATGGCTTTACCGCCGAGAACGCAGAGACCGCAGAGAGGAAAATCATCAATAATCAATGGGAAGCATTCCTAAAGATAACATTTTGGTTTGGCTGCCGTCTCCGATGGGGGACGCTATTTTATGCACGCCTGCTTTGAGGGCCATCCGAAAGCGGTTCGATTCCGCAAAGATAACATTTTTCGGCAGTTCCGTTGTGCGACAGGTTTTTTCGCCTTGCGGTTTCACGGATGCGTGGCTCGAATCGAACGATAACGGCGTGTTTGCCGCGGCCCGGATGCTGAAGAAACATAATTTTACGCACGCGATTATGTTCAAAAATTCATTTGGCTCGGCGCTGACGTGCCGGCTGGCGGGGATACCCGTTCGCATCGGCTATGCCAGGGACGGGCGCGGGATATTGTTGACCGAGAAGTTGTATCCTCGTCGATTGCCGTCGGGGGATTTTGAGCCGATATCGATTGTTGATTATTATCTGGCTGTCGCGGCTAAAGTTGGGGCTGATGTGCGGGACAGGCGCATCGAGTTATCAGTTGAGCCGGGAGATACGGAGAAATTGAAAGCAAAATTGCCGGCGGTTTTCAATGCGAAGGGGCCTGTAGTAATTCTTGTTCCCGGCGCCGCGGCGGGGCCGAGCAAACGCTGGCCCGCGGCGAGGTTTGCCCATACCGCCGACTGGCTGGCCGAAAAATATTACGCGACGGTTGTGCTGTCTGTTGCGCCTAATTCTGAGGAAAAGGATATAGCGAGGCAAATCGTCGATACCGCCAAGCACAAGCCAATCAATCTGGGTGATACGCCTGTCGGACTTGGAGAGCTGAAGGCGCTTATTGCTGTCGCGGATTTGGTCGTCTGTAATGACACGGGGCCGAGACATATAGCTATCGGGTTAAAGCGAAAGGTCGTAACGCTGGTTGGGCCGAATGACCCAGCGTGGACGGACCCTGGTTATGCTGATGAGGTTTTTGTTAAAGGCGATGTTCCCTGCGCACCCTGCGATAAGCCCGTATGCAGAGAGTCGTCGCATTTTTGCATGGAGGCGATAACCGTCGAAATGGTCTGCAAGGCGTCGGCAAAAGCTTTGGATGCGGGTGGTTTCGGGAAGCGGGGCGGGATATGACGGAGTTTTTCATTGACCCGGCATATAAAACCGGCTTTGAACGGCTTGGCCTTGCGTCAATCGAGGCGGTGTTCGCGTTTGGGGCAGGGAAAAATCTTACAAAGGAAAACCTTGCCTCACATCGGAGCAGAATCGAATTTCAGATTTATCCGCCGGGGCGGATTGAGTCGCCTGCCGTTACAGTTTTTCTTAAAAGATATGACAACCCGCCGATAATGACACAGTTGAAAAATTGGTTCTCTGCGAAAAAACGCGTCAGTTGCGCTTTGGCGGAGGTTGAGGCGGCGCAAAAACTGACTGTGATGGGCATAAATACGCCGAGGATGATGGCGTGGGGACAACTATGGGGTGGTTTTTTCGAAAAGCGCAGTTTCGCGGCTATCGAGGAAATACGGGAAGGACAATCACTGGAGCGAAATTTGCCCGGGTTTTTCAATGAGTCAGCGACAAAAGAAAATCTGATTTTGCGCCGGCAGTTCATTTGGCAGTTGGCGTCATTTATAAGGAAATTTCACGACACCGGCTATCGCCACCGCGACCTTTACCTGTGTCACATATTCAGGGTTTCCGACGGTCTATTTTACCTGATAGATTTGGCGAGGGCGTTCAAACCGATGTTGCTGGGCGGGCAATACCGCGTCAAGGACATTGCCCAACTCCATTATTCGGCTCCCGCGAAATACTTTTCAAAAACGGACCGGCTGCGATTTCTTCAGGCGTATCTTGGCCGGGAAAAACTGAGTGCCGGCGACAAGAACTTTGCTAGGCGAATTGCCAGTAAGGCAAGGCGTATGGCGAGGCACGACGCGAAGCACGGCAGGGCAGTTCCTTTCGCAACTTAGGCGGGCTATAATACCGGCAAGATGAAAACGAAGGTCGCAATCATAATTGAGCGGGCGGATGTTGCGCTGGGCGGGGCTGAGCGCTCGGTCAGTGAATTGGCTGAGGCCATCGGGGCAATCGGCTATGAGACACATATTCTTGCCGCCAAAGGGGCGGTAATAGCGGAAAACGTGCATATCCTGTGCGCAGACGCCGGCGGCAAGAGGACGAGCTATCAGGTCTTTGCCCGGGCGCTGAAAAAACACACGGAACAGACCCATTACGATATTCTTCACAGCGTCCTGCCATTTGACTTTGCCGATATCTATCAGCCGAGGAGCGGCACTTTTGCCGAGTCAATAGTTCGTAAAGCCGTGACATATCGTTGTCCCGTTCTCCAGACGTTGAAAAGAAAGACCGCGTTTTTGAATTTTCGCAGGACCGCCTGGTTTGGTGCGGAACGCCGACTTGCCGAAGCGCAAGCCGGCCCATTAGTTATCGCGATTTCAAATTACGTGGCGGAGCAGTTCAGGACCCACTACCATATTCCTGAAAATCGAATGGTGGTTATCCCAAACGGCATCAAACCGGCCGGACAGATAGAGAAGTCCCGCGTCAATTCAGTACGGAATAATTTGCTCGCTCAACTTGGCCAGAAGGGAGCGGACGGTGCGGTACTGTTTCTTTTTGTCGGTCATGATTTTCAGCGTAAAGGTCTTGATTGCTTAGTGGAGGCGATTGGCAAGCTTCAAAAAAAAGATAATCATACGTCAGCGAGGTTGGTCGTTGCCGGTCGCGCAAATCCGGGGGCATACCGCCGGTTGGCTGTAAAACTGGGCGTCGAAGAAAAACTCGTCTTTCTCGGAGCCGTCAATAATGTGCAGGAATTGATTGCGGCGACTGATGTCGCTGTTTTGCCCACGTTCGATGACCCCTGTTCGCGGTTCATTCTCGAGGCCCTGGCCGCGGGCAAACCCGTCATAACCACGAAATTCAACGGTGCAATCGATTTGTTTGTGGATAACAGGCACGGTAAGGCAATTGATGACCCGCGCGATATTGTCTCGCTTTGTGAGGCAATCGGATACTTCACTAATCGTGATAATCTTCACCGGGCAGAAAATGCCATCATCAGCGACAACCTTCGCCAGAATGTCTCTGTCGCCAGGGTTGCACAACAACTGAAAGCCGTTTACGACGATATATTAGCCAAACGGAGGCGGCGATGAGATTGGCCGAATTTTTAGTTGGTGCGTATCTGCTTGGGTCGGTTCCCTTCGGGATGCTCATAGCCGCTGCTCACGGAATTGACCTGCGCAAAGTCGGTTCCGGGAATATCGGCGCGACAAACCTTTCCCGCGCATTGGGCAGGCGATGGGCATACTTATGCTTTGTACTGGACCTTGCCAAGGGACTTTTACCCACATTGGCGGCGGGAATATGGCTCGATGGCATTGCTGGAACAAATGGGTTGCTCGCGCAGCTTGCCGTGGGTTGTGCGGCTATAACAGGTCATGTATTCCCCGTTTATCTGAGGTTCAAAGGCGGTAAAGGCGTCGCGACGAGTTTCGGCGTTGCGCTTGGTTTGTGGCCATATTATACGATTTGCGCGGCGATTGCGCTGGTGATATGGGTTATCTTTGTTCTTATTTGGCGATATATATCACTTGCCTCACTTGCCGCGGCGTTTGCTTTTCCCGTGATTCTGGTCGCGGCGATAGCGCTAATACCCGGCTGGCGTTTTTCGGATTTGTGGCCCTTGCTGATAGTGGCTATGGTCATTCCTGTTCTTGTTTTTGTTCGCCACAGGGGCAACATTGCGCGTCTGCTGGCGGGTACCGAAAGCAAGGTGCTTCAGAAAAACAAGGAACAGGCCGGCGATTCAAACAAGACAGGTTAAGCGCAAGAGCGTCATTAACAGATTTTTATTGCGAAAAAAGCCGCCGTGTTAGATTCACAGGCGGCTAACTCGAAAATGCCATCCTCGGCGAGACAACGACCAGCCATCCCTGACTGGCCCCCCAATGGCAATCAAGCCCCAAATCCACAAGCCCCTCATTCAACCTGCCCTTACCCCCCAGGCAGGTTGTCGGGGCTTTTACCTTGTAACTGATGGTATTATCGGTCGGACGGCGACCAAAGCCAGGCGGGCAATTCCTGAAAAGCGACTTCGCAAACCCTAAATATCCGGTAGGGATATAGGCCAAAACGGTGTCAGGAAATGGCACTGTGCAGCGATAAAACTGAAGGGCGGGAGATTCTCAGCGTTTATTGTTCGGCCTATGATTCCAGGGGCGTCAATCCCTCGCGGACGGCATATTTGGTAAGCTCCGCCACGCTGTTGATACCGAGTTTGTCCATAATGTTTCGCCGATTCGACTCGATGGTCTTGGCGCTGACGTGGAGCTGCATGGCGATTTGTTTGGTGCTCTTGCCTTCGGATAAAAACTGAAGAACCTCCCGTTCGCGCTCAGTCAGGACCGGTCCTTCGGGCTGGTATTGCGTCGATAGGCGTTTGACATAGTCATCGATAACAACTCCCGTTATCTTCGGGCTTAGATAAGTCCCTCCGTTTAATACGGTCTTTATGGCCTCAACCAGCTCATCAAACAGGCACTCTTTCAATATGTAGCCCGAGGCGCCTGCTTTGAGCATTTCCGCCACGAAATGCCGGCTGGAGTGTATGGATAGCGCGATAACCTTTACGTCGCCCATTTCCCCGACTATCTTGCGTGTGGCGTCAATGCCGTTGAGATTTGGCATACTGATATCCATAATCACAAGGTCCGGCGCCAGTTCACGAGCGATATCCACTGCCTTTCGTCCGTCCTCGACGCTTCCAACCACTTCGATATCCGGCTGTTTCTCCAGCAGCGAGCACAATCCCTGGCGAATAATCGCGTGGTCGTCAACCAGCAAAACTCTCGTGGTCATGGTTATACCTCCTTTTTATGACTTTGGTCCTTAAGCGGCGTCGTCATTATGGCTTTGCAGCCGGCGCCTGGTTTTGATTCAATTTTGAAATGTCCGCCCAAACTCTCCAAGCTCTCGCGGATGCTGAATAGCCCGAATTTAGCTCTTTTGCCTGCCGTTGACCTGATTTCTGCCGGGTCAAAGCCGACGCCATTGTCTTCTACGGCAACCTCTATCGAGTCGTCGATTCTGCGAATGTTGACCATGACTTTGCCGGCGTTGGCGTGTTTAATGCAATTGATAAGCAGCTCGCGGACATTTCTAAACAGCAGGATTCGCATGTCGTTGTCGAGAGGTTTGGATTGGCCGTCGTCCTGAAACTCGGTAGCGATACCGTGTTTTTCCTGCACCTGTTCGCTGAGCCATTCCGCGACCGCCACCTCAAAACCCAATTCGTAAAGAATGGGATTACTGAGTTCAAAAGTCAATGTTCTTGTTTCCTGAATCACTTTCTCTATATAAGAGCTTATTTCTTCAATCGCGGCGGATGATGTTTCGGATGGCGGTGAGCTTTGAAGGGTATCGAGTTTGATTTTTGCCATGGCAAGCGTCTGACTTATCTCGTCGTGAATCTTGCCGGCTATTCGCCTGCGTTCCCGCTCCTCGGTCAGCGTTAATCGTGCCGCTAATTGCTTAAGATGTTTCTGGTACTCAAGAATTTCGTGCTCCGCCCGCTTGCGCTCGGTGATGTCCCGATTGATTCCCACGATTCCGACGATGTTACCGTGGCTATCCGACAACGGGACCTTGGTTTGCAGGGCAGATTGAAGGTTGCCTGTTTTATCTATACGCTGGCGCTCAAGGTTGATGCTTGGCTTACCCGTTCGCATCAGTTCCTGCTCATTGTCGAACAATTCCTGTGCGGTTTTCCGGTCGTACAAATCAAAGTCCGTTTTCCCGATTATTTCAGTTTCACTTTTCAAATATTCACTGTCGAGCGTTGCTTTGTTGCAGGTAATGAATCGACTGTTCTTGTCTTTTACATACACCTTGTCAGGTATGTGGTCTATCAGCGTCCGCAGGAGATTGCGTTCTTCCTGCAGCCGTTCCTTCGCCAACCTTTGCTCCGTGATGTCCCGCCAAATCCCGACAATCCCTATTACATTACCGCGATTGTCCCGCAGGGGCACCTTCGTCACCAAAATGTAGTGAAGAACGTTGCCCGCCTTGT
>Ga0315294_10010495_pt1 | contig 10163 bp, 8 predicted proteins | sample YL17G13_40_MG_FD_203626 | JGI IMG/M metagenome (GOLD analysis project Ga0315294, IMG submission 203626) | Sediment microbial communities from Yellowstone Lake, YNP, Wyoming, USA - YL17G13_40 | ecosystem: Environmental > Aquatic > Freshwater > Lake > Sediment | place: USA: Wyoming | collected...
TTCGAAATCAACATCATTTTCTTTCACCAAAGTGGTGCGCGCGGCACCAGGTGTGAAGCGAATCTTGCGTGGAAGTTCCTCGGCCTCTTTTTTGCCCATTTGCATCTTTTGGTCCAAGTATCTGCGGGAACCATCCGGCGCCAACACAAACTCGCGCACATTGACATACTCTTCGCCAATTGACGTGATCTTGCCACCCCGATTACCGACCGGATCGCCCGTCTTGACGATGATACCCTGGCCGGATCCCACACCGTTTGCTGGAGCCAAAATCATTGCCTTACGCTCACCAGTAGTGAGCTGCCAAACACCTACAACGTTAAGTTGATTTAGTTCGTACTGCTGTAGGGGGCTCACAATCGGAATTTCGATACTACCCGGTTGCGCCTTGAGCATCGTTCCTGAAACTTTAGTACCCTCAGGGCTAGTAATCAACGGCGGCAAGAACGGATCCGATTTCTCAGACCCAACGTAATGGAAGTCAGATGGATCCTCGGCAATCTCTTCAAACCGAGATCTAGCTGAGACATCTTTTGCGACACTTACCCCATCATCTGCAGCGTCGTTTTCATCAGGAACATGAGCCACATCTTTTGCCGTCTCCGCTGGTCCTTGGGGCATTGCTGGCGCCTTTGGGCCATTCATGGATTTCGCCGCACTTGGCTGGGCCTCTCGTTTGTTCGCGGTTCGTTTTGCCAAGATTTTTGCAGAATCGGCGTGTTTTGCCCGAGGTTGAGCCATGGCGCTTTGGATAGTTATGGCGGAGCCACCGATCCAAAGCAGCAGTCCTGCGATCATACGGATCGCCACTGATCTGGGTAAAGTTGGCTTTACTTGCACTTGGACCAAGCTAAACACTCCTCGGCCTTAAATTTTGGATTTTGCAATTTTAGGAGCAGTCATTAATTTTCCGACATTTTGAGCTGCTGAGTTTTCCGAATTACCAGTTTTCTTTTTGTCTTCGTCGGACTGATTGTTCGCTTTTGGGCCATTCTGCTGCTCGGGCTTACCCGCTCCATTTGCCTCAAGATTAGTCATGGACCTATATACAACTAACTCAAGATGGGTTTTGAGCCTCATATTTGACCTTGCATCTTTGGTCTTTTGAAAAAGACTGCGCTTATCTTGATCAGAGTTAAATTTACCAGCAGAGTCTCCGTCCTGAAGCGCGGCTAAGTCGCGAGCTTCAGCCCTATTTATCTGCAGATTACGCAGAAAAATGGTCCCTTCTAAATGAACTAACTGATCCAGAAAGTGTGCAACTTGGTCAAAGGTTCCCAGCACTTCAATAACGATCGGCAACTCTACGAACGGATATGGCTGCTGATGCTTAACCTCTTCTGTAGGATCAAAGAGAGACATGATTACGCCATTGCCTTTGGCAAACGTAGCAACCTTCTCGAGAATAAGCTCAATTTGGTAGGTGTCGGGAAGTTTTTTCTTTGCTTTGACTAGTTGCTGTTGAGTGGATTGAAGCTGCTCTTCCAGCTTTGGCAAGTTCGAATGTTTTTGACTTGCTTGAGTGAACTTCTGCCGAGAATCATCGACCTGCTGTTGCAGAGTTTTTTGCGTCTCCTCTAGAGTCGCTCCTTCATCTAAGTAAATATATAGAGCGGGCAGCAAGCCTAAGGCGCCTACTAGCAGTAGTCGCCCCGCAAGCGGCAGCAGTTTGTATCGCTCTCGCAACTCCCCCAGTGCAGACATCGCATTCCTTTGCTAAAAATCCCGACTTTCGTGATTTTTGCGGAGTTCGCCCAAACGCATAGCATCTTCATCTAAGTACGGAGGATCACTGACAGCTGTCGGTGCAGCTTCGTTTTGCCGCACGGGCAGCTTCGTTGCTGGACGCTCAGCAAAACGGCCGTTAAGAATAAACGACGGGAATTTACTCATTTCAGCAAAATCCCCTAAACCCAGCAGCTTGCCAATTTCAGCTTGCTTCAAATCTAAGTCGGAAAAATAGATCAGAGTACGGGGGTCTGCAGCATCAGCATCCTGGCTACCAGTCGAACGGATCGCCGTAATGTACTCTGCAGTCAATATATTGTCATAAGCCTGACCGTTTATTTCGAAAGTCTCATCTTCAGCAGTTTTTTCGGGATTTAGCGCTTGAGCACCAACTGGCGCCTCGACTTTTTTTCCCTCTGAGCCAATTCTGAGCGAATTTAACCACACACCATCTGGTTTCAAATTATGAAGATGTTCAAGCACGATAAGACTTTTATATTTAGCAACATGCGACACAGTAATAGCTTGCAGAGCTTTTACCTTGGAATCTAATTCAGAAATTTCAGATCCTAAGTTTTTGAAGCGTTCGAGGTCCGGCATCAGCTTGGTGACGCTCTCAGTTTTACTCTGCTGTTCAGCAGTTAACTTATCCATCTCTTCTCGCATACCATCGTGATAGTAGTTGACCCCGGCAAAAGCCATGATCCCAACCAATACAAGCACTACCAAGTCTGGTACGTACCAATATTGATTTTCGAGTTCGTCTATAGGGCAAAGGTTAACTGTAATCATATCAGCTGTGATCTCCTAAGCTGCGCAGGCTCAGACCGACAGCCACCCCATAAAGCGGCCCTTGTGTAAGGATGTTTTCCATTTTAAAGATTTTGGAATTGATATTGATCCGTTGAAACGGATTAATAATTTGCACTGGGACGTGAAGAGTTGCAGCAATTGCGGCATCTAGACCAAGAATGCGAGCTCCACCGCCAGTCAAAAAAACACTGGTAATGACACCGACGTTTTGACTCTCCTGGAGGAAATAATCAATAGTTCCCTGCAATTCGGCAACTAATTGCTCGTTAATCTCACCTATAATTTTATTCACTTCAGCTGGCAAATTCTCCTCGCCCTGTGACGACGAGACCTTGAGCGACTCCGCATTGTCACGATCGACGTTTAGCGCCTCCTTCAGCCGTCGCGAGTACTCGTCGCCGCCAATTGGAATCTCACGAGCGTAAACATAGTCGCCATTGAACAGCAGCGAGACTTGCGTCACAGAAGCCCCGATTTTGGCGACAGCGCTTAGTCCTTGAACGCTACCGTAGTTGTACTCAAACATGTTAACGGTGCTAAACGCCGCGCATTCCACGACTCCAGTACGCATTCCAAGTTTTCGAATCAGAGCTATGTACTGCTCTACCATATCCCGCTTAGCTCCGACCAAAAGCACAGGCTGCGGCTTCCCTACTTCCACCGCACCTTCGACGGGGAAGAAATCTACGTAAATTTCCGACATATCAGCCTGAAATTGCTGTTCGGCTTCGTAATAAACCTGCTCAGCCAACTCGTTATCTTTAGCTAAGACGTCGATCCGCTTAATCAATACTGCACTGCCGCTTAAGGCTAACGCCGCCCTGCGCCCTTGCGGACGTATTTTGAGCCGTTTAAGTAGCGTGCGTAAAGCTCCCTCGACGATTTCGGGATCTTGCATTAACCCGTCAACGACTGCCCCTGGGGGTAGCAATTCAAGCCCCATTTTGCGCAGTTTTTTTTGATTACCACCGGAGATCTCGACCACTTTAATGGACGATGACCCTATGTCGATGGCGACGAGAGGCCGACTGAACATGCTGGTTCCGCAGATTTGTTAATGATGGAATGGTGAGTAAACGGATGAACGACAAATTTAAGACAGGCAGACGTGACCTAGACTAATTGTTTCATTTCCAACGCTATGGCGTCAATGATCCCACAGTCAGGCGGCGACAATGTTTTGACGGAACTCTCCGAATTAGAGGGAGCAACGCAGAAGGAACACGTTGAGATATGGGGGGAACTTAGCGTTTCGCGTTTAGGAAGCGGGCCAATTCATCGGCTAAACTCTCGCCCTTTGGGGAGGTTACCTCTGTCGAGCCACCGTTCTTAGCAAACAAGGCATCCAGCTTAGCCCGAGCACGGTCTACCTGGGCGGTCGCGCCCTGGACCCCAGGGGTGAAGTAACTACAAAAATTCGCCCGGTCCTTTTCTTTAACCCACTCAGCCTGCTCCTCACGGCAGCCGCGTGCGGCCGTCGTTGAATAAAAGGTACAGTTTAAGCAGACCCTTACATCCCGGCGGCAGGACGGGCATTCTGTGGCTCGCGCTAGCGGTGGGACGAAGGTCCAGCTATGCTGACAATGATGGCACTTGATCTCAGACACTTTGGCGTAAAACTCCAGTAATTTCCCTTGGCACGGCTAGCAAAAACACGTTAAAAAACGCAATAAGCCGCAATGTATCAGGGTATTAGTCACGAACTAACGAATGAACGCCGTCGGCACAGGCCGCATCGGCAAGTCACATAGTTTCAATAAAGGGTGCTCGCATGATTTTCAACTCGATTCTGGAAACGATAGGCCGCACCCCCATGGTGAAGTTGAATCGCGTCGGCGCCAACCTGCAGTGCAATCTTTATGCAAAGTGTGAATTTCTTAATCCCGGTGGCTCAATCAAAGACCGGATCGGTTACCAAATGGTGGCCGACGCAGAGCGCTCAGGGCGGATTAAGCCGGGCGATACACTCATCGAGCCTACCAGTGGTAACACCGGTATTGGCATTGCCCTTGCTGGGGCTATCAAAGGCTACCGCATTATTATCACCATGCCGGAGAAGATGAGCCGCGAGAAGCAGGTGGTGCTGGAGGCTCTTGGAGCTGAAATCATCCGTACTCCAACAGATGCTGCCTGGGATTCCCCAGAAAGCCATATCGGCGTCTCGAAACGTCTCCAAAAGGAGCTGCCGAATGCCCATATTCTCGACCAGTACTCCAATCCATCGAATCCAAACGCACATTATAACGGCACCGGCGTCGAGATCCTCAGCGATATGAACGACAAGGTAGATATGGTAGTCATGTCCGCCGGCACAGGTGGCACTATCACAGGCGTGGCGCGCCGCATCAAGGAACGTCTACCCCATTGCCAAATCGTTGGCGTCGATCCAGTCGGCTCGATTTTGGCTGGGCCGGGGCCGATCCATTCTTACAAAGTTGAGGGCATTGGCTACGATTTCGTGCCCGATGTCTTCGATCGCAGTTTAGTCGACACCTGGGTCAAGACCTCCGATCGCGAGTCCTTTCAGTTAGCGAGACGCTTAATTTCCGAAGAGGGTTTACTCTGCGGTGGGTCTAGCGGCTCGGTGATATATGCGGCTTTGAAAGAAGCCAAAAATCTCTCGAAAGGCCAAAACTGCGTCGTCTTGCTGCCGGACGGTGTCCGCAACTACATGACTAAATTTATCGACGATAAGTGGATGCGCGACAACCGCTTCACAGGGGTCGGTGCCATCAATGGTAACGTCGGACTCCTTCTACACTCTAAGTCGACGGTCATCAGCCTGGGACATACTGCAACAGTCAAAGATGCAATCGCCCTGATGACAGATCGTGGCATCTCGCAGATACCAGTAACCCACGCAGGTAGCCTCATCGGAATGGTCCGAGAAGACGACCTCCTGCGCTACCTATCCACCGGCGAAATTGATTCTACATCCACCCTCGGCGATCTCATGGATCGCAATGTTCCGACCGTCGAAGAATCCACGCCAGTGAGCGCACTTCAGGAGATCCTGATGCATTCCACTTGCGCCGTGGTGATCGATGATCGTCGCCGGCCGTTGCATATCGTCACCAAAATCGATGTGGTCGACTGGTTAGTGAAAAACCCAAGGCAGCTCGCTTAAAGAGTCGGGCGTCGGGCGTCGGGCGTCAGGGTATGAAGCGGACACATAGGTAACAAAACAGACCGGAGACATAGGTGACACAATTAGGCCGTCCTACAGCACCTCTGACTACTCAGACACCAACCTGAAGAACGACCACAAGATCCTCGCGGCTTCTAAGTCTTAGACCGCAGGAATAACTCGTTCAAGGCATCTCGCCAGTGAATGTGAAGAACTCCGTCTTCGACGCTTCTGATTTCGTCCTGTGAGACCACCATCAATATTGGATTTTCGAAGTCATCACGGAATCCCGTCAGGTGCCGAGCATGGGTCGTGCTTTGTAGCAAGCTCGATTTGATCTCTATCAGGACTGATGATTGGCCCGGGCGCTCAACAATGAGGTCTATCTCTGCTCCGGCCTTAGTTGTTAGATAGGAGAAGCGGTAGCCTAGCTCTAAATATTGATTTAGCTTCACACATTCCATCACAAAAAACTGCTCAAATAGGTGCCCGAATTCACCTGTAGATTGGTTGAGTTTCGTACCAACCGCCAGAGATAAAGTGCGCGCAATGCCAGTGTCCACAAAATATAGGCGAGGCGCTGCGTGAACCTGCTGCCGTACCGAGCGCGAGTAAGGTTCAATGAGGACAGCGAGGTGCGTTTCCTCGAGGATTTGAAAGTAGGTTTGCACCGTCTTCACATCAACCCCGACGACAGCTGCGATTCGCGAATAATTGATCAAACGGGCATTTTGTTGGGCTGCGACGTCAAGAAATTTGCGAAAGGGCTCGAGCTTGCGCACCAAGTGCTCCGCCCATACTTCTTCTTTTAAATAAGTCTGCCCGTAGGCGCGCAGGAAACGAGTGATGGACTGATCACCCGTCCGCTGCCACACAGCAGGCAGTAACCCGAAGCTGAGTGCTTTTTGAAAATCAAACTTGTCGCCGAGTTCTGCAAAGCTGAATGGGTACAAGTCGAAATACAGGGCTCTACCAGCCAAAAGATTGGCTCCAGCCATCTTAAGTTTGCGTGCACTAGAGCCCGTGAGGATAAATTTCTGTGGTACCTTCTTGTCCTCGATCAGGTGATGGACGACGTCACAAAGCTTAGGGACTTTTTGGATCTCATCGATGAAGACGTGAGTGATCTGATCGCTCAGCGCTGTGACTTCGCCAATTAAGAGGTCTGGATCGCGAGCGAGCCTCTCTTCATGACGAGAGAGTAACAGGTTAATGGTGTAGGCATCGGGGAACAAGGACTTGATCAATGTGCTCTTGCCGACTCCTCTAGCCCCGAATAGAAAAAAACTCTCGTCATTTGGTATACTTATAAGTCTTTTGAGCAAGACTATACTCCAAATTTAGCGCCTAAGTATGGAGTATAGTCTATGGTTGAGCGGTTGACAATGGCATCGTTAAAGCCACCTAAATCATCCCACCCATGCCGCCAGTTGCAAATGGCCACGGCCGCGATTGGTGCCAATTAGTATTGGTCAATTGGGAGCTGCTATGCGCCGCCGGCAATCTTCTCTTCACAGCACGTCGCGCATTTGAGCCGGATAAATACAGAATCTTTACTAATATCCGCAAAAATTGGGCACATCAAACCCGATAGCCACCCCCGATCTTACGGACGTAATTGCCGGCATTAGGCCCAAAGGCGATTTTGCCGCTAATCGAAGCGGCAAGTAGGTGGGCAAGGAAACTTACTCCGAATCACGATTGGCATCTTTCATGTAAATGATTGAGGCCAAGACCCATTCAGCGCCATCTGGTTATTCTTTCGAGGGCGTTGCGGCTTTCAATGATTTCTGAGGGACCAGGGTGACAAAGTCGCTTCGTATTTACACACAAGCGGTGACGCAACTCGAAATTGACTTTGTTCGAACCGACCTAATTACCTGCTATGATTCATGGAATCGATTTTTTTAATATTATCTAAAGTTTTTTCTCAAAAATGCCGAAATAAGAAAATCATATAAAACGAAGCATCTAGATCGAAAAATTTAAAATTCCGCGGCAAGAGCACATGAAATTATTACGGAGACCAGCTATGTTTAGAGGCATAATCAATTCAAGAAATGCGCTGGGAATAGTTGTATTCACGCTGTCTGTTAGCCTGTCGGCAATCACCGTAAGCTGCTCGAGTGGTCGGAGTACTGTTTTTTCGGAGAATACAGTTTCCCCATCTTCGGCCGCATTATTTCAAGCCTATGATCAAAATATAAATTCTACCGACTTTGCGACACAGCTTAATAAGGAGCTCGAGCAATCCGATGTATCGCTACGCGCGGAACTGCCGGAATCAGGTCAGATTGCAGGTAGGAACTTTCCAGACCTCAGGCTGAGATTGAAAAGGATGATGTCCGACGCGATTCCAGGCCCAAAACTTAAAAGTAACTTGAGGAGTTTTTTTCGTGCTGGAGGTGTTCTAGGACTGCAACTAACGGTAGAAGATTTTCAACTGGCAGAGGGTTATGTTGGCGCAAAGCTTGACGCCGTCAACAGCCCCGTTGCTGAAGCCGATCTAATCGCCAAATTCCCCCCTAAACAGGTCATCCGAGCGCTTTACACGATCACTGTGATACGCGCGCTAGATAGCTACCACGCTAAGTCTGCATCCCTGGCTCTAGGTGGAAAAGGGGTAAGCGCGACAGTTAGTGCCAAGGTTAACCTGGATGTTGCAGCCACGATCGCAGCTATTTCTGGAGCATTCAATAGTGGTATCACTTGCGATTCAATGGTCAAGCCATGTGCTGACGCACAAAGAAATTACATTAAAAATGTTGGTAAGTTCAACGATAACGCTGTCGACATAGATGTCTGTGTATCCCAAACACACGACCAGTGCACTTGGGAAAAAAATGGCAAGGACCTAGAATTTCTAGCTGATAGCTGCAAAAAATTTCAACTTTGGAAGTGTGAGTGCAAGCAAGAGAACGATGGACCAGCACCTGCAGCTAATTCGTCTACTGGGTGCAGTGCCGTACAAATTATCGCTGCTCAAACTCGAACAATTGATAGGACAGCAGTAGATGCAGCATGCGTCGCTATCAAGGAATGTGCCGGCGCAAAGTAAAATTAAGGCATTAGAGATCTTCTGTGTTTGGTCTAAAAGATAAATTCAAGGCACAGTCAATGACCAAAGCAATCCCACTATTGTATATCCTTGCTGTGGAGATCGGCCTGACAGCACTGGCAATTGGCTGCTCAAGTCCAGCCTCTACAACTTTTTCAGACCAATCCTACTCACAAAACGCCACAATCCTTTTTGAAAGTTACAGATCGAATGCCGAGAACGCCGCATTCAACAAGGTTTTGGCAGGTTTACTGGCTGCTCCTGACCTAAAAGCAGATCAAAATCTACCTAAGTCGGAGACCGTTGCTGGCGTATTGGTTCACGACTTCGACAAGAAAGTGAAAAAAATATCATCTGCTGGCAACTTTAACTTTTCCGGAACACTTGGGGAATTTTTTTCACTGACGAAAATTAAGGGATCAAAGCTAAATATTAAGGATTTTCAACTAGCAGAGGAATACGCTGTAGATCTTTTGTGGAGTATTGATGACGAAGTAAAAATGAAACTACTTTACCGGAAGTATACCCCGGAGCAGATGAACAAATCAGCGTATGTCGCCGTGATTACATCTGCTTTAACATCGGCAAATACAAAAAAAGACTCATTAAGTCTAGCCTCAGCCAGCGATATTCTATGCTACCTATTTACGCCATGTGCCCTAGTTAAAGGTACCGGGGAGTTAATCAAGGCGGTATCCAAAAAGCGAACCTGCAACATGCAGGCAGGTAGTTGTAAATCAGCGCAAGAAAATCTGAAAAAAAATGATAACAAGAAGGATGATGTAGTCCAGAACAACGACGCTTGCATGAATATCAGCCCTCCAAGCTGTACTCACGGTATCGCTAGGAGTACAGGAGAAGTAAACGGTGGTTATCAATGCTCGTGGAGAACGTGGAGCTGTGATTGCCGTGAAAAGTACGTAAAAGTAAATGATGACTATAAACACAGTAATGATTCGACGGAGCATTGCGAGACTGAAGATAAAAATAAAAATCCGCCCGAGCTGGTAGAGCTCAATAGGGATGCTTATAAAATGGCCTGCGTCGAGCAAGAATCTGTACTGAACGCCTGTGGTTATAATTTCAAGTGAATTCAACTGATTTTGGTTCGCTGGTACAACCGAGCCATCAACATGGGCGAGATGGATCAGGCTCGACGCTGAACTCTCCCTGCTCGTATCTAAGCGATGCACGGGGCGGAGTCTCGTAGTCTAGGCTGACAGGCTTTAGGTAGCGCCTTACCTGATACCCATACCTCGACGCCCGACGCTGACCTCGCTAAACGCAGTCCCCGGCCCACAACCTGTTTAATGTGTAGGTGGGGGTTTAAGTTTAGTGCCGATCCCCAGCGCTGGGTGAAAGCGATACTTCCTGGTGTGGCATCTCTGATGCCAGCAGCATGGGCCTTGGCGATGTAGTACCGATGAATCTCGGCAT
>Ga0315294_10010496_pt1 | contig 10162 bp, 17 predicted proteins | sample YL17G13_40_MG_FD_203626 | JGI IMG/M metagenome (GOLD analysis project Ga0315294, IMG submission 203626) | Sediment microbial communities from Yellowstone Lake, YNP, Wyoming, USA - YL17G13_40 | ecosystem: Environmental > Aquatic > Freshwater > Lake > Sediment | place: USA: Wyoming | collected...
GAGTCTCGTCAACATCATAGAAGAATCCGAGACTGACATCTTTACGCTTTCCCGTCTTGATCTCATCCAGAAATGCAGCGTCACATTTAGCCTTGAAAAAGCGGAGATTACCCAGAATGCCGTTGATCTTGTCGCAGAACTTGGCGCCTTCCACTTTCCCCTTGATGTCAGCTCGAGCTGTGAGCACTATTGTGTCAGGATGCTTTTCAGCAACGACCCAAGCACCCTCGGCAGTCCAAGCAGCCTCTTTCAGTTCCGCAGCGGGCTTGTACGCCTTTCCCTCAGGATATGGGAAAACGCCTTCACGCGCAATCGTGGCTGGCACTACGAGAAACTCTTGACTATCTTCGACAATCTTTGTCGCGTCGACTTCAGCTAGGCTTATTCCTATTTTCCTCAATCTTTTTTTCCTCCGTCTCATTTTGCGACTGCGAAAACGGCTGCTGCTCAGCCCGTTTAATGCCTAAAACCACCTTTCCAGCGCCATCCGGCAGCTCCTTGAGACCCTGTTCCCCTCGGATCTCGTCAAGAGTCATCCAACCCTGCTTCTTTTCCCGGGCCTGAGCAAGACTCAATTCAACAAGAGCCTTGTCCTTCTCAGAAACCTCGAAACCGCCAAGCCAGACAATCTTGTAATCTTTGACGTTTGTTCTGACTTGGCCACAAGCAATCAACGCATCAACCAGAGCTCTTATGCCAGGCTCGTAGCGGCTTTGAGCATCACTAACCAGTTTGAAATATTCGCGCTCGTTGACTTCTGACCCTGTGAGTTCGCCGGCTTGAGCTCCGCGAAGAATTGCCAAGGGAACACCTGAACCGGCACTGATATTTTCCATTATCGGCAAGTAGTAGTGCTCAGGATCCAACGCCCTGCCAGCAATCCCCTTAAACTCAAGTTTCGTTTTTTCACTATGCAAAAAGTATGTTCTGGCCTGGAGGCTCTTGAACTGTTGACTTTCTTCAAGGTCATCCAAGGTCTTTTTGGTTGCGCCCTGGACCTCGACGTCTGGGAAGCCGCTGCCGTAACGGAACATGGTTTGGCCCATGCCCCAGCGAATATTGCGCAAAACCGTCAAATCGTCATACACGGGCTGTAAGACTGAAATGCCCTTATACTGATGGGTCAATAACCGGGTTGCAAAATGAATCACGCGTGAAAAGTGCACTTTAGCCTGGCTGATTCCAGTTCGCGCCAACGTATAATAAACCGGCAATCCAAACCTTTCGCTTTCCTCTTTCTGGTCCTCATCACTGCTTTGAACACTGAATTGCAGCGGACCGTAAGCTACAATATCACGGACCTCCTGCGGGCTCTCAACTGCAGCCTCAAGTGTGACGCCATGGTCAACATAACCCTGAACAATAATGCTCCAGCCGAGCAGTCGCTCAAAAACGGCCATCTGAGTGAAAACGCTCTTCGCATTCAACTTCCCAAGAACGATTTGGACCTGCTTATCAAAATTCGGATCAGGCTTCTCCGCAACCTCTTCGACTTTGAAGAAGTTGTCAAAAATGTCATGCGCAACTTGGAAAACGACCCGATAGGCCACTGGTTCCCTTTGCACAGCAAAGAGGAGATCCTGTTCGTCAATGGGATCGCCAAAATCTGCGTGACTACTGGCGCCGGCCCCGCGAATCCCAACCGTCTCGGTTGACGTGTCACCTGCAACTCTGCGCTTAAGCCAACCAACAAGATTCGGACTCATAACTATCTAAACAAAAGCAGACGCAACTCGAAAAAGAAGGTTGTTAGCAGTTTAAATAATTGTTCAAAGTGCCAATAACACATAAAAACATTAAAAGCGTTTGATAAACTGTGGATTTGCGGATTACAACCCAAATGTTCGAGATTTTGAAGCTAAGGCTCCAAGGCTTTTCAGCATACAAGATCGCTCGCAAACTAAACCTGGACCCGCCAACAGTCTACAGAGGATTAAACTTTGCTGAAAAAAACTTTGCCGAAGTAGACAAAATGCTAACCGAACTGAAAGCGTTAGGCTGGCCAGAAAAGCTCCCCGAAGTAGAGAGCCAGAGCAGGAGAGGAGCTCAACAGAAGAGGACAGTTGCGCAAGAAACAGTTCCCGCCCGATCTGAAGAAATCGCTTTCAAACTAGGTTAGGAGGTGAAATGCATAAGGAAAATGGCTTTTGCGCTGGTCTTCATTGCGGCTATTATCGCGGCTTCAGCGGGACTTGTCGGTTTAGCCTTCGCCCAAGGAAACGAGGCGGCTCCTGTTGTTGGGCCAGGGTCGTTTGAGCCTATTTACGAAGTGTTTAAGTCGGTAGGTTACGCGGCTCCCGTCGCGATCATGGTCGGGTTGACCACGTGCTTGCTCGGATACATGAAACAAGCAACGCCGCAGAACTTCAAACTTGAGGAGTTCATATCGACAGCCCTGATTAGCTTGATAATCGGGGTAGCCACCATATACGGAGGCTGGGCCTATACTGACATCGCTCAATGGCTCGGGAACGGAGGGCTTACAGTTTGGGTCTACTGGGTTGCGAAGATCACCGCAAAAAAGTTGTGGCCGAGTCTGACTGTCACGGCGACAGGTGCTGGCCCACCGAAAACTTAGACTGGTACTTCCCCTTCTCCTCCATCCTCAATTTTTCAAAAATCCTTTCTATTTCTCCCAAAAGGAATTAACAACATGATCGCGAGTTCTGTTAACTCTTAGGCACTTTCGGTTCTCACTGAGAGGTCTGTTAACTGTCGGCGCCTTTTCCTCAAACGAAAGCGAAGACGAGGTTCACAGATATTGTAATGAACAGTTCCTCTGACTTTCAATAATGCGGTCTCACGTCTGTTGTCAATCGATAATTCAATAGCGCGCGCTGAAAACCTTCGGAAATGAAACCGTCGTCAGTGAGGCTGTAGGAAAAACATACTGCAAATAATGATTGTGTTTGCACAATCCATATGAAAGTTTTCCTCCAGTTATCTAATGAGAACATGAGAAGACATATTACTGGAAGACAATTCAAACTATGGTATTCGAGGTCTAGCAATACCATAACAGTTGAAGACATCGCTAATGAATTCTTTGATGGTGACATCAAGAAGACTTTGAATTTTCTGCGTACAGAATGGCTTGCTCCTTATGATTATTATCAAGATGAAAAATATGTCCTAATCCCAATGATGGGCGACTTGAACAACTATATTTTGCCAGATTGCGAGCGAGGCAAGAAAATATTCGTTACTGAAACAAGCGCGGAATGGAAGCGCATCAAAGAACCCTTAAGTCCTTACAAGATAAGGAAAATCAAAGAAGCATTACAAGAAGAAGAGAAAAAACGAAGATTATTCCTTGAGAGCGAGAAAAACGGGAAGTAAACATGTCGCGCGCGCGGAAGAACGAAAAGATAAGAAAAGATGAATGTGAAACGGAAGAGAAGTTTCATTGTTCCATTTGTGGTCGCGAAATTGATGAGGATGAGTTTGAGGATTATGATGGTATGTGTTGGGAGTGCTGGGATGATCAGCTGACTGAAGAGTCGGATGATATGTTTGGAGATTTAATGTAAAATGGCTGAAGACCAAGACCGTTATGAATGTTTGAGATGTGGTAAAGGAATTACTAAAGAAGAGTATGAAACTTATGATGGGATGTGCGAAGAATGCTATCAAGTTGAGATAGACGAACTTGATTATGAAGATGGTTATTAGAACCCGCGCGGGGTACCCCTTAGAAGCGCTTAAAAAAGCTTGCTTCATGCGATTCTGTTCGATTAAGGTACATAGGAACAACACGCGCCTCGGGATTAAAAAAAGAAAGAGAAGAAAAAAACTTCTCCATGAATAACTCACTTCGGAGGGTTGTTATCGCGTCCTTTTCCTGAGGGTTTGCCTGTTGTGCTGGGCTTGCCGCCTTTGCCTTTACCCATATTTTCACCTCAGGAGTTGCAAAAGAAGTTGGTAGGGTAAATAGCTTCTGATGATTCTCCCAGTTCGATATACTCTTGATATAGAACCCTTCATGCTGCGCGCACCGCATAATGGCTGGGAAGAGAAAGCCAACACGTAAAGAAAAAGCCGAAGCTGAAGGATGGATATTTCTCCAATAGCATTTTTTGGCAGCCTTCTTGGAGAAAGCGCATTCGATTAAGCTGTGCGTTCAGTCTTCTTTTCCGGAGAGGTATCGGTAAAGAAACGTTATGATGCTTCCAAAAGCGGTTCCAAATATGAAGGCTACCGTATCCCCACTTAGCTTATCCATCACAGCTAGCACGCTCGTTATAACGATTATAGCGCTCATCAAACCCACGAAAGCAAGTGTTGTGGACTTGACGAGGCTGTACTCAGCCTTAATCTCTTCTGGGCTCCCGTGCAGAATTTCAACGATTGTTTCAGTTATCTTTCCAAGAGGGTCTGGACTCTTCTGCAGAAGCATCATAACTGCTTCGTTCCAGCTCATGCCTTGAGGCTTGCTTTCTTGAGGCTCTTCCTCTGTAATTTCCTCTACTTGTCCTACTTCCTCTATTTCCTTTTTCCTTTTATCGCTCATAGCAGTCAATAGTTTAGCTGATATTCAGATTCTTAAAGGCTTTTACCGAGATGACCCTTGAGAAAGAGAATGATTCTCTTTTGGCGTGAAGCCCCTCTCCACTCTTTACACCAGCACGCACTATCCAACCAACTCAATGCTTTTGCCAGAACTGCTTGAACGCCATAGACTACGAAGGAGGAGCTGGTTGTTCTCCAGCATTGTCTGAATCGTCATAAGAAATAATCTCTGTTATCAAATTCGCATACCATACTCGGTTTAGACCTTCCAATTCTATGTATCCTCCGGAATTTATGCCCAACAGACGATTAGGTGCATGTGCTCCTATTGTTGTGGTTACTGTTCCTGTGGTTATATCTATAGTCCGCGTTGCAAGTCCTGAAGGAAGAATCACCGGGCTTCCACTCGTTCCTTCAAGTAATGTCGCATCTACCAAGAAGTATCGATTTCCTCGGAAAGAAACACCATAAGCACTTGCTATTGTAGCAAGTCGGTAAACAGGCAGATTATGGGTATCGTCATAGAAACCGCGAGGATACCCAATCACCATACAGTTTTCCTGAACTCCAATGATTAGGTTTGAGGGGGGCAAATCATCAGGGCAAAAGTACTCTATGTTGTCCTCAGGCTGAATGTATGCGTTGATTGGTATTGCCACCACGTCAATATTGTGATTCCCATGCTCCAACCATCGCCGCTGATGGTCAGGCCCATAGAGCGGTATACTAATGTCACGGTTTGGAACATTCGAATCCCTGCTCGCATGAACTCTAATAAGTATGTTATCAGGATAGAAATTGCTGTCTTCGTGTACTATGACATGTCTATTCGTTACTAGATATCTCCGACTACCATTCCTGAAAAAGAAACCAGTCGCAGACCCGATATCACAATGGTTAGGAGCGTGCCCCTGTGAACGTATCCTGATAAATGTTACAGCATAGTTTATCGTATCAATGGGAATTACGGCATTAGAACGGGGAACAATTTCATTCATAGTCTCATTGCTGTCATGGCTGAAGAAATAACTTTCGATAACACGTTTAAGTCGCGTGCGCCCTTTACTCACACTCACTCCGTGTGCGTTGTATGCTTATAAATACGAGTTTCAACTGATTTAGCAGTTAGATTAGATTGGACTGACTTAATCATGGTTAGGTCACAGTACGGAGTATTGATCTTGGAAGGTAACTGGGGGGAAGATGAGACTGCCTACCTTACAGATTCTAGGTCCACCTCAAGACTTTATGCGGCGCTTGAGGACCTGCTGTCCCTCGGATCAAGGCCAGTGAAATTCATACAACGCCCTCTCTTGGCTGGCCATTTTGTCGAGGATATCAGAAATTTCGTATCGCTAACCAAAGATCAAGACAGAGGTACTGTCATTATACTCAGTGCGCATGGTTCTAGGAGAAAAACAAAGACTGGAAAGAAACGTAGAGTGCTGCAAGCTCTTGATGGCAAACTAAACCTTAGTCTTCAAATCAAAGATATCGGAGACATACTTGGGAAAACGATCATGGTTCTTGATTCGTGCGAAATCGGCGAAAGACTAGGACTCTTTCAAAGAGCTGCAAAAGCTCTAGCAGTAATTGGATTCAGTGAAGACGTTGGTTGGGTGGAATCTGCCGTGTTTATTCTGGCTTTTCTCGATAAACTCGATGACTACAAGTATTTCTCGAACAAAACTGACATTCGACATGCCGCCACCGAAGCTATCAAGGCGATGTGGAGTCCTCCTTACAAGAGTCTTGCTGAACATTTAGGAGCAGAAAAAGTAATTGGGAATGAGACCGATAGAGTAATTGATAGAAGTAGGAAAACTACGAGATAGTACTGTTTTTTGACATATGTGCGTGTGTGCGCGCGTGCGCGCGTGTGTGAGAGTGTAGGTGAGGATATAGTTATGGAGTGGGGTTGGCGTAGGGGTAGGCGTAGGAGTGGTTGGTTGGGGTAAAGTTTTATCCCAAAACCCAAAACCCAAGCGAAAAAACTTTATTTTACACATTAAGCCACTTAATGAACTGGTTGTAAGACTTTTCTGGCGGTGTTGGCCGAATGACCCAAAAAAGGTATGTGCATACAGAAGCAGCGATCGGCGAAGTCACGTAGATATTGGGGTCTGCAGGCAACAGCAGAAAGGCATATAGGAAATTTATCATGAAAGAAAACACAAACAGGAAACCAAAGAAGTCTCTCACCCAATTCAGGCGGTCGTTCCCGAAAAAGTGGCGGAATATTGTCGATATAGAATATGTAAAACTCAGGTACATGGTCGAGAAAACTGTTTGCAGAAGTATCATCAACCATACGTTGTTTCCAGCAGCAGTAAGCAGTAGAGCGCGAACAAAGCCAGGTTGAATTCCAGCTCGAACGGAGTTTTCAAAAGCTATGATGCCCGAAGTACAGATGTCGAGTACGAATGAAATCAAGTAGAGTCTCTTAATGATGTTGTCAAGCCTCTTGGCCAGATGCTCTGATCCGATGCGTTTTTGACTGAGTGCATGAAAATCAGATATCGCCGAAACATACACCGTGAAAGAGAAGATTGCCAATATAATCCATTGCATATTGAGCATACGAGAAGGAAGATAATCAAAGTCGATTTCTACGTATCTGGCAAAATAGAAAGTGAGAACTAAGAACGACAAAAATGCCTGAGTGATTATTGCTGAAATGATGTCAACCAAAACTAAGTTGATCTTGAAGCGATAGGCCAACAAAGTCGCTATAATGAAAATCGTGGTTCCTGCGATGATGCTGTAGATCAAGACTTCAGGGATCGATATGTAATATCTTCCTGGAGGCAACGTGTTCTGTAAAGAGATGCTATAAGCGAGGGCTGAAGTAAAAACCGCAGTATAGACCGCCATGCGATGGGTCAACTTATTTCGTTCGATCTTGATGAACGTAGAAAATCCCAATAACGCAAAAATGAAGTAGATCGGAAGGAGAGTCGCATAGCCACGCCATTCAGAGCGATTCAAAGAAAAACCTACTGAGACAGCTGGACCACTAGCTGTCTGCGTGACACTCGTAAATATCGCTGAAGGATTTTCAAATTGTGCTCTAAGCGGCCAATCTATTGCTTGAGAAAATGTTACATTCTCTGCGGCCAGTGAAACATCTTGCAGAAAGAATGACAGCGTAAAATTGAACTTGTAGCGATCAAATGGATAGGTTTCTGGTCCGCCAGAAAAATATCCGTCAAAACTAGATTCATTTGAATATATAGTAAAATGACTCGAGTTGGGTCCTGAAATCACCTTTCCAATTCTTGTTGTTCCTGTGTAGGTTCCCATCGTTTCTACAGTCACGTAGTAAATTTCAGACGAAGCATTGAAATCAAAGCCCAATGTTCCACTCAAGGTGAAATGAACTCTTCTTGCTACAAGATCTAGGTCAGCAAGTTGAACGATTACATTGAAATATGTGATTTTAAGTTCGGTTTCATCAATTTGTCTCATGCTCTCTCCCTTTGAAATAACAGGTAAGAGAGTCACAATCGTCAAAGCAGTCAGCAACAGAAGTCCGAATATACGATTTTTTGACATCATATCATTGTTAAACTAGTTCTCAAGTGGAAAATAAACTTTCAGCTCACGAACGATTTGCGCGCGCCTTCTTCAGTCATTCCAACTCACCCGACAAGTTACGCTTGATCCCAACAGCAAATTCCTCTTGATCCTCTTCAGTCTTGCCCCAGACCTCCACGCCAAAGTCCGTGAAAGCCCACTTCTTGCCTCGCTTCTCAATTATCGTGCGGCCAAAGGCTTCTGAAATGTTTCTGTTAACCCTGTTGACTATCCGCAGAATCTTGTGCTTTTCAAGCGTATGCCGCGGCAACTTGCCAACGATATCCTTCGCTAGGATCCCGCCTGAGCCCGCCTCATAAATCACGCTTACGACAGCCAAGTCCATTTCACTTTCAGTGGCGACCTTCTCAACAAGCGGCCTTTCAAACTTGAAATATCCTTCCAAACCGTGAAAAATGATACGCTGCATCTGCTCAATACGCTCCATCCTACCCTCTAACCGATGCAAAACCTGCAGTTCATACTTGTGTTTGCCCACTCTTTCGGCTTGAGAACGCCTCTTAGGAATGCTCTTCTCAGTTACTTCCATATCAAACCGTCCCATAGAGCATAAACGCCATGTTGGAACATGCCGAAACTAGCCTTCTTAGGCTAGACTGCTCAGACCCCGCAATAGCAAGTCTTGCGATACAGCCAGAAAGCGGCTTGTTTTCGCAAATAAACCTCGCAACAGAGTCCCCTAGAGGCATGGAAAAACCAGCATGGGAATAACCTTCAAGTACCCAAAACGGGCCCTTGGCGTGCTCGTAGTATTCTCTGAGAGTCATGGTTAGGTTCTCCTGCGGTTTGCGAGCTGAATGATCAGTTCGGCTTGCGGAATCTTCTGCCTAAGTGTCAGGGCCCTTTTGAAATGTGCTTGTTGCTGTTCCTGCGTGAGGCTCTCCCATTGTTTGGCTATGGCCTCGAAAAGCTTGGCCAGCCGGATGTTTTTCTCCATTTCCTGAGTTTCGACAAGCGTCAGCTGCTTCTTGCCCACAAGTTTGTCACTGTACCTCTGCACGTGCGTTTGGTAAACATCCCTGTTGATGTAGCCCATGTGGTAGAGGCCCTCCACGAAGGGCAAGAGCCCCGCGTAGCTTCGTCCGATGGTCTTGTCTGCCTGAAGCCGTATGAACGCAACGTACAGTTCTTTGTCGAGGAACAGCATAACCTTGTGCTCTTGAAAGGATGTTCTACCCATGACATTCACCTGACTTGAAAAGTGCTATAGTAGCTAGATAGATACAGTCTATTTTGAGAGAGAGACAAGATTCTGTAGAATCTAAGAGAGAAACAAAGCCTTTTTCTTTCTCAGCCAAAGACAAGTCACCTACTCGTAATACTTTTCTCCGTGCGGAGGAAGCCTCCATTTTCTTCTGATTTCACAGTCGACAGCACAACCTAACATGCAGTTTTTGCACGTCAAAAGGCAATAGTTTAACGCTTGCATCTTTGTTCTTATGTTACGAACATTTTCAACAATACCTTCTCTTTGCTTCATGTTTCGCACCTCGCATTCCCGCAATGATACAAGGTGCTGCACTTGCCACTGGGCCTAGGCGAAAAACGCGGAGGATTGTTGCCGCAGTACCGCACGGTACAGACCCACTTAACCCGCAACTTCTTCCCAGTCATTTCTTTTTTGCCTCCCAAAAACCGTAAACGGGCCCCATGACGGCCGCCAGAAGGTTCAGTGGGATTCGAACCCGCGGCAGCCCGACCTTCTGGTTGACCTTCACGCCGAACAACGTCAGGTCCTGGCTGCACCAGCGGCATACTCGTAGTAAACGGTCCTCCCTGCCAATGCTAACGTCAAAGTCGGCCTCGTTACGCGAAACAGGACCGCAAATATTGCAGCGGCACATGTCAGTCTGACCCTCCGAATCGGGTGTGCGCGCTTGAAAACAGAAAAAGGGGGATTGTGCGGGAGACATCTCCACTATCTTGAGCTTTTAAGTTTATGATGACGTAGAGAAGTGTGGTGTTTGCAAAACTGGAAACAAATATAAAAGCTGACTTTCCGAATTACTGATTGGACGCGTTTGGATCATGCCTGCAAACTTGCCTCCTGATGCTA
>Ga0315294_10010497_pt1 | contig 10162 bp, 6 predicted proteins | sample YL17G13_40_MG_FD_203626 | JGI IMG/M metagenome (GOLD analysis project Ga0315294, IMG submission 203626) | Sediment microbial communities from Yellowstone Lake, YNP, Wyoming, USA - YL17G13_40 | ecosystem: Environmental > Aquatic > Freshwater > Lake > Sediment | place: USA: Wyoming | collected...
CCTAAAAGCTAATAGTATCAAGTTCATTTGTGCACAATTTATACGCAAAGCTGGTCCGTGTCAACATCTTTTTGGAACATAAATAAAATTTATTTCACTGCCTGTTTTTGGGAAAAAGCCGCTCCTGGTAGGGGGCTTGACAAAATTCTGGCTGAAAAGGGATTATTTTTGTATATTGCAGCGATATGCGAATAATAGCCGGCTCAAAACGTGGAATGAGTTTATTCAGCCCGGAAACGGAGGTGTCCCGGCCTATCCTTGACCGGGTCAAGGGGTCACTTTTCAGCGTTCTTTATAATTACGGACTCCCGCAGGATAAACGTGTTGCAGATTTATTCTGCGGCGTGGGTTCGCTGGGGCTTGAGGCGATTAGCAGGGGGGCGGTGTCGGTTACCTTTATAGAAAAAGACCAGCGAATCCTGACGATTCTTAAAAGAAACATCGAAAAGGCCGGTTTTGGCAAACAATCCAAAGTAATAAGGGCCGATGTATTTAAGGTTGGCGCTGCGGCGAGTGCGGATGAGCAAATATACGACATTATTTTCGTTGACCCGCCTTATCCTCTTACGAAAGATGCCGGGGCTGGTTCGCTGCTGGATAGACTATTAGTTCTATTGGACATGCGGTTGGCAGCGAAAGGAATCGTAATAGTCCGCACCGAAGAGCATACCAGACTGCTCGAGCGGTACGGCAAGCTTTCGATAATAGAGCAGCGAAAATGGGGCACTATGACGATAACCATATTAGGCCGAAAAAAAGATGACCAATAAACAGGCAGCCATAGAAATAATTAATAAATTGCACCGCAGTGGTTTCCAGGCATTGCTGGCCGGCGGCTGTGTGCGCGATATGCTCCTGTGCCGGCCTGCAAATGATTACGATGTCGCAACCGATGCTGAACCTGCCGACGTGATAAAATTATTCAAACGCACTCTCAAGGTCGGCGCAAAGTTCGGCGTGGTGATGGTGCTGGCCGGCGGCCAGCAAATCGAGGTTGCTACATTCAGGTCGGAGACGGGCTACGCCGACGGCAGACACCCCGGTTCAGTCAAATTCACCAGCCCCATCGAAGATGCCAAACGAAGAGATTTTACCATTAACGCAATGTTCTATGACCCCGTGAAAAAAGAGATAATTGATTATGTCGATGGCCGGGCCGACCTCGAAAAGCGAATCGTGCGGACTGTCGGCATCCCAAAAGAGAGGTTCGATGAGGATTACCTGCGAATGCTGCGGGCGGTGCGGTTTTCCGCTCAGCTCGGGTTTGGGATTGAACCAAAGACCTGGTCGGCTGTCTGCGCCAACGCAAAAAATATCGTCAGGATAAGCGGCGAAAGAATAGCGATGGAACTGGAAGGCATTCTTATCAGCCCAAATCGTTCCATCGGCACATCGATGCTGATAACAAGCGGACTTGCGGAGGCGATTTTTCACGGATTCACCAGCAGGCAGTCGGAAATGGCGGTCAGGGTATTGGAACATTTGCGAAAAAAAGTTGACTTTGCACTGGCACTGACTGCTTTTTTTGTCGCCTGGACGACAGAGGCAGCGCTTGAAAAAATGAAAGTTTTGAAACTTAGCAGAAACCAGATTAAGCACATAAAATTCCTGCTGGCCGGTCGCGGCAAGTTACTTAATAAAGATATGTCTTTGTCTGAACTGAAATTGATTGCTGCCGAGCCGTATTTTCGAGACCTTTATGAACTGCAGAGAGCAATTCAAAAGGCGGAGAAAAAAAGCGTTGCGGCATTGGCATCGCTGCGAAGGAGAATTAAAGCCCTTGGCGATGTCGAACTAAAGCCGAGGCCTGTCCTTAATGGTGATGAGCTTATTGAACTCGGTGCCGTGCCTGGGCCGACACTGGGGCAGTTGGCGCAGGAGATGTATATTGCACAATTGGAAGGGCAGCTTGAAACAAAAAAACATGCTCACCAGTGGGTGCGAAACTGGCTGGAAAAACGCAGAACAATCCGATAGATTATCCAAATACCCCATTTGTTCTGTTTCAACGTGGTTTTTTATTGACAGAAGCGGTATTTATCTATAGTATAAGGTCTTTCGGGACGATTATTTAAATACTCAAACTGACCGTTGGTCAGTTTGAGAATGCAAAAATTAAAGTTAAAAATGCAAAATTGTGGAGTGAAGACTGGATAAATTTTAGACGCAGAGGCGATAAATCCGTTTCTGGCGGATAAATCGGTGAGTTTGGGTGAGTTTGAGTTAAATAGTTGGAGATATTTCGATGCTTAAGGTAAGAACTGTCGCAGCAATTTTAGCAATAGGACTTTTTGTAATTAACACCGGTTTCTCAAAAACGGCTACCGTTGAAGACAACTGGAACGACTATTTGCACTATACTAAAATCGGACGGCTTGACGTTGCAGCCGGCTACGCACAGGCAGTTCTCGACGGCAATCCCGACCCGGTGCAATTGCTTACTTTAAGCGAGAAAAATCAGCAGGGGTACGCTATTTTGCTGAAAGTTGTTGATTCGGCACCGGATGCAAAACTGGCTGAACTTAGCAAGAAAATACTGGCAATCATTGAGCAGGGCAGATTCATCCGACGAACAGACCCGAAGATTATTGTTGAGGAGGTAAAACGGCTTACCGGCACGGAGCGCGGTCGGATGACGGCTGTTAAACGCCTTCAAAACGCCGGCGAATATTCGATAATGTATATGCTCGAAGCGCTTGCCGATGAGTCCCGCAAGGATGAAGCGGCAAATATTATCTGGGCGTTGCCGCAGGTAGGCAGAGATTCGTTAAGACCTCTTGCTGCGGCGCTGCAGGCAAAAAATGTGCCGATTAAAACCGAGATAATCAGGGCGATGGGAAAAATCGGTTATCCGCAGTCGCTTGCCTATCTGAAATATGTTGTGGAAAAGGACGACTCAAACGAACTTCGCGGCCTGGCAGAGCAGAGTATAAAGCAAATCGACGAGTCCGCATTGAAGGTGTCGGCAGCGGAACTGTTCTATAATCTCGGTGAGGAATATTATTACCACGGCCAGTCTCTCAAACCAGCAGAGGATGCCAATTTTGCAAATATATGGTTTTGGGATGACGAAAAGCAGCAATTGAACCACGAAAAGGTCAACAAGGACTGTTTTTATGAACTTATGGCAATGCGTCAGTGCGAATGGGCATTGAAGGCCGACGCCGGTTTCGGTCAGGCCATAGGCTTGTGGCTGGCTTCATATTTCAAGGCGGAATCTGCCGGTGTTCCTATGCCGACTTATTTTGGCCAGGGTCACGCCGGTGCACTTGTTTATGCTACTACGGCAGGTCCGGAATATCTGCATCAGGCGCTGGCGCGGGCAATAAAGGATGATAATGCTTATGTAGCACTGGGTGCGGTTGAAGCACTGGCGGTAACTGCCGGCGAAAAATCTTTGCTTTATCGGCTTGGCATCGCTCAGCCGTTATTGCAGGCACTTTCCTTTAAGGATAGGGCGGTCAGATACAGCGCAGCGATAGCCATTGCAGCAGCCGGCCCGAAGGATGATTTTGCTGAAAGTAAACTTGTTACCGAAAATCTTGCACAAGCCATCGCAAAAACAGCCGGCGATGCCAACGATAATAAAAATCTCTGGAATGACAGTATAGCCGATGGTTATGCCCTGCGTGCCGCACAGGCAATGTTAAAGCTGGCTCAGACGCGGAATACCGTTATTAACCTCTCGGGTGCCCAGGATGCCCTTATAAACGCAACAAAGGATACTCGTGCCGAGATTAGAATTCTTGCAGGTGAGATACTGGCTTACCTCACCAGTCCCGACGCTCAGCGTGCCATAGCCGCTATGGCTCTTGCCGAAGGCAACCCGAAGGACATTCGAATATCTGCCTTTAATTCACTGGCTGTTTCAGCAAAGTTTAATGCCAATTTGCTCGACAACGATATGATAAATGCCATTTATACGCTGCTTGGCTCCAAGGATGCCGACCCGCAATTGCGCAGTGCCGCCGCGGCTGCTTATGGTGCTTTTAATCTGCCAAGTCAGAAGGTAAAAGACCTGATTCTCGACCAGTCAAAAAGCTAAAAAAATTCCTTGAATTGAAATTCATGTTTCATAAGTCCTTATTCGGCAGGATGGGTAAGATTTTGGGGTTAAATTGCGTTTAGTCCTTATGGGGCAAGGAGTTAAGGCGAATTTTGGGGTTTGCAAAAAGTGACAAAAACTGACACGAATTGAGCATTTTTTGACAAAAATAGTTCACTTTTTGACCCTTTTTTACCACTTTTTTACAAAAAAAATCAGCTTTTTGACACACCTGTTAAAAAAAGACCACCTGTGTTAAACTGTTAAAATGAGGAAGATGGGAAAGGGTTTTTCCACCGCAAAGTTCGCAGAGGGCGCGGGGGTAGAAGCGAAAAAGTTAAAGTGTAAAACTCAAAACCAAAACTCAAAGTTAAAAATTACAGACAGATTTTAGACTGGATTGTTTCCCGCAAAGTCGCCAAGTCGCAAAGTGAAGATGAGAGAAAAAGTTTAACCACGGATTAACGCGGATTGCGGAAAAAGTTTTTAGTGCTTAGTTTTAAGTTTTTAGTTAAAGAAAAATTCAACGGATAATATTTTTTCGCCACAGAGGTCACAGAGAGTTTGCGGGAAAAACCAATGATATCTAAAAATAACAGGTGGGTGTAATGGTTCGACCTCGCTCACCATAAAAGACTCCACCCCACAAGGGTGGAATTAAGGGATGTAAATAATAAGACCTAATATGTCCAGTAATAATTAACTGCTCCCCTGTTTTCCCAAGCCTTTAGTATCTGTTTGAAAATGACTGCGCCAAAGGCAACAAATACCACTCGGACGATAAGGGGTTACCACGTGAAAAACTATCTTAGGCTTGTTACTACCTTAATTTTCTAATTATGCTGGCCTTAAATGCCGAAGCAATTATTAAAGTTTTTTAGTACTTAGCTTTTCAGGATTATTAGTGAAAAAACCTTAGTTGTAGGAGTACTCAATGGTTATCGGATTAGATATCGATGATACTATAACTCGGCATCAGGAGTTTTTCTCATTTCTCAGTAACGCTCTAGTAGATGCAGGGCATAAGGTGGTCATCATAACCTTTCGGGAAAATCGTACAGCTACAGAAGATTATTTGAAACAAAGCGGGATTGCCTACAGCGAACTGGTTACTTCTACTCTTGATAGCTGTTTTGAATACGGCGTGGACGAATGGAAGTCCGCAATGTGCCGCAAATACGGCGTAGAAATACTATTTGATGATGACCCTAAGGCAATTAAGTATGTAGATGAATCAACGCTTTGCATGATGCCCATTAAAACTTGCCGCAAACAGCCTATCTGTCATTGATAAATAAATCTACTGGGTATTTCACAGATATTATCTTATTACAAATCTTTTGGGTTGCATTCAAGGATGTTCTTTGAGCAAAGAGCCAACTTCTGTGTGTCCGTTTTTCAGAGCGTAATCCAACGGGGTCATGCCGCTATTATCTCTCACCTTCAGACTGGCGTGGTTGTCAAGAAGGAGTTTAACCGTCTTAATGCTCCCGCTCTTGGCTGCAAAATGCAAGGGCGTTTTACCAGAATTGTCTATAGCATTCACATTAGCATTCCGCAACACAAGTAATTCCGTAATATCTACTCTTTCTAAATATGCACTATAATGCAAGGGTGTTTGCCCCTGAGCATCTTTGGCATTTACATTAGTCCCGAGCTCTAACAGGTCCATTACATTGGTTTTATTTCCTTTGATAACAGACTCAAACAGGGCAAATTCTCTTCGTAAATCAGTTAGTGTTTGCCCAGGCATCCCATCACTTAGGGAATTTTTCACGGTTGTTTTTAGGCCCGAACTGGGGTTGTTATTTTCGTTGTCTTTTCTGTTCTCTGTTAAGCCGACTATAAGATTGACAATATCAGGACGCCCATTAAATGATGCCATTTGCAGCGGAGTATGACCTGAAGAGTCAATTGCATTTAAATCTGCCCCATACTGCACCAAAACCCTGATAATATTCTTGTGTCCTTCACTCACAGCATGATGTAACGGCGTATAGCCGAAACCGTCCTTGGAATTAGGATTGGCATGAGCCAGTAGCAGTTTTTTAACAACTTCTTCATGTCCCTGACTTGCCGCAATGTGCAAGGGGGTACACTTAGTAAGATCTCTAACTTCTGTGTCAGCACCCAATGAAAGAAGAAGATTAACGGTATTGATTTCGTTGCTAAAAGAAGCTTGTATTAATGGATTAATTCCCGACTTAGCATCAGGATTCAAATTTGCACCATGGGCAATCAAAAGTTTTGCGATTGCCTGTTTCTTGTTTTCATCATTCGGACTCATCACACAACTACATATTGGTGAACGACCAAACCTATCTTTTGAATTGATGTCTGCTCCTTCTTTAATAAGTGCTTCTACCACTTCTATTGTACCCCAAGCTACCGCAAAATGAATTGGAGCGTCCGGTGAATTGACATTAGCCCCATTTTGACAAAGCAGATGAACCATCGGGCCGCTTTTGGCATAAAATAAAGGTGTATGTTTTTTTTCATCTTTTGCATTGACATCCGCACCTTTTGAGATAAGAATTTTAGCTATATCAATATGATCCCAACCAGCAACCAAATGGAGCAGTGTGCTACCTCTGTAATATCCTTTTTTAATATCTGATCCTTCATTTATCAGATGTTCAACCATCACGGTATTTCCTGACTTTGCTGCTAAATATAGGGGAGTTTCCTCAACTATAGCGCCCCTTGTTGTTGTGTCTACATCTGCATTTTTTTGCAAAAGAATCTTACTTTCCGTGGCAGCCTTTTCCCCATCAGACAAACCCAACCTTTCGATTGAGGGGGCATTGTGATCGTCTCGATTTTGATGATATAGTATCTGCTCCTTGATAACAGTACCAACTTTTAGACATATGCTGACTGATGCAGGATAGGTGCCTGGCTCTACCAACCAACCTCTCACATATCCTGTACCTCCACCATGTTCCTTAGGCTTAGGGACGACCTCATTCATCAGTACTTTAATAGTGTCCTTTGTCTGGTTATTCACCACATCTAATCGAATGGGCATCTCACTGCTTTCCTTTACCACAATTCGAATCAAAAATATGTCCCCGACAACAAAAATTGGCGGCGCGAAGTTTTCTCCTAACAAACGTTTTTCAATCTCGTAGGAGAGTGGCTTCGTGGGTTCCATGATCCCGGGCCGAATAGTTTTTTCTTTCTTGGCTTGTTTATCTACCCAACTGATGTCCCACCAAATAATATCTCCGACTTGAGTTTTGCTGTAAGTCTCGTTTTGTGGGTTGGTTATGAAGTGGAAACCATTCCCTTCTCTGGCTTCTTCTCCTATACCATAGTGCCCAACATACGAGCTAACTACAAAACACACAAGTGTTACAAAAAGCAGCCATCTCTCAAGCTTGTTGGCTTTTGGCCTCATTGTTACCAGCCCTGGTTGTTCGACCACCGTTGGTAATCGCCGCCAAGGACTCAACAAAAGAACAAAAAAGGCATTAAAGCTTGCAATGCACAGAAAGCCTATCCACCTACTATGTGCTATTATATTTGGATCAGTGGCGAACGGAATCTCCGCCACTAATACAATCATGCCAAGCCAAAGTGCCCATTGGCGGCGACGGATAACACCAACTGCGGAAATTATGGCTATGGGGCAAAGAAACATATGCACAAAGGGGTGGGGATCTGAACTCCATGCGATATTTGGATATGTTGCTCTCAGATAATCAAGCAAAGGATCTCTAATCATCGGCAAGGCGAGAATGCCCAGTAGCCCATACAACGCAAGGTAAAGTGCAGCGATTATTCTGCCAATGCCCAAAATCTTTACTCCCTAACATATCCAATCAAAATTACTTGTCTGAACTTCATTTCTATTTTTGCAGCCATTAACTAAATGCTAAATGCATACTATGGTTTCCACAATCCTTTTCTTAACTATTTGTATTTTTTGTATTGTCTATAGGTCGCAGGTTTTTCTTCTGTTTGAACTCCGCTCATTCCGTTTTTCATATTAGTACCAGCGGATTTTGCTTTTGATTGTGCCTCGAAAAACCACTCACAGTTTTTATCATTCCTTATATCCGTATGTGGATAAGCGGGAAACATGATTCTGTTGCTCACTATCACCATAGCCCTCTCGTCTTCAATGCCGATTGCCGTTATCCAGTCCTTCAACACTCCGCATGTCAAAATTACCGCAGATTTGACGAAGTAATGGTTTAACTGACCTGAATAATGTAAAATTTGTTGAAGATATTGGGTGGCCACCTCTCTTTGCGCAAAGGAGTGAAACCCCGGATAATAACTTACATGCTCTTTTGGTCGGTAAACAAGTGGAACGGTAAACAAGCCCAAATCCCAACGATTACTTTGCTCGCCGGCTGAATATTCAACGCTGCATACGGGGGAAACATATTTTGGAGAAACCGTTCGTAGTATAGGGTCTTCTTTGTCAATCAGTGTAGCAACTTTATACACAAGTAACTCGTCAGGCATAACCTCTTTTATGCTCTGCGTCTTTTCCTTATCAAATACTGCTCGCAGACTCATAATTTTTCCCCATCGTTTTCAGTAGCTTTTTTATCTTAACTCTATATTACCGACATTTCTCATATTAAACGCTTGGCTACACAATCAATCCTTCCGATCTCATAATTATATCAAAATCTTCCTTAGATTACAATAGTCCAAAGTATTTTTCACGAATTTTAATGTTTCATCTGTCAAAATCCAAACTATTGGCCTTAAAGCGTTTTGATTGATTATTGGAATAGCGGAATAGACGTAAGGGTGCGAAAAGTGAGATCCGCCTTCGCGTAAAGCTTCGGCGTGACAAGAGGGGGAAAGAGAGCATTCAGGATTCAGGATTCAGGAGACAGGTGAAAGAATAGGAAAACAGGGGTGTTGACAATTGGGGGCAGGGGGCGTATTATCAGCGAAAAAGAGGAATTAGTTTTGGAGTTTTAAAAATGGCTAAGGCAAAAAAAAGCTGGGAAAAACGGCTTAGCAAGCAGACAGATGGGCTGGCAGTCGATTTTGTAGAGTCGCTGTCTTATGACAAGCGGCTGTATAAATATGATATAGCAGGCTCGATAGCTCATGCGAGGATGCTTTCTGAGCAGAAATTGATAACCAAGGCGGAATTTAAGAAGATTGAAAAGGGGCTGTCGGAGATATCGGATGAGATATCGGCGGGGCGGTTCAAGTTCGATAAGAGGTTAGAGGATATTCACATGGCGATAGAGGAAGCGCTGGTGGCGAAAATCGGGGCGGCGGGCAAGAAGCTCCATACCGGCAGGAGCCGAAACGACCAGGTAGCGACGGATGTTCGGCTGTGGATGCGGGACGAGATAGGGACATTGCGGAACAAGCTGACAGGTCTGCAGAAGTCGCTGGTGGAAATGGCGGATAAATATGACGAGTTTGTGATGCCGGCATATACGCATATGCAGCGTGCTCAGCCGGTAGTTATTGCGGGGTATCTGCTGAGCTTTGTGGAATGTTTCGAGCGGGATTATATACGGCTTGGCAACTGCATGGATTTGCTGAATGTTTGTCCGCTTGGGAGCGGTGCGATTGCGGGTTCGACGCTGGCACTTGACCGCAGGAGTACGGCCAAGCAATTAGGATTCTGCGAAGTGAGCAGGAACAGTATCGATGCGGTGAGCGACAGGGATTTTTGTGCGGAGTTTATTTTCGATTGTGCGATGATTGCAACGCATTTGTCGCGGCTGGCAGAGGACTGGATAATTTATGCGTCGAATGAGTTTGGTTTTGTGCGGATTGACGACAGTTTCTGCACGTCGTCGAGCATGATGCCGCAAAAGCGGAATCCTGATATGCTGGAGCTGATTCGGGCCAAGACCGCTGGGGTTTATGGTGAGCTTGTGGCGATGCTGACGATTCTTAAAGGGCTGGCGAGCGGGTATAATCGGGATTTGCAGGAAGATAAGATACATATTTTCTCAGCGGGTGATACGGTGGGTGCGTCACTGGATATGGCCAGCGCAATTGTGCTTCATACGGAGTTTAATACCAAGAAGATTGAGGCGGAGCTTGGCGAAGGGTTTTTGGATGCGACATCGCTGGCGGAGTACCTTGTGGGCAAGAAAGTGGCATTTCGTGAAGCGCACGGAA
>Ga0315294_10010499_pt1 | contig 10162 bp, 13 predicted proteins | sample YL17G13_40_MG_FD_203626 | JGI IMG/M metagenome (GOLD analysis project Ga0315294, IMG submission 203626) | Sediment microbial communities from Yellowstone Lake, YNP, Wyoming, USA - YL17G13_40 | ecosystem: Environmental > Aquatic > Freshwater > Lake > Sediment | place: USA: Wyoming | collected...
CTCATTCTTGGCCCTTGAAAGAGCTGTCCTGACCTGGTCCTCAGTCAGTCTCTTGGTCTTGACCTTCTCAACAAAATCTCGTTTGTATCTGCAGGCAGAAACGTCTATCTTGTATTCCGCAGCGATAATCTTGAGCTTCCAGATTGGGAGTTCGTTCAAGAAGTGACCAGAATCCTGGACCATTTGCATCTCTCCGCTAGACATGCGCCTTATCAAAGTCACGTCCCATAATCCTTTCGTATTTGGCGCAAGAGCCGCTAGTGGTGCGACAAAACCTAAGTACTGGAGCGTTCATCGAACCCGGCAATGGACGCCGCTCAAGAGAAGATCGCGGTAGCCAGGCTGTCAGTGTACTCAAACACCTCCCTGGTCATTCTCAAGCTCATCGTCGGATTCTTCATGGGTTCAGTTGCAGTGCTTTCCGAAGCCATTCACTCAGGCATAGACTTGGTAGCGGCAATGATCGCGAGGTACTCTGTCAAGAAGTCCGCGGAACCGGCCGACAAGGATCACAGGTACGGCCATGGGAAGTTCGAGAACCTGTCCGGGATGATTGAGGGCTCGCTCATCTTCGTCGCGGCCGCCATTATCATCTACGAAGCGGGTTTGCGCCTATTCGGGGATTTCGAGGTGGAGCTCCTCGCTGCTGGTATGTCGATAATGGGCGTATCTGCGGTCGTGAACTTCCTTGTCGCGAGAAAGCTGACTGAGGTGGCAAAGAGGACCGATTCGTTGGCCCTCGAGGCGGATGCATACCACCTGAGAACGGATGTTTGGACTTCTGCAGGAGTATTCGTTGCCTTGGTCCTAATCCAGATCACAGATATTCATCTTCTCGATCCTGCGGTGGCATTGCTCGTTGCGATGTTCATAATCCATGCGGCTTTCGACATAACGAGACGGTCAGCCGAGGGCCTCGTGGACAAGAGCCTTCCCGAGGCGGAGATAAAGCTCATCGAGCGCATCATCAGCGAGCACAAGGGCGACATACTGAACTACCACAAGCTGAGAGCTAGGAAGATGGGGTCCGAGAGACAGATCGACCTGCACATGATCGTCCCGAGGAATCTCAGCATCAAGGAGGGCCATGACCTCGTGGACAAGCTGGAACAGGACATCAAGAAGGCGTTGCCTCACACAATAACAGTCGTCCACATAGAACCGTGCGACGCGAATTGCGAAAGGTGCAAGATGTCTCCTCCTGGCCGCATATTGTCAGGGGGCAAGGACAGGCAGAGCGGATCTAACTGCGAGCCTAGGGAAAGCGGTCGTTGAGCACACGTTCGGTCTCCTTGAAGGGGTTCTCGCCGTCCTCGCTGTTGTCTATGGTGACCCACTCATCTGCAACTAGCGACTTAGCCACCTTCCTCACGGACGAGAGCTTCTCCACTGTCTCGAACATCTCGTGCCTGTGGCCTCTCAAGGAGATTCTGCGCTTTGCGACCTCCGGTTCGATGTCGATGAAGAGCGCAAGGTCAGGGAAGGGAAGCACTCTCCTGAACAACTCGTAGCCAGTTGGCGCGAGCCGTTCTGGTAGATAGGCGCTACCCAATAGGTATCTTACGAAGATCACAGTGCCTTCGCGACGTCTTCTTAACTGACTCACTGACATCAGCACATCCGCAGTGAAGAACAAGGTCGCGAAAGACCTCGCGACGGGGCCTGAGCCCTCCAGTGCTCGCTTGGACAGCCTTCCGAACAGCCTCCGGGAAGGGTGGGATATCACCGTCACACGCTCTCCCTTTGCCTCCAGGTGCCTTCGTATCCTCTCTGCGTGAGTGTCCTTCCCACAACCGTCGAGTCCGTCGACCACGATGAACCTCAAGGTCATACCCCCATCATGTGGAGCCAGCCGGCCACAAAGAGTGGCAAGACGAGGTTGTCAACTGCTCCTGGAGTCACGGCCTCCAGGAATGCCACGAACCCAGCTACAGCGATTGCGAAGAGGACTAGGAGCTCCGGCTGTGTCCCGCCAGAGTAGTCGATCAGGCCGAAGTAGAACCAGCTGAGAACGAGGATGCTTACAAGTGTAGCCAAGAAAACTGCGAAGCTCCCCTCGAGGGTTCTGGTGGCCGAGTAGCGGATCTTGCCGTATCTGCGGCCAACGAGCTCGCCCATGCCATCTCCGAAGGACATCGCAGCGATTGCTATCGATGCTGCGAACAGGTCATCGAAGAGCAGGTATGCGATCATCGTCCAGGAAATGGCGTAGAACACGAGGCCATATGGGTGCCCTTCAGATGACCTCTGACCCAACGGGCTCTTTCTCAGGAAGGCCACAGGGGACCTAGGGGTCGCCAGGAGAAGCAGTAGCACGAACGGAAGCGCCGCCAATCCCGCCATCACAGCCGCAGAGTCGAAGCTCCACCAGAAGAAGACGATACCTCCGGTCAGAATGTGAACAAGCTTGCGAGCGTTGCTCATCTTGTCTCTCAGGAGCCAAGATATCATCACGACCGCCAGGACGTATCCATAGACGCCAAGAAGCCCAAGGAGGTCCCCTTCAGTCAGCGCACTCACGGCCACTAGATTATCCTTGATGTCTGCATATACTTTTCCGATTGGGGAGCGGGACGGATCAGCTCTTCTTCCGCTTCAGTTCCTCGACGACTTCCTGAGCTCTGTCCATTCGTATCTTCTTCTCCGCAATGATGACCCTGCACGCCTCATCCACGAGCTCGGGAGGACAGCCTACACTCGCGACTATGTTCTTCGCATGGAGGGTCATGTGGCCCCTTTGTATTCCGACTGTGGCCAGCGCCCTCAATGCAGCCAGATTCTGAGCGAGGCCGACAGCCGCGGCAATCTCGCCCAGTTCCTGCGCACTTTTCACGCCCAAGAGCTTCACGCATGCCTTTGCAGTCGGATGGACCTTGGTTGCCCCTCCAACCAAGCCGACTGCCATAGGCAGTTCGATCGTGCCTACGAGATCTCCGTCCGGGGTTTTCTCAAAGGTGGTCAGCGGCTTGTAGGCACCAGATCGCGCCGCGTATGAATGAGCGCCTGCTTCGATTGCCCGGAAGTCGTTACCAGTCGCGATTATGACCGAGTCAATGCCATTCATGATGCCCTTGTTATGTGTCGCGCACCTATAGGGATCCGCTTCTGCGAACACGTACGCCTCAATCACTCCATCGACGACCTCTTCGCCTCCGATGGCCTCCTTGGACCAAACCGCACGCGCCCTCGCCAGTCTGTGCGTCGCGAGATTGGAGAGAATCCTGAGATACACCCTGCCTCCCGATATCTGTTCCACGAAGGGCGCTACAGCCTCCGCCATCGTGTTAACGGCGTTCGCGCCCATCGCGTCCTTCACATCAACGAGAAGATGGACTATGACGTTCGGTCCCCTCAGGGTGTTGACGATGCGCACCTCGAGGTCCTTCGCGCCACCGCCGAGCTTGACCAGCATCGGGTCCTGCTCGTTGGCGATCTCGAGTATCTCGCGCTTCTTCTCGAGTATCATATGCGTCACCCTGCTCGGGTCCCGAATGCCAGTCACCTGGACCTGACCAATCATGATGGGGGGAGTGCTCGATGTCCAGAACCCTCCCCGCTCCCTAGCCATCTTTGCGGCGTTGGAAGCCGCAGCGATGACAGACGGCTCCTCGATCGCCATGGGAACGAGGTAGTCCTTGTCATTTATCCTGAAGTTGACGGCAATACCAAGCGGTAGCTGAAATGACCCGATGGCGTTCTCCACCATCTTGTCTGGGATTGATGGGTCGAGTCCTCCGACCCCTGCTAGCGCCAAAGTTTCCTCGTCGGTGAGCCCCGCGAACTCCTTCGCGACCTTCAATCTGTCAGCCATGCTCAGCTTGTAGAACCCTTCAATCCTAGAACTTCGCTCCATAGATCACACCGGCGATTTGGCAGGCAAACCCGATAGCTTAATCTTAATCCTTTTGCACGTTGACATCGGCAATCATCGTCTGGGGCTCACCCGCACGGAAAAGGATATATTCGGATTGACGGCTGAAGGGACCAGATGTCCAAATGCTCTGCCCCCGGCAAGATGATATTGTTCGGGGAGCACGCGGTCGTGTTCGGGAAGCCAGCACTTGCGTTGGCGATTGACTTGCGGATATTCTCGGCAGTCTCGCTTTCCGATGAGTTCTCGGTCAATGGCAGGCCGATGAAGAAGCGACATCATTCCTACATATCGGCCGCTCTCGACGAAGCCTGGGGTGGTCCACCGATCAACATCGACACATCATCTCAGATACCATCTGGCTATGGGTTGGGCTCTTCCGCAGCGGTGACCGTATCCTGCATTGCGGCGATGATGATGGAAAGAGGGAGGCTAGACCCTGAGAAGGTAGCGAGGAAGGCCTTCGAAGCAGAGCACAAGGTTCAGGGAAGAGCGTCGCCGACTGACACTTCGACGTCCACACATGGCAACGGAGTGATCGTGTCACCTGAGCGGATGGATGGCCTGCTATGGAGGATCGAACTAGACAAGAGGGTATGGAACATCCACCATTGCGAAGTGCCTCCTTTGAAGTTCGTTGTGGGCTACACAGGCATCCATGCGGTGACAGGTCCTCTAGTGGCCAAGGTCAGTAAGCTAGTGGATACGGATGAAGAGGCGAAACACGTCATAGACAGAATCGGTGAGATCGTGCTCGAAGGTGTAGAAGCGATCAAAACCCGGGACAAGAATAGGTTAGGGAAGCTCATGTATGAGAATCATGGCCTACTGAACCGGCTTGGTGTCGGACATCCCGCCTTGGACAAGCTTGTGGATGCATGCAAGAGAACCTCGTACGGTGCGAAGCTGACCGGGTCCGGCGGCGGAGGCTGCATGATCGCCCTGACCGACGATCCGGAGGCCGTCGCCAAGGCGTTGTCAGATGCGGGCGGGGAACCGATCATTGTCGAGGTCGGTTGCGAAGGCGTCAGGTCAGAGAAATAGGAGGAGGAAACGATAAATCCCTGCTCACGCTTGACCTTGGCGGTGAGAAATTGGTAGAGCGAATTGCTCAACACAGGCACTGCCGGAACTGTGACAAGGCGATCCCCTACAAGGACAGATTCTGCGACGAGAAGTGCGATGCTGAGCACAAGGGCAAGATGAAGACGAAGAAGAACCAGCTACTCTATTTCTACGCGATGATGGTCGGCATATTCATCCTTGCCATAGCGCTCATCTTCCTGGGGTAATCACTATGAAGGTCGGCATCGGCGGAACATTCAACGTGATTCACAAGGGTCACGAACTTCTCTTTGAGACAGCTTTCTCGATTGGAGACTCAGTCGAGGTCGGCCTGACATCGGACGAATTCGCAAAGAGCATCAAGACAGTGCCCGTGGCTCCGTACTTCCAGAGAAAGGCCAACCTGTCGAAGTTCCTCGAACGATATGGAAAGCCGTTCAACATCGTCATGATCTCAGATATGAAGGGGACAGCGACCACTTCGGAGACCATAGATGCCATCGTGGTATCTCCCGAGACGCGATCTCACGCGGACGATATCAATGAGCAGAGGCGGAGGAACGGGCTGAAGCCGCTGAAGGTCTTCGCCATCAAAGAGGTCAGGGCAGACGACACCCAGGTAATCAGTTCATCGAGGATCCTGAAAGGTGAAATAGACAAGGATGGGAGACTGCTTCGCCCCATCAAAGTGGCAGTCGGATCGACTAACAAGGTGAAATTGGATGCGGTCCGGAACATTTTCACGCAGGCCTTTGGCCTCATCGACGTCGTAGGCGTCGAGCCAGAGCACAACGTAGAGAATCAGCCTCGAGAAGAGAGAACGATCCAGGGATCAATCCAGAGAGCGAAGAACGCGCTTGAGAAGACAAAGGCGGACTTCGGGGTCGGGGTGGAAGCGGGGCTGTTCTACAACAGGTTACTGAACAAACACTTGGACATCCAGTACTGTGCGGTCGTCGATTCCTCAGGCAAGATGACGGTCGGCCACGGTCCTGGTTTCGAGTATCCGCCCGAGGTTGTCCGGGCGGTTCTGGACGGCGGGACGGTCGGCGACAAGATGAGTGAGATAACCGAGATCGAGGAAATAGGCCACAAGATGGGCTCGATAGGCTATCTGTCAGATGGAATGATCGACAGAACTTCCCTTACGGAGATCGCAGTGTTGATGGCACTGATCCCGCGGATAAGGAAGGAGATGTACTAGGAGACTCTAGGACTGCTCCTCTTCCGCGACAGCTTCGAGATACTCTGAGAGCGTGTTGCAGCTTTCCTTGCCTACGCAGCCGAATCTACCGTACTTCTTGCAGTAGTCCCCTGACATCTCGTGATGCTCGCACTTCTGAGCATCTTTGAACGACGGGCACTGCGTCTTGATGCATGCGTATCCGGAGTACTTGCCGATGCACAGATTGTCTTTGGTCAGGTGTTTGCATTTCATGAGTACTCACGGCTCCTCTCCGAGCCTCATCAAGCGCTCCTGATGGATGATCAGCCGCTTCTGATATGACTCTGGTGTCACGCAGTGCTCTCTCCCGGGGCAGAAGAACCTAGCATACTTCTCGCAGTAGAGACCGAGCCATTTCTCGTGCCCGCACTCTTCGGCCGCAACCTTGGCGTTTCTGAGCACTAGGATGTTCATTCCAGAAAATTCGCACTTGTTCTGGCCGATGCATTCCAGGCTGTCGACATGCTTGTTCGCGCAAGCTCCGCTAACATAGCTGTATCTGCACATGATCCCATCCCGTGCTCTCGCGAGCGCACTCCAATGCGCGTGCACGCAAATAAACATTTACGAAACGTCGCTTTTCCCTAGCTTTTCTGAGCGTGAAGGTAGCCGAAACATCTGAACAGGGCAAGACAAGGGTAGGGGTTTGTGCCTGACCTTGGAGCGTCCCATCGGAGGCGACCATAGGGGAGGCGACGGGACTCCTAGCAGAAGGTCATAAGGAAGGAAGGGCGATAGCATACGAAATGACAATTGGAGGAAATGCTATGGAGTCGGGGCAGTCTGCAGAGCGTAGTTCGAAATGGAACTTGGCAAGCCTGTCGCTGGTGCTTGGGCTATTGGCATATGTCGCAGGCACTGTGATGTATGCGTGTAGGTTCTTTTTCCGCTTCTCATACCTTACTGAAGAGTTTCATTTGTATGAATGGAGTATTGTTGTCAAGGACGTAGGCGTGACACTTGTCATCCTCGGTCTGGTGCTCTATGTGATTGGGAAAAGGAAAGGTGTTTGAGCCGAGCCGTCAATTCGGCCTGATTGACCTTCCAACACGTCTTACTGGCTAACAACTTGCGGTTTCCACACAAAACGTCATAGGATACGAACAGTCTCTTTGATGTCAACAGGTTGTACCGTCATGCTCCACCCTCACACCTCTTGCGCCTATCCTTGTGATCTCTGACCTGAAACTCGCCTTCTCGATGGCAGATGCGACCGTACCCTCAGTTTCTTTATTGACCAGCGCGATCATCAGGCCACCTCTTCCGGTCCCGGTGAGCTTCGCACCCAGCGCTCCGCTATTGGCGGCGATATCGACCAGCTCCTCCAGTTCAGGACAGGAGACATCCATTTCCTCAAGAAGCAGATGGTTCATGTTCATAAGGAGTCCGATCTTCCTCAAGTCCCCATTGTCCAAAGAGCTCTCCGCCTCCTTGATGATCATGGAATAGTCGTCAAGCATTCTACTGAACCTGTCCGGATCTCTCTGCTTCTCCCTCTTGACATCCTCGACGACCTCCGTGGTGTTGCTGGTGATGCCCGTGTTGCCGATGACGATCGACAAAATCGCCTTTGAGTGCAGCTGCTTGACGATGCCTTCCCCAGTCTTGAGGTCCTTCCTGAAAAGGATGAACCCTCCGTAGGTGGAACAGCAGTTGTCGATACCGCTCGGCACCCCGTGGTATCCTTTTTCTCCCTCGTACGCTACATCGTTGATCTCGTCGATGCCTTTGCCGAGTTCGAACTCCTCGTTGAGAGCGGCTGCGATAGCGGCGCAGCTCGCTCCGGATGCCCCGACACCGCTTGCGGCGATCAAATTACCGCCGAGCTCGATGCTGACCTTCTCCCCCTCGAGTCCCATGACCTTGAGAATCCTCTGGATAGAATCGGACTGCTGGTCACGCTTCTCTTTCTTGTATCCGGGCGTCTCCGGCCTATTGTCCTGGAGCGAGAATTTCCTGGCCTGCTTCACCTTAGCAACGGTCCTGGCCTCGATCGCCGTAGCAATCGCTGGAAGCCCGTAGACGACGAAGTGCTCGCCGAACAGTATCAGCTTGCCTGGGGCGGATGCCTTTGCCACGACCCATGAACCGAGTAATCTGGATATTATCGTTTCGTAATGACAGGAAAAGACTTGAGAACGGATGGAAGACCATTGTTGGGCGCATTCAGGGGCATTCTCATGGTTTCCAACTCGGGAACAGAGGGATTCTACAAGGTCTCCAGAGAGGAGAGGCTGAAGCTTATCGCAGAGATGTGCAATCTGAGCGACGAGGAACCAAGCTTCTTGTCTTCGATTTCGAATCGGACTAGAAACGTTCGAAGTAGGGAAGAGGAAGGGGTTTGAGCCTCGACTCGGAAAAGACCATAGCGGAGTGACTGCTCCCAATACCGTTCGAGTGTAGGCTTCTAGCAGACTGACGCATATTGCGAGAATCGGTTGCAAGCGTGTTGAGTTGCTGGAATCTGCAGTAACAGAACGTCGCTTTTCCCCGCGCGTCTGACGATGACCTCTCATTTATCAGGCTCTTGTTTGGACTCCTCTTTCTCCTCGCGCCTCGCTCACGTCGTATCCTGTAGCATCACTGTCAATTCAAGAATCAAGAACGTCAAAAGACGTTTCTCGAGGGTCAGGCGTCGCGGATTGCAAAGCTTTACGGTCATTCAGCCCATTCGCGGGTGGGTTCAACGATGGAAGTGAGGAGTCGGTACATCGTCGTCGCCCTTATGGCCGCCTTTGTCGTCGCTTTTGAATCCATCGCCGTCGAGGGTGCTCTGAACATCGCCGACATCGATATCTTTCTTGTGTCTTCTGTGCCATCGATCATCGGCGGCCTTATTCTGATTGGCATCTACCCGAGAGGCACTGTCGCCTTTACCCGGTCTCTTGGGAGACGCGGTTGGCTCATCATGCTGGGCCTTTGTGCTATCATTGCAGCGGGCGTACTTCTCTGGTTCGACGCAGTCGGCAAGATAGGGGCGAGCAAGGAGGCTATCCTAGGAGGAGGATCCTCGGAGGTCCTTTTCGTCATCATCTTGTCAGCGATCTTCCTGTCTGAGCGCTTGAGCCTTCTTGAGGGCGTGGGCAGCGTCTTGGTCATCGTGGGGGTTTTTGTTGTCCTCACCGACATCGAGTCACTAAGCCTGACGCTCGGATTGGGAGAGATCGAAGCGATAATCAGCTCGTTGTTCCTCGGGACGGCCGTGGTGGTGACGACCTCTCTCTTGAGGACTTATGACCTAACGCCGCTTTCAGGTGTCGAGCTACTGATTTCTGGCATCATGGTGGTGTCCTTCGGGACGGCTACTGGCCTTGTTGTTCTGCCCAAGTCCTCCGCTTGGATGATCCTGGTCCTCCTAGGTCTGTTCCCCGCCGTGGGACTTCTTATGTACAACGCGCCCCTCCCGAAAATCGGCGCATCTTTGACGTCTGTACTATTTGCGCTCAACGGCATATTCACTGTCGGGGTGCAGCTGCTGATACTCGTTGTCTTCCCGGACGCCAACCTCAAGTTGCCTCAGAACGTTTTGTTAGCGGTGTTCGGAGGCGCGATCGCATTCGTTGGTGTGTACTTGCTAAACAAGAGACATGCAGGAGAGAAGGCCGAGTTCGCACCGAGATTGGTCTGAAGACCCGGATGCTGGCACCCACTTGTATGCCGAAAAGCGCTGAGGGGGAGATTTGAACTCCCGAGGTACGTAGTACCACCAGCTCTCAAGGCTGGCGCCTTAAACCGAGCTTAGCTACCTCAGCAGATGCGTGACGGTTGCCCTTGTCAGGGTATCACGTCGAGCGCCGATATGACAGTTTCGGAGGAGCCACCGTTCACTGCCCGCGCGGTGATGAGCGCAGCCCGAAGACCTTCTCCAGGTCCAGCTCGAATGCGACCGCGGGATACTTGAGCTCGAACGCTTCGATCGTGGAGGGTGCAACCTCACCGAAGTATCCGAGTTGCGTCTGGCCTGAAGCAACAGATGCGCATCTTCCCTTGATGAAGCTAGG
>Ga0315294_10010501_pt1 | contig 10160 bp, 10 predicted proteins | sample YL17G13_40_MG_FD_203626 | JGI IMG/M metagenome (GOLD analysis project Ga0315294, IMG submission 203626) | Sediment microbial communities from Yellowstone Lake, YNP, Wyoming, USA - YL17G13_40 | ecosystem: Environmental > Aquatic > Freshwater > Lake > Sediment | place: USA: Wyoming | collected...
ACCCTGATGGAAAGATTGGAAGAGGTCCCACCTGCCGCCGCAAAGATCATTGAGCGGTGGGGAAGACCCGACGACTGGGGAAATGGTCAAATCGCGGCCTTGGCGCTTCTCGCGAAGCATCCCGCGTTCAGCCTTGCAGACATCTGGCCGAACGAAATGAACCCCGAGGACTTCGTGGCCCACGGGCTCCGTCTCTTGATGGCAACTCCGGCATTGGCGTCTGATCATTCCCTATTACTGGAGGTATTCCGAGAGGCAGCACAACCGCAGGTCACAGATGCACTCTGCTGGTTTGATTTGTCGGCTCCCGACTTGGCGGGTTATCTCGTGCTGCGACTCGTGGCCGAGCAATATCGCCTTCAGAACCCCACCACCCAGGTGATCGGGCTGCAAATGTTTGATCCGGATATGAACCTGAGCAAACTGGAGTCCTTGGCTGTTAGGGTGATTACTCGGTTGCGGTCCCAACCGGACACCTGGACCTGGATAGAAGCGGCTGCAGGAAAGTTTTTGACATCACCTCGGCTCAACCGTGTTTTTGACGGGTTTATCCCGGAACAGACTATTCAAAAACAAGCAGAATACATTCAAAGCGGCGAGTTTGTGCCGTTGATAGCCATACGACATATTCTGGCCATTCTGAAAGAATTTTTTAAAAACCCTTCGCCTGCGGCCATCGAGTGGATCAATAACCTGAAACAATCCAAGTTTGAGGATGTAGCTGCACCCGTTGACACAAATGGTCTACGGCTTGCGGCGGGTCTGCGTCTTCTTCGGGCGGTCCGGCGGATCGAGGGTATCCTGGCAACCTCGGTCCCGGACTTCTCTCACCCAGAAGGATTACTTGAATGGTATTTTGACAGCGGCCATTATGGACTTGAGTTTGCGATCTCCCGTGGCTGGAGCGATTTCGTAACATGTGGAGAACCGGAATTCATGGAGGAGGGGCAAAAATATTTTTTCGGGGAGTATGGCGATCTTAATCCGCTTCCCGCTTCATTGCGGGAACGAATCCGTGTTAGGCTTGACGAACTTGACGGTAGCCTGGCCGCCATGATTCGGTCGAACCCAATAAAGTTCATGCAAGGTCCTCGATCGGCAGCCTCCATGGTAAGACAGAAACTCGGGGACCAAATGAAACAGTTATCGCTGGGAACTTTAGAGGGACGCCTTTGGATATTGCTTTTTGATGGTATGCGGTATGACACATGGGAAGAGGTGGTTCGCCCCATTCTGAGCGAGCATTTTAAAGTGAATGTCCAACCTTTTTACGCGGTTCTTCCGACGTTCACGGTCCATGCCCGAAGTAGCCTACTTGGTGGATGCCTGCCCGGCCAAGGTATTAATTATCAAGGAGAGGCAACATCCAATGAGGCCATTCTTGCGGCAAGGAATCTGGGGCTTACTCAGGAAGAGGCGAAGAGCAAACTACGCCTGGTGACGGATGCTGAAACCTCCTCCGCATTGATGCGAATGGGATTCAAAGAAAAGGATGCGCGGGATGTGAACGTTCTTATCTACTCCGTTTCTGACGATTGCCACGATTACTCAGGGGATCTGGCAGCATTCAATCATCGCATCCGGGCTACAATCCTTGGCGAACAGACCCAAGGTTCCCGCGGCATTCTGGATGATTTGCTCGCCCAAATCAGAACAGAGGATTCCGTGTTGTTGACTTCGGATCATGGATTCATCGAATTGCTGCGAACTCGGGCAATCTCCGTTTCGAGCGGAGCCGTAAACAGTCCAGATGAGACGGCCGAGATACAGCTTCGCTACATTTGCGGAGCGGACCCCGGGAGCGGCGATTCGCCGCTTCTCGTCCCACTAGGAAAGCGGACTTACCAATTGGCCGTGGGCAGCTTATGGTTCAAGCGAGAAGGGGCCCGAGTTTTTCCCAGGTACAGCCATGGTGGCTGTTCTCTTGCCGAGATGGCTATTCCTGGAGCCCTGTTGCGGCGATTGACCAGCAAGGTAAGCCGATTGGCCATAGAAAGCATTCCTGTTCAGATTTCCGTTGAAGAAGATGCTGTGGCCGAAGTTGCGGTCGTTATACGGAATGCAGGAAACGTTGACATGACCGTTTCCATAGCGATGCAGGATAATCTCGGGACCGCTCTTATTGCTCAAGAAACTACTTTAAAAGTGGGTCAGAAAACTACTTTTAGCAGCAGGCTCACTGGGCGTTACAGGCAAACGGCCGCTCGGGACATCGATCCTCAAGGAACCGTTACCGCGGTAACAGTGCGTCTTCGTCACACAGACCAATATGGAAAGTGGCGGGACTTTGAAGAAGGCACAGTGGTTATTCCCGTGTCGGTCAAACCAAAACCCACTCGCTTGGAAACAGAGGCTTTGAAGAGTTTCGATGATGCATGAAACCTTCCCATCGCCGATCTTCCGAAATGGAGGGTCAAGTAAAATGAGAAAAACCCTCGCCTGCAGAAATGAGCAGGGGGAGGGGGAGGATCCTAAAAATGAATGAGGATGTTAGAATGGGATCTGATCAGATGGATGGTACTTCTCAAAGAGAACCATCGTCTGTGCCTGGAGATCCCTTCAATCAAAAAATCTTTACACACCTTCATGATCGGGTGATTCTGAAGCCGCTCACACGCTGGAATGAGGCTTACAAAGAGTTCCCCCGATATGTAATGGAATATCTCGTCAGCCGATATGTGGATGCCCATAACCCGGTCGATGGGCAACGCAAGATTGATCGAATACTTACCGAGCGCTACGCGGAAAGCGCCAAGAAGGAACTAATCAAAAGCCGGATAAAGGAGAAAGGCGAGTACTCATTGCTTGGACAGTTGACTGTCCGTCTCGACCAGTCCAAAGACCATTACTGGGCTGATGTTCCTGCTCTCGGAGATAACACCGTACGAGTTTCCGCCCGTATCTTGGACCAGTACGGGGATGTTCTATTAACCAGCGGAGCATGGGGAACGATAGTCATTGAATATGACGCGACATACGAGATCAAATCGCGCAAGTACCCCTTCTATATTCGCGAGTTTACGCCTCTCCAATACACCCGCCTTGACTTGGATGATTTCATCAGCAAGCGAAATGAGTTCACGGACCAAGAATGGCTGGATCTTCTTGTTCAGTCCATCGGTTTCAACCCAGAACGATTTTCTCCGCGAATCAAGATGCTCATGATGCTTCGTTTGGTCCCGTTTGTTGAGGCCAACTATAATCTGATTGAACTGGGTCCGAGAGAAACCGGCAAAACATATACTTACAGGAATACATCAAACAGGTCGTTCGTAATCTCAGGAGGCAAAGCAACACCCGCAACTCTCTTCTTTAATAAGGCTAATCGCCGTCTGGGGGTCGTCGGATTGAAACATGTTGTCTCCTTCGACGAAGTCGCCAATACCCGGTTTGAGGACGCGGATGCCAGTATCAGTATCCTCAAAGACTATATGCAGACCGGTAAATTCACCCGGGGCGACCAGGAGTTCTCGGCTCAGTGCTCCCTTGTTTTGGGTGGAAACATTGATACGGACATCGAAAAGATGACTCCAAAGGACCACTATAGCCACCTCTTCTCCCCTCTCCCTGACGAAATGCAGGATGCGGCTTTCCTCGACCGCATTCATGCCTATCTGCCTGGATGGGAGATGCCCAAGATTCAACCCGAGAATTATGCAGCTGGATACGGTTTCCTGACTGACTACCTTGCAGAGATATTTGCCAATCTTCGCCGGCTAAACTTCCAAACCCATGTGGCTGCTGCCGTCCAATTCGGGGGCATGACAAGCAGAAACCAGGATGCCATTAAAAAAACTGCTGCCGGTATGTTAAAACTCCTTCATCCGCAAATGTCAGCCGACCGACTGGATATTGATAAGCTCCAATCTCTGGTAACTTTCGCGGCCGAAATGAGAGAAAGAGTTATTGATCAGCTCGCAATTATTAAGCCAGAAGAGTTTAGTGTGGGTCATTTGTTATAGCTCACGATAACAAGAACAAATCAGGGGGGTGATCCATGGATCTCTTAAGAGATGAAGACCTTTACAATTTGTGTATTGCTCAAGATAATCCTATCATTGAAGGCATACCCGAATATGAGAAGGAGCGCCTCAATCCTTTATACTGGTATCGAACTGAATCGCCCATACAAGCTTCGTCTATTGATCTCCACATAGGAGAAATCTTTCTTCCTGGCAAAAAGGGGGATGAGCCGGGGGCAGAATCTAATCCCTTAACGGGGCACATTTTAAGCTCAGGAGAGACGGCAGTTGTTATCACACAAGAAAAATTTACTTTGCCTAAGGATATTGCTGGGATCGGATTCCCACCTTCAACAAGAATGTCCTTTAAGGGAATTTTGATGACAAACCCTGGGCATATTGACCCGGGCTATAACGGGCACTTGCGCTTTACTCTGATTAAAGAATGCGGTCAGGCTTAGGTATTTAGGTATTGACTCGCCGCTCCTTTCTGGGTAATCTGCCGTTATGGCGAGGAAACCAAGAGTTCACTTTCCGGGGCACTTTATCATATAATTGCTTGAAAAAGAATGTGGTCGAGCGCCGGAAAAGCAAAATAACGAAATAACGAAGTCTGACCCCATTTTCTGAATGAAAAAGGAAGGCTGATTATCACAAGGTTGTTTGAGCATTTAGAGAAAAAACCGGAAATGCTTCCTCGAAGTTACCTTTCCGCCTTCGAAAAAGCCAAAAGCAAAACGGATAAAAGAAGAGTGATCGCTGATTATATTTCCGGAATGACCGATCGCTATGCGATGGATCTTTATCAGATGATGTTTGAGCCCTATGAAAAGGTGATGTTCGAATTCCGAGAATGACATTCATCAATCGATTGTAATATCAAATCCAATATTTCTTTTGCCAAATCCCACACTGCTCCTACGGTTCTGATATAGAAGGGAAATCGAAACTCCCAGAGTGTTTTTGTTGGGATAAAACCTAGAACCATTTTTTTGATCCTTACTTTTTCAGGAAGAATTTCTAAGAAAAATCTCACCCCATCATCCAGCTCAAACTGTGAGTATTGGCCGATAACATAGGTAATTTTTTTCATAGATGTTCCTTTTAGTTTCTTAATTTTTTTTTAGTCTAAATTCAATGTCGCCTAACGTCTGTGGCACAGACTATAAAAGCTGGATAAGGGGAGTATAGAGCCCGCCCCGGCCCCTGGAGGAAATCGAGGAGGATATCCGCGCTGTCGAGCAGGATATCATGCGTATGCTGGCTGAGGTGACGGAAAGAGGAAGGATGAAGAAGGAAGGATAACAGATGATACAAAATGTCGGGACTTGCATACAACCCCCGACATTTTGTATAATACTGAGCAATATGAGAACCAAAGCCAAAGAACCCGAAATCGAAATGATCCGCCGCATGGGCATCGTCCGGCCGGCCGATCTGGAAACCCGTGGGATCCCCAGGGCTCGGCTCTATTCCCTGGCGCAAAAGGGGCTGGTTGAACGCCGCGGCCGGGGGATATACGTCGCACGCAACCATCCCCTCACTGCTGAACACGCCCTTGCCCAGGCCGCCAAGCGGGTCCCCAACGGCGTTCTCTGCCTGCTGACTGCGCTGGGTTTTCATGGACTGACCACGCAGTCTCCTGCCGAGGTGTGGATCGCGCTGCCTGAGAAAGCTCGAAAGCCGCGACTTGATTACCCACGCCTGCGGATCGTGCGCTTCTCGGGAGCGGCCCTGTCCGAGGGAATCCAGACGCACTTAGTGGAGGGAGTCAATGTCCGCGTCTATTCAGCGGCCAAGACCGTCGCGGACTGCTTCAAATTCCGGAACAAGATCGGAATCGATGTCGCGGTGGAGGCGCTCAAAGATTTCAGCCGCATGCACCGCGGTGGCGCCAATGAACTGGCCCGTTTCGCCCGGATCTGCCGCGTGACGCGGGTAATGCAACCCTACCTGGACGCAATCGCATGAGTGCCAAGGACATCCGAAACCTTCCCTCATCCGTGCTGGCACGCCTCCTCAATCTGGCCAAACAAACCGGCGACAATTATCAGGTGCTCCTGGCGAAGTTTGTCTCCGAGCGTTTCCTCTATCGGCTGGGGAAATCGGCCCTCCGCGACCGTTTCGTGCTAAAGGGGGTTCGAAGAGCGGCAGGGATGGATGGTGGTTACCTTCCGCGCTCCCATTGCCCCGGTTGAAGCCGGCGGAGGGCCGGAGGGAGGTACGGAGAAAAGTTCGGAGAAAAGTAGGGAGAAAAGTTCGGAGAAAATCCTGGACCTCGTGAGGCAGAACCCGGCATTTTCCGCCCGGGAAATCGCCGAGGCCCTGGGATTGACCTCCCGCGCGGTCGAGAAACAGCTGGGTAAACTCAAGAAGGAAGGCCGCCTCAAGCGCATCGGTCCCGACAAGGGCGGCCATTGGGAGGTGGTCCCGTGAGCAACTGGATGACTGGGTCGGGCATTCCGTTCCGGGTCAGAGTCGGAGCCACCGTCGCCTCAAGAGTCAGGACCCATGATGCGTCCAGGTCAGAGTCAGGTCAGAGTTAAAGGCCAGAGTCGGTTCTTCGTGATTCTCGAACGCCGATCCAGATTGGGGTGTTGGCTGCCCTGGGAAAAGAACCTTTGAATCGGCATTCCCTTGCCGGGCAGTTCGGGCACCGAAGTGTTTCCGGGGCGCTTCGCAAGGCTATCTCGATCCTGCTTCAAAACGAATGGATTGAATACACCATCCCGGAGAAGCCCAACAGTCGGTTGCAGAAATACCGGCTTACCCTGACGGGTGAACGCGCCCTGAAGGAGCGGTTCGGAAATATTAACGACCCAAAAAACCTGTGAAAGGCGGGGTTATGATCTATTTGGCGGGTGAGGCACCCACGAGGGCCGAGTCAGGGAAGGAAGTTTTATTAAGAATCTTCAAAAAATCACCAGAAAATGATAAAGGTTTGGTCGAGAAAGTCCTTACTGAAATTACTCCAAGAGGTGCTAGAAAATTTCCAGAAGATTTTTTGGAAAAGACTATTGAGAATAGTGAAATGGCTGAAATAGAGATTCCAGGGACTCCATTGCAGCTTGATGCCAATTCGGAAACTACTATTATTTCGCCAAAGCGATATTTCAAATATGAGGCAAGAAATCCATCTGAGGCAAAATATATTATTTATGCATGTGAAATAGGACAAAAGAAGATCAAAGTTCCGAGAGATAATCTTGCACTACTCAAAGCAGTAGTAGGCTATGAAAGATATTGCCATGAAATAAGGGATCAATCTTTTAGCCTTTTTATCAAATACACTAAATGAAGAAATTTCAGAACTTCTTACTAAAGAAATTGAGCAGAAGCTTGGACTAAAGACAATAAAAAATTGAAGGTGATTAAGTCAAAGGGGATGAGGAAGGTGAAGGACGTAGTTCCGAAAATTCCGAATCTGAATATACTAATCTAGCCTTGCGTCAAAAGAAACGGAACTAACGGAACTGCGTCCCCATTCTCGCCCATTCTACGTATAAGGGGGTTCCGATGCGATCAAAGCTTCAGAAATTGACCTTGAAAGGCTTTAAGACTATTCGCGAAATGAAAGACTTCGAGCCCGGTCCACTGACGGTCCTCATAGGTCCGAACGGTGTAGGCAAGTCAAATTTCATCTCTTTTTTCCGCATGCTTTCTTGGACGCTGGCTGCGCCAGGAAACCTCCAGATTCACGTGGGTGAATTGGGAGGGGCGAGTGCTCTTCTGCATGATGGCCCTGCAAAGACCCGCGAAATAGAGGCGGATTTAACACTGGGGACGGGGGACGGGGAAAACCAATACGCTTTCCGCCTGGTTTATGCCGCAGGCGATACGCTGATTTATGCTGACGAGCGGTTCCGATTCTCCCGTCCGGGTTCTCGAACGCGCGCTCCATGGAAGGAATTGGATGCCGGGCATCGGGAGTCAAAACTCATCAGCAAGGCCAATGAAGGTGATACTACTGCAAAAACCATTCTTTTTCTCTTGCGCAAAATCATTGTTTACCAGTTTCACAACACATCGGCCACGGCCCGAATGCGCGGAAAGTGGGACGTTGAAGATAATCGCTGGCTTAAGGAAGATGCTGCTAATATCGCACCCTTACTGCGGCGGTTAAGAGAATATGAGAACAGATATTACCAGCGAATCGTGGAGACCATTCGGCTAATTTTGCCGTTTTTTGCGGATTTCGAACTTGAGCCAGAAAACGGGCGGTTGCTTTTGAGCTGGCGGGAGAAAAACAGTGACCGCGTTTTCAACGTCTCGCAAGCGGCGGATGGAATGCTGCGGGTGATGGCGCTGGTGACTCTCCTGCTCCAGCCTGAACGGGATCTACCGGATGTACTGATTCTCGACGAACCCGAATTAGGACTTCACCCTTATGCAATCAACGTAATCGGCGGGTTAATCCGCAGCCTGTCGAACAACACGCAAGTCATGATGGCTACCCAATCGGTGTCAATGATCGACTGCTTTGAGCCGAAGGATATCGTGGTAGTGGAGCGCAAGGATCGGCAATCCGAGTTTCAACGGCTGGACAATAAGGCGTTGGAGGAATGGCTGAAAGACTACTCGCTTTCCGAACTTTGGGAAAAGAACGTAATCGGAGGGCGACCGTCATGAGCGCAAGGCTGCATTTTATTGTGGAAGGCCAGACCGAAGAGACGTTTGTTAACCGCACACTGGTACCGCATTTGGCCATATATTCAGTATGGGGAAAAGCCCGGTGCGTGATGACGAGCCGCAAGCAAAGTATCATTTATCGTGGAGGCTTGAAGAGCTATTCTATGGCAAAGAGAGACATTGTCTTGTGGATGAAGGAAGATCAGAACCCGGATGCCTTTTTTACGACCATGTTTGACCTATACGCATTGCCTTCCGACTTTCCCGATTACGATCAGGTGCAGAGGCTCAGGGATCCCCCCGAACGGGTGGTGAGGCTGGAAGAAGCCATGCGGCGGGATATCGACCACCCTCGTTTTGTTCCATATCTTCAACTCCATGAGTTCGAAGCCTTACTTTTGGCCGATCCCCAAAAACTGGAATGGGAGTATCCCGAACACGACCGAGCTATTCTTAACCTTGTCCAAATGGCATCTGGCTTCGTCTCGCCAGAATTAATTGATGATGGAGAGAACACAGCGCCATCGAAACGGATCATTCGTGAAATCCCGGAATACGAGGGGATGAAGGCTTCCGCAGGCCCCCTGGCAGCCGATAGGATTGGTTTGCCTGTCCTACGGGGAAAATGCGGACATTTCGGCGAATGGCTTAGCAAGCTGGAGCTGCTCGCACAGAGGAAGGGGATGGAGGGGTAGAGTAGAGAGCTGGCGTAGTGGCTAAAAGCTCTATCTCCAGCTCTCCCTCATCAAACCGTGCATGCAGTTTTCCCTCATCTTATGTTGCTAGCAACATAAGATGAGGGAAATCCGCCAGTCCGGTTCGGAGGGAGGGGCGCTGCAAACCAATGCGGCGTTCCTACCCCTATAGGAAAATGAAATTATTCAATAAAACTGCAACTGGATTCCGGCTTTCGCCGGAATGACGGCTCTTTTCCCTGATTACGACACAGCCTCTCAAGGGGGAGGGAATTTTTTTCTTATTTCAATATGTTTACCCTCTCCCCGGGCGGGAGAGGGTAGGGTGAGGGGGTATATTCCAAATTTTTTCACAGCTTCCCTTTGCTAAAGGGGAGGCCGAGGGGGGATTTTTATGGGCCGCGGGTGCCGGCCAGGCATGAAAAATTTATTTGGATTTTGGGATTTGGCGTTTGGGATTTTTCTTTCCTGCCTCGCCCGGCCATGGTAAAAAAGAAAAAGGACCCCTTTTGATCATTCCCAAGGATTGAAGGTTCTTATGAAAGTCATCGGAGTTCATTTAGATCGTTGTACGGGTTGTAAGACCTGCGAGCTGTATTGTGCGGTAGATAGAGGAAGCAGCGGAAAAACGTTTCTGAAAGCCGTTCAGGAACATCCCCTACCCCAATCTCGGGTCCGGGTGGAAGGAAATAACGAGGTTCCGGTTGCTTTACAGTGCCGTCATTGTCTGCAAGCTCCTTGCTTGGACGCTTGCCTTACCGGGGCTCTAACGCGAGATCCGAAATCTAACATGGTGGTTGTCCAGGAAGATCGCTGTATCGCCTGCTGGACCTGTACTATGTTCTGCCCATATGGGGTCATCTATCCCTGGCCG
>Ga0315294_10010503_pt1 | contig 10159 bp, 12 predicted proteins | sample YL17G13_40_MG_FD_203626 | JGI IMG/M metagenome (GOLD analysis project Ga0315294, IMG submission 203626) | Sediment microbial communities from Yellowstone Lake, YNP, Wyoming, USA - YL17G13_40 | ecosystem: Environmental > Aquatic > Freshwater > Lake > Sediment | place: USA: Wyoming | collected...
CAATGTCAATGCCATCGCCCCTGGATATATCGAAACGCCCATGACCGAGGCTCTTACCGAGAAGGTGAAGGAGGGACTGCGGCGCATGATTCCTATGGAAAGGTTGGGCAGACCTGAGGATGTCGCACAAGCTGTGCTCTTTCTTGTTTCGGAAGCATCGAGTTATATCACCGGACAGGTCTTGAATGTCAACGGTGGCATCTATATGTAAGGGGAAGGAAAAATGGAATAATGGAATAGTGGAATAGTGGTTCAGGTTCACCCATTATTCCAACATTCCAATCTTCCATCATTCCATTAAAAATGATAAGGAGGTGATTTCATGTCCATTGAGAAGAGGGTCAAGGAGATTATTGTAGAGCAATTGGGTGTGAATGAAAGTGAGGTGACACCTGAGGCCAAATTCGTCGACGACTTAGGAGCGGATTCCCTCGACTTAGTCGAATTGGTCATGGCTCTGGAAGAGGAGTATAATATAGAGATTTCTGATGAGGATGCAGAGAAGATCCTCACCGTCGGCGACGCCATTGAATATATCCAAAGCCATGTCGCTCAAGGATAGATAACGTTTCCCCTATTTTAGGAGGCGAATGTCTTGAGGAGAAGAGTAGTCATTACAGGGGCGGGACTGGTGACCCCTACAGGGATCGGAACCGAAACGGTATGGAAGAACATCTGTGAAGGCAGGTCAGGTATTGGCCCTCTGACCCGGTTCGATCCCAACGGATTTGAGACAAAGATCGCAGGGGAGGTGAAGGGCTTCAACCCAGAGTTATACATTGATAAGAAAGAGATTAAGAGAATGGATCTCTTTGTTCAGTATGCCATCGCCGCCACCAAGGAGGCTTTGGAAGATGCCCAGTTGAACATCGCACCGGAGAACTGCGAACAGATCGGTGTGATCGTGGGGACAGGGTTAGGAGGATTACCCACCCTCGAAAAATATCACAAGGTCCTTTTGGAGAAAGGGCCTGGCCGAATCTCGCCATTTTTCATCCCGATGCTCATTGCCAATTTGGCATCTGGACAGATTGCTATCCAATTTGGTCCCAAAGGGCCAAACACTTGTGTGGTCACAGCTTGTGCTACAGGTGCTCATTGTATAGGAGACGCCTTTCGCGCCATTGTTTATGGAGATGCTGAGGCCATTATCGCCGGTGGGGCAGAAGCGAATATTACCCCACTCACCGTGGCTGGATTTAATGCGATGAAGGCCCTTTCGACTCGAAATGAGGAACCAGAGAAAGCCTGTAGGCCTTTTGAGAAAAATCGGGATGGTTTTGTAGTAGCAGAGGGTGCGGGAATTCTTATCTTAGAAGAACTTCAGTTCGCATTAAAGCGAAACGCAAAGATCTATGGGGAATTAATAGGCTATGGTTATACAGGCGATGCCTATCATATTACGGCCCCTTCCCCTCATGGTGAAGGTGCTGTACGGTGTATGAGGATGGCTATTAAAGATGCTGGGCTGAAGCCTGAGGATGTGGATTATATCAATGCCCATGGGACCTCTACTACTCTTAATGACCTGACAGAGACCCAAGCCATTAAAACGGTCTTTGGAGAGTACGCCAAAAAGGTAGCCATTAGTGCAACCAAATCGATGACCGGTCATCTCCTGGGAGCTGCTGGAAGCACGGAAGCCATCTTTTCCCTTTTAGCCATCCGGGATAGTATCATCCCGCCCACCATCAATTATGATGTTCCAGATCCAGAGTGCGATCTGGATTATGTCCCTAATGTAGCAAGGCGTCAACCTTTGACCGTGGTGATGTCCAACGCCTTTGGATTCGGCGGAACGAATGCCACACTCGTCTTCCGAAAATTTTCAGGATAGGATCATGCAGATTGGTTTGGCCTGTGACCACGGTGGCTTCGAACTCAAAGAAGAATTAAAGGCCTTTTTGAGATCGATCGATATCGAACCCATCGATATGGGGACCTTCACAGAAGATTCAGTCGATTACCCAGACTTTGGTGTCTTGGTCGCTGAGAAGGTCTCCAGGGGAGAGTTGGAGAGAGGTATCCTTATCTGCGGAACGGGTATCGGGATGTCCATCATAGCCAATAAATTTCCAAAGGTAAGAGCAGCTTTGGTGAATGATCTCTTCTCTTCCCGATGCAGTCGAGAGCATAATGACTCAAATATTTTGGTCATTGGTGGCCGAATCGTGGGAAGAGATCTGGCAAAAGAGATTGTCAAGGTCTGGTTGGACACTCCTTTTGCAGGGGGGAGACACAAAAGGCGGTTGGAAAAAATCGAGACCCTCGAAAAGAAAAACTTTAAAGAATAAATTTAAAATCCAGATTTCAAAGTTCCTGCCTTCCGGCTCCGGTCCCGACCGAGGGCGGGGCAGGCAGGCAAATGTCAAAGGAATGTCAAAGTTTGTAACTCAAGGCTTTAGCCTTGAGTTGAATCAACCCTGAAGGGTTGAGTTACACATTTGATTTTTGTTATTTGACATTTAATTGTCCCCATCTTTATTAATGGCTCACCCTTGAAAGAGAAAAAGTCGAAAAGACCCGACCACGGGAAAAAAAGGGTTCCTCCTCGTCGGCCCTCTTGGGAAGAATATTTCATGGATATCACTCATCTTGTCGCCAAACGCTCTACCTGCCTTCGAAGGCAGGTAGGTGCGCTCCTCGTCAAAGATAAAAAGATTTTGGCGACGGGTTATAATGGGGCTCCCTCCCGATTGGAACACTGTCTGGACATTGGCTGCCTCCGTCAGAAACGAGGCATTCCTTCTGGAGAACGTCACGAACTCTGCCGTGGCCTTCATGCGGAACAGAATGCGATTATCCAAGCGGCTTACCACGGAGTGGAGATTCGTGGAGCCACCCTTTACTGTACGAACCACCCCTGCATCATCTGTTCAAAGATGATCATTAATGCTGGAATTCAGAGGATCGTCTATGCAGAAGGTTATGCGGATGCCCTGGCCAAAGAGATGTTAAAAGACTCAGGGGTCGAAGTGGAAAAATTTAATCGAAAGTAGAAGGTGAAACGTTCGAATTACGGGAATCAGACCAGCGAATCAGGATACCAGTGGTGTACCCCAAAAATAGAACTACATTAGAAAATGATTATTTGCAGCAAAATAAGGTATTCAAGTGTTCTTTCTAATATAGCGTTATTTTTGTGGTGCACCACCAGGCAAAGAAAATCCTCAATTGCCAATGGTCAATTATCAATTCCCAATGTCCATTTTTAAAACATTGCTTATTGATCATTGCCCATTGATCATTGGTCATTGATTGTTAAGAATATGAAATGTCCTTTTTGTAACCATTCAGAGAGCAAGGTGGTCGATTCCCGCCTCGGCAAGGATAAGGAGACGATTCGTCGAAGGAGGGAATGTCTCAGCTGCCAAAAAAGATTCACAACCTCTGAGAGGGCAGAGGATGCCCTTCCATTGGTCATCAAGAAGGATGGGAGAAGAGAAACTTTTAATCGCCTCAAAATCTTCAATGGCCTGAAAAAAGCCTGTGAAAAGAGGCCGATCAGCATTAACTTGATTGAGAAAATCGTCAACCGCATCGAGCTTTATTTCCAAGAGAAAGGGGAAAGGGAGGTAAAGAGCTCTGAGATCGGAGAGAAGGTGATGGAGGAGCTCCATCGGTTAGATGGAGTGGCCTATGTCCGTTTCGCCTCAGTCTATCGGCAATTCAAAGATATTCAAGAATTCATGGATGAGCTGAAAGAACTCCTTAGAAATAAAGAAGAAGGTAAAAAGAAATAACATCGAAATGTTTTTTTTAATTCCAAATGTCAAAATCCCTGCCTGCGCCTGCCTGCCGGTAGGCAAGGCAGGTAGGCAAATGTGAAATCTCTGTAACTCAAGGCTTTAGCCTTGAGTTAGATCAACCCTGAAGGGTTGAGTTACGGGATTTTGTTTGAACTTTGACATTTATATTTATGAATGACGAAAAGTGGATGAAAAGGGCCCTTCGTCTTGCAGAGAAAGGGAGAGGAAGGACCTCACCCAATCCCATGGTCGGTGCCGTTCTCGTTAAGAACGGTCAAGTGGTAGGGGAAGGGTACCATGCGAGAGCAGGAGAAGCTCATGCAGAGATTCTTGCCCTCAGACAAGCAGGGGAAGAAGCCAGAGGCTCTACGCTTTATATCAATTTAGAACCCTGCATCCATTATGGGAAAACCCCTCCCTGTGCCCCTGCGGTGATCGAAGCAAAAGTGAGACGGGTTGTGATTGGAATGGAAGACCCCAATCCATTGGTCACAGGAAGAGGTTTGAAAAGTTTGAAAAAGGCCGGTCTCGATGTAGAAGTAGGGGTCTTGGAAAAGGAATGCCGAAGATTGAACGAGGCCTTTTGCAAATATATCTTGAAAAAAGAGCCGTTCGTCATTCTTAAGGTCGCTGCCACACTCGATGGAAAAATTGCGACGAGAGAGGGCGATTCCAAATGGATTTCAGGAGAGACTTCGAGACACTTTGTCCATCGGATGAGGGACCAAGTGGATGGGGTTGTCGTCGGCATTGGTACGGTATTAAAAGATGATCCGCAGTTAACGGCCCGTATCAAAAAGGGAAGAGATCCCTATCGTATTATTTTGGACAGTCGGTTAAGAATTCCAGAAGATGCCAAGGTGATCGGAAACTCACCTTCGAAAACGATTATTGCCACGACAGAGTTGGCGGCCAGGGATAAGATAGAGCGGTTAGAGAAGAAGGGTGTCCGCATCTTGACCCTCGATTCCAAACAGGGAAGAGTCGATTTAAAGAATTGTCTTTCCAAACTGGGAGAGATGGGAATGATGAGTCTTCTTGTTGAAGGGGGGAGTCAGGTCAACGGTTCGTTTCTGGATGAAGGTCTGATCGATAAAATCTTGTTCTTCCTCTCCCCAAAATTGATCGGTGACAGAGAGGCCTTGGGAATCTTTGGCGGGAGTGGAAAAGCAAACCTCAAAGAAACCATTCCTCTGAATGAACTCAGAGTGAGGAGGATGGGGGAGGACATCCTCATAGAAGGATATTTAGAAAAAGGAAAGGATGCATGTTCACTGGAATCATAGAAGATAAAGGTAAGGTTATAAGGGTAGAGCACCAGGGTCAAGGGAAGAAGCTGACCTTAGAATTACCAATCAATTTGACAGAGGTGCAACTCGGTGATAGTATTAATATAAGCGGTGTTTGTCTGACAGTTGTTGAGAAGAGGAGGCAAACAATAGGGCTTGACTTATCTTCGGAAACCCTTCAAAAAACGGTCTTGGGGGAGTTGAAAGAAGGAGATCAAGTCAATTTTGAAAGGGCTCTAAAACTGACTGATCGGTTGGGAGGTCACATTGTTACAGGACATATCGACGGAATCGGCGTGATCACAGAGAAGAGAGAGGAAGGGGATTTCCTCCACCTGAGAATACGAATCCCAAAGTTCGTATCAAGGTGTGCTGTACAAAAGGGGTCCATTGCCATTGATGGAATCAGCTTGACCGTGAATGAATGTGAGGATGAGGAGATAAGAATGACCCTCATCCCTTACACCCTTGAAAAGACAACCCTTATCGATAAGAAGGTGGGGGACCGTGTCAATGTGGAAGCAGATATTATAGGTAAATATGTTGAAAAGATGATAAGTCGAAAAGACGATAAGTCGAAAGGGATGGATCTTTCCTTTTTGAAGGAGCATGGTTTTATTGAAAGTGAACCCCGTTAGATAGGACGGGGCTTTAAACCCCGCACTTTCTGTAAGATATTAAAATTCTGATACACAACTCTGTCCCGCTTTAAAAAGAAGGGCTTTCTAACGGGGTGAATGAGGGAGTCACATGATTAACAGAATTGAACAGGCATTAGAAGATATTCGTCAAGGGAAGATGGTGATCTTGGTTGACGACGAAGATCGGGAGAACGAAGGCGATCTCACCATGGCAGCAGAGAAGGTGACGCCTGAGGCCATCAATTTTATGGCAAAATATGGGAGGGGACTGATCTGCCTCTCATTAACGGAAGAGAAACTGAATGAACTTCGCCTTCCCATGATGGTTTCTGAAAATACCTCAAGATTTCAGACCGCTTTTACCATTTCGGTCGATGCGCGTCGAGGAGTAACAACCGGCATCTCGGCAGCTGACCGGGCATGTACCATTTTGACCGCCATCGATGACAGTACCAAACCCGACGATCTGGTTTCACCTGGACACGTATTTCCTTTAAAGGCCATAAAGGGTGGAATACTGGTACGGACAGGTCAGACCGAAGGATCTGTCGATTTGGCAAGATTGGCAGGGCTTAAGCCAGCCGGAGTGATCTGTGAGATTATGAAGGACGATGGAACCATGGCGCGGATGCCTGATCTCCAAATCTTTGCAAAAGAACATGGTTTGAAGATCGTTACCATCGCCGATCTGATCAAGTATCGACTGAGCAAAGAATCCCTGGTTCGACGCATTACTACAGCTAAACTTCCCACAAAATATGGTGGAATGTTTACAGCCATCGCTTATGAAAACGATATCGATGCCTATCACCATATTGCTCTGGTCAAAGGAGAGATTGGGACGGATGACAATGTTTTGGTGAGGGTACACTCTCAATGTCTGACCGGTGATGTGTTCGGGTCGAGGCGATGTGATTGCGAGGAACAGCTCCATACTGCCATGGCAATGGTGGAAAAAGAAGGCAAGGGCGTCATCGTCTATATGAGGCAAGAAGGAAGAGGGATCGGATTGGTCAATAAATTGAGGGCCTATTGCCTTCAAGATATGGGCAAGGATACCGTAGAGGCCAATGAGGAGTTGGGATTCAAAGCCGATATGAGAGACTATGGCATTGGCGCTCAGATTCTGGTGGATTTAGGGCTCCATAAAATTCGTTTGATGACGAATAACCCTCGAAAGATTATCGGCTTAGAGGGATACGGAATTGAAGTGGTCGAGAGGGTTCCCATCGAGACGAAGCCTCATCAGGAGAATATTGAATACCTCAAGACCAAAGCGAAGAAGATGGGTCACCTGCTCTCAATCAAATCAGGAGAGCCCTAAACCATGTAAGGTTCAGGGCTTTGTCCCCGTGATATATGGTCTGCCCTGAACCTTACATGGTTCAGGGATGAAAGGAGAAAAAAATGGTGAAAATCCTTGAAGGCAAATTGATGGCGAAGGGACTCAAGTTCGGGATTGTCGTGAGCCGTTTCAACAACTTCATCAGTGAACGACTTCTCGAGGGTGCATTGGATGCCTTGCGCCGAAATGGGGCAGAGGAGGGAGATTGCTCGGTGGTTCGTGTTCCTGGATCCTTTGAGATTCCTCTGGCTGCGAAAAAGATGGTCAAAAGCGGTCGATACGATGCGATCATCTGCCTGGGTGCTGTGATCCGTGGAGCAACACTCCATTTTGCCTACATCGCCACCGAAGTCACCAAGGGAATTGCCAGCCTGACCTTGGAAAGTGAAGTCCCCATCTCTTTCGGGGTTTTGATCACCGAAACCATAGAACAGGCCATCGAAAGGGCAGGGACCAAAGTGGGGAACAAGGGTTTCGATGCTGCGATGTCAGCAATCGAGATGGCCAATCTTTTAAAGGAGATTGGAAAGGGATAACCACCATTTTAAGGAAAAGTCGGTACGACTTGATTCCGAGAAGAAAGTCGAGGGAGTTTGCCCTCCAGGTTCTTTATCAATTAGATATCACCAAACAAGACGTCATCAAGACTCTCACTCAATTCCAGGATCATTTTTCAGGAAATGAAGAGAGAGATGATTTTATGGAACGCCTCGTCCTTGGCGTTCTGGAGCACTGCCAGGAGATCGATCAGCTCATCGAAAAATATTCGGAAAACTGGCGTTTAGATCGGATGAACATTATCGATCGAGCCATTCTCCGCATGGCTACTTTTGAACTCCTTTACTGCGAAGAGATTCCTCCCAAGGTCACATTGAACGAAGCGATTGAGCTTGGAAAACGATTCGGTTCCGAGGATTCTGGAAGTTTCATCAACGGCATCCTGGATCGAATCCAGAATGAGGCCATTCGTAAATCCGTATAATGAATAGTAAGAATAATCACCAAATTCCAAGTACCAATAATCAAAGTTACTGCGTCATTAGGTCAATAAGTCATTAGTTATTGAATGACTTAATTACTCAGTGACTTAATGACTAGAAAGCGTTTTGGAATTTGGAATTTAATTCTATGGATGTGATCCTCTCCACTGAAGAAATCGATGTTCAGGAATGCGATGTCCTTGTCACTGGATTTTTCCAAGACGAGAGGCCTCTCAAAGGATCGAGCGGATGGATGGATTGGAGACTCAATGGGATGTTATCTCGTTTCCTGATCGAAAAGAGGTTGACCGGTGATTGGCAAGAGACGACCCTGATCCCTTCCCAGGGAAGAGTTATGCCCCGAATGATCCTCCTCCTCGGTTTGGGGAAGGTAAAGGAATACAGTTATCTTCGCCTGCGAGAACTTTCTCCCTATTTATTAGAGACCCTTAAGAAACTGAACACTTCCAATCTTTGCCTCTCCCTTCCATATGAAGAGAGCTACAATGTGGATTGTGGTAAATTAGTGGAGGTTCTTATTGAAGGCATTGCAGACTGCTTAGATCTCGATCAATATTCATTTAATCAAGAATGGATCAGGGGTCTTCGGCTTTTTTTCACAGAGGGGGAAGAGCGATTTCCTGAAATCCTTTTAGGGGTTCAAACAGCCCAATCAATTTTGGAAGATAGACTTAAGATTAGAATTTTTGCTCCTTCGGAAGGCGTATAGTGTAGTGATTCAAAAAATTCTTTCCTTTAATTGTCATGTCATTCCGGGCTTGACCCGGAATCCAGTGTTTCTGTCCTGGATTCCCGCTGGAGTTTATCCCGTACTTGATACGGGGCGGGAATGACGGCCTCGTAATTAATGTAAAGAAGTGTTAGATTCACTACAATAGCATAAAGAGTTTTAACGAGTTGTTCTCTGCTATACAATATTTATCATTTAGTGTTTGAAAGTTTTTCTTGGAAATATTTGAGTGTCTTCCTCAACCCTTCTCGGCGGCTCACTTTTGGTTCCCATTCCAAAACCCTTTTCGCCTTTGTGATGTCGGGTTGCCTCACTTTCGGGTCGTTCTGAGGTAAAGGGTGGAAAATAATTCGACTCTTACTCCCCGTCAAACGGATGATCTCTTTTGCAAAGTCCAGGATGGAGATTTCCTCAGGGTTTCCTAAGTTAACGGGTTCCGACTCATTAGCATAGAGAAGTCTTTTAATCCCTTCGATCAGGTCGTCAACAAAACAGAAACTTCGAGTCTGTGTACCGTCACCATATACTGTGAGGTCCTCTCCCTTCAATGCCTGAACCATAAAGTTGGGTAGGGCTCTTCCATCCTCGAGCCTCATGCGAGGACCATAGGTATTGAAGATCCGTGTAATTCGAGTTTGAAGGCCATGGGTTCGGTGGTAGGCCATGGTGATGGCTTCAGCAAATCGTTTCGCTTCATCATAGACCCCTCTCGGGACAACCGGGTCCACATTCCCTGGATAGGACTCGGATTGAGGATGCTCTTTTGGGTCTCCGTAGACTTCAGAAGTAGAGGCTAAGAGAAACCTCGCCTTCTTTTCTTTCGCTAATCCGAGGGCCTTATGCGTTCCCAATGATCCTACTTTTAAGGTCTGGATGGGATAATCTAAATAATCTTTAGGGCTGGCCAGGGATGCGAAATGGAGAATATTATCGAGTTTTCCATCGACATGAAGATATTCTGTTACATCGTATTTGGTAAATTTGAACCTTTCGTGACCCACCAGGTGGGTGATATTTTCAATATTCTCTTTCTTAATCAGGTTATCCATGCAGATGACCTCATGGCCGAGGCCGATAAAAAGATCGCAGAGATGAGAACCGAGAAAGCCTGCCCCCCCCGTAATCAAAGTCCTTTCCATTCTGCTCCTCCCTGAATATTTTTCAGTTAGTTAGAGGTTCAAGAATTATTAATCAGTCCATAATTGTATATACACTAAGGATCAAATCCCTCCTTCCCTCCCTTTACAAAAGGGAAGAATTCCCCTCTTTGGAAAAGAGGGGTTAGGGGAGATTTTCGGATGAATGTGTCTTCTCAATTATGGACTCATTAGTAACATAACTCAAAAGCGTTGTAAACTCTTTTGACAATTATCTTGAAATTGGGTAAAAGATGTTACCCAATTA
>Ga0315294_10010504_pt1 | contig 10158 bp, 8 predicted proteins | sample YL17G13_40_MG_FD_203626 | JGI IMG/M metagenome (GOLD analysis project Ga0315294, IMG submission 203626) | Sediment microbial communities from Yellowstone Lake, YNP, Wyoming, USA - YL17G13_40 | ecosystem: Environmental > Aquatic > Freshwater > Lake > Sediment | place: USA: Wyoming | collected...
GAGAATTAGAACAGCGGCTCAAAAAAGAAAGCGTTTTATGAACGAACTGCGACGAGTGGACCGTCAGGTCTATGCGGCGATCATCAGGGAGATCGAGCGCGAATCCAGGACGCTTGAGCTCATCGCCAGCGAGAATTTCGCTTCTCGGGCGGTGCTCGAGGCCCAGGGGTCCGTCCTGACCAATAAATACGCCGAAGGATATCCGTCGGCGCGGTGGTATGACGGCTGCGCCTGCGTCGACGAGGTCGAGTTGCTCGCCATCGAACGGGCGAAGCGGCTCTTCGGCGCCGATCACGTCAACGTGCAGCCGCATTCCGGGACGCAGGCCAACATGGCGGTCTACTTTGCGATGCTTGCGCTCAAGGACAAGGTCCTGGCGATGGACCTGGCCTGCGGCGGGCATCTCTCGCACGGCCATTCCCATAATTTTTCGGGCCGCTATTTTGAGATCATCCCCTACGGCGTGAACCGCCGGACCGAGATCCTGGACTACGACGAGATCGCCGGGCTTGCCCGGCGGCACAGACCAAAGATGATCCTGGTAGGGGCGTCCGCCTATTCCCGCCAGTTCAATTTTAAGCAGTTCCGCCGCATCGCCGATTCCGTCGGCGCCTTCATCCTCGCGGATATAGCCCATATCGCGGGGCTGATCGCCGCGGGTCTTCACCCGAACCCGATCCCCTACGCCGAGTTCGTGACCACGACCACCCACAAGACACTGCGGGGGCCGCGGGGCGGCATGATCATGTGTAAAAAGGAGTTCGCCAAAAAGATCGACCAGCAGATCTTCCCGGGTATTCAGGGCGGGCCCCTGATGCATGTCATCGCCGCGAAGGCGGTCGCCCTCAAGGAGGCGTCAACGCCGGGCTTCCGGCGCTATCAGAAGTGCGTTGTCGAGAACGCGCGGGCGCTCGCCGAAGGGCTCTCTGAAAGAGGGTACCGGATCGTGGCCGGCGGGACCGACACGCATCTCTTCCTGGTCGACCTGAGGAGCAAGGGGCTCACCGGACGGGAAGCCTCGACGATCCTGGAATCGGTCGGGATCATCGTTAATAAGAACCTTATACCGTTCGATCCTCAGCCCTCCGTGATAGCGAGCGGCATCAGGATCGGCACGCCCGCCGTAACGACCCGCGGGATGGGCCTCGCGCAGATGAGGATCATAGCGCGCCTGATCGACGAGGCGCTACGCGAACCGATCAACCGGAAGGCCCATGCGCGCGTCGCGCGGGAAATAAAACAGCTGGTGAGACAGTACCCCCTGTATCGGGGGCTTAAGCGGAGAGCCTGAAGCGCTTATGGTTAAAAAGGCTGGAAAAGACGTCGCGCGACCGGAATGGGATGAATATTTTTTACAGATAGCCAGACTCGTCTCTTCTCGTTCGACCTGTTTGCGCCGTAAGGTCGGCGCGGTCCTCGTCCGGGATAAGAAGATCCTGGCGACGGGATATAACGGAGCGCCGAGCAAGATCAGGCATTGCGCCAAGGCAGGCTGTCTGCGGCAGAAGCTGAAGATCCCGAGCGGCGAGCGGCATGAGCTCTGCCGCGGCCTGCACGCGGAACAGAACGCCTTCCTGCAGGCGGCCCTTCACGGCACCAACCTTAAGAACGCCACCCTCTATTCCACCATTCAGCCCTGCATTATCTGCGCGAAGATGATCATTAACGCCGGGATACAGGAGGTCGTTATCGCCGGCGGTTACCCCGACAAGATGGCAAGCGATTTCCTGAAAGAGGCCGCGGTGAAGGTTCGCGTGACCTCATTTCGATGAGCGGCCACAAGCGATACGGCTGGCACCATGAAATGTCCTTTTTGCGGAAGTAAAAAAGGCAGGGTCATCGATTCCCGATCGAGCGCCGGCGGCAAGAGGATACGCCGCCGGAGGGAATGCCTCGTCTGTAAAAAGCGTTTCACGACCTATGAATATGTCGAGCGGATCCCCGCGATGGTCATCAAGAAGGACGGCCGGCGGGAGCCGTACGACCGGCAGAAACTTTCGGCGGGGATCGTGAAGGCGTGCGAGAAACGGCCGATCAGCATGAACCGGATCGAGGGTCTGGTCGACGCGATCGAGAAGAAGATCGAAAAATCGCATGACCGCGAGGTCAGATCGAACGAGATCGGCGAGCTTGTGGTCGAGGCGCTCTATGACCTTGACGAGGTCGCCTATGTGCGCTTCGCCTCGGTCTATAAGCAGTTCCGGGACGCCTCGCAGTTTATGAAGGAATTAAAGCGGTTCCTCAGGAAGTAAGATTATCCGGCCAGATATCGATCGACCTCATCCAGATTGATCGACAACGTTGTCTTCGCAGCGACCCCCTTGAACCACTCATCAACGGCGCGTTCGCGCTTTGCCGCAAGGACTTTGTTCGTGAAGACGTCTTTCTCCTTGGCGAAGACGCTCTCGTCGATCTTTTGAAATTCCAGCGGCTCAATGATCGCGAACCCGCGCTCCGTCTCGATGGGTGCCGAGAAGGCGCCCACTTCGAGGCCTGAGGCAGCGTCCCAGAGCGGCGCCGAGGCGCCGGCGCCTTCAACGGTCGCGTTTCTCGCGATAAGGCCGGTCTCGCGGACTTTCATGGGGAACTGCGCAAGCGCTGATTCGAATGAGAATCCGTCTTTCTGGCGCTCCTGAGAAAGGCCGGCGTAGATCTTCTCGGCGTATTGCCCGGCGAGCGCCTTTGATTCCTCTTTGATCAGTTCCTCCCTGATGCGATCGCTCGCTTCGATAAGATTCGCCGGCCGCCGCGGCAGTCGCTCGACGATCTGGACGACAAAACAGGCTTTTGCGTCCGGTAAGGCCGGTATGATGGCGTCACTTATCTGTCCTTCGGTGAACGTAAAGGCGATGTCCCGGATCTCTCTGAGGTCCTTCAGGTCTTCCGGGACGTTCTCGGCGGAAAAGAGCCCTGTCTCACGGACTTCGAGCCGTACCTCCTGGGCGAGTTCATTGAAACGCCCGGGGTCTTGCGAAGCCTTCATGGAAAAATCGCGCGCTTTCCGAACCGCCTCGATATCGCCGCCCGCGTCGTCATACCGAAAGGCGATAAAGCGTATCCTCGACATCGGCGGGACCGTATACCGCTCCGGGTCTTGACGGTAGCGTTCGGCGATCGCCGCGTCGTCGACAGTTATCTCTTGGGAGAACGCGGCGTCCTCGATGAGGACATACCGCAGCCTGACCTTCTCGTTCTCTTTCCTGTATTCGGCGAGGATCTCGCTGTCGTCTACGCGCACATCGCGGGTGATCAGGCGCTCCAGCTTTATGATCTTGATATAATCCCTGGCGAACTCCTCGAAGCTCCGCGCTGAAAGCCCAAAGTTGTTCCTGAGGATATATTCGTACAGCTCCCTGTTGAAGGCGCCGTTCCGCGAGAATATCGGGTGCGCCCTGATAAAGGCGATGACATCGTCGTCGGATACGGCGATACGGTTCACCTCAGCCTCTTTCAGGAAGATGAGCCTCTGCCAGGCGAATTGCGCGACAAAGGCGCGGTCGCCGAAAACGCGCGCCAGTATCTCCGGCTGGTTCCAGTAGCTTAAGTATACCTGGCACCGCGTTCCTGCGATGTGCTTCGAGAATTCCTCAAAGGAGACCTTCTTGCCGAGGACGATACCGACATAATTCGGGCCTTCTTTTTTGCTTCTCGAGAGGCTTCCCGTCCCCCACAGGACGAAGGCGGGGACGATGATGATGACCAACCCCCAGAATACCGCTTTCGCGAAACTCTTTTTTCGGAAAAATCGTAACATGCCGGTACCTCTTGTGAGCTCTATTATAATGTATCTTTTCCCCCGGCGCAAGGGTTTATCGCTCTTCGGGGGTTCGTTGATACACAGATTAGCACAGATTTTTGACCGATTGTCGCTGATTCTTGATACTCGATGCTCGATCCTTGATGCTCGATGCTCGAGAAAATCATATGATTTGTTCCGGGTTCCGGGTTCCGAGTTCCGCGTAAAGTTTACCCGGAACACGGAACTCAGAACAAAAACGTAAGCGAGTTCCTTAAACCGTCAACCGTACACCGTTAACCGTAAACCGAACACCGAAGCGGCGGCGGAATTCGTTGCATATTCCGTCAAAACGTGTATAATAGAAACGATTCTACAGTCATATTATGTCATATCGCGATCATCAAACATCATATAGAGCTATCGCGGTCACGATCATCGCGGCCGCGGTCTTGTCTGGTTGCGCCGCCCAAAAACCCTACGCCAAATCGGCTGAGTACATCATCCCGCTCGATGTATCTTCGCGGTCGCGGGTCGTCGTCATCGATCCCGGTCACGGCGGGAAGGCGCTGGGCGCCTCGAGCTCGTCCGGATTGCGGGAAAAAGACGTGGTCCTGGACGTTGCGCGGCGGCTTCAACAGATCCTCGAAAGAGAGGGATTCCGGGCCATCCTGACGCGGAATTCCGACATATCCCTTTCTCTCGACAAGCGCAGGACCATAGCGATATCCCACGATGCAGACCTCTTTATCAGTATCCATTGCAACGCCAATAACAAGCGGCACGTCAACGGAACGGTAGTCTACATCCTCTCCGATAAGACCGCCAGGACTATCAAGGACCTTGCGTTGACGAGCGGCGCCTATCTCACCGGGACCGGCATCGATGAGCGCGCCGTCTCTTATCCGGTGCGGGAAACAGTCGTCGATCTGGCGATGGACGGCAGCGGTCGCGAAAGCCGGGTCTTTGCCGAGATAGCCGAGACGCGCCTCTCAGAGGCGCTGGAGACGAAGAATCTCGGTGTCAAAGAAGCGGCGTTTGCGGTATTGAAGAATGTCGCCCTGCCGTCGGTGCTGGTCGAGATGGCTTTCATATCCAATTGGAAGGAAGGAAAATTATTTCGGCAGGCTTCTTTTCGGCAGAAGGCAGCGGAAGCCCTCGCCGGAGCGGTGCGGGATTATTTTGATGAATTGTGAAGCGGCGGTGACTACGATGGCCTGATAAGGCCATCGTGATCCTCAAGCGACGCAAGGGGATAGCCGGATATGGAGAAGATCTTTGATGTCGTTATCATCGGCGGAGGGCCGGCAGGGTTGACGGCGGGTATTTACGCGACGCGCGCCGCTCTGGACGTCCTTTTGGTAGAAAAATTCGCGTGCGGCGGCCAGGCGCTCACAACGGATACCGTGGAAAATTACCCCGGTTTCCCTGACGGCGTATCAGGGCCGGCGTTGATGGAGGATATGAAGCGTCAGGCGGAACGCTTCGGGCTTCGGACGCTCCCCTCGAACGTAACGAAGATCGCGCTCAAGAAGAACAGGAACGATGCGTTCCTCGTTACGAGCGAAAAAGGCGAAACGTTAAAAGCGCTCTCGCTTATCATCGCGACCGGAGCCTGCTGGAACACCCTGGGGGTCCCCGGCGAAAAAGAACTCGCCGGCAGGGGTGTCTCGTACTGCGCTACCTGCGACGGTCCGCTCTTCCGGGGGAAAGAGGTGGTGGTGGTCGGTGGAGGCGATACCGCGATCCAGGAAGCGCTCTTCCTGAGCAAGTTCGCCAGCAGGGTCACCGTCATCCACCGGCGCGACAGGCTCCGTGCGACGAAGATCCTGCAGGAGAGGATCTCCAGGAATAACCGGGTATCGTTCTTGTGGGAAGCTGTCGTGACCGCCATACTCGGGAAGCAGAAGGTCGAGGGTGTTACCGTCAAAAAAGCGCGCGAGCCGCAGGAGACGGAACTCAAGGCCGACGGCGTCTTTATCTTTGTGGGGGTACAGCCGAATTCCGCGTTTCTGAAAGGCGCCGTCGATCTCGATGAGAGCGGGTATATCAGGACCGATAACGAGATGCGGACATCGGCCGAAGGGATCTTTGCGTGCGGCGATGTCAGGAAGAAGCTTTTGCGCCAGATATCGACCGCGGTAGGCGAAGGCGCGACAGCCGCTTTCGGCGCCCAGCAGTATGTCGAAGATATCAGGGGCATCGCGTATCCCTGAGGCAGCCAGCCCCGGCAAGGGCACTATTTTGCCGTTGACTTCACGTCCTCGGTGTGTTACCTTATAGTGCGATACACGATAGATACAGGTGTTTTGATACAAGGTAACCCAGCTGATTTCATCCGGCCAGTGCCGAGGTAGCTCAGTGGTAGAGCGCTGCCCTGAAAAGGCAGGCGTGGTCAGTTCGATTCTGACCCTCGGCACCATCTGCTTCAAAGGACGGTTCCAGAGCTCTTTAACTATATGTCAATAAAGAAGTTAGAAACGCACTCTTACAATAATCTGGTTAGAAACATTTCTTATCCGATCGAGGAGTTATCGCAATGAAGACCATCCATATTATCGCGCTCTTTTCAGTCATACTTTTTTGTTTCTTATTGACGATCCCGCGCCTTCAAAGTCAGCCTCAAGAAGAGAAAGAGGCAGTGATCGCCGAACAGCCCGTTGACAACGCCACCGCGGCGATCGCCGGACTCCTTAAACCCTATACGGACAACGACTCAGAGCGTTTTCTTGACCGGTTGACGCGGGAATACCGGCCCGGTTATGATATGTTTGGCCGAAGGGTTTCTCAGACGCTTCGCGATAAAGATGATATCGATATTACCTACGACATCATCGCGAAGAACGAACAGGGTGATAATCTTGTCGTCAATGTGCGATGGGAGAGACGGTGGAGAGACCGCAATTCAGGTGCCTATGAGAAAAACATCGGGATCACCACCTTAACGTTCATCAAGACGATCGATGGGTACAGTCTCATCGACTCCGCAGGGGATGAATTATTTTGATATGGCCACGTCCCGCGCGGGCAGCGCGCTCTTTATCCTGATCCTGATCGTCATAGCCTGCCTCGCCGCGCCCGTTTCAGGAGAACAGGATTATTTTTCCTATCAGCGTTTTGAAAGGACCTACGACGCCTCCCGCCTCCAGCAACTCGCGGCAGAAAAACACATCAAGTTGGACGCTGTTCACCGCGCGTTACGGTCGTTTTCGGAGGCCCTTGCCTGTCTCGACGGACAGAAGTCCGCGGAGGCGGCCCGGCTCCTGAAGGGTGCGATCCGGTCCTGGCCGGAATTCCCCCAGGCCCATTTTGTCCTCGCCGGTATCTACGCGGCGTCCGGCGATAAACAAGCCATGGTCGCCCAGTACAAGATGTATCTGTCATTACTGCAGAGGATGGACCTGGATCGTCTGGGGATAACCGAGGCGATCCTGAAGAGCATCGGCTGGTTCGATTTTCAGATGTACGATATCGAATACGCGAAGATCAATCAGCGCCTGAAAGAGAAAGGTTTCTCCCAGGACCTCAATTATATCCAGACGGTCGGGGAGCAGCCCGCTGCGCTCGACGTTCTTTTTAAACACCCGTCGGTGGTGTCGATCATGGGGATCCTGATCGTCGCGGTCATCCTCATGGGGCTCTTCGGGGCTGATATCGTCGGAGAACAGGTGACGACGACGCTCCTGGTGGCAACCGTCTTCTTTATCGCCGTCTTTGTCGCGTGGTATATCTTCAAGATGACAGCGAACCGGTCATGGCTCATGGTCGCATATTTTTTATACCCCGCGGCCGGAGCGGTATGGTGCGGGGATCGTCTCATTCGCGCGTACAGCAGACGGCGCAAGGTCCCGAAGGCAGGATCGTGGATATGCGGCCATTGCGGTTTTGAGAACAGCGATATCTTTCACCAGTGTTCACGGTGTTCTCATCCAAGGCCGTGAGTTTTGAAAACAAGCCCACATAGCTCAGCCGGTAGAGCAAGCGCTTCGTAAGCGCTGGGTCGGGGGTTCAATTCCCTCTGTGGGCTCCATCTTGGGGACGGCCCCTCAACATATATTCCTTTGCCGATACAAACCTTAGAAACACATACTTTTCATGATATCAATAGTGTGAGGAATGAAAAACCGTCCCTGGGTCTGGGTCATCGTTTTTTTGGTATTGTCGCTCTGTATCGATCTCTATTATTATCATAAAGTAAGCCTCAGTTCAGCGGATGACCCATGGCAGATATGCTATTCCGATTTCAAGGTCTTCTACACGACGGCGCGGGAATTTTACCTCCGCTTCCTGAACGATCCCGCCTACGGGCCTGTCGATAAACGATACGGCCCGATCTATGATTTCACCAAGGAATTCTATCATTTCCGCTATTCACCCTTTGTCGTGTATCTGTTCATGCCGCTCTGCCGGATCCCCATGGGAGTCGCGTTGCTCGTGTGGACCTTCATCCTGAACATCCTCTTCCTCATGTCCTTCATCCTCCTGGCAAAGGTTTTCGGCGACGGTTCCGCGAGGACGACGGTTTTGCTGTCGATCGCCTGTGTCGCGGTGCTGCGGTTCTATTTCAACAATATCGCCCTCGGGCAGACGGATGCGGTGATCGCATTTCTGTGGTGCCTCTTTTTATATTTTTTTGTCCGCGAGCTCACGGTTCCGGGCGCGGTAACATTCGCGCTCATCGTGCAGTTCAAACCATTTTTCCTGCCCGTCCTGGCATATTTCATCCTTTCGAAACGCTGGCGGCTCGCGCTCTATTCGGTCCTGGCGTTCGAGGTCTTCCTGTTCATCCCGGTCATCAAGACAGGGTACGCGGAGGTGACGTCGCTCGCGTATGATTGGGCGCGGATGATCAATTCCTCGATCGGCAGCCAGATCGGCAATCCCAAGAACCAGTCGCTCGTCCATTTCATCCTCCAGCTGACGGGCCGCGGCGACAATGAGCGGCTTGTCTATCTTGTGTCAGGTGTGTCATATCTGGTCTCTTTGTCTTTGCTGGCGCTTATGCGGTCACTGGTCAGCAAACAGGATCGCGGACCGTTCCGGACGTTTGAGGTATCGTTCTTCCTTCTCGCGGTTCTTCTCTCATCGCCCTTGATCTGGAAAGCGGCCTTTATTTCCGCGATTATACCGGTCTCATATATACTCTTTTCCCCAGGGAGGAGGATCTGGCGGATTTTGTCTCTGGTATTTCTTGCCCTATTTATCGTATTTACATCTATGTTAAGTCCTGATATGCTTAAAATTTTCTCTTATAAAGCCTCAGAAGACATTAAATTTATTCCGATCGGCGCATCATTTCTTTTTATCTCGTTAATATTATTATACTTAGAAAAATACCATACAATGAAGGTTAAGCTATAAAATAGTAAGAAAATGTTTCTTGTCTAGCATATATAGTATGATATAATAGTACTGAACCTAAATCTTGACAGCATAAGAATCGGCACCTGCTGTCAAGAATTTATTTTTCCCAATTAATGAAAAGATTAAAAAAGTAAAACAAAATCCTGGATAAAATACCCCGATAGGGAGGGTAGAAAGTGTTAGCTTGCGGATCTAGGAGTTTGGGCTTGGCACAAGGACCATGCATGGTGATCGCACTGATCGCCGCGTGGTCCTTTTTTTATAGGGTACTCTTGATGAAATACCTGAAACCCCTCAGATGGGATAGATTCTTCTTCAGGCTGACCTCGCTGATCACCCTGATCGCCTTTATCTTCACCACGATCGGTTCCGATATGGCCTGGGCTGTAGAGACTCGGACTATGCTTCCCGCAAGCGGCATCAGTCCCGAGTCAAGCCCAGGCCAGTTTAATTCCATACCCGTCGATCCGCTTAATGTGACGATCCCCGCGTACCTCGGCACGATCAAGGACCGGTATGCCGCTCAGCAGGACGCCCCTGTCGTCATACATATCCAGGACGCACACTGCAACTACGCGGCGCAGATCGCCCTTATGAACCTGATCGATTATTTCAGGAAAAAACACCGCATCCAGCTCATCAGCTTGGAGGGCGGCGAAGGCGCGTATGACCTCTCGGCGTTCGGGCGCCTGGCACCGAAATCGAAAAAGAAGGTGGCGGATTTCCTGCTGCGCGAAGGCGAGATCAACGGCGCCGAATTCTTTGCCGTCAACAATCCGGACGCCGTGACGTTGAGGGGCATCGAGGACACGAAACTGTATCTGGAAAATCTGAGCGTCTACCGCGGCCATCTCAAGCAGAAACCGGAGGTCGACCGATCGATCGCCTCCCTCCGCAGCACACTGAACGCTCTCGCCGAGAAAATGTATCCGCCCGAACTCCGGGCGTTCCAGAAGAAATCGGACGATTTCAGGAACGGCCTGGTCGAGATGAGGGAGTACGCCCAGCACCTTTTGAAGCGCGCGGCGGATCTGCCCCAGGCTATGGACGGCATGAAG
>Ga0315294_10010506_pt1 | contig 10156 bp, 14 predicted proteins | sample YL17G13_40_MG_FD_203626 | JGI IMG/M metagenome (GOLD analysis project Ga0315294, IMG submission 203626) | Sediment microbial communities from Yellowstone Lake, YNP, Wyoming, USA - YL17G13_40 | ecosystem: Environmental > Aquatic > Freshwater > Lake > Sediment | place: USA: Wyoming | collected...
TTCAATTTCCTCATCTGAAAAGTCAATAATGTCAGCTTCGGCAAGTTTTGCCATAATAAGATTTAGATACTTTTCGCTTAGTTTCATTTATTTGGTGTACTCCAAGATTTCTTAATTGCCTTTTTTGATTTAGTACTTTTTGATTTTTTATTCCATTTAGCAGTACCTTTTCGTGGATTAAATGTAATATACTTTGCTTTTGTACTTTTTCTTACATGATTTCCTGCTGCGTTTGTGTTACCCATTGGTGCTCCCATTTTAATTTCCTCCTTTTAGTTTAATGTTTACTTAATATTATTTATTTCACTCCGTAAGTAGTATGATTTAAAGAGTTCAGTCATAATATAATCCATACCGTCGCTTAAGTGCCCATACTTCTGATATTTCTCCCCTGATTCTCTGTCAGTAACAATATGCTTATCTTTTGTCCCGTCAAGAGCCTGTTTGAGATACATAAGATCACCAATAAGATACTTACAAGACTCATCAATAGCGATTCTGATAGGCAGTTTATCTTCAAACATCAGGTTAAGGAAATCCCTGCGCTTGACAATACTTGGATTTTTTGTTTGTGTGCGATCTGATCCATTAACTAAATAACCTCTGAGTTTAAACTCAACAATCTCATAATGATGTTTAAAGTCACGGTTCATAGTACTGCGCGCCTTCCCGGAAGCATCACCGTAATAGAATACACCCGTTTTGTGACTTGCATATCGCAAACTAAACTCTTCACAGACCTCTTCTGTTGAGTTCCGGGGGTTTGGCAGAGCAATCTCATCAACACAACTAATATACCAAATATCTCCTGTACCTGTTATCTGCCAAATCGATGCGGAGTTATAAGGTACAGTATTCTGGTCGAAAGATATATGAATAGGCAATGCGGGATTATACTTACATGGTTTAACATGTTTTAAGCGATTAAACGATGAGTAAAATTCTCCACCTGTTATAGCAAAAGGATTAGCATAGATAAGAGCTTTGCCACGTTCCTCAGTATTATTTGCTAGTACATTCTTTATATAGTTCTCGCCTACGTTATGAACATTATGATAAGTTGAACTGATAACTACTTTCTTATCACCAAATTCTTTTTCAAAATATGTTTTATCAGAATAAATCTTTGCGGAAATCTCATCTATATACTTTTCAAGTACAAACCAGGAATTAATCCAATCAACCTTTGCGGGAGAAGTAAGTATATAAAGCGGATTCCATTGTTCACTTAAAGTTCCTATATTCTTTAATTCACCATCAACTAGAAATATACCTGATTGCCTTAATCTGGAGATAATAACTTCTTTAATATCTTCTTCACGCGAGTCTTTTGTTTCATCAAGTATAGACCATCCGAATTCTTTCCCGGAATGCGCAATTGCATTATCTAAAGAGCCGGTAAATATCAAAGCGCCATTACAGAATGAGATTATATTCGTAAATCTATCAAAGTTACGTTTGCATTTAGTCCATTGCGATGGCGGTTCCTTGCCCGATACATAAGTTCCTGTTGGATTCTCTTTCGACCATTCAGTTATTCCTGTTGACTCCCAGTATTCCCTGATACGGAATAGAGTTGAGGTGTTGAGCTGATCAAAGGTGTTGGCTGCAATAAATCCACGAACAGAAGGAAAGCGTGAAATCAAATCTCTCGATATAACCCCTCCCAGATGTGTCTTTCCAGAACCAACACCAGCCAAAAATAGATTAATCCTTGCTATCGAAGTAAGAATTGCCATTTGAGGCTGGGAGATAATCTGTTCAATCACTTCCATTCTTGGTTCTTATTTGTATTGTCGGTAATGTTGGAAGATTAACATTATGATCTATTGCAGAATGATCACTCTGATCAAGATACTGCTTGCCAAGCCAGACTAACATTGTTTTGTCGCCTTCCATTGCTATCTGGAATTGTTTTGCTCTGAGTAATTCCTTGCCTTCACCTCTTTTTATAGTACTATAAGCAGAAAAACCCATTTTAAATTGGTTTTCGCATGCCTTGTAAAGAGTATCGGGATGAATACCTAAAAGTCCGGCAATTCCAGTACCTTCGCATTGAGCTTGTAAGTACTTATTTACTTCATTCCAGTCTATTATAGTCTTTGGTCGTGACATCTACTTATACTTATTATTATCTCGTGTTACCAATAAAACAATAAGTATAGATAATACCAGAATGCCAAGAATTATATAAGTTCCATTCATTTCTTTTTGTTTTTCCAAAATTCAACTTGCTTTAATCTCTTTTTGGCCTTTACTTTGGTAGTTGGTTTGCTTAATCGCTTACCTTTCTTTGAAACAACAATAAATTTGCCTTTGACTTTCTTTATCATAACTAATAGATTAGTTAATAAATTGTAAAATTAACCATTATTTATTAATTATGTATGAATAATGGCTTATTTATTTTAACAAATCCTAAATGCTGTTGAGTACAAGTAGTTACACACTCTTCGGCATACTTACCATCTGCTGAGAAATGATCATAATTGAATCCGGTCATCTTGGCTATATCTGCTCTCACAATGAATGCGCCAATATCTATCCCATTCTCCACGAGTGATGAAATGTTAATAGTGTATTCAAAATGTGAATGTACTGTATCACAGTATATTATGCCAATGTTTGGTTTTACTTCCCTGAACATAAACTCCACAAATCGAGGTGTATAATAGTTATCATCGTTAGTCATTAAGATATAGTCAATGGCATCACATTCTATTGTCTGAAGCATCGTCCTGCGGTTAGGATGACCATAATTCTGATACCTTTCTTCGCTTTGATAAAATATAACCCTGCTGTCTTTTATTAATGTCCCCATTATCTGAATTATCTGTTCCGGCGCCGGTCCATCATGTACGATATGTAACACCCAATCAGGGTTCGTCTGTACTTGGAAACACTTGACAAGTATCTCTAATGGCACCATTCGTTCATAAGCAACTACAATTACATGTATTTTCATTAGTTGTGAATAAATAAAGCTTTCTCAATTTTTACTGCTATTAATTTCTGTTTCTTACATTCCTCATTACACTGATGGGCATATATCCCATCAGCACAGACAGTATCATAGTTAAATCCTGTTTTCTTGGCAATATCCTCCCGGACCATGAAAGCACCCATGTCTATCCCCCCAGAACCGATCACTGAGTTATGAACCTCATACTCGAAGTTCCGTAATGTGTTACAATAAACCATCCCGACATTGGATTTTATGATTCCTAGGAAATATTCCACGAACTTCGGTACGTAATAATTGTCATCGTTTGTCATCAAGATAAAATCCCCTTTATTTGTCTCTATTTTCTGTAACATTATCTTTCGGTTTGGGTGTCCGTATTTCTGCTTTCTCTCCATGCTTTGATAGAATCTTATTCTACCATCTGACATCAATGGTTGAACAATATTTAATATATTTTCTGGGACAGGACCATCGTAGACTATATGAAGCATCCATCGGCTGTCCGTCTGCACAATAAAACTCCTTATTAATATTTCCAGTTGTAAATGTCGTTCGTAAGCTACACATATACAATGAATCATCAGTTATGGATAAATAGCGGTTTCTGAATATATACTATCTTTAGTTCCTGTTGGATACACTCCGCTGCACATCTCTCGGCATATCTCCCATCTGCCTGCTCGTGTACGTGAAGGAATCCTACCTTTTTAGCCACATCCAGACGTACAATAAACGCACCGGAATCAATATAACTGGCCTTGACTTCCGATTTCATTATATCGTAGTTCAGGTACGAATGAACGATGTCGCAATAGACTATCCCGACATCCAGGTCGCACTGCTCAAGGAAAAATTCCACAAACCTGGGAACATAGTAGTTATCATCATTCGTTATCAGGACATAATCTTCACTGTTTGAGATAAGTTGCTCCAGTGCCCATCTTCTGTTAAGATGTCCCCATAGTCCTGTTCTTTGTTTTGTCTCTATGAAATCAATTCTCTCATCATCGTAAAGGGATATTATACTTCGCATCTCCTCAGACGCCTGACCATCGTGGATGCAATGGAATAACCATCTCGGATCGGTCTGTAAGATAAAACTGTCAATCAACCCCCGGAGATGGATCGGTTTCTCGTATGCTGCGGAAATAACTATCAGGTTCATATTACTTTTATTAGTTGTGGACGCATGTCATCGAAATATTTCTTGACCTCACTATATCCGTCATCAGTATGATAACCCCAGCCATAGCGTTTATTGACATCACTCATGCGGGATCGCAGATAATCATTTTTCCTTACAACATAATCAACTGACATCCATTTCATGTGTAGTTGAATAATCTCACTTGTGTAGTTGATCTTTACATTACCCTCCGGGTGTGCTATATGTGCGCCAGGCTCATAATAGATATTTGTTACCTGACGTGGTTTTATCATACTCATCTTACTTGCAGAAGGGAAAACACATCTCGCTCCCCACTGTACCTCATCATAAATCTGTCCATCAGTTGTCGGGAACACATCTGAGAACATATCATAGTTCTGTGGTGCGATAATAGTATCATCCAGCGTCCTGAGATATTCCACAAGATTAGGATGATAGATGAACTCATCAATATCGACTATGAACACCCAGTCGGCTTGTGAGTTTGTCCAACAGAAGTTTTTCATATTGATAAACAGATCATCCCTCACCTCGTTACCCGTATCGTAAGGGACAATATTCGCACCAAGTGACCGAGCCAGTTCTGCCGAGCCATCTGTTGAATGGCCTTCGTATAAGTGAACCTGACCATACTGCGAGTAGTGCCGCATAAAATATGGTAACATCTGAGCGTCCTGATGACAGAGAGCATAGATTTCTATTATCATAGTTTATCGAGATAAGTGTCGTTAATAAGAAAATAGTTATGATGACCATAGTCATCAACAAAGGATTTCAATCTTACAAACCTGCCATCGGGATAGTCGTCAAGATCGTAATTGAAAGGTTTATCACCAAGAAAATCACACAGGGAATAGTTGAAAGGCTCAATATAATGAATAATATCTGCCATCAGTACTCCCATATCCTTCAGGCAACTATTATATTCAAACTGTATTACATCGACCAGTTCATTGGCAAACATATCCCTGCCACCCTGAAAGACACCAAGCTCCGCACCTTCGACATCAACCTTCATAAGATCAATATGTTTAATTGCTCTTTCTTTTATATAATTATCGAGAGTGTCGAGTTGGATCATAGTAGGCTCATATGGCCAATGCTGAGTGATGAAGTCCGGTCTCAGACATAATGATGAGCATCCCTCTGAGGCTTCATTACCAGGTGCTTTGATGCGATAAAATATACTCTCTTTTTTCTCATTATATAACCCTAAGTTATTTATCCTTATCCCCGGTATATGACCAAATTGATCATATTGTATTTTACAGAAATCCTTTACAGGATCGAAACAATGAATAGTGAAAGGACGTTTGTCCATCTTACGGATCACCTCTGCGGTGTATTCCCCGTAGGAACAACCAATATCAAATATCACCGCATTATCTGGTAACGGGAGATAGTCAATAATATAAATTTCATACTTAAACAGAAATCTTGCCATAGTTATAAAAATTCAGTACAGTCTTTATTAATCATATCAAAATAATCACTTACCTCCTGACGGGAACAGTAGACAAATGTCCCCCATCCATTTTTCTTATTGATAGCAGCTAACCGTGTAGCGGTGTATTCATTACGATGGTAACAATACTCTTTACTCAGATTACGGTAATGGAGCATCATCAGGGCATCATCGGTTATCGGTGTAGCATTTGGCATAGCCTGATAGTAGTCATCAATTATCAGGTTACCTTCCGGTTGTGCATCGTGGCAGCCTGGAGCAAAATTCATCTCTTTTATCTCCGAAGGTCGGAAGGTACTAAACTTAGGACTGTATCTTCCACCACGTTTTACGAGTTCTGTTATCTGCTTATCACCCGTTGGAAAGACATCGGAGTACATCTCATACTGAAGTGGGCGGATAAGTGTTGCTTTGCTTCGTTTTAAGTAGCCCGGTACTGATACCCTGTGATGAACCAACTCATCGAAATCTGTTACGATGACCCAATCAGCTTTCGATCCTTTCCAGCAATTATTTTTCATGTCCATGAATATCTGGTCATTAGCCTCGTTGTTGGTCTCAAGAAAATAAAGTTTTGCACCAAGTTTTCCGAGCATGTCTTCTGTGCCGTCTGTTGAATAACCTGTATAAGCTATCACCTCTGCCCATCCCGCATAATGACGCATGACATAGGAAACTAACTCTATCTGTTGATGACACAAAGTATGAACTTCTATTTTCATGTGCAAAAATTTCCTGATACTGACCTGAATCTTCCCATGTGACGTGCATAACCCTCCGGCAGTATAGCCGAGTGATAACCCAATTTCCAAAGTTCTATTCCTATCTTACATTCACGTTGTGAGGGGAAATCTGTCTTTGGCGACCACTGGGTATAAGGAGCCACCTCATGATAAGCGGACATCTTACGAAGACCGCATTGGAAACAAAACCCATACCACGGCTGATTAGTGTGCATACCAACATGATAGTAATTGATATCCCCAACACTATACAGTTCCAGTTCGATAGGCTGTCCCAAAGTATCATCAAGGCTACGAATCCATACTTGCATACATTTCTCCTCATGTTCTAATACTGCCAGCGACCTCTCAATAAATCCTGGCCTGAAGAATTTATAGTCGTCTTCACAATGAAAAACGTAAGGCGTCTCCACCTGTGCATAAGCAATATCGATGCTCTCGACCTGTCCCTGATTAGTCTCATTGAAGATCAATTCGTAATTACCCTTTAACCTGCCGAGATAACTCTTTAGTTCCCTTCGCATCGTATTACTCGCAGAATCTTCAATAACTATAAATTTCTCAATAGGAAAGGTATTAAACTCATTAAAAGACTGTATAGTCTTGCGAAGAAGATCGTAACGATTATATGAGGTGATTACTACGCTTACCATGTTATCCAGTTTTTGCAATATAAATCCTTCTCGTCAAGAGTAGCAAACCACCTCGCAGGCGCAATGGTGACAGCCTCGGAGAGCCACGATGCCCACCAACTGAAACTACTTGGTGACATGACAAGATAATCTGCATGAGAGAGTAAATAGAAATCCATTATCGGGGTGTCGCTTATATACCGGCAGTCCAGTCCGATCACCTGACGTGCTTTCTCAATATTGTCCGTAATCACAACGACCTCTTTCTTGGGTAGAAAAGTCAAGGCTTTCAGATAATATTCCCTCGTAGCAGGGTAGATAAGTGTCCCCTCATCAATGCAGTTACGGTAGTGGATCAGGATAGTATCTTTGATCGGTTCTGCCAGTTCCTTCAGTGCGAGGTAATGCCGGACAATATCTTTGCAGTGTTCAAAATATTTCTCACTCTGCATGTATCCCAAAAGTGAAACATTATCCGGTATGTTAAACCCATTGAACCCCCATCCCACATCTACCCTCGGAAACTCTTTTTCCTCTACCTCCGGCAATGGATTAACGAAAAACTTACTGTTGTTCCACTCTGCAAACCCAAAGGAGTATCCGTTCTTTGTTGCAATACCTATCGTTGATGCGATATAAAACAGTAGATTTCCGAGACTGCAATCACTTTTCTGATCCGCCACTGGACGTTCCGTAAACTTGTCTGCTTCGTAAGTTATCATCTTATTAATATTCCAAGACCGTTCTTATCGGGGATATATTCTATCATTTCAATAGTTTTGATATTACGTGAGTTATTATCGAATGGATGTCCTCGCAGACCTGCATATCATTTGATGGTACGTGAATGGAATGATCAACATGTTTCTCCAATTCTCCACCGTTAAACCCCGTCAGTCCGATAGTCAGATAACCGAAATGTTTTGCATAGATGATAGCACTGATGACATTCTCGGAGTTGCCGGAACAGGAGATACCAATTACTAGGTCGCCAGGTTCCACGAGCTTTGAGAGTTGTAGTTTGAAAACGGAAGCGTAACCTATATCGTTGGCATAGGCTGTCAGACAGGGGACGTTATCATTCAGACAGATAAATTTATAGTCAAGTTGCTTACTCATGTCCTGACAGAAGTGCGAGGCTGTTGATGCCGAACCTCCGTTGCCAAATACAAAGATATTCCCTTTGCATTCGCTTATTAACTGAATGACCTTCATTATCTGTTCCCTGCTGACACGATCCAGCGTGTCGGTGAGACTATTGAAATATGTGTCTATCATTCCTGAGTGCTGTTGATGAACGTATCGGTAGTCCTTTTTCCGGCTTGCGTTGTAAAATTACATATTTAATTTGATTCAAGAGACAATAAATCTTTTTTTCTTCTGACTCCTGATCTTCATTAACAATGAGAATATCTATTTTCTCATCAAGTAAGTCATTTAAGAAATCATTCATACCCATCCCGGAGTTGATCCAGGCATCTTTAACATATCTTATCGCCTTGACCATATAAAGCCTCTCCTCCTGCGGATTGATCGTCTCACGGCCTTTTAGTTGCTTAATTGACTTATCTGATCCTATACCAACATAGAGATCACCGTATGTGGAAGCCTCTTTAAAAAACGCCACATGCCCACTGTGAAGAAGATCGAAGGAGCCTGAGACAAAAACTCTCATCGGTAAATAATTTTAGTGCCGGTATTCTCAAACTTAAACTTTAGCTCATATAACCTCAGAGAGGCACGAAGCATATCTACCCCACCATCCGGAGCATAGAGAAGAAGAAATCCACCATTCCCAGCACCAAGTAACTTTCCCCCTTTAGCACCATGCTTAAACGCCTCACCATACCAATAGTCAATAGTGCCATTTGAGACATTGCTTGATAGTTCTTTTTTATATCTCCATCCTGCATTTAGTATCTCTCCGAAACTTTCAAGAGAATTATTATTTAATTCTTTAGCCAAATTCTCTGTTAATTTAACCATTTTTTTTAAAGTAGCACGGTTTGAAAGGATCTTATTTTTCTGTTCCGTGAGTACGGAGTCTGAAGACCGTGTGCCACCGAGATAGAATAGTACCAGCGAGGACTCCAACTCTTTGATCTTGGCTGAAGATAATTCAATCGGACATACATCAACAGAATCATCGGGGTTGAACTTAATCATATTTAACCCACCGTAAGTTGCAGCATACTGATCCTGCTTGCCTATTGGCGACAATAAAACATCAATTTCAATCTCGCTGGTCTCTTTTGCTATAAAGTCTTTTAATGTTATTATCTCTCTGTAAGCCTGGCAAAGAGTAATCAACCCAGAGGTAAACGTGGAAGACGACCCAAGTCCTGTGCCTGAAGGGACATCAGCCGTTGCATTAAAATCGACACCAAATATATCATATCTTGTGAAAACTTCTTTTATTATCGGGTGCTTAATTTGCTTTACCTCGTTACATATCTCGTTACTGAAATATTTTAGGTGATATCCATTATCATTAAACAATGGGTGCATCGACATATAGACATACTTATCAATAGACGTGCTTATGACAGCACCTCCTTCATGCTGATAGAACTCCCGCATATCGGTGCCTCCTCCTATGAACGAGACTCTAAATGGTGTCCTTGATATTATCATAATATTCAAAATAATTCGGGTTACCACTGTAATATCTATAATGTGAATGGGTGCAATTCTTACTTAACTCCTGATCCATTTCAATTATTTCGGGTATTAATTCTTTTAATCCAAGTAGAGAGAAATCCTTATATTCATCTATTGCCCATTGATACTCCTCTCCAAACCATCGTGCATTTACATGCCATACAAACATGAACTTCATACAAAACAACTCCTCATCAGTGAGGTTATCAAATATCAAAGGACTGGCGATATCGTTGTTGTCATCAATCTCACCTTCCCGAAAGAGTCCATTCTCTATGCAGTAATCATAAATCCTCGTGTGAACATAAGGGTAGAGAAATGTCATCCTTATCAGTTTTGGCTTTAGCAGGATGGTCATATCAACGGTCTCGAAATAGGTGTCCCACGATTCACCAGGTATGCCAATCATCATAAAGAATACCGACATGATATTATACTTGTCGAGAATATTACAAGCCTTTAAAAGAGATTTATCACTTACTTTCTTATATAGTAATCCATTACGTAGTTTCTCATTGCCGG
>Ga0315294_10010510_pt1 | contig 10154 bp, 9 predicted proteins | sample YL17G13_40_MG_FD_203626 | JGI IMG/M metagenome (GOLD analysis project Ga0315294, IMG submission 203626) | Sediment microbial communities from Yellowstone Lake, YNP, Wyoming, USA - YL17G13_40 | ecosystem: Environmental > Aquatic > Freshwater > Lake > Sediment | place: USA: Wyoming | collected...
GCCAGAAGCGAATCAAAATCGCGTTTCCACTGTCTGAATCTGACTGTATCACGGACAGACTGTACCCAGGGCGTAAAATACTTACAGTAATTATTTTGTAATACCGGCAGGGTTGGTCCTTCATCTTCAACAAATTCACCATATGTACGATATGTTACACCATAACGCTTGCACTGATCCCAGAAGAAAATCTTACTGTTTGCAATTTCCCTGACCCCTCCTCCAGGGTATGATCCCCCCCTGTCTCCATAACTTGTGGGCCAGTTCTTTTCAAGATAATCTGTCGCATAAGCGCCCATTGACCAGTTATGACCATCGGCGCTGACTTCGCCGTTGACATAGAAATTATCAAGAAGTACAAATTCACGTGCAATTGCATGATGATTCGGGGTAATATTTTCTCCGAAAAGGACAAGATTGGGATCTCCGTTCCCTTCAGGCATGTCGCCCAGAACCTGATCGTATGTGCGGTTTTCTTTAATTATGTAAAATACATATTTAATGGGAGAGGGATCCCCGACTTTCTGTGGGATTGGATTTCCTGCAATACTTTCTGATTTAAGCTCTTTTTCCTTGGTGTAGGGAGTATTGCTGTAGACAGCTTTTGACCAGAGCCCCAGTTTGTTTTCATCAGGAAGTTCTATAATACTCAATGTCCCCGTGAACAGACCTCCGATATACTGAACCTTGATCTTATGTTCCATTCCGCCTTCCTGGTAAACAACCTCTTCACCTCTCCTGGTAGGATTCGGGCCATAAGGATTTGGAAAGGATTTCATTCCCTTTCCGTTGCTGACCAGGATCCTGTTTTTTGCAACCCTTACACATGTAGGGTACCATCCTGTCGGAATAAAGCCTTTCCCCTTGCTTCTTCCGTGTACAGATACATCGAAAACTGCAAGACAATTATTATCAGCATTTGCTATATACAGGGTTTTTTCATTACTGCTCAGGGCAACGCTGTTGGTTGTTGAGCCGCTTGGAGCATCAGGATAAAGCGCACTGTTGAGAGTCTCGATCACTTTCCTCTGCTTTGTGTCAATTACTGAAACATTGTTATCATTGGCATTGGCTACATACAAATAGAGACCGTTGGAGGTAATGCACATATCGTTCGGATTATCTCCGACCGGTATCGTTCCGGTTATTTTTTGCCGAAAAGTATCAAACAGTACAACTTTATCACAGCCCCAGCATGTAGCATAAAGGATCTTTTTGTCGGGCGACAGGATGCAGGTATATCCTTCTCCCCCCAGCGGAGTCTGTGAAATAATACTTTTTGTAAGGAGATCGATTGCATAAAGCGAATTATTCTCTTTTGTAACAACATAAAGCACTTTCTTCTGATCATCGAGGGCAATTCCTGCAACAGAGATCTTTTCCGGCCAGGGCTTTCCCAGTATTATTGTATCGGTATTAATCAGCTCCATTTTCCGGATTGCATATCTGATGATGAAATTATCGTTTCCGCCCGAGGCATAAAGGGATTTTCCATCATCCGAAAAAACAATACCGAGCCATGATTTCCCGATTATAACCGAATCAGTTACAATACCTTTTTTTACATCTATCAGCTGAATAGTCTGGGTGCTCTGGCCGTTATTGGTAACAGCTGCCAGTTTCCTGTCAGATGAAATTGCAATGTTAAGAGGCAGATCGCCCAGGGGCAGGATCTTTCCGACTGGAGTCAGCTGCCATCCGTTAGGAAGTAAAACACGGCGGGAGCTTAATTCATCGGGAGTCTGAGCCAGGATCTGAAATGTAACCGCAATAAGGGATAATAAGAATAAAGACTTGTTCATTGTAAAGGCAATTTTTTAATCGAATTTATTGTACCTGGTTTTAAGCACCTTCAGGGCATTTTTCCGTATCTCAATCTTCACATCCCCGCAAATTGTTACTGGTTCACCATCAATATGAAATCTTGTCTCATCTGTGCAAATGGTTACCTCTTTTTCGGTTTTAAGATGAATAAAATATCTTGACTTATTCAGCCTTTTTGTAAAAAGACGATAAATGAAGATTGGGAACAGAATTTTCGGGAAAGGTTTTATCATAATAAGGTCCAGCATTCCGTCGTTGGGAACTGCATCCGGCGCAATGAATGCATTATTCCCGAATTGCCTGGTATTGGCAGCTGTAAGTACAAAAAGATCTTCCGAGATGGTTTTTTCACCGGGTATTTTAATTTCAACATGAAAAGGACGAAGCCTGATAAAATTCAGAATGCTGACTCCGACATAGGACCAGAATCCGCGAGTTTTAAGCTTGTCGAAAGAGTGGGCAACAAAGCTGTCGAGCCCGACTCCTGCCACATTCAGGCAGAGATCATTGTTGATATTGATGACATCGATGTCAAAACATTCATTTTTCTCAATATCCTTCAGAAGCAATCTGATGTTTGGCCTGAATCCCAGTTCTTTTGCAAAACCGTTTCCGGAGCCTATCGGCAGAACTCCCAGACGTTTCACGGTTCCGACCAGCTGATTTGCAACCGTATGAACAGTTCCGTCGCCTCCGGCAGCCACAAAAACATCATATTTATCAAAATTCTGTCTTATCAGGGTTCCTGATTCATCAATGCTCAGTGACTTATAAAAGGAGAGCTCATCTCTTCGACGTTGAAGCTCTTTTGATATGATAAATTTCACCGGAGGGACACCTGCATAGGGATTAAGGATGAACAGAGCTTTATTGTTTGGAGGCGCAGGCATGATTAGATATTGGCATTAACGGGTAAATTTAATAAAAATTGATTACCAAGACGGTATCAACCCCCTAAATCCCCCATCTGGGGGACTTAAGTACCTGAATTTCATTAGTAGCCCCCCAATTGGGAAGTTGGGGGGTTGACTGATTTGAGGATTGAGAGTTGCTCTCAGTGTAAGTTCTTTAGAATTTTAAAATGTCAACACAAATGAAATAAAAAGATATTTCCGGTTTATTCTTTTTTTGTTGTAATTTGGATTTTGTTTTTACCGGACAAATTCAGGAACTGACTGTCATATATTTTAAAAGAATCAAATCATGGCAGAATCAAAATTTTATCATTTTTCCTCATCAGGCTTGTTTTACGGGGTTGAATCACTGGCAGAAGCAGTTACTGCCTTAAGGGAAGGGGGTTTCATATGGCTTAATTATTACAAACCGGAGAAGCAGGAACTGAATGTTCTTATAGACCTTATCGGAATACATCCCTTATCGGTTGAAGACTGTTTTGATGAAAAACAGGTTCCGAAAATTGAACATTTCCAGAATAACACATTTATTCTTTTCAATTCGTTTTGTTATTATAACCAGACTCTTTACACGGATGAGGTTAATTTTTTCATAGGCAAGAATTTTCTGATAACGGTAAGCGGACATAATTCTGACGACAGAAGGCCCTTAAAGAATATTGAAGAGATAATTGAGCAGGATACTATAACTGCAAAAACCAGTCCTGCCATGCTGATGCACAAAGTGCTTGATTTTCTTGTCGATCAGAAATACTCTTCATTTGATACGATGGAAGATGAGCTTGATGAGGCTGAAGATTATCTGGTTGACCATGTTTCAGAATTTCAGCCGGTAAAGCTGTTGCATTTAAGAAGGAATCTGGTAATGTTAAGAAAAAGCCTGTACCATGAACGGGAGATTCTTGTTAAAATTAACAGGCTTGATTGTCCTTTCATACCGGAAAAAGCAGTTGTAGCGTACCGTGATATTTATGACCATCTTGCCAAATTTTTCGAACTTACTGAAACCTACCGTGAAATTGAAACCAGCTTAATGGAGCTGTATACATCACTTCTCAATAACAAAATGACTCAGATGTCGAATGAAACAAATGCATCTGTTAAAAGATTAACACTGATCACCACTGTATTCATGCCTCTGACTCTAATTGCCAGTATAGGGGGAATGTCGGAATGGACGATGATGACCGGCGGGGAGGGAAAATGGAAAGTTGCTTATGCTCTCTTTCTGCTTGGAATGGTAGCAATAGGTATGGTAAATTTATTTGTTATAAAAGGGCTGGACAAGGGTGTTTTCTCCCGCAAAAAAAAGCAGCCTGCTGAAGATTAATCTTTTACAGACATTTCATTATAGATCATTATTATCTCTTCTTTGAATTCTTCAGGAGCATCAAGCTGGCCCCATCCCGTATGATATTGCCACAATCCGTCATATGCCGAATCGTGATATGACCTGATCACATGGGGGATACCCCTCTCCTTTAAAAGCCCGTCAAGGAGATTCGCTTCGATCTCATTGTTTAAAACAAGTATTTTGACCGTCTTGTTCATTTAGGATAGATAATTATATAAAAATTAACAATGCTTCTACTTTGCGTTCTTTGCGACAAGTTAGCGTGCTCGATTAATTGATTTTAATCTATATGAACAGGTTTTTATTGATGAATGATTACTTTCCGACTGAATGGTCAGATTCACTTTAGCTTTTCGGGATGTACCTTTTTCAAACGAAACATATACCGGCACCCCGGCTGATTCACCGGGTTCAAGAGAAATGAGTTCATTTAATAACTGGGCAGAGGATCCTGTCCCATCGCATTTAACTGAAAGACGATAAATATCACTGTTCAGCCAGCGTGATGTATTCTGATAATGTAAAGAAGGATCTGTTGCTGAAGGTTCACCTGTGTTTGCAACTGTAAAGAAAACATAACCCGTACTGCCCTTTAGTTTTCTGACCGGAGATGGTGCGATACTTATATCTCTTTTTTGCAGGCCTGATCCGTCAAGCGACCTGACCCCGATTTTATACGATACGATCCCATCCTCATTCCTTTTAATATCAATTATGTAGAAGTGAAGACGATTAGGTTCGTCTACCCACTCAAACTGACTACCGGAATTCATACCGGCATGGAACAGGGCATCATTAAGCTGCCTGTAATCAGCGATGGTTCTCATTACCTTTTTACCATCCGGTTTTACATAGTCCGCCATATTGATATCTTCGGGGTGAGCATCAATAACCCAGTTGAAGCAGTTAAATGCGTTGGGCCCTCCGTTGCGGCTCTCCTTGTCTTTATTCTTTGCGAGAAGAACCCCGTTGTCAGGGCAAAAGGAATCATAGCCGATCCGCTGTACAACTTCCACTGAATAATAATCAAAATTTGGTGTTCCTTGTGAAAGAGGGTTGATTGCCGGATCATCAACAGGAGTTTTATCATGAGGTTCGGCACCATCGAGTCTGACAATGATCCCAGCAAAAGTGCCTGGTACTGTTTCCACTGCCCTGGCTGTCACCGATGCTACCACCGGGCCGGATTTTGCCAGATCTTCACGGCTCAGGGTAAGAACCTGGTTTTTTGTAATAAAACCGTTTACCATCCTGTTCCTGAGCATTAATCCTGCCGGCATTCCGGCTCCCATGTTTGCCGGAACAACCCAACGCATATGAGGGCCCCCCGGACCGTTGAAAGAACCCCGGTCCATCATATCCCATGGTCCTGAACCAACCCGTCTGAAAGGCTCAATATACGGATTGTTGTTATTGTCGCCGATATCGAATGCAAAATGGCCAAGCTCGTGCGTTATTGTACCTGAATTCTCCCCCTGTCTGATTGATGACAATCCCCATTGCATCTGTCCTGCTTTCCAGGAGGTCCATGGAACATATCGTGTCGGGATCCAGCGTGGTTTTGAAGTATCAGGATTGCCCCATTCTGCCGGGATATCATCTTTTGTTAGAAATTTCATTTCCCCGAACTCCTGCCAGATGCCGGTCTCATCATAACCAGCATAGATCCTGAGGATTGCATCATACTGTTCTTTTATGTCAACGGCATCTTCTTTCCACAGGGCATCAACGTCTGGTTCCATGCGGCTTTTTGCCCTGCTTCCATCCGGGGTTGAATTATTCTGGTTATATTCATTTAAACCATACTCCCAAAGGTTTTTGGGCATCCTGTACGGGCCATAAGGATCGAGAGCTGTTATCCCGAATTTTCCGCGTGATTGTTCCATCCAGTAGCCGTTTATTGTCTGCCCGTGGTTCACGGCAGAAGGCCTGAGCCAGAAATCTGAATAGAACTCAGGTACGGCTTCCCTTTTAACAGGGTTGGTCTGAGGATTTCCAAAAAGATCTGAATTTTTGGGCTGTGTTATGACAAACGGCTGATCCGGAAAATCGACTGCAACAAGCGCCATGCGGAACTTCCGTTCAGGGATAAGAGAAGGATCGGCCCAGTTCTTTCCTGGTATGGGGTGATAATCTCCCCATGTCATATTGTCCTGATCCTGAACAAGCTGGGGATCTATTGGCCTGGGTGGAGAAAGGAGCTTATAACCGGATTTTATTGTGCGATCTGAATTATTTTGTATTTGCTGAGGCAGGCAAATCAGACTGAAAACCAAAAAAAAGAATGTAAGAAATACCTTTTTCATTTCTATTCTACCTGAACGACAACACATTTATTCAGAAGCACATCCATAAGAAATCCGGAACATTCACCCCTGAGTATTATCTGTTCGGAGACTTTGATCTTAGAAATATCGGGTGTTGACTGGAAAGTACAGTTCACAGAAGAAAGCGGACTTCCGGTTTTCAGGGAAATGCTCAGAGTTTTATTATCCCCTGGTTTTATCGATTCAATTATTCCGGTGACTTCAATAACCTTGTTCACATACTTTGAGTTTGCAGCATCCTCATTGTCCTCGAAAGCTTTTTGAAGATCAACGGCTGTCATTATCAAATCAGGTTTTACTTTCTGAAGATCCTTTGGTTTTAAATTGTACATATACAGTCCAAATAATATACCTGCCAGTACAATTACTGATACTGCAATCAGGGCTATTTTGTATGATGTCTTCATGGTAGTTGTTATTGTTTGGTCCTACTCGCTTGGAGGGTTTCTTTTTTTACCTCGGTGTGACACAGAGTTTGAACTGAGTTACACTGTGTAATTACAATGTAATTACACAGTAAATCAGGCGACATAAAGGTACAACTTCGGGGTTTATAAGAATCCAAGGCAGTTATATAGTTAAAGAGGTGAATATTTCATTGTAACAGTAACCTCAAGGCTTTTGGCAATTTTTTCCCTTACAACACCAGGAATAGTTATCTTATAATCTTCGGGGTTTATCAGAAATTTTGAATTTGCATTTATTCCACCGGTAATTACCTCAATAGTTCCTTTGGCACTGATTTTATTTGTTGCATCACAAATGGTAAGATCTCCTTCAACAGTTACATCATATGTTCCGTTCTTCGAAAAATTAACCGATGAAAGATTGGTGATCTTTCCCTTGAAGCTTGATTTGGGGAATTTATCCGACTCCATGTAGTTTTCATTAAAATGTTCTTCCATTAGAGCTCTGTTAAAATGGAATGATTTAATGAGGACCTGGAAAACAAGGTCGCCGGTCGAAATATCAAGAACGCTTGCAACCTGGTTGTTATCAGCCTTGATATCTTCCATTGGCGTATGACCATAGAAGCTGATAAATCCATTTTTGGTCATATATTTCTGGGCATTTGCTGTAAAAAACAAACCCAGGAAAAGTAATAAGAATGATAAAAGTTTCATGATATTTGAAATTACAATTTTAATAACATATTAAAAGCATATTTGTTTATTAATATTTTTATTTCCACCGCGAGGTTGCCCTCAACCCCCTAAAGTGGGCTTATTGCATTTACTGGATTTCAACCCCCCTTCAGGGGGGCAGGGGGGTCAAATTCTCTGTACAAGTTTTTATTTCTTCAATGTAAATACCCTGGATATATTAAAGCCGAAATGAATATCACCTTTAAGCCAGTCGCCGGTTGTTTCGCCTATAAATCCCTTTTCGATCATGGCCACCGAATTTGTAAAAATGAGCTGGAACACGTGCCCTCCTGTTTCGATATCAAATCCGATTGATAAAGGATCATAAACCTGCTGGCTCATATAAGTTTTGGGATTTGTCAGATAATAATACTCTGCATTCAGGCTTATCCTTTTTGTAAGCTTCATTCTTCCTCCTGCGCCTATTGCGTATAAATCACTAGGATCGAGTTCGGTTGCCACAAGGTTCCGGTGGACATAAGAGGGAATAATCTGGACTGAAAATCCCTGACTGATTTTCCGGGCAATAAGTATCTGTCCTACATATGAAAGCCTTGATGAAAAATAATTTGTTCTTAAGGGATCGGCCCATTTGACCGATTTAAGGGCCGCGGTCGATAATAATGAAACGGATACAGGCATAAAACGAGCTCCTGACGACTGTCTGAGCAGTGTAAATTTCGCAAATCCATCAAAAGTTTTTTCATAAGTTCCTCTGCCTATTCCTATCATAAGCCATTTCATGATTCCATATTCAAGTCCGAAATGAATATTTGCCTGATCAAGTCCGAAGAATTCATAAGCACCCGAGTTGATTCTGCCGAACCGGTGTGAAATTCTGAAATCGAGCTGCCCGGGAGGCATTTTTTCAACCGAATGGCCGTTCATAATCCTTGTGGACTTAAAAGTTGCTGTGGTATAATTGATTTCAGGTTTGGAGTCTTTATTCAGGATGTCCATGAGATCCTCCTGGGCGAACATAAGGATTGTGATGATTGAAAAAAGAAAAGAGGCAGTAAATCTTTTCATATTTAATAGCTATTAGTTTTGTGTTCAGTTATTTAACATACCATTTTTTACCCAGATATCAAATTGAGATATCAGACAGGCTTTAATTTTACCTCCATTTTTGGGCATAGGTGAATAAGTTCCGGTTTGTTTAATGGAACCTGCTAGAGCTGTTGCTCTGGTCTGAACATCTGCATAGTTTTCAAGACGGATGCCATTACCCGAGCCGGCTGCGGTTGCATTTGAGTGACACGAAAGACAACTATTTGCAAGCATTGGGGCAATTTTCCCGCTGAAAGTTACATTGGTTGTATCGCATGCAGTATTAAGTGAAGGATATAATGCTTCCTCACTGTCGTAGTAGCACGATCCCATAATCATCAGAATAATCGCAACTAATGCAAGAGGGGAATATAATTGCTTCATATTAAAATAATTGCTAATTGTTCAAAAAGCCGTTCTTAATCCAGATTTCAAATTGTCTGATTTTGCATGCAGAGAAAAAGCCGGCAGGAGGCATTCTGGTAACGCCGGTTCCGTTCAGCGATTTAATGAGTAATCCATTTGATGCCACTGTTGCGACATTGTTATATGATCCGAGAGAAATATTTCCCGATGGAGAAGTTCCACTATGGCATCCTGAACATGAAGTCGTAATTGCAGGCCAAATGGTTCCCGAAAAGGTGACCGGATTAATTGTATCACATATCTCTCCGCAATTCTCATTTAATGCTCCATACCTTATCCACTTGCCAATTGAATCAATCTCTGCCGTAGTCAGTTGACTTCTGCCAGTGGGAGGCATCTTTGATTCTCCGGAAGTAAGTTTGATTACCGTATATAGCTTACTTCCTCCCGGATTCCTTGGTACAACAGCATTCATGGCAGTGGTGTAACTTGCAAAAATATATCCTTCTTTATGAGTTATTGCATCGTGGCATCCTGTTGAGGCACAGCGCGATACCAGAACCGGAAGAATATCCCGTGTGAAACATGCGCGGGGATTTACATAAGAACCATTTCCGCCACCGTTACCGTTACCTGTGGTTCCCGGACAGACAGTCAATTTGGCGCCCTGTTCAATCCATAATCTGATCATTATTCTGTTATCAAGGGAAAGAGGCCGGTCGGGAGGCATTTTGTTTTCCCCCGTGGTTGCAATAATTGATTTATAAACCTTACTGGCAAGAGGATCCCCCGGAACAACAGAATGGCTGATATCAAGATAGTTATTAAGAACCAGGTCGGATTCTCCATTGCCATCATGACAACCTGAGATAGCGCAACTGGTTCTGAAGACCGGAAGAACATCGCCTTCAAAACAAACCTCAGGAAGATTGGAAATATCTGATGTATGTGTGCATGAGATAACCCAGGAAATAATTGGGATCATCAGAATGGAAACAAGAAACAGATAGATCTTATTAATTTTCATAATTCCCGGATTAGTTTACAAACTAGGTATCAGTAAATATACTTTATTTTTGATTAAATATTATATTGGGGGATGTGATAAATAGCATCCTGAACTCATGCAAAAAATTGGGAGTAAAAACACTTTCCCCTAAGTTTTCCTCTATTT
>Ga0315294_10010511_pt1 | contig 10154 bp, 21 predicted proteins | sample YL17G13_40_MG_FD_203626 | JGI IMG/M metagenome (GOLD analysis project Ga0315294, IMG submission 203626) | Sediment microbial communities from Yellowstone Lake, YNP, Wyoming, USA - YL17G13_40 | ecosystem: Environmental > Aquatic > Freshwater > Lake > Sediment | place: USA: Wyoming | collected...
TATGACGTAGCCCACCTTGTCGCCGACAGCAAGTTCCCAGCCTTTCTCCTTCAACATTTTTGCAGCTTCCACATGTGAAGCCTTGACCTCATATTCTTCAGCAGGCTTGGTCAGCGTCTTCCAGATAACGCCGAACACACCATAAAGCATGGACATATTTTACAAAAAGCGTTTACGTTTGCGTAAAAAACCGCTATTCCTCGGTTTCTATGTTAGAGGGCTATGTTAGAGGACTAAAACGTAAGCGAAATCCTCTAGACAAGCTTCTGAGTTATATGGCTGAAAGCGGTTATTTCCAAAGCTCTTTCGGTTTAAAGGATGCCTCTAAAGCTTCTTTTAGTAAGGAAAATGATTTATAGTTGATAGCCGAAATAGGCTCTGAGGGTTAACAGACGAGCAAAGAGAAGACCACTCTAAGTATCTATCATACTAAAGAATGGCTACAAAAATTCTTAGATGCCATAGGGTTCAGTGACAATTCTGGTAAAAGCAAGAATGAAAACATCATTGAATGTATCGAGAAAACGCTTTTTTACAAACCTTCACCCGCCCCTCTGTCACCGACTGGTGAACAGTCACCGACTGTTGAAACAGAAACCGCCCTAGAAACCGAGAGCCCCCTAGCTTTTGCTCACGAACATCCTTGCCCGTACAGAACCCTAGGGAACATGAAAGGCAACGCCGCCGAAACTCAAGTCTTATGCGCCGAGACCGACAAGCTACCCCTAGCCGCTTGCATCACCCGCCAAAAACGCTATCTCCACTTTGAACATTCATGTCAACCACTCGCAAAACAGCGCATACTAGAAAAAATGACCAGACCACAAAGACAGCAACCAACAACCCGAGCCTTCAAAGGCAACGACTTCGTACAAGAGGGCGTTCTACCCCGCTTCTATTGCCCAGACGGACACACCGCTACTTTTTGTCACGGCGGGAATTCATGCGACAAGCGACTACAATGCCCCGAAAGCCGTCAGTATCAACCCTCACGGTGAGTCGGATGCTCAAAACTGATGATGTGGAAACGGCATTTGCTTCCTCTGACCTTTTGCCTAACCCTTGGTTGGAGACCGCATCATCTGGGCAAAATCCGACCCCCAAAACGTAAACACAAAGAGGTTGAACCATGATAGAAATACGGCTTGAAATAGAGCCCAAAAACAAAACCCCCCTAGAAGTAGAAAATCTACTCGTAGAAGCACTTGAAAACTTGGTTAAGAACCAAGACATAGAACACTATGTTCTGAGCTTGCCTTCAACGGGTCACACCGTTGCAACTTTGCTCTATGAAGGCGTGTTCAAAGAGGCTTTTGAAGCAATCCATGCGGGCGGCAAGGATGTGAGCCCTTGAGCGAGACAATGCAAGCAATCAGAACCCCCCAGAACAAAGCCGAGCCCATAATTGACAACACGCCCGCCGAGCCCCTCAAAAGCCCCCTTCAAATCTACATTCTCAACAACTGTGAGCATTGCGACTTTTACAAATCCCGTTGCCGCCTAGAAGACTCTCGGGGCTTGACCCCCATGAGCCTCTGCATCGCCCTCTATACGCATCAAGTGCCCGTTGACTTTGGCGAAATCCTCAAAATGGGTCAACCACAACCCCCGAAACCCGCCGCCCTCAAAGAAATCCAAGAAGCTGAACCCGAATTCGATGAGCAAGAAAACCCCGCCAACTAGGTGATGACATGACAACCTTGAAAGAGCACATTGACGTTTTGCAAAGACTAGCCCGTGACGGCGTACCCGCCCGAGAATTCGGGCTCTTCTACTATCACCTTTTCAACACACACCTAGCGGGCGACAAAGGCGACCACTTAGCCGACCCGACGGGCAACAAAATCACTATTGAAGAGTTTTTCAAAGCACTAGAAACCCCCGACCCCCCAGAGCCGCCACGGAAACACTTTGGAAGTTACTGCTCTCCTTACAAGCCGCTAATCCTCAAAGCCGAGACCCCGCAAGGCATGAAAGCGATTCAAGGGCTCAGAAACCCAGAACCGAGGGCGAAAGCATGACTCGAAATTGCTGGATAGACAACTCTATCTGTTTCGTAGAAAACGGCGGCGACCTTACACCCGTGCATTGCCGTCTATGCCAAGAAATGCGTAACCAAAACGCCATCGTGCAAAAGTGGGATGGACATTTTCTAAGTGCCGATTTCGACACACAAAAGAAGGATATGAGAACATGACTCTCTATCTAAAATGCGGCGAAATCGCCGTCAACACCAAAGCCATTGGAAACCGCCTAACTTGTATGAAGCTCGATGCGGTGTTTTGCCCAAAGAAAAAGGACAAGCTCTCTTTGACGCATCAATGTTTCAGAGGAAGAGAGCCCAAAGCAACGAAACCGCCCTTCTTAAAGGTGAAATAATGCCACAACTACTCACGGGAATAAGACAACTCAAGGCACGGGTCTTACTCAAAGACGAAAGAGGCGACCCCTACTATTACGGCTTGCGAGTAGTCGTTGAAGCCCCCAAAGAACCCGCACAAGAAATCTTGAACCTAGTCGAAAGAGCCCTCATAATGCGGGAAATCGTCATAGACCGCCCCTTGAGAAAAAGCTTGTACGACCATAAAAGGAGAGGAAAGAATTGACAGAAAAAGAAGAGGAAGAGATTTTGACCGAGGAAAAAGAGCCCCAAAAAGAACGGACAAAACTAGACCAATTCATTGAAGAGCTTTCAAAGTACCCCGACATAGAAACAGCCAAAACACACCTTTCAGAAATCGCCGAAAAACTGCATTGTGCCCGAAGCCTCGGATACAAAGCCCTAAAGAAGATTCAGCAATTCAAGCCCCGAGAATCCATAGAGACCACATCAAAAGAGGCAACCATCAGAATCGCACAGCCGCCCGAGCAACCGCTAGAAGAGCAACAAGAAGAGCCAATCTCAGAAGAGTTGCCGCCCGAGCCCGAGACCGCCCCGAAACCCGCCGCCGTCGGATTCAAAGACGAAGAGATGACATGGATGTTTGACAAAGGCTTCAAAATGCTTGCCGACGTATCGGGCTACGAGGATTTCAAGCTTGCCCCCGACGATTCAAAGAGGCTAGGCGAAATTTGGACACCCATCCTTAACCAATACTTGCCCGACATATTGCCATATGCCCCGATTGCCGTCGCCGCAATAATGACCATTGTTGTTGTTGTGCCGAAAGTCAAAGGATGGTGGAATTACCGAGAGGAAAAGAAGAAAAAGCCAAAGCCCAAAGAACCGCCGAAAGAAGAGCCCAAAGAAGAGCCAAAGCCCGAGCCGCCGAAAACAGAGCCCCCGCCCCCTTTAGCAAAAGACATACCCGCAACCGAGAGACCCAAAGATGCCCCTTTCATGCACAAACTTTAGAGAGGTGGTTTGAATGGAAGACGAAAAAACGAAAGTCTTGAAAGACCTCATGGGCTCTATAAACCCCGCCGAGATGCAAAAAGTCAACGAAGTTATGCAGACCATCGGGGCAATAATGGAAATCTTGCCGCCCGTAGAAATCAAACGAAACTACATCAGAACCTTCGTTGACGAGAACAAGCAAGAGACAAAGAAGGAATACATTGCAATCTTCATTGAGAAACCCCAGAAGGCAAAACCATGAAACAACTATCAGTAACATATACTCGTCAAATCAAACTTAGGGGTCTTGAATGGCTTACTGTTAGTGCGACGATTGAGCTTGGCGACAGCCTCATTGAGGAAGGATTAGACCGTGCAAGAGCCAATGTTGAGGCATGGATAAATACGAGGCTAAAAGAATGACCCAGAAACCCCAGAAGACAACAACCATCGAAATCTCCATAGCGACAAAGGATAAAATCCATAGCATAAGAACGGAAATCGAGAAAATAGTCAATCCGCATGGGCACAAGAAAAAACTGAGCTACGACGACATACTCAACATAGTGTTTTCGTTGAGGTCAATAGACGAACAGCTTTCAGAGTTGATACTCAACCAATGAACCCCCTCAAACTGTTCTATCACGGCGGCGACTGCAATCAATGCAAAAACAACCCCAATTGTCTCATATGCTTCATAAGAACATGGTTTGCGATAGTGAAAATATGCCTAACACGTTGACCGCTTCCCAGACTTCCAAACCCCCCCTTTTTAGAATTAGGGTCAAAGGTCATTATCGCATTGTCACAAGAGACTCAAAGGGAATGTTCACAAGCGTTAGGAAATGGCAAGCAACAAAGAAGGAGGTCTAGAAAATGCCTAGCTACTTGCCCTCAATTCAATTCTTGAACCCGTACAAAGAACGGGTCATAGTCGTCGGCATGGTTCAAGAAGGCAAAACAAACCTTCTGAAATGGCTTTTAAGTCAATGCTTGATTCGCTACACGGTCTTTGACACTCTGGGCATGGTACGGCGGGGCGGCTTTCAACCCCTCAAACCCGACATTCAAACCGTCGTGACCCCGCCCTTTCATAACCGCTTGCCCGTCTTCAAAGAAACTTGCAAAGAAGTATGGAAAAAAGGAAATCAAATCTTTTGCATAGACGAGGTTTCAGAGTTTTGTACGAAATGGGAAATAGACGACGAGCTTGACCTTGTGGTGAAGATGGGCGGCAACCGAAATATCGGTATGTGGATGACCACACAACGGGTTGCACAAGTGCACAACAACATCCTTGCAAACTGCAAGCATCATTTCATATTCAGAACGTACTTGCCTCAAGACCTTGAATGGTACTCGAAAGTCGTGCCCAAAGAAGTCATTTTAATGTCGAAAGACTTGCCGCAATACTATTTCATTTACTACGAGCTCGGCAAGACCCCCCAATCCTTCAAACCCGTCAAGAAGATGGATTGACATGAAGGTTTGCCCCTTTTGTGGTTGTGTGATAGAGCAAGAACAGCCGCATAACACAATGTCCTTGCACATTCTCAAGTGCATAGTCAATAAGGGCTTAGGCATGACGGCGGGCTTGATTCCGACAGAGCCGCCCCAAACACACGTTTCTGAACTGGTCGAATACACGTTTAAACACATAGACAAAAACGTGCCTTTCCACCCCGACAACTTTTATCAAGACGGCAACTTTCCCAAATTGCTTGAAGCCGCAAAGAAGGGCTTGATATACGTTTGCAACCATGATAACCATTATAGGGCTTGGCTCGGCTACGTCTTGTTCGCCGTCATGGACATAGTAAGCTACGACTACGAAAGATTCAATCACAAGCGGTACTTTGAGCAACACAGAGAACAATTCAAGGGCTTGAGCCTCAAAGACCCCCTAGCCAAACCGAAACTATACATAAGCTATCTGGGCACAGAATCCATACGTTTCAGAGAACCCCCAGAGCGTCAACCCAACACGGATTGATTTTCCATGCCTAAATACTACACGACCATTAAAATCTCAAAAGAGGTTTACCGAAAAATCATCAAGGCTAGAGGAAAACTTGAACAGAAAACGGGCGAAAGGCACAGCCTTGAAGCGGTCATAGAAAAAGCCCTAGAGACCCTTTTAGTTACTACATAGCATACTTTGTTCACACCTACTTTATTATTGAAACCTACTTTACTTTTTACACGCATAAGGAGGATTGCCTAAAATGGCAATGTTCTCAACACAAAAACAGCAAAATTTGAATCCAGTTAGGACATGGCAAAGGAGACTAGCAAGACAGCATTCAGCCGTCGCCGCAACCGCCCAAACCTTCACTTTCGACATACCCCGAGACCACTTCATACACGAAATCCACATCACCGTCTATGAAACCACAACCCCCTGCGATACCCGACAAGCCACAATGCTTGTTGACGACCTCAACGGCAACGCCATTCAAGTGATTGGCAACGGCAACAAAATCTTGAAAGACGGTCTAGGGTCAATGTTCAAGCAAGTCATGCGATTGGAACATCGCACACCGCAAACGGGTCTTTACACCTTGTTCTTTAGCTCGGGCAAAATACCCGAAGCAAAGCCCTTGCCCGCATGGGTCTTCACATCTTTGCAACTGCTCATAACCGACAACGCCCCCGCCGCACAGCAAGTGCATTGCATCGAGGTTGTAATCACAGAATCAGCCTATGAACAGCAAGACCTATCGAATTGGCGGGTCATAGTCGAGAAATACCTCAAATGGGCACACTTCGGAACAAACGCGGGTGAACAAGACTACGAGCATGAAAGGGCGTACAACGTCTTTGCGTACCTCTATTTCATGGATGACAACGGCGTAGCATCGGCGACAATCTACGACCTAATCAAAGTATTGGCTCGCAAGCCCGAAGGCGAATTAACCGTCATAGACGTACCCATTACCTTGCTCAAAGCAGAGAACGACAGCGAAATTCAGGGCATAGTAGGACACAGCGTACTAGACACGGGCTACTTCTTCATTGAATGGGTACAAGGTTTCCCCGCCCATGAATTTGCAAGCCTATACTCGAAGCCGAACATCCCGACAGCAGGAACTAATGCGGGTCTCCGAGTCCTAGAAAGATACACCCTCTAAGGAGAGTTGAAAAAAGTGTCATACCTACAAACCGTCAAAACAATCGCAAACACCAAAGTCTGGGGTCAACACAGCCTAACCCTCGGCTCGTTGATTGCCCTAGCAATCGGCATAATCCTCATAGTGTTCAAGCCTTTGGGCACATGGTCACTATGGGTCGGCATTGCGGTGATTGCGATAGGCACGGCTCTCTTCTAAGGGGGCTCTCAGATGGGGTTTAAAGCAACGCTTGACCCGACCGTACCCAAAGTAGTCATCATAGCGATATTGCTGTTCCTTGAAGGCTTCTGCATACCCGCCTACACCATAACACAGCAAGGGCGTTTCCCCGAGCCCGTTGAATGGATGACCTTCATGTTTGGGGCGGCAATTCAAGTCGTTACTTTCCTTTTGACTTTCCTCGGATACAGCACTGAGAGCAAAAAAGAAGGATAGAGCCATGTTCAACAGTTTCCCCTTTTTTAGTATCCGTAGAAACTCAAGAAGGTCAACCCCATGCCCGTAACGACAAAATACCTAGCACAAAAAGACTCTGATGTGCATAGAGCGCAATACACCAAACGCTTTGGGGCTGTTGACGACGTAAGCCACATTTTTGGATGGGCTTCTGAAACGGCGTTTTTCTTCACTTGCGACGGATGGTGTGAATTCCTAGACTCTATTTTCCCTGACTGGTGGCCAGTCGGAGACGTTCAAAACCTTCTCATCTCCGTAGTCAAATTCATTTACTCGAACAGGTCAGAGCACAATTATAATTGCGGGGTTACCTCGGGCTTGAAAATCGTTGGCAGGGTCAACGAGGTAATCGAGTTCGCTAAGAACACCATAAGCAACGCCGTCACGGACATGAGAAACCGCATAGACAGCGAAATCGTTGCCCCCGTGAGACAGAAGGCGGCTCAGATAGAGCAGAGCCTCAAAGACGCACAAGGCAAGCTCGCATCAATGGGCATAGACATTGACCGCTTTTCAAGCAACATTGAAACTATGAAAAGCTCGATTGCAAGCTTTGACGGCTCAATAAAAGCCTTCGACAGCAAGCTAGGCGGTTTCGACAGCAAGCTCTCGGGGCTGAACACGACGGCAAGCGGCTTACAAACTCAACTCAGAGATGCACAAGCCAAAATCAACGAATACAAGACCTTGATAGACAGCCTTACGACACGGGTTGACAACCTCGAAGGTAAGCAGAAGGAAGGCTTTGACTTCCTTAAAACGATAGGAATGTGAAAAAATGACAGATGGAATTTTGTTTGACCTTGAAGGTCTAATAAAAGAAAAGCTCAAGCCGAGAACAAAGCTCGGGGTAGAACAAACTGGGCAAAGAGTGAGAGCCCCCGCCGCCGACCTTCCAGTACCCGCAACCGAGCCGAAGGTTATACCCGAGGCAACGCCGAGGACACAACAGACCGAGGCGACCAAAGCAGAAGCACAATCAACGCCGCCCAACCAAAACGACCAAAGAGTTGACTACTCGCCCGTGAAAAACACAAGAAACTATCAGAGGTTTGTTGCCGTATGACCGAGAAACCCGCACTACACGGCGAAACCACTCAGAAACTCTGGGCATGGCTTTCAAAGAACAACTGGGTTTACTGGGCTCTCGCAATCGGCGGCGTCGTCGCCATCATAATCGTAGCCTACTATTTGCTACGCAAGAAGCCGCAAGGAGAGACCAAGGCATGAACTGGGTTACTATGGCTTTGGCAATCGGCATAATCGCCGTTGCCGTCTTGCTTGCAATCTTCACCGAAGGCTTGTTCTTGCCCGCCTCATTACCCATGACGGTTTACGCCCTCAAGATGCTCGGGGTGAAAATGGAATGAGCCCATGCAAGACCAAAAAGAAACGCAAGAAGGTCAAGCGGGTTCATTGCTCGAAATGCGGCAAAATCAGCCCGACCTCGGCAACGACCTTTCCTTTGCGCATGGCATGGTTGAGGCGGCATAGAAAACGTAAGCATCCAAAAGCCCATAAAAAAAGCGTGAGAAAAACCATGAAGACCAAAAAGAACCCGAGCGGAATCGTGCACAGAATAAAAGCCTTCTATAAACCCGACGTTGAAGCCTTCACGAAAAGGAAAGGAACTGAGCATATTCCCGAGTATCTAAAACAGAAAGGAGAGGCACTAAGATGAGCCAAAGAGCTTTCAGAACAATCGCCTTGCCGATAGGCGTTCAATACACAGAGGAAAACATCAGAAGCAACAAGGGCAAAATTTGGAAGCGAGTAAGAGCATACCCGCTTGACCATCCAACAACCGACGGCTACGTTGACGGCGAAATCCTAGACGCAAGGCTCTTAGAAGACAAGGTTTTCCACATCAAAAACACCCATGCGGCAAACGGCTTAACGTGGAAGCTTCTTGGTTGCATAGACCCTAACCTATGGACTGAGGTGGTCGCCGCCGCCCCGCTTGTGGCGGGCGCAGAAGTCATAACAATTTCAACCGCAGTTTGGGCGTACTACAAATTCCAAGTGATGAGCACGGTTGCTGGCACACCCGCAACGGTTAGAGCCTTCATGTCGGGCGCAAGCCTCTAAACCCCCTTTTTCTTTGGGATTGAAATGAGTGTCATTGACGAAATCAAGAAGCTTCTTGCGGGCGAAAAGAAAAGCGAATTCATAGACCAAATCTTGAAGGAAAAAGAGCTACATGACGCTTTGCATGATGCGGGCTACACAGTCGTAGTTGATGACCCGCAAGCGAGGGCAAGGCAACAGCCTTTCGGGCTTTTGAGCACTCTTCACAAGATAGACCTCATTGACCTCATTACCCTCATTGAAGAAATCAACACCATACATTTGATAGACCGCATAGCACTCATAGACGCAATAACGTCAATCGTCAACATTGCACGGATAGGAAGAATTGACAACATCGAAGCAAAAATAAATCCTATGGTAAACTCTGCTTTTCTCACAGATTTTACTGGATGGGTAAACCTTGACCCTGCCAATGTCACGATTGAAGATGACGATACGGTTTTCATCAAGCGAGTGCGTCTTTCCAACAACTGTACTTCCTTAACTCAATTCCTATGGGCTGACACGAACAAGTATAATAAACTCTGTTTCTGGGCTTTCAAACCCGCAGTTGGGGGGGTAAACATTGAAGCAGAAATCCACTTTTCAGATGGAACATTCATTACAGAGGCAAAAGCTCTAACAAATACGTGGCATGAATACACGATTTCTCTTACTGCTAACAAAATAGTGAGCCAAATCGGATTCTACGATTTAGGCGGTATGTGCTACTTTGTACTGCCACAACTTGTTGAAGCCCCAAACGTGTTTCAAGCTACACGGACAAACCTTCTAGTCAAGCCTGAACGTGAAGACCTGCTTTTGAAAGACGTTGATTTCGCCGCAAACGCGGCTCTGCAATCGTATCTAGCGGCTGTTGGGGGTCAGAAGCACAAGGTTTATGATTATGGCTATGAGGCTGACGCTGACGGCGTGTATTACTTTAGTGCAACCGTAAATGGTGCGGCATGGAAATTCGGCAAGAGAATAACAAAAGGGGTTATGGTTCAAACCTTTGTTCATCCAGTAGTTTGTGATGTGAATACAGCATTAAACTTCATGTCCACCACTGGAAACGCTAAAACATGGATTCATTACAAGACGGAAGCATAGAAAATTGACGGTTCAAACTCGTTATTTAAATGTTGATGCTTGGGGTG
>Ga0315294_10010513_pt1 | contig 10150 bp, 9 predicted proteins | sample YL17G13_40_MG_FD_203626 | JGI IMG/M metagenome (GOLD analysis project Ga0315294, IMG submission 203626) | Sediment microbial communities from Yellowstone Lake, YNP, Wyoming, USA - YL17G13_40 | ecosystem: Environmental > Aquatic > Freshwater > Lake > Sediment | place: USA: Wyoming | collected...
AGAAAATTACGGTTTGCTTTAGCCAGATTATCTCGTATTGTTTATATAGGCATGATCTTTTTGCAAGGGGGAGATTGTTCAATGAGTTGTTCTGCAAGGATATTTCTTTCATCACAGCTTTTAAGGCTGGAACTATCACGAACGACTTCGATATTCTGTTTTGATTGATGTTATTTCGTTAATGGAAAAACCAGGAAGCTCGATTTAGGGGGAGGTGGGGCTATGGAAAAGCAGAAAAAAAGTGCCATGATTAGATTCCCGGTAATTTTATTGGCTGTTTCGGCGATTTTGCTGTGTGCTTCGCCGTGCAGCGCTCTGATCATCGAAGGACCGGTGACCATTCCTTCCGATGAATACCCCGATCCCATTATCGAGGATGTAGTTGTGGAATTCGGGGGTACTTTGAATCTTTTGGATGGAGGCTTAATCAATGGAGCAGTAGGCGTAGTGGAAGGCGGGACACTAAATATTAAAGGAGGATACGTGAGCGGCGATGTTTACGTTGCCGGCGGCAGTGAAGTGAATATCATGGGTGGTGGTATTGGCGGCAATATGTTTTGGGATATAGCTTTGGAGGCGGAAGCGACGGTGACTGTATTCGGTACGGATTTTAGTATCGAGGGTGGTATAATCGATCCATCAGGAACCTATTTTACTCCAGATATATGGTCTCCCTGTTTGCTGAAGGGTACGTATGGAGGAGATGCGGGTCCTATTGACCTTGTTTTTTATGTATTATCTTCCACTAACGTTCATATTTTTCTGGATGCTCCTGCCCCAGAGGTGATACCAGAAGTAATAATTGATATCAAGCCCGGCAACGACGAGAACAACATCAATCTCAAGTCCAAAGGAGTCGTGCCGGTCGCGGTCTTGACGACGGATAATTTCTATGCCGGCACGATTGATCCGGCCACCGTTACATTCGCCGGAGCTGAGCCCGAGCGCTGGAAGCTCGAGGACGTCGATGACGATGGTGACGATGACATGATGTTTCATTTCAGGACGCAGGATCTGAACCTGGACCAAAGCAGCACGGAAGCTACACTGACGGCACAATTGACGGGCCAGATGACAATCTGGTCGGCAGCACAAGTCAGCGGCGGAACGATTGTATCCGGTACCGACAAAGTACGAATCATATCTTCGAAGAAATAAACTCTTCCGGCCGTAACTGGTTAGTCCGGCTTTGTAAGGTTTATAAGTATAATAAAGTTATCAAAGGGCTGTAAGCATGATGCTTACAGCCCTTAAATTGCTTGAAGACAGTGAATGTATATCCGCCGCCGGGTTTACGGCTCCGGTTCCGGACGCGGACGATACAGCCTGATGTCGTCGAAGAACATCTTGCCCGAGCCGCCCGGCGTTGTCATATTTCCTTTGGTTCCGATTCCGATGGCAATCCTGTCCACATCGGTCAGGTCGATGCCCTGGTCCGCAAAGGCCTTCAGCGGGATTTTCCATTCGGTCCACGTATCTATCACCGTTGCATTCGGATCTTCGTGGTAGACTACCGCAGGCATTCCTGTGGTGTTGGCCACGGCCACATAAATCGGCTCAGGGACATTGGCGGACATACCGACATCCTGATCGATCCACTGCGGATCGACGCTGGTGTTGGGAAAATTGACGTTGGAGAACCTGGCCTCGCACGTCGCATCGGGATTATGACTGCTCAATGCCAGGCCAATGTATATCGGGGCATTCATTGTGACCGCCTCGGGCGAACCCAAAGCAGTCCACGAGTTGCCATCCGCAGAATAGTAAGCCCTGACAAGTCCGCCTACGCTGCGCTCCAATTTCACCCACTGGGGAGCGGTGACATTGGAGTCTTTTGTGCTGACGCTGATGTCACCGGTTGCGGCACGGCGTCCGAACCAGACTCCGTTAGCGGGCGTGATGGCCACCATTGCGTGTGCGGAATTTGGATCGAGCGTGTCGCGAACCATCACGCCGGCCTTGGCCCAGTCGTCCGTATGGCCGACGCTTAGCACCTGTGCCTGAATTGATGCGGCGCCGGAGATTTGCTTATAGGCAAAGTGGAACTGGTCGAACGGGTCCCAGATATCCGTGCCCGAGGCCGTCATCGTGTAGGTTCCTGCCGGGTTCTCTGTGAAGCTGCCGACGTATGGCGGAAAACCTATAAACCACAGCGATAATTCTGTGACATCCTGCTCGGTCCAGTCTCGCGGATAAATCAAGGTCTTTTCCACCTCCGAATATTTGGCATAGCCTTCTTTATTGTTTTCATAAGAATATGGCATCGACTGTCCAGTCCCGCGGACAATGATTTGTTCGGCGTAAGAAGCGGTAGTCTCATCACCTACAGCCGCACCGGTGCCGTTTCCGGCATAATAGTTCGGCTCATCCGGGGTGCCATAGCCGACCCCGTCCTTCCAAGAGTACCATATTTGATTATCGCCGGCATCGTAATTCTCAAAGTCATCCACAAGAAGATAATCGGCTACTGTGAAACTCCAGACCGGGCCTGTGTTTACTGTATCGTCGGCCTCAATCTCGTCGATCCGCCAGTAATAGGTCTCGCCCCATTGAAGAGCCTTAGGCAAGATGTACCCGTTTTCATTTTTGCGACCCCGGTATATATCTGTCGTATCTGAGGTATCAGCATTGGCTACGGCATCTTCATCGACGCCAAAGTAAATATCGTGTCGGACCGCTCTGTTACCCAGCGTCCAGCTCATGGCTTTCGCTTCAACCAATTGAACCGTGACGCCATCCTGCGGTTTCGGAGCACGGGCCTGGGTCGGATCGCTTACAGTGGCCCATACCGTCGTCATGCCGGGATTGGTCACGTCATAGTCCATATGCACCAGGGCAAGCCGGCCGTCTTCGAGAAGCTCGCCGCTCTTGACGCCGTAGGCCGTGATCCATCCGTTCGTCACATACTCCTTCATTTTTTCGGTCTGATCCTCTTCGCTCGTTAGTATCATTACCCCTTGGGTGATATCCGTACTTCCATTGGTCCCGGACAACTCATCATCCGGATCGTTCATCACGAGACCTCCGGTATAAAGAATCCCGCCGTTAAGGTGCAATTCACTGCCCTGCGACCCACCACGGGGGACCCTCGTATTAGTTGCGACGGTTATCGTGCCGCCGTTAATATAAACCACGCCCTTGCTGGGATCTTTTCGCCCAAGCTGGAAAGCGCTGCAGGTCACATTACCGGCATCGAGCGTAAACATGCCCAATTCTTCCCTGCCTATCCTGATCAGATCGCCCGCATACAAAGTCCCGCCGGTCATATGCAAGTGGACAAAATCCTGTCTGCTGACAGATTCGTTACTCAAGGTGATGCTATTACACTTAGCATCAGTATCGGCGTCGATAATTATCTCAGTGGGATCGCGAATCCAATCGACGTAGAGTGCATCGCTCTCGCCGGGGAGCTTATTGAGGTTCCAGTTTTCCGGAGTTCGCCAGAGTGAATCGCCGCTGCTGTTGTCCCACTGAAAATCGTCCGCCGGCGCGTAACCAACCAGGCCCAGAACAAAAACGAAACAGACCAAATAAATCGATTTTCTGTTCATAACAGTCCTCCTTTAACAAAGTTAATGTAAGAAACAAATGATGAAAATTGTGTTCTATAGTCTATCTGTCCGGTGTAATCATGTACGAATCGATGCTGCTACCTTCCTTCCAAAGCTCAATTTGGGCAAGTAATCAAGAACAAAAATCTCAAATAAGCCAAAAAACCTTGTCTGCTTTAAGGTTGAAAAGCCACAGATGCTTACAGTTTTATTTATACCAGATTAGCCGGCCTCTCGTCAAGGATAATATCGGGATGAGATTATGTGTGCCGTCTGGGTGGGAGCGGAGAAAATGCCGGGGAGGCTAATCTTTCCGCTCTCTTTTGACAGATACTTTCAGTCCGGCAAGGAGCGATTCGAGCAGTTCCATCGGCAGGCCCATTACGTTTGTCAGGCTGCCCTCGATTTTTTCGACGAATTCGTCGCCGGTCTCCTGTATGGCGTAAGCGCCGGCCTTGTCCCGCCAAGAGCCGCCTTTGATGTGGTCTGCGATTTGTCCGGCGGTCATCTTCCTGGGATAAACGGTCGTGCTGTCACTCCGCAGAAGCTCCGTACCGTCGCTGAGCCTGACAATTGCCACGCCGGTTATGACCTTATGTGGCGCGCTGAAGAGTTTTCTGGTAATATGCTCGGCCTCTTTGGCATCGGCGGCCTTGCCGATGATCCGGCCTCGAAAGTCCACGATAGTATCGGCACCGATTACAAATGAGTCCGGGTACTTGCGGGCGACACTTTTCGCCTTGGCGAGGGCCAGCCGTTTGGAGTATTCGACAGGGTCTGCCTGGTTCGCGGCAAGAGCCAATTCGTCGACCTCCGGCGGTATGACCGTAAATTCGTAGCCGGCTTCGAACATTAACTGCCTGCGTCGGGGCGAAGCCGATGCTAAAATGAGAGGTGCCGGATATTTTTCTGGCATTGATTCTCCATAAGACAAACCTTACGGCGATATCTGGTACTGTTTTTTATTGTTGAGGCAAATCTGCGACAATTTGCCGGCAGAAAGCCAGGTACTCTTTCTCGACCGGCTCATAATCATCGCCGATATACTTCTGGAATAATACCAAACTAACGATGTGATTCCAGAGGATATTTCGCGGGATATTTCTATCGGCGGCGATTTTTTTGCTGGCCTCATCGAGCGGCCAGTTCCCCCTCAGGCCGTCTGCAATCAGACGCTGATAATCGTTTAGCTTTTTGCCGCCGTCGGCTTCCCGAAGGAAACGTATCAGGGCGTAAGACTGGCTGTAGAAACCCATTACCGCTTCAGTCTGATCGGTCGCGAGCACATCGCCGGGAGTTGTTGCAATCAAGTCTCTTAACGGCAGCATTTTATTTTTAGACAGCGTCTTTTTCAGCGCATCCAACCGATAGGCGTTTTTCGGCGGCTCAAAACCAAATGTCCCAACCTCGGTTCTCTGCGTCTCGAATAACATTGCAACGCCTTCGTCGAGCCAGCTCGGCAGGCGAAACTTGAAATGCCTGCTGCTGAACTGATGCCATCCCTCATGAGCCAGAACGGAAAAAGTCCGCTTGCTGCCTATATCGTAAGCAACGCACTCGCCGTTATGGCAATAAGCGCCTGCCTTTATCCGGCGGAAGATTTCCGCCTGCTCGCCGGCGAAGTTATTTGTGAAATCCTCCCACTGCCGGCGGTCGGCGAATAGGTAAATGGTGAACTTCGTTTTTGTCTCGATCGGTTCGGGTAATTGATAGTTATAGGCCTTATATGCCGACTCGATTAGTCTGGCGCTCTGTTGAAGCATCAAAGGCTCTAAAAGTGTAGTGTAAATCTCATAGTGGGCGGTACTCAGTTTCAGCCCCGGGCCATACTCATTGTTCCAGACTTCAACCGCTTTCAGGTCCGGCGGATTCTGCCGACGCAAATGTTCGATCATCTCGGAACGGACGTCCCGCTGCTCGCCGCCGGCTTCTCCGGCCTCGATTCTATCGGACTGACAGCCGGCCAGGCAAATAATTACGATGATCCAAATCAACGTAGACTTTCTCAGCACAAACCTTCCTCCAAACACGCGGTCAGGCCATTTAAACCGGCAATCCTCCGCCTTGCCGGGATTAAATTAGATCAGGAATCGCCTCCTCAGTTCCTCACCGTCTTTACCATCGGCAGTAAATAGCGGTAAATCCAAAATATTTTGTCCACAAGGGCATTATTTTTCGTCTAAACTAATAGCCGGCCGGATAAGGCTGATACAAGAAAATAACAGGAGTGCCTATGGACAGTCGAATCAAAAGCCTGTGCAAAGGCGCGGGCAGTGCGGATAAAAATGCTGCATGTGAGCTGTTGGAAATCTACTATGCAGATATCTATTCGTATTTGAGACGGCTGTGTAGAAGTACGGCTGATGCCGAAGACCTGACCCAGCAGACTTTTCTGAAAGTGTGGTCGTCGCTCGGTAGTTTTACGGGACGCAGCAAGTTCTCGACGTGGCTTTACAGAATTGCTCACAATACCTACGTTGATTGGCGGCGAGAAAACACCGGCGGAATCCGAGACCGTTCCGACCAGTGGTGGGCCGAGTGCGTAGACAAAAATCCAAGCCCCTTGGCAAACGTTGCCGAGCATCAATTGGCCCTGCTGCTGTACGAGGCAGTGGACCGGCTCGATGAGGACAAAAGACACGTTGTGCACCTGCATTACTACCAGGGATTGTCGATCAGGGAAACATCTAAAGTCCTGGGCATTGCATCCAGCACTGTAAAATACAGACTTCGCGAAGTCTTGAGAATCCTCAAAACAAAAATTGTTGTTGAAGAAAATGAACTTAACGTATTACGAATAATTCCCGTTGCAAAAGGAGAAACGATATGAATATGGAAGAAAAAATCGAACAATGCCTCATGGCGGCACCAAAGCCACACGTGCCCGATAGTCTGGTGGACAGGCTGCGGAAAGACATAATTCTCAAAGAGATCCAGGCTCGCGAGTCGGCTTTGCGAAGATTCTTTGCCCCTTCCGGCGAACGAATCTCGCGCTGGCGCGTAGCCGCCGCCATCGCCGTTATGGTTCTGCTGCCTTTGAGCTATGGCGCCACCAAGTTGATAAAACGTTTCATTACCATCTCCCAGCTCCCCGCCATTAACAAGGTAGATTTACCGTGGGGCGCGTACGAGGGGGCAGCGCTTTCCCCAGACGGGAAACACTTTGCCGGTACCACAACGAATTTTGAATTGGTCGTCATTGACACCTCGACCGGGCAGCAGCGGAAACTCGCTAATAATTGTTTTTGGAGTACTCACGTTGTCTGGTCCGCCGATGGAAGTGAAATAGCCTATGTAAGTCGCAGGGGGGATAAATATACATCTCTTGACTTACAGTCCTCATCTCTTCTGGCTATTTCGTTAAAGACGGGCAAAACACGAGTCTTGATGGAAGATTCGCCCTTGCTCGAGGACTGGTCAACTGATGGAAAACTCATCCTGGGCGAAAGAAGATCCGATAAGGGTGCTTTTTCAGCGGTCATGGTCAATCTGGAAAACAAGGAAGAAACCGTCCTGGCCGAGGAATGGGCTTCGCCCCGCTTCTCGCCGAATGCAACATGTCTCAGCTATGTTACGAAAGAGGCGAACCGGTCGATTCTACAACTGCGAAGTATCGATGGGACAAGCCATGTCCAATATACGGATTTTCCTGGCGACATCAGCCGACCTCTATGGTCTCCCGACGGGACTTACGTTGTCTTCACAGGGACGCAAATGGGAATCGACCGGCAGCACAAAGATTTGTGGGCATTGCGAGTCGAGGGCGACCGGTTTATTGGGGCGCCTTTGCCGGTGATCCCAGACGTAGAACAGATGCAATTCTTCAACTGGTCGCAAAACGGACAATTGGCCTACCGGACCGGTTTTCAGCTTGGTGGCATCTTCACTTTGCCCGTGGACTCACGAACCGGCAAAGCCAGCGGACCGCCACGCCAATTGATGCTGGGAGGCAACCAGTGTTGCTGGTCACCGGATGGAAAGCAGATTGCCCTATGGAAAAAAGGTGGATTCGTTTTCGTATCTGCCAGCAGTGGCGCGAAGATACGAGAGTTGTCGGTAGCTGGGATTAGAGATACAAAACCCGGAATGTCCTGGTCACCAGACGGGAGGCTGATCGCCTGTGCAGGGATGGACAAACAGAAGAGATGGGGGGTGTTTCTCATTACGGTAGAGACCGGCGCCGTGAAACTCCTGGTGTCGCTGGAAGAAGAAGCAAACAGTCTCACGTGGTCACCGGACGGCAAGACCATCGCTTACGGACAGAAAAGGAGTGTTTACGTCGTGAACGTTGAAGACGGAAAACCGCGACAGATCGCTTCTCCGACGGAGACAGAAGATATTTTCAACCGTCCGTTTTTCGCACCCGACGGCGGCTCGGTCGCTTATGCTCATCTAAGGGGTCCAAACTGTGACACGGTACTGGCGACCACCATAGACGGCAAGGAAACCAGAGAAATTTGTCACTTGAAAGACACGAAGTTGAATATGAGAGTCTTCTCTTGGTCTCCGGACGGGCGTCATATCGTGTTCACGCCCGGCAGCGAAAAGATTTGGTGCGCTCCGACCGACAGTGGTGAACCGTTTCTCATGGCCGATATATCTGACCTCGGAGAGACCGTCTGGGCGTGGGGGGCGGAATGGTCGCCGAAAGGCGATGCGATTAGCGTTGGAGTTGCCCGCGAGGAGTATCAGTACTGGGTGATGGAGAACTTCTTGCCGACAGAATAGGAGGCAGCCTGGTAGTAGGGCAAAAGCAGCCTGACATGCAATGGCGAACTGTTATTCGGATAGGCACTTGGCTTACAAAATTGAGTAGGAAGTAGAAATTTTTATAATCATTTGCAGAGGAGACAATAATGAACAAAATCACAAAAGTTGCGTTGTGTATCGGCTTGGCAGGCATGGGCTTGTTTGCGTTGACGCATCTCGCGGCTGCGAAAACGCCCGCAGCGCCCGTGACGGTGACTTTCCTCTCCGGGGATGTAAGTTCTGCTGAGCCACTATAACTATTAAGACTAGCCAAACCCGGGGAATATATCTCAGCCGGACCCTTCACTGCCACCATTGACTTCCTGAAGTATATTCCCTACATTTGCCCCGATAGTCCGTCAGGAGGGGAAGCGGTTTTAGAATTCCTACAGACCAAGAATCCCGTCACCTACGATACCCTTTCGATTTCGATCCATTCGAAGAAGGGGGCCTTATACGCCTGGCTCGATTTCAGGGTGACGATTGATGGTGTTCCATACGATGTCATCATGAACGCATTCCTTTCCGGCTGGACCGAGTCGAGCGCGACGTTGAACACGATCCATCTCCGCGAAGGGAGGTTTGCGGTACAGTCCGGCAACAAGCTCCTGGTCGTTGCCGGCACCCCCGTCAGACAAGTTGATCTGGACTTCACGATGACCAAGTAAGAAGTTTCGCACAGTACCGCAACCAGACAAATAACACGCGGGACCGAGTGGTCCCCGGGCCGTCTTATTTCAAGACCTGATGTTCTGCTGGAAGCTATATGTCTTTGAAGTCCGCTCCGAATACATCGGCGGTGAAGAGATAAACTTCCGTTTTCGGATCTTTCCAGGCATCGGGGGCAAGACCCGCTTTATGGGCGCAGCAGTAGGAAAGAAATTCTTCTTCGCTCCAGCCGGTCTCAGTGGCGACCTGGGGCAGAAAGCAGCCGGAAGCACGACCTTTTTTTATGTAGATGCCGTCAACGCCCAGCTTCAGGCTCAACGGGTCGTCGGTCTTCTGCAGCGGCGAGAGGACGGAAATCTCAACGTCCAACTTCTCCAGTTCCCGGACTGTGATCGGGTCGGCGAAGAAACGCGGGTCGCCTGTCGCCGAGGCCTTCGCCATCTCGGCGACTAATTCGATCAGGGGACTGTCCGAAATGAACCGGCCGATGCAGCCGCGCAACCGGTCGCGGTTCTTCAATGTCACGAAGCAGCCGCAGGGAGCGTTCAGTTCCGGATCGTCCGATTCGGGTTTTGCGACGTTCTTTTTCTTGATTACCGCCTCGACGGCATCGCGGGCGACCTTCAATAACGCGTGTTTTTGTGATTCGTTCATAGCCACAGAGGTATTATAGCCACAGAGGCCACAGAGTTTACAGAGAATCTTTATGATTTATTAATGATAATTGATGATTTGGGATGCGGAAGAAAATTTGCCGCAAAGATGCACAAAAGACACAAAGCCACAAATTACACCCGGCCTTGGCGATGTCTCGCCTTCGGCGGACAGATTTCACAGACAAAACTCTAATGCTCTTAGTATCTCCAAATCCGAGGTCTTTTGCAAGAAGGATGTAATAGAGACAATCTTCAAGAGAACCTTGAGCTATATTCATAAAGCGTGTCTTTTCCTGCCTGCTTCTCTTTGGGTTTCCTCAATACAGTTCATGGTAGTTAGCCCAATAGGTGTCGTAGTGCCTCGCGAATGGCCATGCCGCCGCCGGCAATAAGAACCGTGAAGTAGATGATTGTGACAAAGTTGGCGAGATACCCGAGCAGGATGCAGACCCCGTCTCGCTGCAACAACCCGATGGCAAGAAAGATAATCGAAAGTGCGGGAAGTGTGTTGCTGAAGGGGACCAG
>Ga0315294_10010516_pt1 | contig 10149 bp, 9 predicted proteins | sample YL17G13_40_MG_FD_203626 | JGI IMG/M metagenome (GOLD analysis project Ga0315294, IMG submission 203626) | Sediment microbial communities from Yellowstone Lake, YNP, Wyoming, USA - YL17G13_40 | ecosystem: Environmental > Aquatic > Freshwater > Lake > Sediment | place: USA: Wyoming | collected...
TTACGATGGCGACGATGACCCCTGCTCCCACGGCGCTACCTCCTTTGCTATTGAGCGACCGCTAGGCCCAATCTGTTCGCACAATTCTAGCAGACGGAATCGCGGGCAACAATCAGTGCTTTCCCCCCAAAAAGGGAAGGGGGCCGGACCCTTGAGTCCAGCCCCCTGCTTTTCGTTCCTCTGTGCCCCGCTGTGGGGCCGCGATCCTAGTAGTCTTCGCGCTCCCAGGCTGCGGCGTAGCCCATGCCCAGCCCCTGGCAGAGGGTCGTGAGCGCCCAGCGGCCGCCGTTTGCCTTGAGCTGCCGCCCCGAGGTCATGATCAATCGCGGGCCTGTGCCGCCCAACGGGTGCCCGATGGCGATGGCGCCGCCCCACGGGTTGATCTTCTCGATCACCTTGTCCGAGAGCTTGAACTCGTGAATCATGTAGTTGACCACGCAGGCAAACGCCTCGTTGATCTCGATCACGTCGAAGTCCTCGATCTTCATGCCCGACCGCTTCAGCAGCTTCTCCGTGGCCCACCGGGGCCCGACCCCCATGACGTCCGGGTCGACGCCGATGGTCGCCGAGTAGCGGTATGTCAGCATCGGCTTCCAGCCCCTCTCCTTCGCGATCTCCTTCGTGGTGACCAGGCAGAGGGTAGCGCCGTCGTTCTGGGGGCAGGAGTTACCGGCGGTGACCACGCCGTCTTCCTTCAAGGCCGGACGGAGCTGGCTCAGGGCCTCCAGGTTCGTCTCGCGGCGCGGGCCCTGGTCCTTGCTGATAGTCTCGCTGCTGCCGTCCTTGTAGTTGATGGTGATCGGCATGATCTCGTCATCGAACTTGCCGGCGTCCTGGGCGGCGACAGCGAGCAACTGGCTGCGTAGAGCCCACTCGTCCGCTTCCTGGCGGGTGACGCCGAAGCGGGCATGCAGGTTCTCGGCCGTCCAGAGCATGTTGAAGATCTGCGCGTTCTTGACCGCGTACCACGGGGTGAGAAGATCAGCGTCTTTCCACTCCGGCGGGTAGGGCACGTCCGACGTGGGTGGCATGAGCTGAGCCATCAGCCCACCGCCCTTCATCCCGGCCATCTCCTCAGGACTGACGACGCCGGGCCGGCCCATGGTCTCAATGCCGCTGGCGAGGATGATATCGGCGGATCCGGCCATCACCGCCTGGCACGATTCGACCGTGGTGTGCAGGCCGCTCGCGCACTGCGTGTTGACGTCCGATCCCCAGATATTGTCACCGAAGCCGGCCTCGAACAGGTACTGCCTGCACTTGCTCATGGGGGTGACCAGGCCCGCCGAGCCGACGTGGAACTCGTCGACGTCCTTGGGGTCCAGGTTGTTGCGCTTCAGGAGGTGCTTGATCAAGGGGACCATCAGCTCGCTGTGGGTGATCGCCTTGAAGACTCCCCTTCGGCCGGCACGACCGAACGGCGTGCGAACGCCATCAATGATTACTGCCTCTCGCATTGTCTATGCTCCCTTCTCTGCAAAGTTGATATGTCGAAACCTAAAGTCAGAATACCCAGCCTCCCCGTTATGGGTCAATACTTTGTTCCCTGCTTCACTTTACCCGATTCTGGCGACAAAAGACTACAGCCCCAGACCGGAGTGGAATAGGATCGCGAAGAGGTGATCAGGAACTGATGGCGGCTAGCCGCCGGCGGCAACCACGGTGTTGTAGACGACCATCGCCACCGTCATCGGCCCCACGCCCCCCGGCACCGGCGTGATCGCCGCCGCCTTCTCCGCCACGGCGTCGAAATCGACGTCCCCGACCAGCCGGTAGCCGCTCTTCCGCGACGCGTCCTCTACCGTGTTGTTGCCGACGTCGATGACGACCGCGCCCTCGCGCACCATGTCGGCGGTGATCGCCCGCGGGCTCCCCATCGCCGCGATGAGGATGTCGGCCTGGCGGGTCATCTCGGCCAGGTTCTGCGTGCGGGTGTGGCAGATGGTCACCGTCGCGTTCGCCCCCGGCGCCTTCTGCATCAGGATCGCCGCCAGGGGCTTGCCGACGATGTTCGAGCGGCCGCAGATGACCACGTGCTTGCCCGCGGGGTCGTAGCCGCTGTCCAGGAGGAGACGCTGCACGCCCGCGGGGGTGCAGGGCTTGAAGGTGGGCTCGCCGCGCAGGAGACGCCCCATGCTGGCGGGATGAATGCCGTCGACGTCCTTCTCCAGCGCGATGGCGTTTATCACTTCGTTCTCGCTGATGTGCTTGGGCAGCGGGAGCTGCACGAGGATGCCGTGCCAGGCGGGGTCGCCGTTCAACTGGTGGATGAGAGCCAGCACCTCATCTTGAGTGGCGTCTTCGAGGAGATGGAAGGTGCGGGAGTCCAGGCCGACCTCCTCACAGGCCTGGTTCTTGGAGTGGATGTAGGACATGGAGGCGGGGTTATCGCCGACGAGGACGAAGGCGAGGCCGGGGTTCACGCCGCGGCTCCTAAGCGCTTCCACCCTCCCGCGGAGCTCGTTGCGCACCTGCTGGGCGATGGCGCGGCCGTCGATGATCTTGGCTGTCACCGTTGTCCCCCTTCTTCTTTCCCGTGATCGAACGCAGTATATCAGGATCGTGAGGCGGCAAGATACGTTCTATGGGTGTTCGCGCGCGGGGCCGTGTGCTAGAATTGCCGCACCTATGACCACCCTGGCCGTCGGCGTCGACATGGTTGAGATTGAACGCGTGCGCGGCGTCCTCCAGCGACACCGCGAGCGCTTCCGGGCGCGCGTCTTCACGCCCGTCGAGCTGGCAGTCTGCCGCGACCGGCCCCATCAGCTCGCCGTCCGCTTCGCCGCCAAAGAGGCGACGATGAAGGCGCTGGGGACAGGCGCCAGGGGAGTCGCCTGGCGGGAGATCGAGGTTCTTCCCGATCGACGCGGGAAACCGCTGCTCTTTCTTTACGGACGGGCGCAGAAGCGGGCGCGGGAGCTGGGACTGGCCGCCCTGGAGGTGAGCCTGACCCACTCCCGTGAGCACGCCATGGCCACGGTCGTCGGCCTTCGGGAAGGGACGCCGGACGACCCCCGGGCTGCCCGCCGCTGGCTGCTGCGTCGGCTTCAGGAGGGAGGCCTGCTATGAAGCTTGTGACCGCGGATCAGATGCGCTATCTGGACCGGCAGGCCGTCAAGGCGGGCGTCGCCACGGCCACGCTGATGGAGAACGCCGGCCTGGGTGTGGCCCAGCACGCGCGCAAGCTGTTGGGCAACGTAAAGGGACGGCGCATCCTCGTCCTGGCGGGGCCGGGGAACAACGGCGGCGATGGTCTTGTCGCCGCCCGTCACCTCTACGACTGGGGGGCCGAGACGCGGGTCTATCTGCTGGCGAAGCGCCGGAGCGACGACGATAACTACCGGCAGCTAGTCAAGCGCGAGCTCGACATCGCCGACGCCGCGGATGACCCGGGGTTCGCCGCCCTCGACCGCTTCATCGCCGACGCCGACATGGTCGTGGACGCCCTCCTGGGCACGGGGCGGGCGCGGCCCATCGAGGCGAACCTGGCGGAGATCCTGGAACGGGTGCGCCGGGCCCGCCGGCGGCCCCAACCGCCGCGCCTGGTCGCCGTGGACATACCTACCGGCGTCGATTCCGACACCGGCGCCGTAGACCCTCACTGCGTCCCCGCCGATCTCACCGTCACCTTCGCCTTCTCCAAGATAGGGCTTCACACGCTCCCCGGCTCCCAGTACGCGGGCCGGGTCGAGGTGGTGGATATCGGCGTACCGGCGGCTGTCGACTCGGGGGCAAAGGTGGAGCTGATCACCCCCGAATGGGCCGCGAAGGTGCTGCCCCCCCGTCCGCTGAACGCCAACAAGGGGACGTTCGGGCGGGTGCTCGTTGTCGGCGGGTCGGAGAACTACGTGGGGGCGTTGCGCCTGGCCGCGGCGGCGGCGCTGCGGGTGGGAGCGGGCAGGGTCACGGTGGCCTGTCCCCAGAGCATACAAGGGATGATCGCGGCGGGCCTCGTAGAAGCCACGTATCTTCCCCTTGCCGAGAGGGACGGCGGGATAGCGGAGAAGGCGGTGTCAACCGTCCTTGGGCAGATGGAGGATTTCGATGTCCTCCTCGTGGGGTGTGGCCTGGGGCGTCGCGGCGTGACGGAGGCGTTCCTGCGCTCCCTGCTCTTCGCGCTGAAAGGCGGCGCCAAGCTGACAGTTGTCGTGGACGCCGACGGACTGAACGCCCTCGGCGGCGCGCCCGGCTGGCCGTCGCGGGTAAGCGTTCCTCTGGTGCTCACGCCTCACCCCGGAGAGCTGCAACGTCTGACCGGCCGGAGCGTCGCAGAGATTCAGAGCGACCGGCTGGGCACGGCCCGACAGTACGCGGCGGAATGGAAGCAGACGCTGGTGCTGAAGGGGGCGCACACAGTCGTCGCCGCGACGGATGGCCGGGCCGCGGTGAGCCCCTTCGCCAACCCTGCGCTCGCTACGGCGGGGACCGGCGACGTCCTCGCGGGCGTCATCGTCGGCCTCTTGGCGCAGGGCCTGGAACGGTTCGCGGCGGCCGCCTGCGGTGTCTACCTCCACGGGGCTGCCGGCGAGCGTGTGCGGGATGCCATCGGCGATGCGGGCGCCGTGGCGGGCGACCTGCTGCCGGAGTTGCCCGCGGTCATCAAGGCCCTGAAGTGAAGACGAAGCGTCGCTGGCGGCTTAGAGAGAATCCCCTGGCGGGAGCGCTGAGCGCTACCCGCTATCCTCCCCTGATACAGCGCCTCCTTGAGACCCGCGGCATCGGCGCCCCGGCGGCGGCGCGCGCCTTCCTCGAGGGCGCTGGCGGCGAGGGCGGCCCCCTCTCCCTCCCCGACATCGATAAGGCCGTGGCCCTCCTGGGAGCGGCGGTGCGGGCGGGCGAGACGGTCGCCGTCTTCGGCGACTTCGATGTCGACGGCATAACTTCCGCCGCCATCCTCACCGAAGGGCTGGCCTCGCTGGGGGCGCGCGTCATCGCCTACATCCCCGATCGCTTCGACGAGGGGTACGGGCTCAACAAGCCGGCGATAGGATGGCTGCGCGATCAGGGGGCGGGGCTGCTTGTCGCCGTCGACTGTGGCACCAGCTCCCTCGACGAGGTGGCGCACGCCCGCTCGCTGGGGATGCAGGTCGCCGTCGTCGACCATCACCTGCCCCTGACGGAGCTGCCGTCGGCGCAGGCAATCGTCAACCCCAAGCTGGTCTCTCCTCCCGGGCCCGCCGCCGACCTGGCCTCGGCGGGTCTGGCCTATCATGTCGTCCGGGCGCTCCACGACTCGCTGGGGAGGCCGTTCCCCCGCGCGCGCTATCTCGACCTCGTGGCGCTGGGGACGGTCGTCGACATGGCGCCTCTCCGCGGCCCCAACCGCGAGCTCGTGCGCCGCGGCCTCGACGCCCTCGCCCGGACGGAGCGGCCCGGCCTCCAGGCGCTGATGGCGGCGTCGCGGCTTTCGGCGTCGACGGTAGGCACGGAGGCGCTCTCCTTCGTGCTGGGGCCCCGTCTCAACGCCGCCGGGCGCGTCGCCCACGGCCGTCTCAGCTTCGAGCTGCTGACCTGCCGCGAGCCGGAAGCGGCCCTGGCGATGGCGCAGGAGCTGAACGGGCTGAACCAGGAGCGGCAGCGACAGACGGTGGCGGCCCTCGAGCTGGCCTGGAGTCTGCTCGCCGAAGGTGAGGCCGCTTCGCCTCTCGTGATGGTCGGGCACGGGGATATCCCCTCCGGCGTCGCCGGTCTCGTCGCGTCGCGGCTGGCGGAGGAGATGTACCGTCCCGTCGTCGTCTACAGCCAGGACGGCGACACCAGCCGCGCCAGCGCCCGCAGCATCCCCGAGTTCGACATCGCGGCGGCGCTCCGCGAGTGCGGCGACCTCTTTCAGCGCTTCGGCGGCCACCATCAGGCGGCGGGCTTCACGGCGTCAAGCGAGCAACTGCCCGCGATCAAGGAGCGGCTGATCGCCTGCGCGTCGGAGCGGCTGGCGGGCGCGGAGCTGACGCCGACGATCGACATCGACGCGGAGGTGCCGCTGCGCAGCGTCGGCGGCGAGGAGATACGCTGGCTGGCGTGTCTAGCGCCGCACGGCGTGGGCAACCCCGAGCCGTCGTTCCTGAGCCGCGGCGTGTCGGTGCTGGACCGCCGGACGGTGGGGGCCGATGGGAAGCACCTGTGGCTGAAGCTGCGGGATGGCGCCGTCGTCTGGCCCGCTATCGCCTTCGGCCTGGGGGATGTGGAGGTGGGGGAGACGACGGACCTCGTCTACTCCGTGGGCGTGGACCCCTGGGAGAGCGGCTCCCTACAGCTTGTCGTCCGCGACCTCGCCCCCTCGGGCTAGACGCTGCCCCATCTGGCGGCAGCCTCAATGTTGTGGCCGTGTCACGGGCCCAGGCGGGCCAGAAGGTCGCGGATGGCCGCCGCCACCGCCTCCGGGTCCTCCATCGGGATGTGGTGGCTCGCGTGCGCCAGCGGCCGGTCCTCGGCGTTCGGTAGATAGGCCGCCAGGTCGGCTGCCGTCGTGGAGCCCAGGCCCTCCTTCGACAGCCCGCGCAGCACGATCGCCGGCACGTCGGCGCGCGCGATCTCCGGCCAGAGGTCGTAGTACAGCGTCTGGCGGTAGACCTCGATCTCCGTCTCGGGAGCGCACTTCAGCGCCACCTGGCCGTCGTCCGTCTCCCGCACCCCCTCCTGCACGAAGAGGTCGAGGATAGACGGCTGCCACCGCACGTAGGGGATCTTCGACTGCAGAGACTCCCGCATCGCCTCCCGCGACGGCCAGGTGCGGCGACGCCTCTTCGCCCCATAGAAATCGCTCGATTCGGCGGCCTCGGGATGGGCGTAGAAGGGCCGCGGCAGGATCACCGGGTCCGCCAGCACCATCCCCCGCACGAGCTGCGGGTAGCGGGCGGCGCAGATGGCGGATGTCGCCCCGCCGACGGAATTGCCGACGAGGACGGTGGGGCCGAGCTCGCTAAGGACGCCGCCGACGTAATCGGCGAGGATGCTCCAGTCATAGCTGGGAGCGGGCTCGCTGTCGCCGTGGCCCGGCAGGTCCAGGCTGAGCACGTGCGCCTGCGCTTTCAGGGCGAGTGCGACTGGCTGCCAGAGAGCGGCGAGGTAGCTGTTGGCGTGGATGCAGAGGGTCGTCGTCCCGCCGTCGCCGCCCCAATCGAGCAGGTGCAGTCGCAGGCCGTTGACCCTGACGAAGAGGTCGTGGGCGCCCGGTGGTGTCATCCGCATTCCCTCATGGGTTGGAGTCTATGGTGAAGCCGTTCGCACGTCAATCGCGCGGTGGACAAGGAGGAGTGTCGCGTAGGGCGGGCATCTTGCCCGCCTGCCCGGATCACGTAGGGTCGGGGCTCTGTACCCGACCTGCGTACATCCCTCATCCCCGTAGCCCGCCTTCCAGGGATGGAATGTAGAGGAAGCCTGCCTGCCGTAGGCATGGTTTCAGCCTTCCACGTCATATCTTGAGGGTTAGCTGCGGGTTTCAACCCGCAGAATCGCTACTACACCAGTCTAAAGGGGGAGTGCGCAGACCTGTCCGCCTTTGGCGGAGGGGTATCCCCCTCTGCCGGGGGTTACAGGGGGTGTCCCCCTGGTTGCTTAATAACCTCTCTGGGCGGGCGGGTGGGAAAGACAGGCACCCTCTAGCGGGCCCGGCAGGCGGCCCTGCCTCTCAGTGCCACCAACCCCTTGGAGCTTGCCCTCCCGAACACTTATTCTAACATTGTCATCAAGCGCCGCCAGCGCCTTGCCGCCCGCGTTTCTCTATGCCGCGGCCTTCAGCCCGCGGTGCTGCAACCCAGGGGGAGTCCAGAGAACCTGCCCGCCGCAGGAGGGGCCTGTCCGCCTTTGGCGGAGGCGCAGCCCCTTTGCCGGGGTTCAAGGGGTGTCCCCTTGATCTGCTGTGACTTTCCTAGGGCGGGTGGGTGGGCGCAACCACGCCCATGTTGCCCGCCCGGATGTGAGGACAGGAAGGAGATTCCCATGCCACGAGGAGGACCCCGACCCGGCGCCGGAGCCCCCAGGGGCAACCTTAACGCCCTCAAGACCGGCGCCCACTCCCGACGCTTTCGCGCCGTCATCGCCGCCCTGCTTATCCACCCCGACACCCGGCGTGTCCTGCTCACCCTCAACGGCCCCAAGCGCGCCCGGCTTGACAGCGACCGCATGAGACAAACTTTCATCGACATCGCCCGGCTCGTCAAAGAGCAGCAGCAGACATCAATCGGCCAAAAGCGCGCCCCGCAGACTCAGAGTGCGAAAAAAACGCAGAAAAAACAATAGAACAACGGCTCAATCAAACGCCGGCGCCTCGTTGCCCCCAATCGGGACGCACGGGCCTGTAGGGGCGCCCGGCCCTCTTAGTCGTGGATCTCCACCCGCATCCCCGGCGCGCCGAACAGCCAGAAGTACTGCGAGTCGTGAAGCTGCAGCCCGACGCAGCCGTGGCTCGTCGCCACCGACCCGTAGACCTCCTCCGGACGCCAGTAGTTCATGTGGATACCGTCGCCCTTGCGGTCGAAGTACTGGATGAAGAGCACGCGCTCCACGTCATACTGCGCCTGACCGGGCGCGTAGCCGGCCTGGGACGCGGTCATCTTCTCCAGGACGATGCGGCCGTCCGGCTCGATGTAGTGGGTGCCCTTGGGCGTCGGGAAGTCGGGGCTGCCCGTCGTGGCGAGGGCGATCTGGATCGCCTGGTCGCCGACCATCGCCGCCACCGTCTGCGTCGACAGGTTGACGTCGATCCACTTCTCGCGGCCGCCGGTATCGAGCAGGGGCGATGTCTCGTCCGCCGCCAGCCGGAAGACGAAGGCGCTGTACACATAGCTGCCGTTGTCGAGCTGCAGCCAGTCGCTCGCCCAGGCGGGTGTTGTCGACACCCACGTCTGCGAGCCGACCAGCCAGTTCTCCCCCTGCACCACCGCGACGACGTTCACCGGCTGGCCGTCCTGCAGCACGCCCGTCACCTGACCGGCGGTGGACGGGTCGCCGCGCGTCCGCAGCTCGCCGCCGATGATGATGCTCATGCCGGGGGCAAGCGGTGGGTTAGTCGACGGCGGAGGCGATGGCGCCTTCGTGGGAGTCGGCGGCTCCGGCACGGCGGTGGCAGTCGGCGGAGGCGTGGGCGTGGAGTCTTTGCCCAGAAGCTCATCGCAGCCCGCCGTCAAGATCAGGCTCAACGACACTGCCAAGAGAAGACCGACCGCACGCTCCCGCACTCTAGTCCCCCACAATCTGAACGACGATTTGGCGATCCCGCGGCCGGACATCGAAGTCGATATGTACGATCTGCTGCCAGGTGCCCAGCGTTAATGTCCGCTCGACGAAGGGCACGGACAGCGACGGGCCGAGAAGAGCGGCGCGCACGTGGCTGTGGCCGTTGCCGTCGCCCCAGCGCTCGTTGTGGCGGTACTGGCGGTCGGGCGGGACTATCTCGTCGAACAGCCGGTTGAGGTCGGCGAGGGCGCCCGCCTCGTACTCGATCGTCGTCAGGGCGCTGGTCGACCCGGGGCAGAACAGCGTGGCGACCCCCGACCGGACGCCCGATTCGGCGACCGCCTTCGCGACGGCGGCCGTGATATCGCTGGCGTCGCCGTTGCCGCGCGTTTGCAGTGAGAGCGTGGTTGTGGTGACCATTCTTAGACCTCGCTGGTGGTGATCCCATAGATTGTAGGACGCCGAGGACGGTCGGTCGAGGGCCTGCCCAAGAAAGGCGATGTCCCGGTGGGCCGCGATGATATAATGCGGCATCACCTCATGTGGGGCAGGCGCGCACCGTCATGGCCAAGATGTCGTTCCTCGAGCGCTGGCTGGTAAACAGCCGCTTTCGCGCCCGGCTGGCGCCAAACGAGATCAACGCCCTCCTGCGTTGGACGCGCCTGCCTGCCGACGCAACGGTGCTCGACATGGGCTGCGGGCCTGGCGTCTCCACCGCCCTGCTCGCAGAGAAGGGGCGGCCACGGCTGGTAGCGGCGTTCGACTTCGACGCCGCGATGGTGGAACGGGCGCGACGGCGGCTCCGCGGGGACCCCCGTGTTGGCCTGCTCGTCGCCGACGCCGCCCGTATGCCCTTCCCCGACGGCCTCTTCGACGCCGTGTTCGTGCTCGGCGTCGTCCATCACATCCCCGAGTGGCGGACGGCGCTGCGGGAAGTAGCGCGGGTGCTCAAGGCGGGCGGCCGCTTCGGTTTCG
>Ga0315294_10010518_pt1 | contig 10147 bp, 10 predicted proteins | sample YL17G13_40_MG_FD_203626 | JGI IMG/M metagenome (GOLD analysis project Ga0315294, IMG submission 203626) | Sediment microbial communities from Yellowstone Lake, YNP, Wyoming, USA - YL17G13_40 | ecosystem: Environmental > Aquatic > Freshwater > Lake > Sediment | place: USA: Wyoming | collected...
TCGCCTTCTTTAGTTTGGATAAGACGAACCAATACATGAGCGTCATTATTCCGATTAAGAGCATCGCCATGCCGACAAAGAGCGTGGTCATTTGGGTATCGAGTTTCGCGGATTCTTCGGTCATGGCTTTAGTTATTCCGGAACCGATTACTGCGTCGTAATGGTTTTGGTCAAAAACAGTAGCGAATTGTTCCCGCAAATTGCTGTTTTGCTGGATGAGAACGTCGATTTTGGATTCTAATGGAATTAGATTGCATACCGACGATGGTTGCACTTGCGCGAATGCCATGGGCAAAAGCAGAACGAGCAGAAACAAACACCACCTATCAAACATACAAGGACACACCGCTTTGGTTATTATAAATCTAGCGGTCAAGGGTTCGGGCCGCAAACAATAGCATAATGCACCCAATGATAAAAAATATTACGGCTAACGTGCTACTTTCGATGGCAATTCCAAAGAATCCAAGCATGGCATTCATTACGCCTTGGATGGGGTGGCCTATTACGGGCGCGTCGAATAATGAATCTGCGTAGAATAATCCGCATAGAATAAATGGTCGCGTCCAAAGTGGAAAAAGCGTAAAGAAGTTCGCAAAGGATTGGGCTATTGCGCCGGTTCCTTTGAGCATATCGGCTAGGAATCCGCCGATTGCCCCTAATTCGAGCAAAGGCAGGGCCACGTTATCGCCCCGTTGGGGCTATTCTTGCTATCGCGGATAGCAGGACAATGATTAAAACGATTACGAAAATCGTTATGAGGTTGCCTACGATTAGGCTTCGTAGGTCTGTGTTTAGTCCGGCCCACCAGTCGCGGCCTCGTGCATCGGGTATGAATGTCGCAAAGTTAATGATGGTGGATTTTTTGTTTTGGAAATTGTTGGTTTTGTACGTGAGTTTAAGTGACATGTTTCGTTGTTCGATGGTATCAACTAGGTTTCCGGTGGATACTAGGTAGTTTGGAATTGTTATTTTTTTCCCTAGTTCCACGAATTCGAGCTTTAATGGTTCTTCGATGGGAGATAATCCTTTTTTTGCAAGGTCGTTGATTATGGTTTGTGGATTGGTGTTGGTGTCGCTGAATCCGCCGAGGACTTTTAGTTCCTCGTAATTATTTGGAACCCCTGTTAATTTCATGGTAATGTTGCGGTATTTTTGGCCTTTGAATTTTTGGAATGCTTCGGCCAATTGTAAATTAATTTGTGGTAACGATGTGTATAGGTCGCTTCTTTCGTGAATTGCACTGACGTATTGGCCGGTTCCGCATGATTGGATAGCGTATAGTTTGGTTTTTGCTCGGTGCGATTGAGCGTCAAGCCATTGTATTGCCGTTGATACGTCGGTTACATTTACGTCGAAAACAGAATCGGCATTCCAAAGGGTATCATCGCCGGAAAAGCAAATTCCTTCAGCTATTCCGATATTTTCAGAAACAAAATTGTTCCAGTCCTCGGTCATGCTGTAATTTGTTTTTTCTTGAAGTTTGATTATGTCCTCGATGCCGATGGTAAAGGTTCCGATTTGGTTTTCCATGTTGCTTTTGAGAGTGTCATAACCTGAAAAGTTGGTTAGCATGGTTCCTTCGATTTGGTCGATTTGCATGCCGTTTGTTAGGATGGTTCCTTGGAACAAAATGCTATTATTATTGGGCATGGATTTTAGGGAATTTAGGGGCAGGAAATAGGCATTGGTATCCGAAATATTTGAATCGTCCACGCGGAAATTTAGTGTTGCGGTTGCGTCTTTATTTCGCAGGGAATTATCCGTAAAATTCAGGTTTATTTTGTATCGGTTATGGTCGCGTACTGAATTTCCGTTTTCATCGTATAAATTGCTATTCCAGATGAATGTGTTTACTGCTGAATCGCCTTGATTATCAAAATAAGTTTGAATGGGATAGAATTTGTTTTTGAAATCGCGCATGGTCGCGCCAGCATTATTGATTTCGGTTAGCGTGAAATACGCATCGGTGTATTGGTGAATGTCGGATAGGTCGGTCGTTATTACTTTGGCAACCACTTTATAGGCTTGCGAGTGCGCCCCTATTTTTTCGCAGGATGAGGAATCGGCCAGTTTTGCCATGAAACTGTTTTTCCATTGGTCGGGAATATTTCCGCCGTTGTTGAAAACGTCTTGCGTAAATTTTAAGTGGTCGCCATAAACCCAAAGAAAATTGCTTCCAGTGCATATGTCTCCAAAGAATGGAACCGCGATGCACATTCCCATGTATCTAACGTATGCTGGATTATCTTCGAGTGCGGCCCGTAAATTATTTACTGTTGCATAGGTGCTACTTTTTAGTGGAGTTCCCATTAGTGAAGGAAAACAATTATTATCGACTACTTGCGTATCCGGTATGCCTTGCAGTTCAGCCCATACGGTTAGGGGTTGTTTGCCTATGTTGTATAGTGTTCTGGCCCAAAAGTCGTTGCTGTCGGTGGTGTTGAACAATAAATTAGTTATCGTGGTGAATGGGGCTTCGTAGAAGTAATGGAATTCGTCGTCGAAGTCGTAGTCGAATGAGCAGTCTTCTTGTGTCGTGCAATTGAAGTCGTGGTTTCGATAAAGGTATTTCTCGAACACTTTATTTCCGTCGGGGGCTACTCGTGGGCCTGTGCATGGCGTTCCGTCGATGGTTTGGCCGTTTTGGTCGATGGCGCACATGAATTGGCCTAGATAGATTCGGACGCGTAGAGCTGAAACTGTGTTTGGCAAACGGGATTGAATGAAGAATCGGCCTTTTGGCCCGACGTTTAGGGTGCGCGTTTGCTCTTGGTTTTGTAGGAAAAAGTCCGTTGGAAAGAACGGATAATTATGCAATCGTAGCCATTGGGATTGTTCGGCTAGGCATTGGGTCGCGTCGCAGATGGTTACGGTTACTTTGATAGGCGTGCTTACGCCGGTTATACGGCCTTCTTTGATTAACACGATGCCGTTGATGGCTTCGGATAGGGTGCGAATGTTTTCTTCAACTGGGGTTAGTATATTATAGTCTAATTGATAAACGCGGTTAGCGTCGTTAGTGCCGTAAGCATAAACTCGGATGGTTTCCGTTAATATTTTTCCGTCGCGGTCGTAAATCGTTGTTTGGAATCGAAAGGGCTGGCCTTCGTCAATGTAGGCGTGGCTGTTAGAGTTTACGTCTATCCATTGGTCTAATGGTTCGTAGTTTTCTTTTAACAAAATCATTCGGTCGCGGAAATAATTGGATTCTTCAAGCGCATAATCGCTGAAAATCACGTTACTCGAAAAGGATTGGGCATTGGTTTTGATTACCACATGCTCGTTAATGTCGTAAAGCGTTATTGGAACTGAATAACGATGCTCATTGGTCGTTAATGGAATCGTGGAAATAACGGTTTCCGCGTTGTTGTGGTCATTGTATCTTTCAACGACTACGTTTACTACGTCGGTCGTGGTCTTGTATGCATTGAATTGCAGTTCGTAGGATTGGGCCGAGGTAACGAGGCCGCCGGTGGTGATAATGGCCTTGGCATCTAGGTTCTTGCTAAATACGTTGGAATAATAGGTTACAGTCCATACGTCCCGCATTAAACCGTTAATGTCTTGTTGTTCGGGTTCGTATTGGTTCCACCAACTCGATGAACCGGCCACGGTCGAATAATAACGAGAGGGTAGGCGGTAAGTGAATTTATAGTATTTGGTTTCGCTTGCTAAAAAGGATTCTTGGAATCGGTATTGGTAAATATTTTTGTTTTCATCCCATATTTTTTGTATTGGGTTGCTGTCCGTGGTTCCGTTGGTTAGGGAATCGTTGAATACCCACGCGATGCCATCGGTTCCTGTGTAAACGAAGTACTGGCGGCCATCGGTTAAAGAATTTTCAATAAAAATATTTAGGTCGGTTGCGCTTGGATAGACATTGGTTATTTTTACGATTAGATTGGCTGTTTCGTCTGCTGGAATTAAATGCAGGCTGTCAAAATAGTAAGAGCCTAGGTTCGAGATGTTTTCGACTGTGAACGGAAAGGGGCCAGTGGTGCAAGCTAGATTCGTGGAACTTTCATTTAATACGTCGCCCCTGTAAGCATCAACGGAATATGTGTAACTCGTTGAACTTGATAAATTTAAAGAATCCACATAAGATTTGTATGCCGAAGTACCAATTTGGGTTCCATCGCGTTTTATTTTATAACTAGCAATATTTGAATCCCATACTGCAAACGGCAAATAATAAGCGGATTCACTAACCATTGTTTTGTTTAAGTCAATAATATCCCCATCATAAAGTTCTGTTTTAAACGGAACACTTTTTGTAAAATAATTTGTAAAAGACGAGGATACGAATGAAAAATTACCTAATGTTGAATTATTTTTAAAATATTGGTAGCTATCGGTATCTTCGTCATGCATATTTCTTGCCATCCCATTAACTACGTCAATTATTCCATCGTTGTTTACGTCAATGGTTCCAACAAAAATATACGGGCTATCTCCGCTGGGATAGTTTGGCCCATTATAAGAAAATTGTATCGGATAACTTGATGTCGAAATTATACCCACATTATTTTTCCAAACGCCCATTCCTTGAACTGCTGAATCATTGGCATTTGCACTTGCAAATCTGGTTGTTCCCAATATAATTTCAGGGTAATTATCCCCATCTAAATCGGCGCAGGCAAACGATGAATCTTGTTCTGATACCGCGTCATCACATAAGACACCGCATCCGACTTTAGCAGGCCCAATGGGTAAATATCCTTGGTATGTAAATGTGTTATCCCCGTTGTTTTTATACAATCCGACTTTAGACCAATTACTAAATGCTTTAGCAACCCAAAAAATTAAATCTTGTTTTCCATCATTATCATAATCACAAACCGCTGGCCTATATTGTTGGCGTATACTTAAATCGGCATTTACATGAATATCGTCTGTTCCAGAAATATCTATTTTATTTTGCCAGTTAAAAATTGGGTTTTGATTTGTGCCCGTATTTCTAATCCAGTTTAATCTACTATTAGTTTGGCCCGATGTTGCCCATGTCGAATAAATGCGAGCAAAAACAATGTCTTCTATTCCATCCCCATCAATATCCCCTGAATTAGTTGCTAAAAAATTTAAATCAAAATTTCCAATACCAACTATATTTCTGTCTAGTACGTAATTTACTCCTGAAGTAAGCTTGTTTTCGTCCCAGTAAATCGAGCATGAATTATATGTAGAAGTATTTAGGTAGGTCGTGAATGTCGCGTTTGTATTGAGCGCGAGTAAAAGCAGGATTATTAGCGCAATAATTTGTTTCATGGTATTATCCTGCGCCATATTCTATTTATTGGTTTGTTTATTGGAAAAATGGGGCGGTTTTCGCCCCTTTTTTTTCCTATCGGCGTTTTACTTGAATCCGCCCATGATGTTGTTAATCCGGATTTTGCCGGTCATCACGAGGACGAGGCCGATTACGAAGGTAACTCCGAGCAATAGCCCCATGGTGTTACCGAAGGTAGCGAGTCCACCGAAAATGTTAGCCAAGAGGCCGATTACATTGTCGATAAGGAACCCAATCCAAAAGGTATTTCCGTCTATGAGTGTCGTCATGTGTCATTCCTCCTTTTACTTGAATCCGCCTATGACATTGTTGATACGAATTTTTCCTGTCATTACCAGAACCAAGCCAATGACGAACGTCACTCCGAGTAGAATACCCATTGTGTTACCAAAGGTCAAAAGACCTCCAAATATGCTTCCAAACAAATTCAGGACGTTATCCACGAGGTAGCCTATGCACGTCGTGTTTCCATCAATCATGCTAGTAGTCAATTTGACTGGACATGTATATGGCATTTAACCACAATAATACGATGATTGACCTAATATATTAGGTTATCGGAATATGTTGCCGATGCCGCGTTTGGCTCGAATGAGTAAAAATAGCATGAGGGCGAAGGCTAGGACACCGATTAATAGGTAGCCGATGCCGGTTCCGTTGCTTGCGAATTGGCTTGAGTTTTGGGCGGTTTCCGTGAATAGGTTGTCTACGGGTTGTAGCCACATGTTTAAATCCATTATTTTCGCCTCGCAAAACTGTATACGAAGAATGCTAGGACTATCATTATGCCGACGATGAGGATAGTAAAAATATTGTCGGTGTTTAGTAGGTATCTGAATTCTTGGTTTACGTTGGTTTCGATGCTGGCGCGTTGGATTACGTTGAAATCGTGGTTTGCGGTTTGGCCTGCGCAATAGACTACGGCGTTATAGTCTTGGCCGCGATAGAAGGGTGGGCTGGATAGGGCTTGGGGATTGCTGGAGAACTGGCCCCCTGTGCCCGCATATTCGCTTGTGAATCTTTTGATTAAGTGGCCGTCGTGCGCAAAAACGTAGAAATCGCATAAAATGTTTCGGTCTGCGTTGGCATTATCGATGTGGCCCCACATGCTGAATTGGTCGTCCCATACATACGGATTGCTAATATTGAAATCCGTTATTGTGGCATTGGCTGTTGCCGTTGCTATGAGCAGAACAACCGCAACGGCCAATGTGTTTAGGAGTTGATGGTTCATATTCGTATGATTATGAACGCGGTCTGGCAATTTAAGGTTTTCTGGTGGCATTGGTTCAACTCGTTTTTTCCAAGCTTGTCGAAGTTCCATTTATCAATTTAATTCTCCGCTGGTTAGGTTTAGGTCTGCGATGATTTCGCTGATGTCGTTGGTTTGGTATCTGCGAATGTTGTTTCTTGCTTCTAAACGATATTCTTTGAATTTATTTACCAATTCTGTGCGATAAACAATTTTTAGTTTGGTTAAGCCTAATTGCAAAAAATCTGTTATGATAGTCGCGTATGTTTGGTTAAATACTTCGTTTTTGTTTCTGACTATTAAATATGGTTGTAATAAATTCTTGTCTTTTACGATTGACAAGCAAGAAGTTTCAACGATTACACGGTGCGTATTCCAATCGTTGGTTATTCCTTCGTTTTGGCATTGCAAACTAACAGTGTCTACCGGTATCATGTCCAATTGTGCTTGCGTTAATCGGTCGCCTTCAACCAACGCGAAAACATTGGGCAATATAATCAGAATTATAATTAATGATAATCCAGCATATATTTTGTGTTTCATTGTAGATTTCATGGGCATCCAGCTCCGCGTATTTGCATTAAAATGCCGGAATTATAATCTGCATAACAGGTTACTAGTGCTGATTTTAAGTATGTCGTTGTGCCATTGAATCCTTGGGTTCCATTGACATAATAACGATTCGCGTTCATGTCCAAGCTTGTTAGTTTGGTTCCATCAAAAACCAATTTTGTGCTTGCTCCTAATGTATTAAGTGCGGTAGCATAAGAAACTTGACCGTTTGTCGCCGCGTTTGGTAATATCAACGTTGACCATTGAATCGGTGGACCCGACAATATTGCCGCGCGTAAAAACGTGCCGGTTGTTACTGGTGCAACTGAAGCCAAAGCGGTTGTAGTCGCAGCCCCCGAAATTACTACGCCATTTGCTGTGAACGATGAAACTCCTGTTCCGCCGTCTGATACTATTACGTCTTTGCCGGTGACGACATAAATATCTCCGCTGGCATTTTGAAAATTCTGGATTTTGTTTGAAGCGGCGGCGGCGCTTGTTAATTGCATAGTGTATCCAGCGTCATTCTTTAATCTAAATTCCGAATCAATGGCGGATAAATCTATTTCTAACGCATACGCATCAGCATCCCATGAATAATCTCGTGTTTGTAATGCTTTAACTCCAAGCGTATTCGTTCCTGACGTATTGGTATTTGTGGAAAAAAGAGTTGTCCAACGATTTGTGTTTGCTCCAATAGTGATTGGGTTTTCTCCAGCTGGTTCAATGTTTCCGGTTGAAGTTGTTTTATTGGAAATTAATTGTATATCGTCTGAAGTTATCATTAATATATCGGAATTTACGGAGTCGCTTAAAAATAACCGATTGCCTCCTCCGTTGCCGGTAATGCTTGATGTGTCCATTTCTATTCCGCTCACAAAATTAGGTCTTCCGCCGGACACGGTTTGCGGGATGGATTGATTGAGTTTTAAAAAAACATTTACGTCGTTTAAGTTTATGTCGCTTACGTTTAGGTCGGAAAAGTTGCAGGTTAGATTTAGGCCGTTGATGAGTTGGCGAATGGTGATGCCGTTTCCGGCTTGGATGGTAAAGTTTTTTTTGCGGTCGAAACTTATATCATTTATTTTGGGCCATGTTTCGGCTAGTTTTATCCTGTCTTCTAAACTGGCTGGCGTGGTGTATTCTGGCGCGTCGAATTTTCGGCTATCGTCGGGGGCTACATAGCGGGTTTGGTCGGGCATTAGGGTTTGGGCGGTTGCACTAGCGATAATTAGAATAAACAAGCACGCGCCTAACAATGCCTTCATACAGAACCCCGTTTAAGTTAGGGGCTTTGTTCTATTTAACCCTTGGCTTTGGTTAGATTGGGCCTCATTTTTATTTTGTGGGGTGTGCCGTCCACGTAAAAACCGTATTTTGGTTCTTCGGTTTTTTTGTTGAATTGGTCTAGGCGTTCGTTGAATAATTGTTTATAGGTTTTGCCTTCGCGTTGGGCCTTGGCTTCCGTGGTGCGCGTTACCATTACGGGGGGGCCGCCTTTTTCGCTTTTCAAAAATAAACGGTACTCGATTTTTTTGGTTCCTTCTTTTTGGGATTGAACGATATACGCGTTTTGGCCTTGGATTTCGCCGAATATTTTGGTTGTTAATGCTTTTTTGGCCCATTCGTCATGCGAAAAACGATTTAGACCACCTTGTTTATTTGGAACCTCTTGTTGCGCATCGTCGAGAAATTGTTTTATTTTTTCTTTTATTTCTTCCCTAGTTCCAACATTAATGTTTTTGGGATTAATGTATTTGCCGCGCTCCAATCTATCCCAAAGACTTTCCATCTCGTCGCTAGTCCACGATTCAACCATGTTTTACCCTGTTGAAAGTTTCATATCGTAATAATTGCACTTTCTCGTTATTAGGGTTATTGTCGGCTACTGGAATCGGTGCGTTATACCAATTTTTCAAAAAAAGCAAATGGCCCACGGATTCAGGGCGCAGGCATGCGCGTAAAATCGTTTTTTCGTATTTGGGTGGATTGCGCTGGCCCTTTGGGCCTACTCGTAATATCCAGCGATTACGATGAAAATATTTAGGGGCTTGCTTAAAGGCTTGGTCGGCCCCGCTTTCATTAATTACCTCTTGGCAAACCTTCGCGGTTAATTTCGTGCAACAAATAGCATGGAAGGAATCTGGCCGGTCTAAACTAAAAATATAAAAATTTCCTAAATCAAAATCGTTCTGGATTCTAGTTAATTCGTTTTCAATTTCAACAATTCCGATTTCATCGTAATCCAAAAAAACCACGTAATGCCCGTCCTCGGTTCGATTGGAAATTCCAGCGGCCTTTTCCATAGTCGGAAAAAGTTGAAGCGAAAACTGAACGTAGTTACTAACAAATGGTAATTTAAATTTTAAAAGAAAATGATGATACGCATTTTTACTATAAATTTCTTGCTTCATGTATTAACCCCTTTTTTATTGCAGACCTCATAAATTCATGCGCCACACATGCATCAAAATATGCTTTTTGCGGATTCACGGTTCCACCTTGTATTGTTTTTTTTCTTTTTCAAAAATCGGGCCAAAACGTAGTTCGAGTTCTTCCAAAATCTTTTTCGCGGTTTCCTGTTTTATTCGTTCGTCCCGCATAGCATCTCGCACTTTAATCAATGTCCGAATTTGCCCAGCATCATTGAACTTTTCGCGTTCTTGAGTGCGAGCCATAGCAAGAGCATCTCTAGCGTCGGTTATAATGACGTATTCACCATCTGAATCACGATTGTCATTTCCCCCAATTCTGCAAAGTTCGAGCCATTCTTCGGCGGTTTGCCCAGTTGACTTTTTAGTCGTAAAACCACTAAATGACCTATCTGAATCCGATACTCGATGCAATCCTTCTATGCCTTGCATATCGTAAAGTTCGCCTTTGGGCTTTTGTTTTTTGTGTATGGCTTGAATGGCTTTGCCTGCGACGGATGTTTTGTCGTAAGTCATTTGGTTTTTCCCCATTTGATTGTTTGTTCGTGCCATCCCTTATGGTCTTTTGGTCGGTCGCAGATGCCGCATCCGGCTGAATGGTCATGGCATTTGGTTAGTCGG